>ENA-OUQC01000578-OUQC01000578.1-human-gut-metagenome-genome-assembly--contig:-NODE-578-length-25080-cov-10.158841_pt1 | contig 25080 bp, 22 predicted proteins | sample MGYA00237942_ERZ548815 | MGnify/ENA primary metagenome ERZ548815 (study PRJEB26490, sample SAMN05194722) | human gut metagenome | biome: terrestrial biome; feature: human-associated habitat; material... | reverse complement strand
CGCACCCTTCGAGTGCACTGGCGACCGAGAAGTATTTTTCTGACGCACATGTCGTCAGAAAAATGATTTGAATTTTTCGTGCCGTGCGCGGCACGAACTCTGCGAGGCTTTTTGGCTTTTTAATGCTCGGAGCGCCGCCATTTCGGCGGCGCTCCTTTCTTTCAGGAGGAACTACTATGCTTTCTCAATGGTTACAGCAGGCCCGGAATGGTCAAAGCGTCTGGCTCAGCGACGTGCGCCGGGGCTGCGAAGTGCTGCCGGAGCACGTGGCCGTCACCGTGCAGCTGACGCTGTGCGACGGCTCGCGGCGGGACTTCTCCCTGCCCATCCCCCACTGGGCGGACGGGGAACAGCGGCAATTCGTGCAGCAGTACGTCACCGCTTTTGTATTCAACACCCTGTCCGCTCTCAGCGGACGGGAGATGGCCTTCTGTCTGGATCTGCGGGAGACGGAGGTCGTGGCGCTGCTGGGCGAATTGGATGACATTTTTCAGGTGCGGCAGACCACCCGCAGCAGCTATGGCAAGGTGGTCAACATCTCTGACCGACTGTGCCGCGCCTTCGGCGGCGGCACGTTTTCCTTTGCCGTCCGTGACCGGAGCGTCTACGTTCCCGCACCGCCGGAGGTGTCCCGCGGCGGCGATCTGCTGCCCCGGCTGCGGCAGGCAGTGGAGCGCTGCAGCCGCGGCGTATGCTGCGGCATCGACATCGGCGGCACCGACATCAAGGCGGCGGTGGCGGTGGACGGGCGGCTGGTGTGCGTGAAGGAATACGACTGGAACCCCGCCGCCAGCCCGGTGGCCGAGGGGATCACCGGCCCCATTGTGCTGCTGGTGCAGCTGATGGCCTGCTGCGCCGCCGGGCTGACCCCGGCGCTTCAGGCGGCGCTGGACAAGGACGCCAGTGACGACGAGATGGCTCGCGCCGTAGCCCAAAGCGCCAGCGTACCGCTGGACGTGCTGGGCGTCAGCTTTCCGGACGTGGTGATCCGCGACCGGATCGTGGGCGGCGAAAGCCCCAAAACCAAGGGCATGCGGGAGAATCCCGTCATCGACTATGAGATGGCTTTCGCCGGTCTGGGCGGTCTGGTGGATCAGCTGCGGTCTCTGTGCCGGGAGGATGCCGCCATTCACATGACCAACGACGGCCATATCGCCGCCTTTACGGCGGCGGCGGAGCTGGCCTTCAGCGGCGGAGAACCGGATTTCAGCGGCGGCGTCATCGCCCACGCGCTGGGCACCGACTTCGGCGTGGGCTATCTGGACAGCGACGGCAGCATTCCGGAGATGCCGGTGGAGCTGTACGACTTTCTGCTGGATCTGGGCAGCTTTCCCCAGCGGCAGCTGCCGCCGGAGGATCTGCGCTCCACCCGCAACGAAAACTCCGGGCTGCCCGGCGCGCGGCGGTATCTGGGGCAGGCGGCGGCCTTCCGGCTGGCCTATGACGCCGATCCGGCGCTGCTGGAGGGCTTTATCGAGGAGCGGAACGGCATCCTCGCCATCCGTCAGACTCCGGAGGACATGCGCAAGCCCTGTCTTGCCCACCTGATGGAGCAGGCGGCGGCGGGAAATGGCGCGGCTCAATCCGTGTTCCGCCAGATCGGCCGGAACGTGGGCCAGATCAGCCGGGAGATGCGCTTTCTGATGCGGCCCCGGACAGACGTGCGGTACCTGTTCGGCCGGTTCGTAAAGCACCCGGCCTGCTTCCGGCTGCTGCAGGAGGGCTGCCGGGAGATCATGCCCGACCTCCGGCTGGAGGCGGCGGACGAGGATCTCACCTGCACGACGCTGATGCGCCAGCTGCCCTCCCACGGCGTGACGGTGGCGCAATTCGGCCAGGCCATCGGCGCCATGTACTACGCGGCGATATGATCCCGCGCACACGGGATGACAGCAAAAGAAAACGGGTATCCGGGGAAACCGGATACCCGTTTTTTTGTGAAAAGCTCACCCTGACGCTTTACCCCGCTATTTTCCTGTAGAGCTTGTCCGTAAGCACGGTCAGGAGAGAGATTACGAGCCACAGGATCACAATGCCGGGAACCATCACAATAATGATGCGGAAGATACTCTCCGAGGTTTCGCCGGCAAGAACATTCACAAGCTCCATAAGACATACCGTCGCGGCAAAGGCCTTGGACGCAAAGCAGAATATCTTATCGCAAGCCTCACGGGTGGCGGGAATGTCGCTCTTGCGCACAACCACGCCGCCCCAGATGGAATATATCACCTTGGGGATCCAGCAGCACAGGAACAGCACAAACGCGAGGACTGCGTCGCCCTCCGCTTTCGGATCGGTGTACAAAAGGAAGCAAATCTCCAACAGAAGGAAAAGCGTGGTGGTGGCGGTGAGCATACTATTTCTCGCTTTGCGCTGGGCGGCGGTGGCGTCCCTGTTGGCGCGGTTCTTCAGGATGCACAAAAGGGAAAGAAGCGGGCAAAGGCCGACGCACACGAGACTGCGAATGATCTCGACGATCTGCAGATTGTGCCGGATCATGAAGCAGTACACCAGATAAAGCGCAATGGCGATGGCAAGCTCAACGATCATGACAACAGCGCCGGCCGCGCCGCCAGCGGCGCCCACAGCCCCTCCGCCAGCGAAACCGGAGTCGCCGTTCGCGGGATCTCCGCCGGAGGAACCGTCCGCCCCGCTCTTGGGGTAATAGCCAGCGAATGTACCCTGCGTCTCTACATAGTCGCCGCCGAACAACGGAGACTTTTCATAGCTCGTTCCGATCTCTCTGCCATTCGCGTCACGGTGGACGACCTTCTTCTGACCGAAAAGCGGCTGTTCCTCGCGGCTCTCTCCGCATACTCTTCCATATGCGTCAACATGTTCGATCTTTTCGTCTCCGAAAAATGATTTCTTGACGTAGCTCCTTCCGGTCTCACGACCGGCGGCGTCACGGTGGACGGCGTATTCGTTGCCAAAAAGATCCTTTTCCATTACGGTTTCGCCAACCACGCGGCCCGCGTCGTCAATATGGACCGTCTTTTCATTTCCAAAGATATCTGTCTTTTTTTCGCTCTTCATGTTCTTCTCCTTTCTTTATTCACAGTATAAACCCGCCGTCCACCGTCAGCACCTGGCCGGTGATGAAGTCCGCCTTCTCCGACGCCAGAAACGCCGCCGCGTGGGCGATGTCCTCCGGCGTGCCCAGACGGCGCAGGGGCGTTTCCTCCGCCAGCTGAGGCAGTACCTCCGGCGGCAGCGCGTCCAGCATGTCGGTTTTGATGACACCGGGCGCGATGCAGTTGACCCGGATATGGGTGGGCGCCAGCTCCGACGCCAGCGAACGGGTCAGGCCGATCAGCGCCGCCTTGGTGCAGGAGTACGTCACCTCGCAGCTGGCGCCCCGCTGGCCCCAGATGGAGGAAATGTTGAGAATGCAGCCCTCGTGGGCGTGGAGCATGGCGGGCAGCACCGCCTGAATGGCGTGGTACGCGCCGTCCACGTTGGTGGAGAAATACCGGTGCCACATCTCGTCGGTCACGTCCTGAAACAGCGCCTGTCCCGCCACGCCGGCGTTGTTCACCAGCAGCGATACCGGGCCCCATTTCTCCTGAATGGCCCGCACCATGGCCTGCACCTGCTGCCGCTGGGACACGTCCGCCTGATACGTCATGACGGCATGACCCTCTGCCGTCAGCTCCGCCGCCAGCGATTCGGCGCAGTCCTGCCGCACCCGGTAGTTGACGCAGACCCTCCAGCCCTGACGGGCCAGCTCACGGGCCACCGCCCGGCCAATACCCCGGCTGGAGCCGGTGGCAAGCGCGATCTTCTCCATACATCGTTCCTCCCTGTGGTTGTGTTTTTTCTATTGTACCTGAAATAGAGGGCAGATGCAAGGCCTTGCGGAGAGGACGCGGTGTTATGGCATATTGTACGGACCCCGTGTGGCCCGCCGCACGATACTCTCCACAGCAATGGCGGCGGGGCACATTGGCCCCGCCCTACAGAAATCCTATCGCCGGTCGGTGCGTAGGGGCAGGAAGCGGATTGCCGCGCTGCGCAGTGACACCACAAGGCTCTTTTGCGCCTCCCCACAAAAAAACACCCCATTGCCGTTCGGTATGCGGGAATTTTGCAGTCGATCGTATTTCGGTGCCGTTTTGACAGACCCGTTTCCCTGTATCAGAAAAACGGTTTTATGTCAGCCGGCCGTCCTTTACCCGCCGGTTTGGACGTCGGGCTCCAGCGTTTCCAGCTTTGTCAGGTTGGCCAGCGGCGACCAGTCGCTGATCTCGTTGCCGTTGAGCCTTAATGTCGTAAGCTCTGTCAGATTGGCCAGCGGGGATATGTCGATGATTTTGTTGTAGGAAAGATCCAGCGTTGTAAGCCGTGTCAGATTGGCCAGCGGTGTTACGTCGGTGAATTTGTTATAGGAAAGGGCCAGCGTTGTGAGCTGTGTCAGGTTGGATAACGGGGACAGGTCGGTGATCTGCATACTGGGGTCATCGCTTGGGAAATTTTGAATGCTCAGCGACGTAAGCTGCGTTAACCCAGACAGCGGCGAAAGGTCGGAAATGTAGCTTTTGCGGGAAGAGAAGGACTGGAGATTTTTCAATCCCGAAAGCGGACTGATATCGCCAATGTTACAGGTATCTATGGAAAGTCTGGTCAGGTTGGTCAGCGCGCTGACCCCGGTCAGGTCTACCCGAGATATATTGATCGCAAGCCATTTCAGATCACGCATGCCGGACAACAATTCCAAATCAGATGCGGTGCAGTAGTCGATGCAGAGTCTTTCAATCCCTGTCAGTTTCCCAATTTGCTGCCACATCGCCCCGTCGGCGTTGTCGAATTGCTGCACCACCAGCGTTGTACAGCCCTCCTCGTCGATCATGGCTTGCAGCTGCTCCACCGTTACAGTTTCCGCATCGCTGTCCTCTGCCATGGTCAGGGCCAGTGCATAGGAATCCTCGTCTGAGTACCAGTCAACATAGCGTACCTTGCAGTTGGCGATCCCCGGATCCTGAACCACGACCTCCGGTACAGTGATGTCGTTCGTGCCGCTGCTTGTGTCGGCGGCGGGGGTATCATTGCGGATGAGCGTCCTGCAAAACAAAACCAGTATGATGACAACGGAACATATGCTTACGATAAGCGCGGCCTTTTTCTGTGATGGCGCGGCAGGCGGCTGCACAGGCTGCGCTTGCGCAGGGCTTACCGGCGACTGTACCTGTACGGTGATAAGCATATCGCCGTTCTGCCCGCCGTTTTGTCCGGAATATCCCTGACCGGCGCAGCGCAAAAGGCCGCCATTCCGGTGGTTGGCGGGGATGAACACCGCCTGACTTGTTCCATCAGGCCGCGGCACCGTGACCTGACAGCCCGTTGCCGCCAGCTCCGGCGTGATCGTCACCGTGTGATACAGGTTTGCGCCGTTTTGCGGCTGCGGCTGCTTTTGCCGCTCCCATTCCGCCCGCAGCGCCTGAATGCTTCGGGCGTTGGCCACTTTGGACACGGTGGGATAGTGCTCGTAATCGCGGCTGCCGTCAAACCCGCATTGGGCACAGATGGTCACTGTGGGGGCCTCCGCCCCGCAGACCGGACATTTCCACATAACGCTCTCCTTAACAAATTGATTTCCGCCCTATCCCGCCAGAGGGAAATTTCAGAGTGTCATCCTCTGGCAAGCATTTTCTCAGCGGCCTTGTGTCCCTGCTGGGCGGCTTTTCTGAACAATTCCATCGCCTTGTCCACGCTTTTTGGCAGACCGTATAGCCCGCGGTAATAGCAGCTGCCCAGCTTATACTGCGCTTCGGCGCTGCCTGCCCCGGCGGCCTTCCTGTACCATGTGACGGCTCTGGCGTCATCATAGTGCGCGGCCAGCTTGAGCTGCGCCTCAACGTTGCCCTGCTCGGCGGCTTTGGTATACCATTCCACGGCCCGAGAAGAGTTTTTTGCTGTGCCAGTGCCAGCGTCGCAGCAGTCGCCCAGCGCGCATTGCGCCTCGGCGTGTCCCTGGTCGGCCGCCTGTCTGAAATACGAAAAGGCCAGTTCGTTGTTTCGCGGCACGCCATAGCCGGAAAGACAGCAGCTGCCCATCCTGTACAGCCCCTGCGCGTTTCCCTGCTTGGCGGCCTTCCCATACCACCGCGCCGCTTTGGCGATATCGGCGGATACTCCCCGGCCCTTGGCATAGCAGTCGCCCAACTCGCACTGCGCTTCGGCGGAGCCAAGCCGTGCGGCTTCCAGCAGATATTTCGCTTTTTTGGCCGGATCGTCTGCCTGACAGGCCTTTTCATACCAACCGCTCTGCGTGGTCAGAAGCTTCAGCTGCTCCTGCGCCTGCTGGTGGCCCTGTGCGGCGGCCTTGCCGTACCATTCCGCCGCCTTATCGTGATCCGGTTTCGCGCCGCGGCCGCTTTCCAGACATAGCCCCAACTCGTACTGCGACGGGGCGTCTCCCTGCGCGGCGGCTTTCTCCAGCCAGAAAAACGCCTTTTCGTCATGCTGATCGATGTGATTTGCGCGGGCATAGTATTCCGCCAGCTTTTTCTGCGCCGCGATATCGCCCATCCTGGCGGCTTTCTCATAGTAGTAAACGGCCTGCTTGCGATCCCTGACGGCGGCGTTTGCCTCGCCGGTATCGCCATTATAGTAGAGGTCGCCCAATTCACGACAGCACGTCAGGCACTTCTCGCGGACGGCGCGTGAATCCGCCGCCAGCGCGTACCAGCGAAGCGCCTCTTCCCGCGCCTGCACGCCGTTTCCCGCGCTGCGGCAGCAGTCGCCCAGCTGGACACAGCGGGAGGTATCCCCCGCCTCGGCCAGCTTTTTGTACCAGAACATGGCCTCAGACCCGTCGTACAGCGCATGCTTCCGGCTGCTGTAAAGATCGCCCAGCAGCCGCATGGCGGGCAGATACCCCATAAGGGCCGCGCCCCGGTAGTATGCCAGCCGGCGCAGCGGGTCTGTCTCCTGCTGGCCCAGCATAAAAACATGCGCTTCGGGAGAGAGCCGCGACAGCTGCTGCTGGCGGGACGCCCTCCGGTGCAGCGCGGCGCGCTCCGCCTGCGTCATTGCTGCCTGTTTCCTCCGCGTTTCCCGCAGCACCTGGATACTCTGGGCGTTTGTCACCGCGGACACGGTGGGATAGTGCTCGTAATCGCGGCTGCCGTCAAACCCGCATTGGGCACAGATGGTCACTGCGGAGGCTTCCGCCCCGCAGACCGGACATTTCCACATGGCGTTCTCCTTTGCGCGTTTATGACTTTTCGGCCAATGCCAGAAGCAGCACAATGATGATCTGGATCAGCAGCAGGATCGGCATGGTGATGGTAAAGCTTTTGTGCTTCGTCTTGTGATGGCAGGCCCACATCGCCGCCCAGATGCCCAGACTGCCGCCCGCGAAGGCCTCCAGAAACAGCACGGATTCCCGGATGCGCCACTGGTAGTGCAGCGCGCGGTATTTGTCCAGCGCCATGGTGACAAAGGCGGCAATGTTGATCGCGATCAGATAAATGATGAGATATTTCATAGTTTTCTGCACTCCATTTCCGTTGAGCTGTATACGTGGACATAGTATATCATTAAATGTCGGGAATTGGAACAGGAATTTTGGGCAAAAGGGAAGCGGACTATACAAAGTGAAGATATCCTCAAAAGAAACTGAATATTTTTTAGAAAATACAAACAAACTATTTTCTTTTTTTCACTATCATGCTACAATGACCATGGATAATTATTGCCAAAATACCGGCAGACGGCAACCAGATAGAGGGAGGTCTTTCGGCTATGAATCTCGGAGTGGATCTGGGAAGCACCTATTCCTGCTTTTCAACCTATGATATCGTTACAAAAAATGTGGAACTATGCAAGCCCGGCATGAGTGAACCGGAGGCGATCCCCTCGCTGGCCTGTCTGGATGACGACGGAAACATGCTGACCGGACATGGCGCCCGAAACTATCTTCAGATGGACGATCCGACGGCCAGAACCTTTTCCGCGTTCAAAATGCTGCTGACCGAGAGCGACGAAGCGATGCTACGGGAGCGCGGCTACAGCGAGGGGTATTCTCCCCGGTCGGTGACGGAGTGCTTCCTGCGTCAGCAGGTACATAAGATCCTCAGCGGCCATTCCGCCGACGAGGTGGAAAACCTTGTGATCTGCGCGCCGGAGGTGTGGACGACCCGGAACGCCGTGCGTCAGGGCAAGCTGGACGGGCGCACGATCCTGCGGGACATCTGCGCCCGCATTCCCCACGTAGACCCGGAGCATATCCGCATCGTCAGCGAGCCGGCCGCCGCCAGCGCGTATTTCGCATATCAGTATCGCCGCACGGCGGGCCATGACTTTAACGGCTGCCTGCTGATCGTGGACTACGGCGGCGGAACGCTGGATCTGACGTTGACCGAAGTCCATCCGCAGGATACCTCGGTGGAGATCAAGGTGCTTTTCCGCACCGGCGCGGGAGAAAACGTGCAGGGCCGCACCGGCAACGCCGGCATCGCCTATATGGAGCATGTGGTGCGTCTGGTGCTGCGGGACGCCGGCTGCGATCCGAAGGAGCTGCTGCCCTGCAATCCCGATTTCCGCAAGGCTGTCAGCCTGCTGGAGAACAAGCTGATGGAGCAGGTGTCCCTGAACCAGTCCGATGACGACGTGAAGGACAACGACAAAAAGCTGTGGTACGCGGTGGACGAATGCGGCAGGGATCTGTCCGACCTGCTGGATAACGACGAGGTGTTCGCTACCCTCCGCTACGGCAGCCGGAAGTTTCCCGTCACCTTTGCCCACCTGATGCGGGCGTATAACGATATCGTGAAGCCGGAGCTGGAAAAATGCCTGAAGGAGACGGCGGATTGGATGCGGGCCAGCGGCATCGATTACGCCGACCAGAATACGGATAAATTTCACATCGTGCTGGTGGGCGGCTTCGGCAAGTACCTGCTGGTGCAGAAGCAGGTGGAGTGGTTCTTCGGCTGCTCCAACACCGGCGACCGCCGGTTCCAGCACGGACTGGGCCGGGATCGGGAATATGCCGTGTCCATGGGCGCGGCGCTGCTGGCCTCCGGCGTGATGACCATCCGCCGCACGGCGCCCTACGGCATCGGCGTTTATGCCGAGTCGGAGAATAAGCTGTACTATGCCATTCCGTTCCGCCGGGAATTCAGGCCCGGGGAGGAGAGCTGGATTCATATCAGCGGAGAGCATTCCCCGCTGGCCCGGTTCATCAACAGCGGCGGCACCGTCACCCATCTGCTGATCGGCTCTGACGAAAATCAGCAGGCGGGCATGATCCTTCCTCTGTGCCCCGCCATGCGGGAGCGGATCGCGAAGGCCTACGCCCAGCTGACGGTGGATTACCGAACACGTTTTCCCAACAGCAAGCTGGGCCCCATGCACAATATCGGTTTTTCCTTTGATGAGTCGGAGGTGGTGTCCATGCTGCTGCGCAGCGTGGACATGGCCGGTCACGCGCTGCTGACGCTGCCCATTGAATTGGCGAATTACAGCCAGATGTTTGGCTTGACGACGGCTCGCTTTATTGATAATTCCGGGAGGAAGAAAAAATGAAACTGGAAACCGTCCGCAGTGATATCGTCAAATTTGAGGCCGCCGCGGCGCTGTCTTTGAATGATGTGTTGGGCGTGATACAGGATCTGGGCGCTGATATCCGCCGGGAGTGCGGCCATGCCACGGAGGACTGCGCTTCGGCTGATGTGTCCGACCTGACCAGCAAGCTGATCTGGGCCAGCAACCTGCTGACCAAGATCGCCGCCCGCCACAAGGCGGAGCTGTCCGGCGAGAGCCGGTATACCCGCCTGCAGGAAAAGCTGTCGGCGCTGGAGCAGCAGTCCGCCGGCTATTTGCAGGCGGAGTCCCAGCTGCGACAGCTGCGGGAGCAGGTGGCGGGGCTGGAGAACGAAGCATCCCTGCGGCAGCAGACGCGGCGGCAGATCGCGGCGCTAATCGATAAAAAGGAGCAGCTGGAGCGTGACCTGCGGCAGCTGGAGGGCTTGGATCCCACGCGGCTGCAAAGCGAGGTGGACAGCCTGAGCCGGCAGCTTCACGCCCGGCAGGAGGAGGTCGCTCACTTACAAGCCCAGCAGGCGCGGCTGCAGGCGCAGACGGAGGAACAGCGGACGCAGCTGCAAAAGCTGCGGGATGAGGTGGCCGCTGCCGAACCGGCTCTGCGGCGGATGGAGGAGGAGACGGCCCAGTGGAAGGCCCGCCGCGGCGACATGGAGGAGCGGCGGAAGCAGATCGTCCAGACCCGCGCCGCGCTGGAAGCGGGCGAGCAGGACTATACGGCGCTGCAAAAAGAGCAGGCGGCGCTGCGGGGAGAGCAGGAGGATCTGGAGCTGCGCCGCCAGACGCTGGAAAAGCTGCTGGCCGAGCTTTGCCCGCAGGTGGAGCGCCTGCGCGGCGAAAAGGAGAGCTTGGAGCAGCATGTCTCCCGCCTGTCTGTGGAGGAAAGCCAGCTGAAGAAGGACAACATGCAGCTGGAAGAGGACAATCAGAAAAAGAACGAGCAGGTGGAAGCCCGCCGCCAGAACAACGAGACATTGCAGCGGCAGAACAGGGAGCTTGCCAATCAGGTGCGCCAGCAGGAGCAGTGCCTTGTCCGCCTGGAGACGCTGGAAAAGCCCCAGCTGGAAAACCAGCTGAAAAAGGTACGGGACGACATCGCGGACTGCGAGCGCCGCCAGACCGAGCTGAATCGCGAGATCCACGCCGCCGAGGAGGAGCGTTCCGGGGCGCTGGACGACCTGAACCGGCTGAACGCCCAGCTCCAAAAGGTCAGCGCCGACAAGGACGCGGCCCGCGAGGAGCAGGAATACGTCAACAAAAAGATCAGCAGCACCAACGCTGTGGTGGAGGGCCTGCGCCGGGATATCGAGCGTGTCTCGCGTATGCTGGAGCAGCAGGATGAGCAGGGCCTGCGGGATGAGCTGGATCAGCAGCAGAAGCTGCTGGAGCTGCGCACGAAGCAGTGCGACCAGGCCCGCAGCGATCTGGCCGGTTTGCAGCAGCAGCTGGATGAAACGGCCTGCCGCCTGACGGTGCTGAAACAGGAGACCGCCGACAAGGCGGCGCGTATGCAGCAGGTGGATCAGGAATACCGTCAGGCACGTCAGGAGGCGGAGCGCGCGGCGCTGCACGATCCGGAGCTGGCGGAGCAGGATAAGCGCCTGCGTCAGCTGCGGGACGTGGCCGACGCGCTGCAGACCGACACGCATCTGCTGGCGCAGGTGGATGGCCGTGCACCCTTCGTGCTGGACGATCTGCTGGCCGACAATGTACAGCGGGCCGCCGCGACGATCGACGCGCTGCGGCAGGCCATCAGGGAATATCAGAATATCTGCGGAAGCTAAGGCAAGGAGGGAACCATGAGAACCTGTATCGTATGCGGAAATACGTTCAATGAAATGACCGAGGGGGCCTGCCCTTGCTGTCGCTTTCCGGTGCTTACGTCGCTGGGCGATAACGCGGACGCCCTGAACGGCTTTGCCAAAGAGTATCAGAAGGAATATCTGTCTGATGTGCGGCTAGGCGTGATGTGTACCACGTGGAGGGCCAGCGGCAGTACGCTGATCCCCGATCAGGAGGAATGCGTGTTCTTTGCCGACGGGACGGCCCCGGTGGGAACGGACGTGTGGTGCGGCCGCCAGCTGGCCCGCTGTGCCGAGGGCGGCAGCGTGACCGTGCGGCTGGTGATCGAGAAGGGCGGCCGGCGCCGGATCGTTGACACGCCGGTGCCAAACCTGCCTCAGCCGCAGCTCCAGCAGGTGGGCGTGCGCCTGTGCGAAGGGCTGCATGTCTGTGTGCTGCTGCGCAATGACACGCAGGCCGCCGCGTCCCGCCCGGTCTCGTTGGTTGGCAGACCGGACTAAAGGGGGGATTCGGTGTTCTCTTCCCATAAGCCGCTGTATTTTTTGTTTTATGACCGCAATGAGCGGTATTTTCAGGACAGCACATTGCAGCTGCCGTTCCGTACATGGCTCTGGCTCACGCTGCGTAAATCGGGTTATTCCCGCGTCTGCTTTGTGGATGTCGACGGCGATAAGAACCTGGTGCTGACCCTGCTGGATGGAGACAGCTTTAAGGCGTATGACTTTGGCTGGCATAAACCGGCCTATCGCGGCGAACCGGTCGACTGGAAGCTCAGCGAGAAAGCGCAGGGAAAGATGTGGCGCGCCATGTACAGCAAGCGCGGCTGCTGCGCCTATGTATTCTCCATGCGGGCGTTTTCCCAGCTGGGGCGCATGCAGCTGTACTGCCCTGCCGAGGTGGAGCAGCTCCTCAAGCAGATGGCGCAGCCTGACCGGCAGGATACCTTGATCCTCACCGGCCCCATGGGCATGACCGGCGACCAGCTGCGGGACTATGTTGATCCGCAGGGGATATTGGCGTATATCTCGCCCTCCGGGCAAAGTCTTTGCCCGCCTGCCGCCGCGCTGCTGCGGCAGGAACCGGATACGGACTTTTTTGAGGCGCTGAAAAAGCAGCTGGGCGAGCAGTTCATTGAATTGGGCACGTTGACGCGGCGCAGTCTGCTGCCCATGCTGCGCCGGCTCAAGTTCCAGCTGGATCAAGACTGGGATGACGACACGCTGGAGCTGTACGCCGCCCTGCTGTTCCGCTGGGTGCATGTACCGGCGGCGCGGACGAATTGCGCGGCGCTGTTTGAGGGGCTTCGGCCGCCCTATACCTGCGCCGCCCTGTATGAGCGCCTGCGCGAAAAGGACGCGGAGCTTCTGTGCAAATGGGCGGATTCTCTGCGGTGGGCAGCCCCGGTATCGCTGTCGGCCGAGGAAATGCTGGATCAGCAATTCCCGTTCCCGCGGGATATGCTGAAGCAGAGTCATATTACGCTGGAGGAGCCGCAGCTGAAAGAGCTGATCGCGCTGGCCCTCCCGTGGGCGGCCTCCGGCCAGCAGGAGGACAAAACGTTTTCCATCTGCCCAGTCGACGAGCAGGAGTGGTATCTCATGCGGGCGCGGCTGCGCAGTCCCAGAATAGGCCCGCTGTCAGAGGAACGTCTCCGCCGGATCAACACCGTTCTGGACGTTCTGAAAAGCGCCCGTGACGAGGGCGACAGCCGCACGGTCAGCCGTGCGGCCCGTGTGCTGCTGCACTGCGGCAAGCGCCTGTACGCAGAAGAGCAGACGGATTTTGACGAGATAAAAGACTACCTTGACATGTCGCAAAGCTATTTCCGGGAGGAACGCCGCGACCCGTTCGACAGCTCACTGGAAATGGATTGTCCCCGTTTGCAGGCGCAGGACGCCTTGTTCTGGCCGTCAAATGCCGATGCCGGGCCTTTGGCGCTGCGGGAAGCCTCAGAGGAGGCAAAACGGAAATACCTCGGAGAAAGTCTGGATCTCATTAAAAACTTTTCCGGCGCTTCCGGCGCCACCGGGTTTTTATTTTAGTTTTTAATTAAAGAAAGAGAGGATCACAACACATGAAGCCGAAAGAAAAACGACATAAATCAGTCACCGAAACAGCGAAGGAAGCGTTCGGTCTGGGCAAGAAAAAGGATAAGGAGCCTAGCCCCGGCCAGGTCGCCACGCAGAACCGGGATATCGGCGCGGAGATCATCAGCACGCTGCGCAGCATTGACTTTGCGTCCGGACGGCTGAAAAATGTTACAGAGGACGGCGACCCGGAGACGCTTTCCATGATTCGCAACCGGCTTGTCAATCTGCTGAAAGAAACGCCTACCATCTTTGATGATATGACGGAGGTTGGCCGGATCCTGCTCTACTCCGCCAAGGCGTGGAAAGCGGCGGTCGAGGATGGCTATCCCAACAAGGCGTTTTGGGCCAGAAGCGCCCTGACGGTAGGTGTGGGCTATCTGTGGGGCAATGTTCCGGAGGATAAAGAGGAACTGCGCGATGCCATCCTGAAAAGCCGTATCGCGTATATGGAGGATTACAAGACCATGATCCAGCTGAATGAGACAGTGGATCATCTGGATCGCCGTATCGGCTCCATTCAGCGCGAGATCGACGAAAAGCGGGAAGAGGAAAAGAAGTTCGCCGACGAGCTGAAAAAGATGAGCGCCACCGACGAAGGACGGTCACGCTTTGCCCGTCTTGAAGTGGCTGTTGACGATGTGGATACGTTGAACAGCGAGGATCGTGAGCTTCTGGAATGGATCAATAAAAACCAGGTGAATTCGCAGTCGATCGTGATGAAGATGCGTGAATCCGCCAGTCAGAAAGCCAAACGAGTCACCTGCTGGCAGCAGACAGAGGCGGTATCTCTGCGGCTGAAAGAGAATCCGGATGCCGTCGTGCAGAATCTGACGGGCGAGGTTGCCGGTATAATAAAGAAGCTGCTGAACGAGCAGACGGCGCGCTGGGCTGAGGCAAAGGTGGTAAACGACATGATGGCCCAGAGCCTTGCCGGGATGAAAGCCGTTGAAAATGGCGCCGATGCGCAGTCGGTTCGCGCTGACGCTGTCGGCTATGTGAAAGACGTGGTGCTGGGAAGCGACGCTGACCGGAGGAATAAACAGCTTGAAGCCGACAGAAAGAACGAGTGGCTGCGGCAGGTCGAAAATAAAGCGGCGCGTGAAGCGGAAGAGAAGGCCCGCAACGAGGAGCTTCAGAAGCAGTATGAGAAATTAGCGCAGACTGCGGACAATACCGTGGAAAACACCGATGAAAACAAAACCGAACAGGTACAGTACAATACCGTCGGCTGACAAGGGGAGGAGCAGTGCATATGTCATTTGTGGATAAAGTAAAAAGCGTTTTTTCCGGCAAAACACCGGAGGAGCTTTATGCCGAATCGATTCTGAAAGAGATCCGGCAGCGGGAAAACCGCACCAAAATGATCGCCGAAATGGCCGGTCAGCTGAACCAGTGCAAGCGCGCCTTCTCCACCGATATCCAGACCTCCCGTCTCAGCGCGCTGCGCCGCCGCCAGGCGCACCTGAGCGACAACGCCGAGAAAGAGCGCATCCGCGACGATGTGATCGGCCTGCTGGCGGTGGAGGAGTCCGAGTTTGACCTGAATTCCATCGCCACCGCCCAGGATATGGAGCGGGCCATGAAGCGGCTGAGCGGTATCCTGCGGCACATGTACCGTATGAACCGCAATATTTCCGTGACCAGCAAGGATCTGAAGGAGAGCCGCAATCTGGAGTTTGACAACACCGTGGAGCCCATCACGTTTTCCGCCCGGGCAGAGCTGGTGGACGAGCGCTTTGTGGAGCGGATCATTCACGGCGAATCCATTGAGGAGTGCCTGCGGGCGGCGCCCTCCGGCACCGGCGCTTTCGATACCGGCGCGGAAAACTTTGACTTCGGCGCTCCCGGCGAGGGCAAGACGTCCCCGGACGATCTGGCCTGGCTGCGTGAACAGTCCGGCCAGAACTGGTAAGCCCGCCGGGGAAGCAGGAGGATCACATGAATATTCAAAATATCAATCGCCTGAACAACGAATACCGCGCCTATATTTACGAGGCCGACGCCCACCGCGTGACCCATGCCGGTTTGGCCAGCCGCGAGGAGGGTCTCAGCTATCAGCGCGCCGCGCAGATCTGCGGCCAGCTGGCCAGCCTGACCACCGGCTCCGAAGCGCAGTATTGGATGGACAATCAGGCCCGCTGTCAGGCGAAGATGCGCCGCATCTGGGGCGAGCTGCATCCCGCCGAGGAAAAAGACGACGAACCGCCCGCCGCCAAGCCCGCCGCGCCCGCGGCCAAGCCTGCCGCCAAGAAGGACGATCTGCCGAAGGATACCGTGTCCCGCTGGTACAAGGAGGATCCCGGCTATGGCTTTGACCAGGTGGCCGGCATGGAGGAGGTCAAGCATCTGCTGTCCGACTGCGTGCGCGATATCAGCATGGACGCGCTGAACGAGTTCATGGGCGTTCCCACGGTGCAGTCCTTCTTCTTCTACGGCCCTCCGGGCTGCGGAAAGACGTTTATCATCAAGGCCTTCGCCCACGAGCTGATGCAGCAGGGCTATAAGTTCATGTCCCTGTCCAGCGCCGATATCCACAGCAAGTTCTCCGGCGAGGCGGACAAGATCGTGGAGCGCGCCTTCAAGGAGGCCGTGGACAACGCGCCCTGCATTCTGCTGATGGACGAGGTGGACGGCGTGTGCCAGAATCGCAACCTCCCCAACCTGTCAGACTTCAATATGCAGCTGACCACCACGTTCCTTACGGCGTACAACGATCTGGAACGCGCCAATAAGGAAAATAAATCCGTTATTTTCATCGGCGCCACCAACTATCCCGCCAATGTGGACGCGGCCATGCTTGACCGCGTGGAGCTGGTGCGCATCCCTCTGCCGGATGACGCGGTTCGCCGTCAGGCTTTCGAGAGCAAGCTGGGCGGCATCACCCAGCTGGAGCCGGGCTTTGACTGGACGGACATGGCCGCCGCCACCGAGGGCTATAACCAGCGCGACATCAACCGCATCGTCACCAAGATGAAGAAGCTGATCCGTACCGGCGCGGCGGACGGCTGCGCCACCGGTGAGGAGGCGGTGGAGCGTCTGCGCTCCGGCGCGTTCCGCACCACCCGCCAGCTGTTTGAGCAGGCGCTCCACTCCTATACCCCCACGCCCAAGGATGATATCGAGCGCCAGCTCAACGAGTTTGAAAAGCAGATGAACGCCATGTGAGCCGTTTCCGCCAAAGGAGAAAATCATGAACGAAATGACTGCCCTCCAATGGGTAAAGGAAATGGCTGGCCCGCCGGTAGAATCCCCGCCGTTGGACGAGCTGCCCGACAGCTATCCGTGGCGCCGCCCGCTGATCCATCTGAACGCCAACTTCGATGTGGAGGAGCTGGGGCTGCCCCGGTTCCACGGAGCGGTGTTTTCCGGCCCTGCCGGAAACGGCAAGCACACGCTGGCAAAGGCGCTGCTGACCACGCGGCAAAACAGGAATGGCGTTTCGCGGGATCATGTGACCCAGTTCTGGCTCACCGCCGAGGACTTTCCGGAAGAGCTGTCTATCGAGGACGCTATGGCTCGGATCGAGATGCTGTTCGAGGTGGTGTACGCACCTGAGGATTACGAGTATTTTGAGGATAAGCGGTTTGGCATCCTCGTGTTTGACCAGATGGAGCTTTACCACCACGCGCAGATGCTGGTGAACACCATCGCCCAGCTGGCGGAGGATCTGCCCTCGGAGTCCGGCGTTGTGGTGTGCATCACCGAGGATGATGCCATCATCACCTCCCAGCTGCGGCAGGTGCTGCTGCCCTGCCGGTGTACCCTGCCCGGCCCGCGGCAGCGGCAGAAAATACTGGAGCAGGGCCTCCGCTGGATGACCGCTTCGGGCCAGCGGGTGACGATGAGCCTCTCCGGCGTGACGCTGGACGAACTGACCCAGCGTACAGAGGGGCTTTCCTGCGGCGCGATAAGTACGCTGCTGCTGGTGCTGCGAGCCGAGATCGTTACCTCGCGCCTTTCCGCGGCCCAAAGCGTCCCGCTGATCCTGCAGCGGGATACGGTGCTTGACGCGCTGGATCTGTTCAGCGAGCCGTCCGGCGCGCCTGCGCTGACCACCGTGATCCAGGCCGCGGCCCCGGCACTGGACGTCGCGCCGGCCGACGGGAAAGCTGCGGCCGCCGCGTTTTCCACGCAGAAAGACCCGGCTGAGATGTCGACGGGCGAGTATCTTAACTACGCGATGAATCTGGCTGCCAACTGATCCCCCATCCTATCAACAAAAGGAGAACGACCATATGCAAAAAAACCTGTCCAGCGCCGTGCGGCAAGCCGGTAAAGCGTACTGCCAGAGCCAGAAGGTTCAGGTGGTCAGCCGGCAGGAGCATGGCGACCATGCTGCCGAGCTGCAGGGCAAAGTCCTGTGCAGCTTCGGCTTTGTGCACCATCCCCGGCTGCGGGTCGTCTCAATAGAGGGTCAAGCCTTTATTATCGATTACTCATGCGATTGCTACGAGTACAGCGACGCCTCCGGTTTTTGCGGCCATTGCGCCGCGCTGGCGCTCCACGCTTTCGGCGACAGCGAATTGACCTATGAGCAGAAAACCGGCATGCCCGGCAATGACACGGCCTTTTCCCCGGAACCGGACGAGCGCTCCGCCGAGATTCTGTCCGACGAACTGAACGACGAGGGACAGCGCTGCGTCAAGGGCAAAACCGTCTCTGGCTTTGGCTTTGTCCATCATCCGCGGCTGTGCCTGTGCGCCAGCGAGGTGGCGGACTACTCCTGCGACTGCTACCAGTTTGCCGATACCGGCGTGTTTTGCGCCCACTGCCGGGCGCTGCTGCGTCAGGCGCAAAACCGTCAGCCCGCAGAGAAACCCGCATCCCCCGCGGAAGCGCCTGCCTCCCCTGCGGAGGAGCCTGCTCCGCCCCAGCTGGAAGATCTTTTCGGTGATGCGGCATCTGCCGGCGAAGTTATTTCATTTGAACCGGTCGAGGAGCCTATCACGTTTACGTTTGACGAAGAGGCCGCCGCGGAGCTGCCGATGGAAGCGCCTGCCGCCGAAGAACCTGCCGTTCCCGAAGTGTCGGACTGGGACGGCCCGCCCCGGACGATGCAGGTGCTGTTTGGCCGCACGCTGGACGAGGAAAGTCCGGTGTGCTGGTATCCCAACGACACGTCCCGTATTTTCCATCCCAATATGGGCATCATCGGCACCATGGGCACCGGCAAGACCCAGCTGACCAAATCCATCGTGACCCAGCTGTGCCGTCAGCAGAGCCGCAATTTTGACGGACATCCTCTGGGTATCCTGATCTTCGATTACAAGGGCGACTATAACGAGACAAAACCGGAGTTCATCCGGGCCTCCGGCGCGCGGGTATATAAGCCGTATCGCCTGCCCTTTAACCCGTTTTCTCTGCAAAACGTGCGGCGCAAGCCCCAGCTGCCCATTCACGTGGCCAATGCGTTTACCGACAATATTGCCCGGATCTACGGCCTTGGCCCCAAGCAGACCGCGACGCTGCTGCGCTGCATCGTCAGCGCCTATCAGTCTTGCGGTATTGAGGTGGCCGACCCCGCCACGTGGGAAAAGACCGCCCCTACCTTTGCGCAGGTATATCAGGTGTATTGCGCCGACGAGAGCATCAAGAAGAACGACTCCCTGTATGCCGCCATGGAGAAGCTGTTCCAGTTCCAGCTGCTGGAGAGCGATCCCCAGCGCACCGTCTCTCTGTTCAGCCTGCTGAACGGCGTGGTGGTGATGGATCTGTCCGGCTACGACAGCGATATCCAGAATCTGGTGGTGGCCATCACGCTGGAGTTGTTTTATTCCCAGATGCAGAACTCCGGCTCCAGCCGTGCGGATGAGAATTACCGCCAGCTGACGCGGTTCATTCTGGTGGATGAGGCGGACAACTTCATGTCCCAGAATTTCCCCGCCCTCAAGCGCATCCTGAAAGAGGGCCGCGAGTTTGGCGTGGGAACCATCCTCTCTACCCAATCCCTGCGCCATTTTGCCTCCGGCGAGGACTATTCCAGCTATATTCTCACGTGGCTGGTACACAATGTTCCGGATCTGAAGCATTCGGATATCGAGTTTGTGTTCAAGACCTCGGCCGATCCCGATGTTTCGGCGCAGCTGTATCAGCAGATCAAGATGATCGGCAAACACCAGTGCGTGGTCAAGGCGGGCAACGCCGCGCCTGTCTCGGTGCAGGATCTGCCCTTCTGGCAGATCGCCGATGACGCTGACGAGAGCTATCTCCGGCCGGAGACCCCCGAAAACTGACCCGGCGTTCTTTTGAAAATGTCGCATCCCAAGCGACCAAAACCTCCCTGTGTATTGTTATACTGTGTACAACAAAACACAGGGAGGTACTTTTTATGAATAACATAACGGAATTGGTTTTCATTCTCGACCGCAGCGGCTCCATGGCAGGACTGGAGAGCGACACCATCGGCGGCTTCAACGCCATGCTGAAAAAGCAGAAGAAGGAGCGGGGAACGGCTTACGTGTCCAACGTCCTGTTTGATAACACCACCCGCGTACTGCATGACCGGGTGAAGCTGCGCAAGGTGCCGCCCATGACCGTCAGAGACTATACCGTGGGCGGCTGCACGGCGCTGCTGGACGCCATCGGCGGCGCGATCCACCACATCAGCAACATCCATAAGTACGCCCGCCCCGAGGATGTTCCCGCCCATACGCTGTTTGTCATCACCACCGACGGCATGGAGAATGCCAGCCGCCGCTATGACAAAGAGACGGTCAAGCGGATGATCGAGCGGCAGAAGGAGCGCGGCTGGGAATTTCTGTTTCTGGGGGCCAACATCGACGCGGTGGAAACCGCCCGCAGCTTTGGCATCGGCGCGGATCGCGCCGTCAACTACCACTGCGACAGCCGCGGTACGGCGCTGAATTATCAGGCGATCAACGAGGCCGTGTGCTGCGTCCGCATGGCACAGCCGCTTACCGCCGCGTAGAAAAACTGCGTAGAGGATGACTTTGAAAATCGGGAGGGAAGATAATGTACGGCACGATCTTAGGCGATATCGTAGGCAGCCCCTACGAATTTGACTGCAACAACTATAAGGCAAAGGATTTTCCTCTGTTCAGCCGCCGTTCCGAATTTACCGACGACACGGTAATGACGCTGGCGGTGGCAAAAGCGCTGCTGGATACCCGTGGGCAGGATGACGCCGCCATCAAGGCGGCCTTGGTGGGGGAGATGCAGCGGCTGGGCCGTGCCTATCCCGACAAGGGATACGGCGTGCGGTTCAATGTCTGGCTGTATGAGGACGCGCCGCAGCCCTACAACAGCTTCGGCAACGGCAGCGCCATGCGGGTGTCCCCGGCGGCGTGGCTGGCGAACGACATGGCGGAGGTGCAGCGTCTGGCGCGGCTTACCGCCGAAGTGACCCACGACCACCCGGAGGGCGTCAAGGGCGCGCAGGCCACTGCCGCCGCTATTCTTCTGGCACGCACCGGCTGCAGCAAGGCGGACATCAAAGCTTATGTGGAGCAGCATTTCGGATATGACCTGAACCACACCTGCGACGAGATCCGTCCCGCCTATCGCCATGTGGAGAGCTGTCAGGAGACGGTGCCCCAGGCCATGATCGCTTTTCTGGAGAGCGAGGATTTTGAGGATTCCCTCCGCACGGCAGTATCGCTGGGCGGTGACAGCGATACGCTGGCCGCCATTACCGGCAGCATTGCCGAGGCGTTCTACGGTGTGCCGGAAGAGCTGAAGCAGGCCTGCCGCCAGCGGCTGACGCCGGAGCTGGCGGATATCCTGCTGGACTGGGAGCGGCGCGTACTGTCTCCCGCACCGCCGCAGTAAGCCGCTTGGCAGAAGCCGTCACAACAAAAAACAGCTGTGCCGTCCTAAGGACGGCACAGCTGTTTTAGGTAAGGGTTCATCGCCGCATAGCGCGGCAGGGAGGAGGGGAAAGCCTCTTACTCGTTGGTGTAGTTATCGAAATAGCCCTGAATGTAGATGATGGGGGTGCCCTTGTCGCCGCTGCCGGAGGTCAGGTCGCACAGGGAGCCGATCAGGTCGGTGAGGTTGCGGGGCGTGGTGCCCTCGGACACCATATTGCCCACCAGACTGACGGACGCGTCCTTCTGGCGGATCTTCTCGGCCACGGCCTTCTGCAGCGCCTCGCCGGTCAGGTCGCCGAAGTCGTGGTCGGCCAGATACTTCAGCTTCAGCTCGTTGGGGGTGCCGATGAGACCGGCGGTATAGCCGGGGGACACCACAGGGTCGGCCAGCTCCCAGATCTTACCGGCGGGGTCCTTGAACGCGCCGTCGCCGTAAACCATGGCCTCAATCTGCTTGCCGGTGGCCTCGCTCATGGCCTTGCCGATGCCCTCGGCCACCGCCATGGCGTCACGGGGGAACAGCTTCACCCGCTCATCGTCGGCCTTGTTGCTGCCCAGCAGGCCGTACTGGGGATTGTAGCCGCTACCGTCCACGGGAGCGGTCAGCAGGTCGTCCAGACCCAGCACCGTCTTGGCGCCGGCGGCCTTCAGCAGCCGCTTGCTGCGCGCGCGGGTGTGGATGTCGCAGCAGATCACGGTGTCGGTGTAGTCCAGCACCGCCTGCACCCGGTTGGCGAACACGATCTCCGCTTCGGCTCCGGCCTTCTCAATGATGGTCTTGTAGTAGTCCACATAGTCCACGCCGGTAAAGGGGTGGATCACCGCGCCGAAAGCGTCACGGAAGCGCTTCAGATCCAGCACGTCGTGCCAGGGATCGATGCCCGCCTCGTCCAGCTGATCCATGGACACCAGATGGTTGCCCACCTCGTCGGAGGGATAGCTGAGCATCAGCACCACCTTCTTGCAGCCGCCGGCAATGCCCTGCAGCAGCAGAGAGAAGCGGTTGCGGCTGAGAATGGGGAACACCACGGCCACGGTCTCGCCGCCGGTCTTGGCGCGGACGTCGGCGCTGATCTGCTCCACGGTGGCGTAGTTGCCCTGGCAGCGGGCCACCACGGACTCGGTGATGGCCACAACATCCTTGTCGTGAGCCTCGATGCCGTTTTCACGCAGCGCGTTCAGCACGGTCTCCACAGTCACGGTCACGGCGTCGTCGCCCTGACGGAAAATCGGCGCACGCACGCCCCGTACAACAGTTCCCAACGTTCTCATATTTTCTTCATCCTTTCACGGTCTGTTCCATTGCGTTTTGCAATTCATTATATCAAAAGGAGGTGTATAAGTAAAATAGATGTTTTTAATATTCGGTATAAGTGATACTTAATATAATTCCCTCTTGCATTTTTGAAAAATCTGTGTATAATGTAAGGGTACGGGCTTGTAGCTCAGCTGGGAGAGCGTTCGGTTCGCATCCGAGAGGTCGAGGGTTCGAATCCCTTCAGGTCCACCAAATAATAAATGGCACCCGATAGGGTGCCATTTATTATTTGGTGGCTTTAACAAGGCATGAGAAACGAGCTCCGGCTTGACGGAGCGTAAGCGACAGGCAAGCCGGGAGAAACGTGCCGGTGGCACGTTTATCAAGCGAGAGGAGAATCCCTTCAGGTCCACCACGAAATAAAGGTCACCCGCTCCGGTTTATCTGGGCGCAGAATAAAACCGGTTGTGAAATTCCCTCCGCCTATGCTATACTAAACAGAACCACAACTTCGGAAGGCGGGGTGACGGCATGGACAGACCCAATAAGCAATCGCTGCACAGCGCGGCCGCGGTGGCCGCCGTCATCATTGCCGCCATCCTGCTGCGCAACATCGGGCGGGAGGTGCCCGGCCGGGCGCTGGGTATTCTGCGGAGCTTCCTGTATGCGGGGCTGTTCATGGCGTGGGGCGTCTCCCTGCGCCGACCGGGGCATCGGACGGACCCATGACGGCGGCTTCGTGTTCCCCGACGGCAGCGTGTGGTACTATACCCAGCGGCAGACCGCCGCACCGGACGGCCAGACCTATACCGAGGCCATCTTCACCGACGGCACGGAGCAGTACGCCGCCAACAACGAGCTGACCCACGACAACCGGGAGCTGCGGCGGGTCAACGAGAAGCTGCAAAAGATGTACGTCCGTGCCACCGACCAGTATGGCTGGGGCGTCCTCATGGAGGCCACAGAGGAGACCAGCCGCCTGTGCCCCATCCGCAATGAGGAGACCGGCGACTTCTACCCTGTCACCGAGGAGATACGTCACGACATCCGCAGCATTTTCCGGCTGCTCATTGACGCCGGAGCCGACCGTGAGAGCCGCTCCGCCTACTCCGGCAAGGCCATCCGCCAGCACTACGAGGGCAGTCCTGTGTGGGTCCTGTGCGGCGATCTGTTTGACTGACCGCCCGGGACGCATGACGCATCGTCCGAAAGCCTTCGGAAAAGGAGACCGCCAATCGCCTTTTGGGCACATAGCGCAGCGTTTCCCGAAAGGAACCCCGCCGTACGCCGGGCATACGGCGGGGTCGTTTTTCTCTGTTCAACAAGCCGCCCCCGGTCACAGGGCAAGCTCAAACTTCTCCTCCATGACGGTCTCGCCGTCAAGGCTCCAGGTGGTGTTGGGCTGCTGCTCCGTCTTATGGAAGCCGTACTTCTGATACAGCCGGATGGCATCCACCAGCGGCGAGGCCGTCCAAAGGATCAGCCGCTGATAGCCGCAGGCACGGGCCTTTTCCAGCAGGGCATCCACCAGCGCCGTGCCAACGCCCGCGCCGCGCTGCCCCTTTTCCACCAGGAAGAGGCGCAGCTGCCCCACGGCGGGCTCCTCCGTTTGGCAGAGCATGCTGCAGCCCACAGGGCGGCCATCTGCCACGGCGGCAAAAAACTCGTCCCGCTCACTTCTGACGAAGGGCCCCGCAATATGGGCGGCATAATCGCAGAAGGCGGGCCCCCAGCGATACTCTTCACGATATACCCGCCGGTGGGCATCGGCAAAGTACGCGATCTCCTGCCTGTTTACCGGTCTTACTGTCATATCCGCTCACACTCCTTTTTATGATACCTTATCACAAAATCTCCGGCACGGCAATACGGTATTTCCGCCACCGGGCGAAGGTTGCAAGCGGCGGGGCGGTTTGCTATAATAAAGCAGAAAAACGCAGGGGGCCGCGCCCCATCACTACCGGATACAAGACAAGGAGAATCTATGGATATCATTCAGACCCTGGCACAGGAGCTTGACAAGAACCCCCAGCATGTGGAAAACGTGGTCCGCCTGCTGGACGAGGGCAACACCATCCCCTTCATCGCCCGCTACCGCAAGGAGCTCCACGGCGCCATGGACGACACCGCCCTGCGCACCTTGGAGGAACGGCTCCAGTACCTCCGCAACCTGGCCGACCGCCGCGAGGCGGTGAAGAAGGCCATCGAGGAGCAGGGCAAGCTGACGGCGGAGCTGTCCGCCGCCATCGACAGCGCGGGGACGCTGGCGGAGGTGGAGGATCTCTACCGTCCCTATAAGCAGAAGCGCCGCACCCGCGCCACGGCGGCCCGTGAGAAGGGCCTGGAGCCCCTGGCCATGCTGCTGTTGGCGCAGGAAAAGGACTGTCCCGCGCCGGAGGACGCGGCACAGGACTACATCGACCCGGAAAGGGGCGTGGAGACCGTGGCCGACGCCCTGCAGGGCGCCAACGACATCGTGGCCGAGATGCTGTCCGACGATGCGGACATCCGCAAGGCCCTGCGGGGCCTGCTGACGCGGCAGGGCCATCTCCGC
>ENA-OUQC01000577-OUQC01000577.1-human-gut-metagenome-genome-assembly--contig:-NODE-577-length-25147-cov-9.962857_pt1 | contig 25147 bp, 26 predicted proteins | sample MGYA00237942_ERZ548815 | MGnify/ENA primary metagenome ERZ548815 (study PRJEB26490, sample SAMN05194722) | human gut metagenome | biome: terrestrial biome; feature: human-associated habitat; material... | reverse complement strand
TAACTCAATTCTATCACTATATCTTTCCGCATTTCACTTTTTTGTAGTAACTTTGTTGCATAAAGATAATACTAAATTCTGAAAAACAAAATATTGTTCTATAAAATAAAACTTGACGTGCCGATAGTGTCCAACTCACAGGGGTATATCGTGGAATCTGGATGCGGAGGTTGTCCGCGACAGATGAAATGTACTATGTCTTCGATGATACGAAATTGATAAATGAAAATCTATAGGAAGATGAAGTAGAGAAGGACGTAGACAGGAAGAAGGACGACGAGGGAAAACTTGGCCATATAGCCGAAGAATGACGGCATCTTTATCCCTTGGCTCTCGGCGATGGATTTTACCATGAAGTTAGGGCCGTTGCCGATGTAGGTGAGAGAACCGAAGAATACCGCTCCGATGGAGATTGCCTTCAGAAGAATCTCCGGAATGCCTGCTACAAACGGAACGCCTTCAAATACGCCATTCACAATGCCCGCGCCAGCTGCCGCGACAGATTCCGGAAGGCCGCTTGCAAGGCTGTGGAATGCCACTGCGGTCGGAGTGTTGTCAAGGAATGAGCTGAGAGCTCCGGTGGAGAAGTAGAATTCCCAAACCTCGTCAAATCCGAGTCTCGCGGCGTTTTCTTCCATATAGAGGAGAGCCGGCGTCATGGTGACGAAGATTCCGAGGAACAGTGCTGCCACCTCAAGTATAGGATTCCAGGAGAATTTGTTCATTCCGTAGCGGACGTGGTTCGCCGTTGTGTAAAGGGATATTCCCATGAGGGCGAGAAGCACGAACTCGCGGAGGAACTTGACCCAGAACTTTGCATCAGGGGCGTCCATCTGTGGAATGAATGTCGGATTGATGAACGCTACGGCAAGGATGACGCCCATGAGGTACATGAAATTCTTTCTGCCCCTGAAACGAACCGGCTGTCTTTGCTCCGGCATCTCAAATGCGGACGGATCCTCTTTTTTCGAGAAATAGAACTTGTCGCAGAGATAGTATATCAGCAATAGAAGGCCTCCCGTGAAAAGCCATTCCGGAAGCATATTCAGGAACCACGTGAATGAAGCGCCTCGCAGATAGAGCATGAAAAGAGGCGGGTCTCCGAGAGGGGAGAGCAGACCGCCGCAGTTCGCGACAAGGGCGATGAAGAACAGCAGCGTGTGTACTTTGTATTTGCGTTTTTCGTTTACTGCAAGAACCGGCCGGATGAGCAGCATTGCCGCCCCCGTGGTTCCCATGAAGGACGAAAGTACGAAGCCTGTTCCCAGCATGGCAGTGTTGATGCCGGAACTTGGGCGGATGTCTCCGCTGACGTGAATTCCGCCCGTGATGACATAGAGTGTCAGAAGAAGGATGACGAAGGGCAGATAGTCATAGACAATCTGATGCTCGAGTTCGTGTGCCAGCCCGTGCCTTACGAGAAAAACTGCAACCGGAGCTCCCAGCAGGAGCGACACAAAAAGTTTGTGGGAATTCTTGTCCCACCATTTCCTGGCGAGCAGCGGACCGACGGCGATCATTATCAGCATCACGGCGAAAGGAATCATCGCCCATGCTGGTACCGCATACCCGGCAGCCGTCGCAACTGTCTCTGTAGCTGTAAGTTGAATCATAACCACTAATAATTAACGACGCAAATATACCTCTTTTTTGGATTGAGACAAATGATTTTCTTAACTTTGCGAGATAATGTAAGTAATAGAGGCTGCTCTGTCATTCCGAATGAATAGGAGAAAATGTCATATCGACCGGGAGAGCAGACCTTTGCACAATGTTTTTATGAAGAAGTTTATAATCATTATTTTTTCGGCGTTACTGGCGTTGACATCCGCGGCTCAGGAATCTTCTGTTCAGACATCCTCTACTCAGGAATCCTCCGTTCAAGAATCCTCTGCTCAAGAGTCTTCCACTCAAGAATCTTCCACTCAGGAATCCTCTGCTCCGGCAAGATACACCGTCGAGACCGTCCCGCAGACGGAAATCCTTTCTTGGAGCTATGTCACAGACCTTTCGGGCGTCGTCTCTCCGTCCCAGAAAGACAGTCTGAACGCCCTATGTCACTTTGCCAAGGACTCTCTCCAGTCTGAAATAGCGGTCGTCGTGCTCCCCGCGATTGACAACGGGAAATACGGCTCGCTTCACGAGTTTGGAGTCGAACTCTTCAACAAATGGGGAATCGGCGGCAAGGACAGCGAAAAGGGACTTCTGATTGTTCTGGCGACTGCTCCTGGCGAACGCGAGGTTGTGTTCAACACCGGATATGGCCTTGAGGGTGCGCTGCCGGACGTCTACTGCAAGCGCATACAGAGCAATGTGATGATTCCGTACATGAAGAACGGGGAATATGGTTCCGGGCTTATTGCCGGAGTTTCCGCTGTGAACGATGTCCTCAAAGGCGACGTCAATCCTGACGAATTTGCTGGCGACTATGAGGACGATGACCTGTTTTGGGAGTTTTTTATCGTAGGAGTATCCCTCGTCATCACCCTGTGCGTTGTGGCTGCGCGGGGCCCTAAACGTCGTCGCAAGAAAATGGGTAAATCGATTACCTGTCGAGGCTGCGGAGTAACCGGGGATATGAAATATGTACGTTCCGAAATCATCGAGCCTGCATCGAAGAGGCATACCGGCCGTATGAGAAATTTCTATGTCTGCAACCGCTGTGGGGAAGAGAACTATATTGACGAGATTATTCCACGCCGGAATTCCGGTGGCAGTTCGGGCATCGGAGGCGGTTCCGGCCCTATTGTTGGAGGCTTCGGCGGCGGCTCTTCATTCGGCGGCGGTTCGTTTGGCTCATTCGGCGGCGGAATGACAGGTGGCGGCGGCTCTTCGACGCGGTTTTGACCCATTCTTCCGGTTTAGATCCCTCTCATTCTATCAATTTGCAAATGAGAATAATAAGAATAAATACCGAAAGTCCTCTTTACGCGGAGACGGAGAGAATCTGGATCGAAAGTTTCCCTGAGAATGAACGCCGTGATGTCAAGATGCACAAAGCGGCCGTTGACGGGGACGAGCGTTTCTTTTATAATGCCATTGTTGAGGGTATTTCAGACGATTCTGCCGACTCCTGCGCGTGGGACTATGATTGCTTGGCATCTGATGCCGGCATTATTGACGGGGACCGCGTGATAGGACTTTTAAGTTGGTGGGCGCTTGACGGACTGGTTTATGGGGAGCATTTCGCGATGAGTCCCTCCGTCCGTGGACGCGGGCTCGGCGAGAAGGTCTTCACGGAAGTGACCGGAAAGTTTCTTGCGCATGGCTTGCCGTTCGTTTTCGAGGTTGAAGCACCATCTTCCGAGAATCCCATCGCCGCCAGAAGAATCCGCTTCTACGAACGCTGCGGGATGCACCTGCTCGACGCCCCATACTTCCAGCCTCCATACCGCAAAAAAGACGCACCGATTCCGATGCGTCTAATGTCCTCCGACCCGTCAGTTGACCCTTCACTTGCAGCCAAACTCATCCAGGCCGTCTATCCGACTCTGTAAGATTGCCCCAAATTGTCAATAGTTCTCCTTGTGAATCTCGAAATAGGCCTGCGGGTGTGCGCAGACCGGGCATATTTCCGGAGCCTTTGTGCCGACTACGATGTGGCCGCAATTGCGGCATTCCCACACCTTAACCTCTGACCTCTCGAAGACGGTCGCCGTTTCAACGTTCTTCAGAAGTGCACGGTAGCGCTCCTCATGGCGTTTCTCGATGGCCGCTACGCCACGGAACCTTGCTGCAAGTTCAGGGAAGCCTTCCTCTTCGGCCGTCTTTGCAAATCCCTCGTACATGTCGGTCCATTCGTAGTTCTCACCGTCGGCTGCGGCCGCGAGGTTCTGCGCTGTGTCTCCTATGCCGTTAAGTTCCTTGAACCAGAGCTTTGCGTGCTCCTTCTCGTTCTCCGCCGTCTCAAGGAACAGGGCGGCTATCTGCTCAAACCCTTCCTTTTTTGCCTTTGAGGCGAAGAAGGTGTATTTGTTGCGTGCCTGTGACTCGCCGGCAAAAGCCGCTTCCAGATTTTTCTCGGTCTGTGTTCCGGAATACTTTGTTGCCATAATTATAAGGTGTTAAAAGTTAATTGATTATTTTGAATCCCGACTCCATTTTGAAGCCTATTCATTATTTCAAAATCTCCCAATGCCCGCCTTTCTTTCCTACCCGTAGCAGGATGCCGTCCTTCTTTAGTTGTTTTATATGATACCTTGTGCCGTCTCCCGATAATTTGCAGATTTGCGCCAATTCTTCAACCATGATTGATGGGTTTGAACGAATCGACCGTATTATCAAATCCCGTATGTTTGTGCCAGTTTTTGTGCTAGTTTTATCGGTAGTTTTATCGGTAGCCACCATGCCGCCTTGCCCCATATTCCCGGACCGTTTCAGATAGTATGTCACGGTGGAATATGTAATCTCGCTGTTCCATCTCAGTTGCGCGTCTGTCTCCTGAACCTGAGCGGATGAACGTGTTTGTTATGCTGTTGAACCACACGGGTTTGAACGGTGACGACGAAATGTAGAAAGCGAGCACAGTCTTCCCGTCAATTGAATATTTCTTCGATACAGGAAGAATGGGATGGTTCATCTTGCTGCCTGAACGCAATGTATTGTTCTTCGGCAGTTCATTCCGCGCACTCTTCACCTCGAAATCTTCCCATTCGATGTCGTCAAGCCGCTCAATCAATTCCTCTTTCGTCATGTCCGACCTCCATTTGTTCTCTGCAAAAATAGTCATAATAATCAGAATTCAACAGGAAAATTCATCGGATTGTACGATATTTCCCGATGTCGTGTTTGACGGGACGGGATTTGAATGAATTGAGAGTGACATAATCAAGCAGGGCGAAAACTTGTTCCCGCCCTGCCTGATTGTCTGTTTGAAAATTGCTAAATTGACGATAAATGTCTATTGCACCGGCAGATTTCTCGTCTGGTCAACCCAGATCAGCTTCGATGTGTCGTAGCCTCTTCTTGCCGCTTCCGCTGTCACCTTTTCGGCGGTCTCCCGCGTGATGGACGGGGTTCTGGAGAGAATCCACAGGTATTTGTCGCTTGAACTTCCGACGATCGCAAGACTGTAGTCGTCGGCGAGCATCAGGACCCGGTAGTCGGAATAGAAGAAAAGGAAGAACGAGACTTTGAGAAGAGCGGGCTCCGTTGTCGGCTTCGGCTGTTTTGCCTTTCCGTGTGCTGTTTTCATCTTGCCGTCCTTCCATCCGGAGTTGATGACATCGACCTTGCCGTCGTCGCGCAGGAGATATTCCGCAGTGACGTCGGTCATACCCCTTTCAAACGAATGGTTGAACCTCGCGATTTCGTACCATGTCCCGAGATAGCGGGACAAATCCAGAGAAGCAACGGGGGTGTTGTCCACCGGCCCTGCGCATGAGCATAGCGGGAAAGCTGCCAATGCTGCTCCCACCGCACACAGACATAGAATACTTTTCATGTTACTTGTGGTTAATGGTGAGACTTTGGAACAGTCCTCATCCCCGGATTGCTCCGTAAATTATTGCAAGGCAAATGCTTGCAAAGAAAGTGCCGTGCGATTTTCTGTCCGTTGCATCAAGAACTGATTGAGCATATCGGATTATGTGCATACAAAAAACTACAGCAGAGGCGTCATGTAGGCCGGAAGAAGAGTTGTCCCGTTGTCCTTTGTAAGGTCTTTTGTGTAGATAAGATAGCGGCTGCCGACTCTGGCGGAGTATTTATCACAGAAGGCGTCCAACGAGGCGTGGGCCTTGTAGCCGGACGACTTCACCTCGACGGGGCAAAGCTTTGCGCCTCTTGACAGCAGGAAATCAATCTCGTAATAGTGCTTCTCGTCTTTTTTCCATGTGTGGTAGAAGAGCCTGTTCCCCGATGCTACGAGCATCTGTGCAATGAGATTTTCATACACATATCCAAGATTTACGGAAAGTTTGTCACTCAGTAGTTTATCGTATATGATGTTCTCTGTGAAGTCCTTATCCCAAAACGCCAGCGTGACGAACAGTCCAGTATCCGCGAGAAATATCTTAAATTTATCATAATTGGCACTGACGGGAATTCCTATGTTCGGGTCGTCGGCATGATGTGCAATGTTGACGGTCTTGCTGTCTTCCAGATTCATCAGCAGTTCACTCATCTTGTCGTCTGCGACATTCCCTATTATGGACGACGGCACATAGCGCGATGCGTTGCGGGACAGTGCAGCCGGAACGGACATGAAGAGGTTTGAAACCTTGTCTGTTTTGTCTATCTTGGCAAAGTCTTCCCTATACAGGAGTATGATTTTTCTTTTCACCTCATCTACCATCCGGAGATTGTTCGTGTCAAGGTAGGCATTGACTGCCTGAGGCATCCCGCCCACAAGCAAGTACAATCGGAGGTTCCGCATCGCATCACGGTGAGCTGCGCCGAGAGGTATCTTTTTCTCCCAGAATGTCTTGAGCAAGGGTACGGTTACCGTGTCACCCAAAGCCCATCTGAACTCCTCATAATCCATCGGATTCATCTGTATCCTGTCTTCTTCGCTTGGAATCGTTATGTTTTCGATATTCTTGCGGATGCTTATCAGGGATCCGGTTTCAATGTAGTCGTACCGACCATCCTTCACAAGGTATTTGATTGCCTGCCTTGCTTTCGGACATTGCTGCACCTCGTCGAATACAATCACTGAATTTCTTTCAAAAAGTTGCGTTGAATACGCCTGCTGAAGCCGCAGAAATATGAATTCGAGATTCATTAGGTCATCGAAAAGTGACTTGACTTCCGCGCTGGCCGTGTTGAAGTCAATGAGTATGTATGATTTGTATTCGTTCCTGGCGAATTCCTCGACAATCGTTGATTTCCCAATTCGTCTCGCGCCCTCAACCAACAGTGCTGTCCTGCCGTCATTCTTTCTTTTCCAGTCAAGAATGTCGTCATATATTTTCCGTCTGAATACACGTTGTTCCATAGTAATCGATATTTGAGGCAAAAATAATTGATAAATTCCAAATAATCAATATGTAACATTCTTTGTTCCGAAATCCCCCGCGATTTTATTTCGCGTTTTACTCATTTCCCCCGCGATTTTTCTTGTGGCATCTACGACTTCCCCCGCAATCTCGCACGGATTTTGCGTAATATGCGGCCGTTTGCCTAAATAGGGGGGCAGGTTGTGTGAAAGAGCGTTTGAAAATAAAATGTTTTTGATATGATGGAGCCGAGATACTATAAATATACGGTCATTCCTCAGGAGATTGACTTTACGGGGAAGGCGCGTTTTTCGACTATTGTGAATGCCATATTGAACACGGCAGGGGAGGATGCCCGGGTGAACGGATTCGGGATTGATGTGCTGTCGGAGAGAAACCTCGGGTGGGTGCTGTCGCGGCTTGCGGTGGAACTCGACCATAGGCCTCTGGAGCAGGAAGAATACACCGTCGAGACATGGGTCACGGAATATGCGTCGCTTACGACTACCCGATGCTTCCGCTTTCTGGACTCCGATGGGAAATGTTTTGGACGCGCCGTGTCGAACTGGTGCCTCATCGACTTCGCGCAGAGAAGGCTCGCGCCGATGGCGAAGGTTGCGGACGTCGCCGGACACACCACTACGGACAAACCGCTGCCGTGCGCTGCTCCTGTGAAGTTGAAACCGTTTGAAGCGGAGCCGTGTGCGTCCCATAGGGTCAAATATATGGACATAGACTTCAACCGTCACATGAATACCCTCCGCTACATCGACCTTCTCGCCGACGAACTCCCGATAGAACTTGTCGCCGCCGACCGTCACATCCGCGTCGACATCCATTTCGTCAAGGAATCCGTATATGGCGACCTCCTCAACATTTTCTGCATTCCGGAATCCACGACCGCGGAATCATCGGACACGTCAGATAATGACGGAGTCGCCAAGTACCGTATGGCAATCAAAAAAGAAGACGGCACCCTGAGCATTCTGGCACACATCGAGTCGAGGTAGCCTGAAATAAACTACCAGGAGCAAAATTTCAAGAAAAAGATGGGATGCAAGGCGCACGGCGAAGCCAAACACCGCAGCAACCTGATGGTTGTGAGGATTTTGGCAAGACATGCAACGCGGCAGATCGCTTTTTCTTAAATTTTGCATGCAAGGTTTCGGAAAAACCGGATTATATATTCGGAATAAAAAAAATTACTGAATATATGAAAGCAAGAAACATCATTCTTATGGCGGCGATTGCGGTACTTTCGCTGTCATGCTCCAAAAACACAACGGATTACTCCAAATACTATCCGAATTATATCCTGACCTGTAAGACCGACGACGCGGGGACATTCTATCTCCAGCTTGACGACAAGACAACGGCACTTCCGCTGAATGTCAAGAAGCCTCTTTTCGGGGGCAAGGAAGTGCGTGCGCTTGCAAACATCACCGACAAAGGAAAGGGCACGAAAGAAAATGGCGGTGAGAACTTCGACAGAGTCGTTGAAATCAACACTATCGACAGCATACTCACCAAAAAACCGGTCCCGACACTCAGAAGCGTGGCCGAGGATGAGAAGAAATATGGCAGAGACCATGTCGCAATTATTGACCTCTGGGCGACCGGAGTCGAGGACGGCTATCTCAACCTCTGCTTCGATGCTGCGTGGGGACGCTACGGGCGGGTTCACTACATCAACCTCGTCACAGGCACCGACCCCGAAGACCCTTACACACTTGTGCTCAGACACAACGCCAACGGTGACGACTACATGAACGGAGCTTATGTCGCGCGCTCTCTGGTGGCATTCAGTTTGCGCGAACTTCCTGACACCCAGGGCAAGACGGTTGATCTGACGTTGAAATACGACACCCGTGACGGACAGAAATCCGTAAAGTACAAGTACTGCAGCGGCAAGTCGGAGGACGAGACTCAGAAGCAGTCTGTGCTCAAGGGTGTTGACCTGAACCTCAAGATTAAATAAGTGAACGAAATTTGCATTGTTTCTTGAGGACAGATCCAAAGAGATATGCAGATACGGGAACAAGAACTCATAAAATCTTCGATACGGGGAGAAGCTGACGCACGCAGGGCATTGTATGACCGCTATGTTCAGTATCTCTCCGCTGTCTGTTCCCGTTACATCACCGGCCGTGATGATGTGAAGGATATCCTTCAGGAGGCTTTCATAAAGATTTTCCGTTCGCTTGGTGGATTCGAATGGCGCGGCGAGGGCTCGTTGAAGTCATGGATGACGCGCATCGTCGTCAATGAATGCCTTAAATTCTTGAGAGACAATCGAAAACAGAATATATTCGTGGCAACGGCACAGCTGCCGGATGTGCCTGACGGGGATGACGATGGAGTATCCGTCGAAGACGTGCCTCCGGAGGCCGTGCATTCGATGATACGCGAACTTCCAGATGGTTACAGAACGGTCTTCAACCTCTTCGCCATCGAGGGACGAAGTCATCGGGAAATCGCGGAAATGCTGGGAATCAGCGAGGCGACGTCGGCCTCCCAATTTCATCGGGCGAAGAAGATTCTGGCGAAAAGGATTCGGGAATATGTCGCAGGCGTGGAAGGGTCTTGAGACAACGAAAGCTGGAAAATGAGAAAGATATAAATTCATTATAGAGATTATGGCGGAAGATTGGCTGAATAAGATACGCGAAAGTCAGGCGGATTTCTCCGAACCGGAACCGGAAGGGCTCTGGGCGGGGATTGAGGCGGGGCTTGCTGCGGTTTCGCGCAGACGGACAGTTCGCTGGTGGTGGGCTGCGCTGCCGGCCGCTGCGGTGGTTGTATTGGTGCTGTTCCTTTCCGTTCCTGGGCATCGTGACGCTTCGGACGCCCCGTTGATGACTTCTGCGGTTGCTGAACTTAAGTCTACGACTGAGCCTTTTGATGTTGTCCCTCAGAATGTCGAATCTTCCGTTCCTGCCAATCTGTTGGCATATTCGGGTACGCTTTTGACTTCCGACACGGAGGTCTGGAAGCCTTCAGACGCGACTGCGGATGATGCCGGCAATGCTTCCGAAGAGTTCCCGAAACGACAGGAAAACTCTGCGTGGAATAATACTCCCGGTGACAGCTCTTCAGAAACCAGTTCTTCAGAAACCAGTTCGTTAGAGAATAGTTCTTCAGAAACTAGTTCGTTAGAAACCATTTCATCGGAAAACTGGCCTTCGGAAAACGATAACCCTGTCTCCAAAACACGTCGGGGAGGTTTCAGCTTTGGTCTCTTGACCTCGAATGTAGCCGGCAGTCGCAGTTCGGTTTCCAAGTATGCAGCGCTATACGGCTCTACAGTTACCAAACAGATTCACGGATTCTCTGAAACGAGGGCGGATTTTCCTGACAGTCAAGGATATGCAGATGTGATGAAGAGCAATTCGAGCAACGAAATCTCCTCCACTGTCAAAAACTGGCAGCCGATTCAGGTCGGGGTGAGTGTCGCATATTCCTTCACGGACAGGCTTTCCATAGAAAGCGGACTGACATATTCCTGCCTCGTCTCGGATTTGTCTTCAGGCACGCCATCCGGTAACTATGACATTCGTCAGACACTCCACTACATCGGCCTGCCATTGGCCTTGAGATATGATTTCCTGAAAATAAAGGGATTCAGTCTATATGCTTCGGCCGGCGGTCAGATGGAAAAATGTGTTGCCGGGAAAACTCGTACGGACTATTTCGTTGACGGGAAAAAGGTTTCGTCGGAGAACGGGCGCATAATGGTGGAGCCTCTGCAATGGTCAGTCAACGCATACGTGGGGGCGCAATATAGTTTCAACCGTCTGGTTGGGTTGTACATCGAACCGGGCGCAGCCTATTATTTCCGCAACAGTTCTCCCGTAAACTGCATCTATAGTGAGCGTCCTTTCAATTTCAGTTTTCGGGCCGGTCTGAGGTTTTCATTGTGAGTATGAGGCGTGCCGATAGAACGTGTGAGGCGGAGTCATAAATGTACGAGAATACTTAATAAAAATAAAATCAATTGATTATGAAAAAGTTAATTTTTGTGATTTTGAGTGTGGCCGTGCTTTGCAGCTGCGGAACCGGAAAGAATGTTGATGTGTCAAAGGCGATTCTTGGAGACTGGGAAATCGTCGAGGCCGGCGGCACAGCTGTTGAGCCTGGCTTTGACAAGGCTACAATTTCATTTGACGGGAAGGGCGGTGTCCACGGAAACACGAGCATCAACTATTTCTTCGGCGAGTACAGTCTGAAGGGCGACGGTATAAAGTTCGGCAATATCGGACTTACTAAGATGTTGGGGCCTACGCCGGATGTCGAGAAGGCTGTTGTCGATGGACTCAACACCGGAGTGAAAGTGAAGTTTGAGGATAATGACAATGCGGTAGTGCTTTCAAAGGATGGCACTGAGGTCCTGAAACTTAAGAGAACTGAACTCAAGGAGGACGAGAATGACGGCACGCCTGTCGAAAGTGCAGGGGAACCGGTTGCCGCAGACCAGCCTGCTGCGGTGGCTGAATAGCTGGAAATAACCTTGCTACTCTCTGCCCAGACAATGGACGGGGAGCATGTCTGCTTTGTTGTAGTTGTGCGATAACTCGGTTTTTAAGCCACTTATCGCACAACTATTTTATTTATTATCGTGCGATAACTCGATTTTTTCTGCGATTTTGGGTATTGAGAGGCCGTCTGTTGAGATTGTGTAGCGGGCGGTCTTTTCGTATATGGGCTCGCGCTGGGAGAGGAGTTGGATGATGCGCTGGTGGAGCTGCTGTCTGTGGGTGTCGGATGAATTTTGGGGAGTTCCTTCGGATGAGCCAACGGGGACGTTTCGATGGGCGTCGTCGCTTGTAGCCGTGTTGCTGTTGAGCATCGGGCGGGTTGCTGATTCGCTTTCGAGACGCCGGAACAGTTCATCTGCGGATGTTTTGAGATATATGCAGAATGTGTGCTCTGCTACAAGTTCCGCGCATTCAGGAGTGGTGAGCGTGCCGCCGCCGAGGGCAAGAATCATTTCTTTGGCTTGCGGATAGTCTGTTTGGGGGGAATCTTCGCCCGTTTCCCCGGCAGCATCTTGGTTTGGCTCTGATGAGGATTCCTGAAACAGAATCTCCGTCAGCGCCTCCAGCTCCATCTTTCTGAACGCCGCCTCTCCGTCGCTTTCAAAAATATCCCGGATGCTTCGTCCCTCACGGCTTTCGATATGCTCGTCCAAATCGACGAAAGGCAACGAAAGCAGCCTCGACAGTTCCCTGCCGACGCTGCTCTTTCCGCATCCCATCATTCCTATTAAGGTTATTATCATCAAAAGAGCGTTGGTTCGTCGTCTAAGTTCAGATCTAACGGCTCGTCCGGGCTTACCTGCACGACAGTCGCCTCGCTCTTCACCTCGTCCTTTGCCTGAGTTGCTGCAGGAACTTCCGCTGTCTCGGCCACGTCAACGCCTTCTGAACCGTCTGTCTCCACGGCCTCATCCTCCGGCTTTACGAGCGGCTCGACAAAGCGCACCTTCTTGACGTCCATCGCACTGACCTTCTTTCCCTTTGCTGTCAGACCCTTCTTCGCTATGAACTCCTCGGCATCGACCTTCTCGGGCTCGCGGTGCGCGTGCTTTCCGCCAAAGACAATCTCGAATTGCGGATGTCTGTCCTCGCTCAGGGCTACAAGATACGACCCTTTGCTGTCCGCGATGAACGGAACGGGGTTGTTGTCGCTCACGTCGAAAGAGAACCTCTTGACATAGAATGACTTCGCTGCCTTGTCGTAGTAGAGTGCGGTGAATGTCTTGCCGACCTCGTATTTCTCTATGAGGAGAAGTTCTCCCTGGTAGCGGCTGCTCAGGTCGAAACTTGTGGTGTAGTAGGTTCCGTCCTTGAACACCGCGAGAATGTGGTCACCGGTGTTGAACTGTCCGAGATACTCTCCGCGCTCTTCGTCGTTGAGCTTCTGGATGTCGGCGTCGAACCAGATGTCCTTGCCGCCGATGGTCGATGCTCCCTTGGACTTGAGCGCAATCTTCTGCACAGCGTTCTTCTTCGCCACGACGTTTCCGCGAGAGCCTCGTCCTTTGATGTCGAGCTGCGAGAAGTCATATTCGTCGATGAGCTTCTTCAGCTTCGGCTTCGCCTTGAGATAGACCTTCACCGTCTCTGCCTCGCCGTTAGGATTGACCGTAAGCCACTGAATCAAGGAACCAGGCGTGCCCTGCGTGATGTCATAGTCCTTGTCACGGGTAATCGAAGTGAGCGCAAACCTCTTCGCGTAGCTGACCGGTCCTTTTCCGTCACGGTAAATCACATTGTAAATCGTCCGCTCATCGCCACGGTTAAACAGCCCCACATAGAGGAAATCCTGCCCTACATAGACCTTCTCCCCGACCTTCATCACCTTGTACTTGCCGTCCTTCATAATCACGACAAATTCGGACATATCCGAGCAGTCGCAGACGAACTCCGTATTCTCGTCCTTCTTCAGCCCGATTCCCACGAATCCCTCGGCACGGTTGGCGTAGAGTTTCGCATTGTTGTTCACGACCTTAGTCGCGGCGATGCTCTCGAATCCTGTGATTTCCGTATGCCTCGGCCAGTCCTTGCCGTATTTCTTCTTGAGGTTGCTGAACCACCTTATCGTGTATTCCGTGAGGTGTTCGAGATTGTTGCGTACCTCGTCCATCTCGTCCTCGATGCTCCGGATCTTTTCGTCAATTGCCTTCGTGTCGAACTTTGAGATCTTGCGCACAGGCTTCTCGACAAGTTTGAGAATGTCCTCCATGAGGATTTCGCGCTTGAGAAGGCTCTGATATTCCTTCATCTTCGCAAACACTTCCTTCAACTGGATTTCCCATGTCTTAGCGTCGTCCTTTTCTAGAATCTTATAGACCCTCTGCTCGAAGAATATGCGTTCGAGAGAATTGTAGTGCCAGTCGCTTTCGAGTTCGCCGAGACGAATCTCAAGTTCCTGACGGAGAAGGTCTTCCGTGTGGAGAGTGTCATAGCGCAGGACTTCATCTACCCCGAGGAACTGAGGCTTCTTGTCGACGATGACGCATGTATTCGGGGATATGGAAACCTCGCAATCCGTGAATGCGTAGAGCGCGTCAATCGTTTTGTCCGGCGAGACGTCGTTCGGGAGATGAATCAATATCTCCGCCTTCTCGGTGGTGAGGTCCTCAATCTTGCGAATCTTTATCTTACCCTTGTCCTTCGCCTTGAGAATAGAGTCGATCAGGAGGTGGGTCGTCTTTCCGTAGGGGATTTCTGTGACGGCGATGGTGTTCTTGTCGATTTTCTCGATTTTGGCACGCACCTTTATCACTCCGCCGCGCCGTCCGTTGTTGTAACGCGAACAGTCCGCGTAGCCGCCGGTAGGGAAGTCCGGGAGAATCTCGAACGGCTTGTCCTCCAGTATGGCTATCGAAGCGTCAATCAGCTCGTTGAAATTGTGCGGGAGAATCTTCGAGGCAAGGCCTGCGGCGATGCCTTCGGTGCCCTGCGCGAGCAGTAGCGGGAACTTCACCGGAAGTTCTACAGGTTCCTGGTTGCGACCGTCGTATGAAGTCATCCACGGGGTCGTTTTCGGGTTGAACACGACTTCCTTGGCAAACTTGCTCAAACGCGCCTCGATGTATCGCGGAGCAGCGTTGGCGTCTCCTGTGATGATGCTTCCCCAGTTTCCCTGGCAGTCAATCAGCAGCCCTTTCTGACCGAGCTGTACGAGGGCGCCTCCGATGGATGCGTCACCGTGGGGGTGATACTGCATGGCCTGTCCGATGATGTTCGCGACCTTGGTGTAGGCCCCGTCGTCAATCTTGTACATTGCGTGAAGGACACGCCTCTGCACAGGCTTCAGCCCATCGACTATGTGCGGCACAGCCCTATAGAGGATTGTGTAGGACGCATAGTCCAGATACCAATCCTTGAACATTCCGGACAGTTTGAAATGCCGGCTGTCTTCCCCGAGAAGTTTGTTAAACTTCCCGGAGGCCTCCCCATCGGGAACCTCGGCGTCGTCGTCATCTGAAAGTTCGGATTCCTCTCCGTCAGCGTCCATCGCCACGTTTTCGCGTTCCTCGTCAGACGAGGCCATTTCTGCGGAACCATTGTTCCCGAGTTCTTCGTTCTCCGGCGTTTCCAAATCGTCTTTCTTGCTCATAATCAGTTATCTATTTACCATTCGTAACCGAATCTCTTCAGTTCTTTCTTGCTCTCCCTCCATCCGTCATCGACCTTGACGAAGAGGTTGAGGAAGACTTTCTTCTGAAAGAAATCTTCCATATCGATGCGCGCCTGTGTGCCGACCTTCTTCAGCATAGCACCACCCTTTCCGATGATGATCCCCTTCTGGGATTCCCTCATCACGTAGATGACGGCGCTGATTTCATATCTCTCCTCACCCTCATGGAACTGCTCCACAACGACCTCGCAGCTGTACGGCACCTCCTGCGAATAGTTCAGGAAAATCTTCTCGCGGATAATCTCCGAAGCGAAGAATCGCAGGTTCTTGTCCGTGAACACGTCCTTGTCGTACCACGGCGGAGCGACAGGCAGGGCGGTGACAATTGCATCGTAGATGTTGTCGAGGTTGAACCTTTCTTGTGCGGATGCAGGGAATATGGTCGCATTCGGCAGCCTTTCCTTCCACCAGGCCATCAGTTCCAGCACCTTTTCCTGAGTGCTTATGTCTATCTTGTTGATAACCAACACAATCGGGCATTCGAGCTTCTGGAGTTTAGCAATCCATTCCTCGTTTTTGTCCGGCTTCTCCACGGTGTCTGTCACATAAAGGATGATGTCCGCGTCTCCGATTGCCGTCTCCACGAAATTCATCATGCTCTCTTGTAACCTGTAGTTCGGCTTCAAGATGCCTGGGGTGTCGGAATAGACAATCTGATAGTCATCCCCGTTCACTATTCCCATAATCCTATGCCGCGTCGTCTGTGCCTTGGCCGTCACAATTGACAGTTTCTCGCCGACAAGGGCATTCATGAGAGTGGATTTGCCTACATTCGGATTACCGATGATGTTGACAAATCCAGCTCTGTGCTTTGTGGTTTCCTTATTCGTTTTGTCTTCCATAGTCACTCAAAACCGAAAGGATGAAAGCCTCCTCCCATCCTTCCATTGCAACTTGTACGCGGTCTAAATGTACGCGCCCATCTTGAGGATGTTGACCTCGCCCTCCGTGAGGTATCTCCAGTCGCCCCTCTTGAGGTTCTTCTTGGTGAGTCCCGCGAAATAGACCCTGTCAAGCGCTTTCACGTCGTAGCCGAGCGATTCGAAGATGCGGCGGACGATGCGGTTCTTGCCGGAGTGAATTTCAATTCCTATCTTGCGGTGATCATTCTCCTCGATGTAGTCGAGGGCGTCTGCCGCAACATCTCCGTCAGAGAGTGTCACACCTGCCATAATCTTGTCGTAATCCTCCTGAGTGAGGTCCTTGTCAAGCGAAACCTGATAGATTTTCTTCTTGTCGTATGCCGGGTGCGTAAGCCTTTCAGCAATCTCTCCATCGTTGGTGAACATCAGCACTCCCGTGGTGTTCTTGTCGAGACGTCCGACAGGGAACACCCGAGCAGTACACTTCTTGAGAAGTTCCATCACTGTCTTCTCGGCGTGCGGATCGGAAGTCGTGGTCACGAACCCCTTCGGCTTGTTCATCACGATGTAGACCTTCTCCTCACCGTGAAGCCTCTCTCCGTTGAAGCGGACATCGTCCTTGGTGACGTTGATTTTTGTTCCGAGTTCAGTGACGACATTTCCGTTGACTGTCACACAGCCCGCGAGGATGAAGTTGTCGGCCTCGCGCCTTGAGCATATTCCGGAATTTGCGATGTATTTGTTCAGACGGCACTCCTCCTTGAACGGAATTGCCACATTGTCGTTGTCAGACAGCCTTTCGTTTTCGAATGCTTTTCTTCTGTCAATCATCTGTCCGATTCCGCTCTCGTCCTCAGAGCGGAACATCGGTTTCGGTGCCGGACGCTTCTTGCCGCCTTTTGCTCCCATCTTTCCGCCGAATCCAGGTTTTCCTCCCGGAGCAGCCTTCTTGAATCCTGGCTTTCTGTCGCCGCCGAACGATGGCTTCCTTCCCTCGCCGTATGACGGTCTCCTGTTTTCGCCGAAATTGCGATGCTCACCGGATGGCCTTTCTCCGTTGAAAGACGGTTTCCTGTCGCCATAAGAACGATGTTCCCCGTAATTATTTCCTCCATCTGATGATGATCTGTATGGCCTTCTCTCGCCGTCCGGCCTTCCTCCGAACGATGGTTTTCTGTCTCCATACGGGCGTCTGTTGCCTCCGAATGACTGTCTGTCACCGTATGACCTGCGCTCGTTTCTTTCTCCATTTTCGCCGCCTTCTGATGAACGGTACGGTCTTGCCGGCCTGTCACCAAAATTTTTTCTCTCGCCATACGGCCTGCGGTTTTCTCCGTAAGGGCGATGTTCCCTCCTTTCTCCGAAGGATGATGGTGTGTCGGATGATGTCATATATGGACGGTCATCCCTCTTTCTTGTGACGATGCGGCGCCTTCCGCCGTTCTCTGAACCTGACCTGTAAGGTCTTGAATCGTTGCTGCCGTACTCCCTACGGCCTTCGCTGCTGTGGTCGTTGCCACTCTTTTCGTTGTACTCCATTAGTTTGTGCCTTTCGGCGTTTAAAAATTTATACTCTGACTCGCGTCAGTCTGTTTATTTATTATCTGTAGGGACATTATTTTGTCAACTTGAATATATATGTAATCGTCCCGTATTGTTCTATCTCCGTCACATCCGTCGTCTTCGAGAACTTCGCTGACATTGCAGCATTCCTCGCAGCATTCCACAATGACTTGTCAGTGACAGTGGTCCCGTCGAAGCCAGGAATGGCCTTTATGACCTTCCCGTTTTGATCGACGACTATCCTAACAACGACCGTGCCTTCCTTCTGTATGTTGTAGGCCGGCCGCGCAAGATGCCCCACAACGCTGCGTCCCTCAAGCCTTGCATTCGGCTCACCGGAAACTTTTCCGCGCTCGACGTTCCCGCCTGCATGTCCTGTTTCAAGTTCGTCGCTTGCCGTGCGGGCTGTCTGTGGTGCAAGAGTATCCTTTGCATCCGGGTTGTCGGCGGCATGGAACAGCGCTCTTTTGTTTATTTCCTTCTCGCGTTTGGGCTCATTCACCTCCACATCACCGTCAGGTCCCACTGTCGCCTCCTGCGCGACGTTCTGTTTTGTCCCCTCCAGTTGTGCCTTTGACATCTTCACAATCTCGTCCGGTCTTGTCCTGTCCGGTTCCGACGACTTCAAACTCGTCCGGCTCCATCTTCTTTCCGGCTTCCTTATCTCCACCTCCGGTTCGTCGAAGTCAATCAAGATTTCCTCTCTCTCCGGTGGTGGCGGGTCCAGATATGTCATTCCGGCAAAGCACGCGCAGGACAACGCAGCAGCGTGAAGCACCAGCGTGAGGCCAATCCCGGCCACACGTGACAGCTTTCTCTGCTTTTCCCTGTCCTGTTTGTACTCTTCCATTATTTTAATTCCATATTTAACGGAATTTTTATTCCGGTTGGGTGGCCATAATGACCTTATAGTGGTTTCTCTTTGCAATATTCATCACCTGCACCACTTCCTTGATAGGAACCGTCTCGTCCGCATAAATCGAGAACGTCGGGTCTTCTTCTCCCTGAAGCAGGTCAATCAGGTCATCCTCCACTTCATTGAAAGGCACAGGCTGTTTGTTCCCGTTGATATGATAGGTGTAGACGTCTTCGCCGTGATCCGCAATCGACACGCTCACCGTCGCTTTTGCCGACACCTGCCCAGTGCTCTTGGGAAGCAGCAGCTTCAGCGCGTTGGGATTGATGAGCGTCGATGTGACCAGGAAGAAAATGAGCAGCAGGAACACGATGTCGGTCATTGACGACATCGAGAATCCAGAGTCCACCTTTGTTGTTCTTCTTATAGCCATATCTCTAAATCCCTAAAAATCAAAGTTCTATTCCTTTCCACTCTCCGCCGGCTCGTGCAGGAGATCCATGAAGTCGATGGTCACGGATTCCATCTTGAACACGAGGTCTGAAATCCTGGAGGTCAAGTAGTTGTAGGCGAAATATGCGAGGATTCCGACGACAAGACCGCCGACGGTGGTTACCATCGCCTCGTAAATACCTCCGGCGAGAAGCGATATGTCGATGTTGCTTCCGGCCGTGGACATATTGAAGAATGCGCGAATCATACCGGTCACCGTTCCGAGAAATCCAATCATAGGGGCACCGCCGGCGATGGTCGCCAACATAGGCAGACCCTTCTCAAGCCTTGCGACCTCAACGCTGCCCATGTTCTCGACGGCTGTCTGGATGTCTTGAAGCGGCCTTCCGATTCTCTCAATGCCCTTCTCGACAAGCCTTGCCGAAGGTGTATCATACCTCTGGCACAGCGAAACCGCCGACTTTATCTTTCCCTCATGGATGAGGTCTCTGATCTCATTCATAAAATTCTTCTCGACCTTCCCTGCCTTGTGAATCATCCACCATTTGCTTGCAAAAATGTAGACCGCAACGATTGAGAGCAGGAGCAGCACAATCATGAGCCATCCGCCGGCCTTGGCCAACTCAAAATAAGACATCTTCACTTCCTGCTGCACCGGAGCCGGAACAATCTCCGAAACCGTTGCCGCCGTGTCCGCAATGCTCTGAAGTAAGCTTAATGACATATCCCTTAAATTTTAAATTTTTTCAAAAAATCCGAATAACCCGCAAAGATACAAATTTTCTCGAAATCCCGACGATGAAATTTGATGCGGTCGCGATTTGGTTCATCATTCATTTCCTTGACATCGTATCACCTGATAATGATATGTTAGGGAAGATGCGCACATTATCTTCCAATTATCCGGAGGGGGATTTGGCAGCTCTTGGATTTCCGAATGGATGGGAGAACGAACCGCTATGGACGCAACGGATGTAAGTGCTTTTACTCAAAGTCCGTCCACTCTTTCTTCTGCAGGAATTCGAAGAGTCCGACGGTAAGGATGCCGTTGTCATCTATCCATGGTTTGATGTCATCACGGACTACAATGATTTTTCTGAACGCGTCATTGATTTTTAGAAGCGAGGCAGTTTCCTGACGGCGTTTCTCATCATCCGGAATCGTAAGGGCGGACTGGATATAGTATCGCTGGCTTCCCGAATTGGCTACAAAGTCAATTTCCAACTGTTTCCTTTGCCATTTCCCATCATCTGAAACACTGCGCTGTTCAAGAGCTCCGACATCGACATTGAATCCTCGAATCCTTAGCTCGTTGAAGATTATGTTTTCCATTATGTGAGTCTCCTCAAGCTGCTGCATTCCAAGTGCCACGTTGCGAATGCCGACATCGGTGAAATAGTACTTTGCCAGCCCTTTGATGTATTTCTTGCCTTTTATGTCGAATCTTACTGCCTTTTCCAGCAGAAATGCATCTCTCATATAGTCGAGGTAATTATCGATTGTCGCCGGACTTATAGAAGATTTGATCTCCGTCTTGAACGTATTGGATAGTTTGGTAGGGTTTGTCGGGGTGCCGATACATGATGCTGTGGTGTCTGCCAGTCTTTCAAATTCCATGCGGTTCTTTATTCCTTGACGTTCAATTATGTCAATGAGATACACGCTCTTATAGAGATTTGACAGGTAATCGGTCCTCTTCTTTGGGCTGTTAATCGAAAGAATCAGAGGCAGGCCGCCATAGGTGTAGTAGTCTTTCCAAGCCTCGTTTGCAGAAAGGTTTGTTCCTGAGCAGTATTCGGAAAATGACAGCGGATAAACCCTTATTTCATCACCCCTTCCTCTGAATTCGGTCACAATGTCGCTTGACAGAAACTTTGAATTGCTGCCAGTCACATAGGTGTCTACATTTTCTATTCTGAGCAGGCTGTTCAGAACATCCTCGAACCGAGGAACGAGCTGGACCTCATCAAGCAGGACATAATGGAGCCCATCATCGGCTATTCTGGACTTGATTTCTTTGTAAAGGGTCATAGGCTCGCGGAGCGGTTCATTTTCAATGTCATCAAGTGCAATGCGTATGATGTGGTCTTCCTGAACACCATTTGATATCAGATGCCGGTAGAATAACTTGAACAGAAGGTAGGATTTTCCGCAGCGGCGTATTCCTGTCACGATTTTTATCAGTCCGTTATTCTTTCCGTCAATCAGTTGCTTTAGGTATTGCTCACGTTTAAGTTCCATGTTTGCATCATAATTTTGGCAAAATTGCCAGTTTTGTGACGCAAAGATAGTCATTTGGAACGATATCTCAATGCTCTATTTCACAAAAGTGGCAAAATTGCCACTTTTGTGAAATAGAGCAGAACTTTATTCTTCGCTGTCGAGCAGGCATTCGAGCGGGGTTTGGGTGGCGTGAGGGTAAAGTTCTATGATAAGGTAGCAGAGGTCAAGAAAAAGAAGAAACTGCCTAAATGTATGACTATACCTCCTTATCTGTTGAGGTATGAGTTGACTCTTCATAGTAAGATGCCGAAAGAAATTTTTAAAGATGGATTGACAGCAAGAGACTTGTGGAATAAAAAGTCCTTTCAAAATTTGTTACGAAAAAACACCAAGATATCTTTCGCTTTTCCTATCTTTGTCGTAATCCTTTAATGGATTGATACATATTTGAAGTGCCTTTCCTGTTAAAATCGCCAAATTTCAACGCACAAGGCACGGTAGCTCGCTATATGGTGGGTTGCTGTTCGCGTGCGTGCAGGTGTTTGGCGATACCTTACAGGAAGTGGACGGCAATCCACTTCTTTTTTATGTGTGGTCCTGTCGGTTGCCAAGGACACAAATCATACCGTGATGGAAAAGCTATACAGCTACAAGATGTCTCATGATGACAGATTCGCTCCGAATCCCTATCATGGAGTTCTAACATTAGCAACCTGTAAGCCTCGAATGAGGCTCTCCGTCGGAGACGGAAATTGGATAGCAGGTTGGACTTCAAGGTCAATGAAGACTCATAACACGCCCGTAGGTCGGGAAAAACTTGTCTATTTGGCGAAAGTAACCAAGAAACTATCCTACGGTGAGTATTGGGAGGCGTTCCCGAGTAAAAGACCCGATAAGACGGGAAATACTGTTACAGGAGATAATATCTATTGCCCCGATGTGACACAGTCCCAAGACTATAGACTTATTCCTAATCTCAGGCACGAGACGGAGAAACAGAAAACCAAGGATATGAATGGCAAGTATGTCCTTGTCTGTGAAGAGTTCTACTATTTCGGTGGTACAAAGGACTCTACGCCATTGGAAATTCCTGTTGAGGTGCGTCCCAATGTTCCCAAAGGGCAGACTTCTGTCGGATATATCACGGATAATCCGGCTTCATTTATAAACTTTGTTCGGCAGAATGCTGACAAGTGTCAGATGTGTAATGTAAACTTAAAGTAGGGTGTTATGAAAAGAGTAGTGTTATTGATTGTCCTTATGTGTTCGTTTGGAAATATGCTGCGTGCTCAAAGTTGTGGGGATACTCCTAACGATGTAAAACTTGAATGGATGACAGATCAAATTGCTGAAATCCACAATCTTGTTATGACAGGGGCAACTATTGAAGGTGTTCAAAAAGAAATGAACATCCCCTTGACAATTCTATTAGAAGATGTTTCACTTGAGTCCGGTCGTAGGCTCCTGAGGTATGATAAACTTAGCGACATTTCGTCTGTAGAATGCTATTTCTGTTTTGGCGGAAATAATCGTGTAGAATTTGCAGGTGTTGTGATAGCTGGTACTTATAATGAAATTGATGATGTATTAAGGAAGAATGATTTTTATCTGGATGAAATGTTAGATAAGCAGATTGCGTGCTATTATAAAAATAAATACTCCAAGGTGCAGGCAGATGTTATTCGTGCACAAGGACAAGGAATACAATATAGTGTAAACATGCGCGGTCCGGAAGGATTCCAATATATTACATCAGAGCAATATGTGTTTCTAAAACGACGCGAAGCTATAGATGAAGTAATGTTGCAAGCAAATACAAAAGGCGTGGAAATGAGTACTGCTCTCAAAGATTCTATTTCTCGTCAGATAGGGAAGATGTTGTATGAATTTTGTTGTGCTAATGAAGTTCGTTCTGCGGAACTGCATTTTGATGATTATATTGTAATATCGAAATCAGGCGAGATGATTCCACAAATGTCTCCGATAAAATTTAAGAATGACGATTTAGAATTTAAGAATAGCGATTATTGGACCACCGAATCATTATTGGCAGATATGATTGGTAGAATTGTGTCTTCAATGTCTTTTGCCCCTCAACATATAACCGTTTTGGATACATCTTTTGTGGCGAAAGTGTATGGTATAGTGCCGGTTCAATATGAGTTCGCCAATGCGGAGTTTTGTGTGCTACTGCACGATGGATACCTTGAATATAAGGAAAGTAGCAAACAGAATAAGAGTATGTATGCAGCCCATTATACATATCTGAATCAGTATCTTAATGAGCTGAATTATGGAAAAGGAGAGTATAGGATAAACTTGAAGGTATCAAGAATAGATAAGGAGTATGAGTATGACTGTAAAATCTTGAAATTTAAACCGTTTTCAAAGAATAAAAAGGATGTACAATTGCCTCAGGGGGATAAAATTCCTCCTAAGTTTTCACAATGTAAATTTAGTGATTGGTTAAATGGAGAATTGAATGATTCCCATATTTTTAGAGTATATGCTGAAGAGAATTGGGCTAGAAATAACAAGGATAGGAATGCTGCTGAAGTTATATTTACTGTGAGTGAACGTGGGGAGGTGTGTAACGTTAAAATGCAAGGGGTTGCAGACGGTACTTTGCAAAAGGAAATTCTTAGAATCTTTTTGACATCGCCGCAATGGACTCCTGGGTATATGGGAAAGACAAAGGTGCCTGTTACCTACTCAATACCAATTTATTATTGATTATTCTCGTTCGTTATAGATTTAGTAATTGATAATTAGAAAAGAGGATATGAAATCGGTGTTAAAGCTTGCCATTTTTTCATTAGTGATGATGGTATTCTCGTCGTGTTCTGCCGCAGATAGAATAAAGAAACATTTTGAGAATTCAAATGGATTGTACGGTTGGTGGGGGCGTGTCAGTGAGGTCGAAATTAATCCTCAAACAAATGATGTGTCAATGAAAATATCGGTTGATCCAGAGTATCTTGTTCTCTTAAGTAGGGTGAATAGGGAGGAGGCTATTGACGCGGTTAATTTAATGTTTCTTGCAAGTACATACATGGATCTGCATTTTTTGTTAGCGGTAAGACTTATTGCGAAGAATGATGGAAATATAACTGTTACATATCAAAGCGATAAGAATAGTTGTACTCATGTTAGTACCATACAGAATCATTATCTTCGTACGAAGCTTTGGAAAGAACTTACACCTGAAGAGGTAGATAACATTGCACTGCTTGTAGAGACAGGTCTGGCAAATCTGCAATGTCCTATGTTTTTGGATGCGGCAACAACTTTGTCATCAATATGTTATGAAAACAATTCGCTAGTATATAGGTATAAGGTCTGTGACAAGATAAAAGATGGGGGATTATCGTCATTTTGGGGGTTTCAATATGATATTGATTTTAACATTTCCTCTATAGAGCAGAGGGTTCGAGGGCAAATGCATACGCTTTATAATTGTGATCAATCCTTTCAAAATATGACAAATGCTTTGCTGCGAGTAAATGGCTCTCTCAGGTATGTATATGTGTTGGAATCTTCAGGGGCTGAGGAATCATTTTCTATCACTTCTGAAGACCTCAAACGATTAATATTATAGATGCTTCTGATCTACTCCGCATACAACTTCCAAAGTCTATATAAATTTGTTCCATAAATAATTATGATATGGGACAAAATAATAGACTGTTGTATTTCAAAGGTGTGTCAGACGAGGAGTGTCTTGCACAGTTGGCAAAATTGATGGAGGATTACGAAAATTGCGTAAGTATAGAGGAAGCAGAGAAGATCTTTCACGAGATAGAACCTTATGCTCTTGAGGGATTTGCAGATGCGGCATTCGTTGTTGGAATGGCATGCTTTGAGGGTATTTATGGTGCGTCTGACAACGATATGGCATTCCAGTGGTTTTCTGATGCGGCATCAAAAGGTAGTCCGGAAGCTCAACTGATGTTGGGAGCCATGTATGAATTAGTACACCCAAGAAAAATGAAATGGGGGCGACTAAAAAGTAATTTAGTCGCTCTTTTTTTGTTTTTCGGGTGATA
>ENA-OUQC01000574-OUQC01000574.1-human-gut-metagenome-genome-assembly--contig:-NODE-574-length-25188-cov-5.539052_pt1 | contig 25188 bp, 13 predicted proteins | sample MGYA00237942_ERZ548815 | MGnify/ENA primary metagenome ERZ548815 (study PRJEB26490, sample SAMN05194722) | human gut metagenome | biome: terrestrial biome; feature: human-associated habitat; material... | reverse complement strand
CGAGTCGCTATTGCTTTTGACCGTAATGCCGTTCTGTGCTCCATACATCATTATCAGCATCTGCGGGAGAGCCTGTTGAAACTCAGCTTCACATTGAGGGCAACCCTTTTGCTCAATAGTTCTATCTGTGATTTTGGCACGGTAAGAGTGTCCTGCTCCACATTTCCACCAAACGACCTTCATCGAGTTTCTCGATACATTGCTCGGTGTCCACTTGGAGTTCTTTTCATAGTCCCATTCTGAGAGTAAGTGAGGATCAGTTGTTCCAAGATCATTATATGCCGCTGCTGGACACCCGGCAAAGCCGCGATCTGACAGGAACGCTGATTGCGGACATTGTATTGCAGCTTCTGAGCTATGTCGCGCAGACGGAACGCGAATTTATCCGCCAGCGGCAGGCAGAGGGCATTGCGGCTGCAAAAGCGCGGGGCGTACATTTCGGACGGCAGGCAATGCCTGTACCGGGAAGTTTTCCAGAGATTTCTATGGAATGGAGCAGAAAAGAGCTTAGCTCCCGCGCAGCTGGAAAAAAGCTCGGCGTTTCGCAAACGACATTTCTAAAATGGTCAAGTTGTGGGCTCAAACGGATGGTATGGAAACCATATGTTGCGAAACGCCAGATAAAAAAGTGCAGAAAAACTGTAAATAATAGTAGATTTTTCTTTTCACTTGCGTTATGATGTAAAACGAGCGTTGCTAAGGTTGTTTTATTGTAGAAAACGCCCGAAAAGAAAAGTCTGCTACTGTGCGCAATAAGCAGAATCCAACGAAAATGTGCGCCGCAGAAGACTCTCGTAAACCACCGCGCAGCGGTTTAGTGCATGTGTGCCGCAAGGCATGAAAGCCGCGGTGCCGGATGCCGCAGCGCCGCAGAAGCACCGTGAACTGATACTGGCAGGTGCGCGGGTCCATGGGGCGATCTTCGCGGCCGGTCATCAGATAGGCATCTGGCGGCAGCTTCGCGGAAGCCCTTTTCAGCAAAAGCAGCAGCTCCGGGTGCAGCGGTATGATCCGCTCGGAGCTGTCGCTTTTCGGGCGCTGCACCAGAAGCCGGGATACGCCATGCAGCGTGATGCGCTGGACGGACCGGCGGACATGAATCGTTCCTGCAAGAAAATCAATATCGCTTGCGCGCAGCGCGCAGACCTCGCCGACGCGAAGTCCCGCGTGAAGCGCCAGCATCACGGCAAGGCTTATTCTCTTTGACGGGAATAGGGCTTTTCCGAGTACGGCAAGCTCCGTCTCAGAAAATACATCGATCTTCTTCTGCGTACAAGCCGGGAGCTTCGCGTTCAGCGCGTCGCAGACGCAGTGATACTCCCGCTGAGCAAAGCGCAGCAGCGTTTTGATCAGCACCGCCAGATCGCGTACTGTTTTTGCGGACAAACCGCCGCCACTGTGAAGGCGTCCGTGCTGCTTCATCCAGAGAAGGAAACTAGAAAGCTCTTTCGCCGTCAGTCTGGACACTGGAATGCCTCCGAGGTGCGGCAGAATATGGCGTTCCAGCATGAAACGGTAACGCTCCCGTGTGGAGAGCTTGACATCGGTTTGAAGCAGGTACTGAGAGAAAAGCTCTTTCAGCGTCAGCTCACACACAGCTGCGCTTTCGTGTGTCAGCGCCAGCATACCCGCCAGCTGCTTTTCCTTGGCAATATCGTGCGTTTTTCCATAGACAGACTTGTACTTTGCCTTTCCGTTCGGCAGGCGCATAAAGATATACCGCGCCTCCCAGCGGCCGTCTTTCCGGTGATAAATGTTCTCTCCGTATTTCGGCAAGTGCTTCACCTTTCCTTTTTACCAGAATCATGACGGCAAATACAAGACAGAATTGTTCTGCATCTGCTGATGCAGATTTATATAACTGTTTTATACATTTTTCATGCAATAAAATAAGAAATTGATGATTAAAGGCATGAAATCGGGTTGACTTTTCTATATCTGCATGTATAATAAGTGTGAAAGCAGAATATTTTGTGGTTTTATCGTCACATGAAGTGGGACACTTTGCGTGAAAAATCCTTGCCGTACATGAAGTAAGGATACCACAAAGCAAAAGCTCTCATTCTGGAGTTTGACAAATTCATATTGTTAGGTTTTTATCTGCCGGAGATGTGTAATCGCAGGTCGCAGCCATGAAATGGACTGAGCCGGCGATGAAAGAGGAAGGCTGCGTGCATTGGGAGTGTGCGCTGCTACTCGCCCGGAGCTGTAAGGACAAGCAAGTTTCCAAAGTGACCCGCACGAAACGTAAGACAGTGTTTCATCTGCGGTTCATGTGGTCGAAAGGCCGCCATTGTGGGACACCCCATGAGAAGGTAGGAAACAGAGCGCGGACGCTGTGCGTCCATAGTCCGAGTCAGAAGAATCGCTATCTCCACTGCATGGATGCTGTCTTATTCTTTCCTGCAAGGTGCGGTAGGCGGATAAAAACATATGGTAGGTAGCACGATGATCTATCTATTGTACTTGGCACGGGCGCCGACTTGTTTTCCACTCAGGAACAAGTGGGTGCTTTTTTCTTTGTGTCTTATCCAGATTATCCCATCACAGGGGCAGTCTGCGAAAAAGTACGATAGGAGGAATCACCACGATGCACGAGCAAGAAAAGCAGCTTCAGGAGCAGCGGGAAGCTCCAAACCAGTGGATTTTGAATCGTGTGAAATGGATCATCGCACAGAAAAACACACTATTTATTCTGGAACATCAGAACGATACCCTTGAGCAGCTCAGCGCCTATTTACAGACCTGCATGGAAAGCATCGACCATCCGCCTGCGCGGGTGGAGGTCATCGGTGGAGACTACATCGAGTACCGCTTCGGTACATGGCAAAAAGCGCTGCGCAGCTTTTATGCCGGCAAAATGAAAACGGCCCAGAATCCGCCGCAGTTCAAAGACCGGCAGATCGTCCGCGCACTCTATGATGCGGAGCAGGCGCGGCTGCGGCAACGCGGCACATCCTCTTACAAGGGGATGCAGCGATGACAACGCCGTTTCTCTACCGGGACAACCGGGATCTGCACGAAAAAATCATAACGGAGCGCACGCGCCTTGCTGTTTCGCAAAAAAATATCGAATTTATCCTTGCCCATCAGCATGACTCGCGGGAAGAGCTATCCCGCTATCTGCGGCAATGCAAGCAGGAGCTTGGTCATGTCCCGGCGCAGTCCGAGATCATCGGCGGCGACCTGCTGGCGCTCCGATTTGGTTCATGGGAGAAAGCGCTGAGTGACAGCGGGTATCTGAACAGCATTGGTCATGCCGTAAGCGCGTTCCCGCTGGAGCGCACGGCGATCTTCCAAGCCGAATACGAGCATCAGTCAGAGCTTCATAAGAAAGCCAAGCAGGAGCGCAAGAAAAACGCTGAGGCCGAGCGCAAGGCGCGGAAATCCGAAAAGAAAAAAGCAAAAAAAGCGGCAGCCGCGGGAGGCTCCAAATGAGCGGCGGCGCGCGGAACCGTTTTGACGGTCAGCAGTAGCGCGAGGAGCTGATCCGCAAGCGCACGAAAGAAGCGCTCGCTGTCTGGCCGCAGGCAGAGCGATACCTCCATTTTAATGAGGAATATAAGCGTCAGACCGTCATTTATGAGCAGGAGCGTGCTGAAAAGCGGCGCGCCAGAAAAGAGCGCAACGCCCAGCGCGGGAAAAAGCGCGGCGCACAATCATAATGGATGCAGTCCGCATGGCGCGGATTCGCACATAGCCAGGCTTCATCCCCCTGAAGCCAGAACTGCCAATGCGCCATCCCCCCTGACGCACGATCAGGACTCCGGACGCCGCATTGGGAACACGGTGTTCGGGGGAAGAATCTACCGACGCGAAATTATTTCGCGCGTGAATAGGAATTGGTGATATGAAAAAGAAAAAGGCATTGCTTGCGCTGATCGTAGTCGCAATTGTCGTCTCCATCGGCGCTCTCGGCTATCTGGCTTTGAGCTATTTTGGATCAAATGCGAGAAGCTCCAACGCGGGCGGCGAGCTGTCCATCGACTATCTCGTCTCCGAGAAGGATGTCGTGGAGGAAGATACGCAGTCAGACAGCAGCAAAAACATTTTCCAGTGGTTAAAGGAGCGTCTCGCCGCGGACAAGGCGCAGGAGGAGGTCACGCTCCAGACGGACACGACCGCGCCAGCCAGCACGCAAAGCGGCATGAGCCAGACCATCCGGCAGTCGGAGGATGAGGAAGAAACGGACCTGAACCCTGTCCAGCAGGCGGTCAAGGACGCGCAGCAGACGAATACCGATAAGAAAAAGGACGATCAGACGGACGATACGCCCGAAGAAGACCAAAACACCCAGCCTGAGCAGCCGGCGCAGGAGGACACCAAGAAGAATCCTGAGGACGAGCCTCCGAAGGAGGGCGAACACAAGGTCTTCATCTCCATCCGCTGCGACACGGCAGTGGACAAGGGCATGAATCTGGACTCGCAGTGGGCGGGCATCGTTCCGTCGAGCGGCACGATTCTCGCCAAAACGAAGGTGGAATTTCAGGAGGGCGACACGGTCTTCGACGTGTTGTGCCGCATCCGCGACACCTATAAAATCCACGTCTCCTACCGCGGCACCAACGGCGCGCAGTATGTAGACGGCATCAACAACCTCTACGAATTTGACGGCGGCCGCTGGTCCGGCTGGATGTACTGCGTCAACGACTGGTACCCCAACTACGGCTGCGGACAGTACGCGGTCAAAAACGGCGATGTGATCGAATGGAACTATACCTGTAACCTCGGACGCGACCTCGGGCAAACCTGGATGGCGTCGGACGAATGGATGAAGGAAAACGAATGAGAATGCGCTTTTTCGGGGGTCTGCACCCGGCAGTCAGCTTTTTATATTTTGCAGCCGTGCTTGCGCTGACGCTGGTGTGTTTTCACCCCGTGATGGCGGCGCTTTCTCTGGTTGGCGCGGTATGTTTTTCCGCGCAGCTAAACGGCTGGCGAAGCGTGGGCTTGACCAGCCGCTTCGTTCTGCCCATGTTTCTGCTCATTGCTATCGCAAACCCGCTGTTTAACCACCGGGGCGTGACGATGCTGTGTATGCTCTTTGACCAGTGGTTTACCTTGGAAGCCGTCTGCTATGGCTTGGTCTCCGCTGCGTCGCTTAGCGCGGTGATCTTCTGGTTCACCTGCTATCAGGCGGTCATGACCTCGGATAAATTCCTGTTCCTGTTCGGGCAGATTGCCCCCAATACCGCGCTGCTCATCACCATGACGCTGGGGCTTATTCCGAGATTACAGGAGCGCAGCGCGCAGATCCGCACGGCGCAGAAAATGCTGCTGCCGGAAAACAAGCGCCTTCTTCCAAGGCTCCACGCGGCGAACCGGAATTTATCGGCGCTTTTAACATGGAGCATGGAAAACGCCGTACAGACAGCGGACTCCATGAAAGCGCGCGGCTACGGCGTCCGGCGGCGCACGACCTTTCATCTTTTCGTCTTCGACACCCGGGACGCGGCTGTGCTGGGGCTTATCCTGGCGCTTGCCGGCATCTGCGTGTTGGGGCGCGTTTTCGGACACGGCACGATGGAGTTTTACCCCCGCATGGGCGCGGTCTTTACCGGCATAAGCGGCACGGTTTTGTATATCGCGTTCGCTGTTCTTGCGTTATTCCCCTCAATTCTGGAAATGAAGGAGAAGCTGACATGGCGCTGCTGCGGTTTGACGGATTGAGCTTCGCGTATCCCTACGCCATGCGGCGAACGCTGCAAAACGTCAGCTTCGAAATGGCGGAGGGAGAATATCTGGTCCTCTGCGGCCCCTCGGGGTGCGGCAAGACCACCTTATTAAAACAGGCAAAACGGGAACTGCGCCCGGCGGGCAGCCGTGAAGGACGGGTTCTCTATCAGAATACACTCATCGACGAATTAGGAGCCGAAGCGGCGTTTACCGAAATCGGCTATGTCCAGCAGAATCCGGAGGATCAGATCGTGACGGATTTCGTATGGCACGAGCTGGCGTTCGGACTGGAAAACCTCGCCCTTCCGACGAAGGTCATCCGAAGAAGGGTTGCCGAGATGGCGGCGTTTTTCGGAATGGAACCGTGGTTCCGGAAGAAGACGAGCGAACTGTCCGGCGGGCAGAAGCAGATGCTGAACCTTGCGTCCGTGATGGCAATGAGCCCGAAACTCCTCATTTTAGATGAGCCGACGAGTATGCTGGACCCACTCGCGGCAAGAAGTTTACTGGACACCGTCGAGCGCATCAACCGGGAGCTGGGCGTTGCGGTGCTGCTGACCGAACATCGGCTGGACGCGGTCTTTCCCGTCTGCGATCGGGTGCTGGTCATGGACGGTGGAAAGCTCCGCATTGACGGCGCACCCGCAAAAATTGCCGCGCAATTGGCGCAGGAAACGGAAAAGGAACGCCTGTATTATGGACTTCCCGCGCCGGTACGCATTTGCGGCGAGCTTGGCGCGGACCCCATTCCCCTGAGCGTGCGGCAGGCACGCGGATACCTCAAAACGATTCTCAAGGATGCAAAGCCGCAGGCAGAAGAACCTGTCAAACAGGAGCCGGAACGCGAGGACAAGCCGGTGCTTTCCTGCAAGGAGGTGTGGATGCGCTACGCCTCCACAGAGCCGGACGTTTTGCGCGGCGCGGAATTGCAGCTATATAAAAAGGAGCATCTGTGCCTGCTCGGCGGCAACGGCGCGGGCAAGACAACGCTTCTTTCCTGCCTCATCGGCACGGCAAAGCCGCAGCGCGGGAAAATCAGACTGGCTAAAAATCTTCGCCTTGCCATGCTCCCGCAGCGGCCGCAGGCGCTTTTCACGCAGGACGACATGCTGTCTGACCTCCTGGAGGTTGGAAACGAGGCGGATGCGCGCGCGTGGGCGGAAAAGCTGGAGCTGACCGGGCTGCTGGACCGGCATCCGTTCGACCTCTCAGGTGGTGAGTTGCAGCGGGCGGCGCTCTGTAAGCTATTGCTTCGGAATGCAGACGTTCTTCTGCTCGACGAGCCGACCAAGGGCTTGGACGCCTACGCAAAAAAAGCGCTCGGCGAGCTTCTGCGGCGGCTGAACCGGGACGGCGTTTCCATCGTGAGCGTCACGCACGACCTCGACTTTGCTGCCTGCTTCGCGGACCGCTGCGCGATGATGTTCGACGGGCGCGTGATTTCTGCCGACGAGCCGCACCGGTTTTTCGCGGGAAACCGCTACTATACGACGGATGCAAACCGCATCGCGGGCAGCTGGTTCCCGAGCGCCATCACCTGCGAGGAAGTCGTGCAGAACTGCCGGGAGGCGGGCAGATGAAGCGAATTTTTGCCAGCCGCCGCACGAGGTGGGCAGCGCTTGTCATTTTACTTGTTTTGCCGGCGCTTCTCGCCGCCTACAGCGTGTTTGAGATCAGACGGCCAAACAGCTTCGGAGAAGATCAAAACGTTCTTAATTTTATCGCCAACAATTCGGACTGGCTGCTCGGCATTTTGTTTCTGGCGCTGAGCGCGATTCCGTTTTTTCTGGTCTTTGAGCGCAGGCGCCCGCAGGCACGCGAGCTGGTGCCGATCGCAGTCATGTCCGCGATTGCGGTCGTGGGACGGACTGTTTTTTCGATCGTCCCGCTTCCGAACTTCAAGCCGTGCAGCGCGATCATTATGATCACGGCCATCGTGTTTGGTCCCGAGACGGGCTTTTTAACCGGTGCACTGACCGCGTTCGTGAGCAACTTCATCTTCGGGCAGGGACCGTGGACGCCGTGGCAAATGTTTACCTGGGGGCTGCTCGGGTTTCTGACGGGTCTTATGAAAAACGCGGGACTGTTCCCCACTGTGGGACGCATCATTCGCCACCCGAAGCCGCGCTTCACAAGTCCCAAATGGGATAAGCTCCTGCCTCCCGATACCGGCCGCGGCGATTTATTAGCGCTTCTTCGCAGGACGACCGAACGCGCGCCATTATCACTTTGCGTTTGGGGCTTGATTTCCGGTTTCGTCTACGGCTGGATCATGAACCTCTATTATATTCTGGGCTATATCCGCCCTATCACATGGCAGACGGTCGCGGCGGCGTATGTGTCGAGCTTCTTCTTTGACCTGAGCCACGGGGTTTGCACATTTTTGGTTTTATGGGCGCTTGCATCGCCGTGGAGCCGGAAACTCGAGCGCGTGAAAGAGAAATTTGGGCTTGTGGCAGAGCAGAAAAATTACACCATGCCGCAGGCAAGCTGAGACGAGGATGAGAGATGGAAGAAACGAAAAACAAAGCCGCGCCGGTTATCCGGCTGCAAGACGTGCGCAAGGAATATGTGGTCGGCGAGTCGCACATCCACGCGCTGGACGGGGCAAGCCTCAGCGTGTCCCCGGGCGAGTTCGTCTGCATTTCCGGACGAAGCGGCTCGGGAAAATCCACGATGCTCAATATGCTCGCGGGGCTCGAAAAGCCGTCCGGCGGCGAGATCGTGATTCTTGACAAGCACATTGAGAACATGAGCGAGAGTGCGCGCATCCGCTTTCGGCGGCAGTACATCGGCTTCGTGTTCCAGAGCTACAACCTGATGCCGCAGTACACAGCGGTCGAGAATGTGGAGCTGCCGCTCATGCTGCGCGGCATCGGAAAACGAGAGCGCCGAAAGCAGGCGCTTTCCGTCATGGAGCAGGTCGGCATCGTCTCCCATGCGGAGCATAAGCCGTCGGAACTGTCCGGCGGTCAGCAGCAGAGAGTCGGCATTGCGCGGGCGCTCATTACAAAGCCGCCCATCGTCTTTGCCGATGAGCTGACCGGCAACCTCGATACCAAAACAAGCGCGGAGATCATGGATCTGCTGACCGGCCTGTTTCGCAGCAGCGGCACGACTTTTATGCTGGTTTCGCATGACCCCGATATGTCGCGCTACACCGACCGGACGATTCATCTGCTGGACGGGAAAATTATCAGTGAAGAAGCAAACCAAAGCGTGAGGAGATAAAAGAGTATGAGAGTTCAGAAAATGTGCAGAATACTGGTTTTGCTGCTGCTTGCCGCGGCATGCCTGTGCCAGATGGCGCTGGCAGTCGATTCTGACTTCCTGTATGGCAGCCGGAATGTGAGCTGGGTCGAGATGGACGGAGACGACTTTCTGCTGCTCGACGGCGACGAGACAGACCGCGATCATCCCACGGCATACGCCGGAGACTGGATGAAGGTAAACCTTCCGATGCGCACCAGCATTGGAAAGGGCGTTTTGCAGGATCTTCGCGTAGAAGCCTGCGAGCCGGAGTCTTTATCCGAGGCGCGCAGATGGCCGTTTACCACGGCAGACTTTTCTGCCAGATGCAAGATGTTCGCTTCTTCCTATGACTGGTATGTCGCCGCGATCGGGGATGATGAAGCGCTGGACATGACCTTTCAGATTCCGGTTCCCTCCGGCGCTTTGGCTGGCACCTACAACCTTTACTTCAAGGTGACGGCGGACTACTACGACGCAAACGATAACCGGCATGACCGGGAAGTTCTCATCACGACAGAGGTGGAGGTGCTGGAAGGCACCGGCTCCGGTTCCGCTTCTTCCGGCTCGGCGGGAACGGCGTTCGCTGGGGTAAAGCCGAACGACAATGACAAGGTCGTCTCCAGCAACATTCACGCGCTCCTGATTGCGGACGCAGGCGTGTCCGCGCCTACGGCAAAGCCCGGCGAGAACGCCGAGATCCTGATGCCGCTGGTCGTGAACCGCGAGTATCTGCCGAGCGACCTCTATTTCCTGCGCAACATCACCATCGAGCCGTCCATCCCGACGACCATCAAGGACATCGGCAACTGGCCGTTCGATATTACCTCCATCAGCTACGTCCGCCACCTGGACGATATGACCTACAACAGCCGCGCGGATGTGGAATACTCCATCCCCGTTTCGCAGACGGCAAAGAAAGGCGTCTATCCCATCGACTTTACGATCTGGGCGACCGTCTGGCGCTACGACGAGATGAACGGTACGGACATTCAGGAGGACGTGAAGTTCACGGTGACGATCTATGTAAACATCACCGAGGACGGCGCGAACTCCGGCGTGACGAGCGACCTCGGCGCGCTGACAACCGTCTCGGTTGACGAAGACGGGCAGCACATCGCAGCGCCGCGCGGCAACAGCGGTCAGCGCATCAAGTTTACCCTGCCGCTTGTCAACCGCGGCAAGAACCTGACGGAAATTACGATTGCCCCGAAGGTTTCCTCGAACCTCAACGAATGCCCATTCGTGGTCGAGCAGACGAACTACGGGCAGACCATCCCCGACATGGCGCCGGGCGACACGGTCATGGTCGAGTTCGACTTCCAGCTCTCGCCCTACGCGACGCAGGGCAACAAGCCGGTCACATTTGAATGCACCTACCGGGAAAACGGCACGCAGAGGACCTGCGAGGTCACGAGCTTTGTGTATATCGTCTATGGCTACGAAGAGCCGAATACCGCGTCCGCGCCTCCTGTCCACATTGAAAGCTACAGCCTGACGGTGGACGGGCAGCCGGTCAACCAGCTCTTTGCGGGCGACGAGGCGATTCTCTCCATGACCATCCGCAACGACGACAAAAAGGTCAACGCGCGCAAGGTGCGCATCGGGGCGTCTATTGATACGAAGGTGCTGCTGTTTACGATGGGCGAAACGGACACCAAATATGTCGATGTGATCAAGTCCGGCAAGTCTGCCGACATCAGCTATAAAATTACCGTCGCGAACGAAGCCGCCGAAGGACCCACGAACTTCTCCGTCACGCTGAACTATGAGAACTGGGAGGTCACGCAGGCGTCTGCCTCGCAGACGCTGCCGCTCATCGTCAAGCAGCCGGTGCGCGTCGAGGTTGGCGAGCCGACCATCTATGACTCCGACGCGAAGCCGGAAGAACCGATTGCCATGAGCCTGAGCATCGTCAACAAGGGCAGAAGCAAGATCTACAACGTGGCCATTGACATCGAGGGCAAGGGGCTTTCGATGTACGAGGACTACTACGGCGGCGACGTGCTGCCGGCAGCGAAACTGAACCCCGACATCCTCGTTTCCAGCACGACGGCAGGCAAGTGCAGCGGAAATCTGCTGGTTCACTACGAAGACAGCGAGGGTGAGGCGTACACCGAAACCGTGCCGGTCAGCTTTACGGTCGCGGAGCAGCCGGAGCAGCCGGAGCAGAACGACCAGATTCAGAGCGAGCCGATCGAGCAGCCGAAGAAGCTCTCCACCGGCGCGATCCTCGGCGGCGGCGCGGCGATTCTGGCGCTCGGCGGCACGGGACTTGGCATTGCAATCAAAAAGAGGCGCGGCAAGTAATGAAATTTCTTGATTTCTTTCGCATGGGCCTTGTCAATCTCTCCCGCCGAAAGGCGCGGACGATTCTCACGGCCCTGTCGATGGCGATCGGCGTGATGTGCATCGTCGTTCTCATCTCGGTCGGTCTCGGCTACGAGGCGGCATACCGGGAAAACATCGAGGCGATGGGAAGCCTGACGAAGATCGATGTGACCCCGCCGAGCGACTCTACCGGCGGCCGCACCGCGCTTCTCAACGACAAGGCGGTCGATGCGTTCAAAAGCCTCAACGGCGTGGAGGCGGTGACGCCGGTCGTGCAGGCGACGGCGTGGCTGCAATCCGGGTCTTATATTGGCTCGGCGAAGCTCTACGGCATTGACCTTTCCACGGCGGAGAGCTTCCTCATCTACCCCGTAGAGGGCGAAGCGCCCGGCGCGGGCACGCATTTAAGACCCGAGCTCATGTTCACCGACGATATGGCGGCGTCGTTCGCAGACCCCGACAAGGACTGGGAGTTTGCGCTGAACGCCGACGGCACGCCGAAGGTCGATCTTCTTCACTCGACGATCAAGCTGACCTTCGACTACTCGAACCTCTCGGGCGAGTATCAGGAGGGCGCGGACGGACGCGCGGTGTCCGCGGGCAATATGTACCGGCTTAAAATTTCCGGTCTTTGCTCCGCGCAGAACTACACCTACGCGACGAGCGGCTTTCTCGATAAGACGCGGCTTGAGGAGTGGATCAGCGCGAACAGCGCGTTCATTCCGCAGCGGTCGCTGGAAGACACCGGCGGGCAGAAAACCTACGATCTGGTGTGGGTAAAAGCGGCGGAGGGCGACGACGTGCAGGCGATTGCGAAGGTCATCCGCGACGCGGGCTTCAACACCTACAGCCTGAACGATATGCTCGAAAGCGTCAAAAAGCAATCGAACCAGATTCAGGGCATGCTCGCGGCAATCGGCGCGGTGTCGATGCTCGTGTCCGCGATCTGCATCGCAAACACGATGATGATGTCCATCAACGAGCGCCGCAAGGAAATCGGCGTTCTCAAGGTGCTGGGCAGCGAAATGACCGACATCATGTTCATGTTCATGGTCGAGGCGCTTCTGGTCGGCATTGCGGGCGGTCTGTTCGGCATGGGCCTCAGTTTCGGCATGCGCGAGCTGATCCCGGTGCTGTTCTCTGACATGGATGTGCGCAGCATCATTCCGGTCTGGCTGGTCGTGGTGGGCTTAGGCTTCTCCGGCATTGTGGCGCTGCTGTCCGCGCTCGCGCCCGCAATCGGCGCAATGCGCATCTCCCCCCTCGAAGCCATCCGCGCGGAGTAAATTCTTACGCTGTTATATATCTTACTTACTTTTGTATTCTTCTCAGAATGATCCGGGTTGAATAAATATTTATAATCTTAGGAGGAACAAGCAATGAAATCACGGAAAATGTTGGCTCTCTTGCTCGCCATGATCATGGTCCTCGGACTGTGCTCGATGGCCTCCGCTGCTGCATCTACCGACCGGGTGCAGATCAACAACATGATGGTCGATGCTTCGCTCTATGAAGCAAAGACGCAGGAAGCAATTGAACTGCAAACGGCATCCACTGAAACAGCAATCGCGACAACTGCTAACAATCCCGGCGATAATGCAGCCTATGCACCAATCAATGAAATCACTGTCGACTGGCCTAACTCTGAGGTAAAGGTTCCGGGCATTATGCAGGGACGTGTTATCTACGAAATTAAGCTGCCTGGTGCTAGCACTGCAGATCTTTCTGGTAGAACATTAACCTTTAAGATTACGGATCGTGCGGCGATGAATACGGATGACACAGTGACTATGACACTGGGAACGGTGAGCTGCACTGCAAAAAAGAACAGTTCTGCCAGCATGACCGTTGATCTCTCTACTACTACGCAGAATCTCAATGTCAATTGGACAGAAAATGGGACAGCGCGCTCCGCAGTCTGCATGATTAACGTAACAACCCCGACAGGTACCAGTGTGGAACTGGCCGACACGAACGGGCTGACGATTGCAGGTGTTACGGCTGCTTATGATGTAACAACGGTCGGCGGCGTAACCAGATATAGTTATGCTGCAGAGCTTCCTAATGGAACAAATGAAACTGCACTGGATGCGGCTACCGTAGTCGCAACCCCGAAAAGCTCGACTGCAACGCTGACTTTGAAAAATGCAGACGGCTCGTCCGCAGCAACTGGCTCTAAGAACAATGGGGCATATACTTTCACAAACGTTAATTTCAATTCGGGCGCAAAAACGTTAACGGTTGCAGATGGCGATTTGACTCGCGATTATCAGGTATCGGCCGATATCAATGGTCGCCATATTACGGTCTACGTTGCATTCCGAGGCTATCTTGCTGACCAGTGGTTTAAGGGTGAGAAATTGTACTATGACTATGGAGCAAATGGTTATGGCGATGGTTCCAGCATTACAGACGAGGAAGAGAGCAAAAGAATCACTTCGGCAATCACTGCAATGCTCGCATTGAAGGGCACGAACACTCCGAGCAGAATCGTTGGTACAAATAAGCGTGCCGTATTTGAAAAGGCCTCGTACATTCCGGTCACGTTGACTGTAACGGATCATAGCAATGAAAGCGATAGGCTGCCTGGAATGACCGTTTATGATGCCCTGATTCAGGCAATCGCTGATTACAATGCTGGTATTACTGTGACAGTAGACGGAGAAAGCGTCCAGCTTAATCCGGGTCAAACGCATAACATTGCGCAGCATGGTGCAGAGAACAACTATGTTGATTATATGACCTTCGATGGCAATGATCTTGGTGAGTTTGACTGCGGATCCGCCAGCGGCTGGATGTATACCGCTCGGACAGATATCGATGATGTAACGTCGGCGCTTCCTAATGCGGGCTTGAGATATTGGTCGATCAGCGACGGTATGTTTATCGACTGGTACTATACGGCAGCATATGGCATGGATTTCGGATATTCTATGTTTGATATTTAATACTGGCTCGGGCGCAGGCACATTTTGTGCCTGCGCCCCACAGAATCAGAATCACCACCACCATGAAAGGAAAAGCATATGGTGAAGAATAAAACGGTACGGCGATGGATTTCTGCTCTGCTGATTTTCTTGCAGGTCGTCATGCTGTTGCCGACAGTCTCCTTCGCGGCATCCTCCACAGGGGCATCCGGAAGCGCTGTTCATTGGACGCAGAAGAATACTCTGCAGTATACGATATCAATGGACGGCGATTATACAGGAAAAAGCGGAGATTATCTTCTGTATGATTCTTTGTCCGGAAAGCGCGTATCCGACTATAAGCCCGCCATAAGGTACGTGGTACATAGACTTGGCGGAAGCATTACGCCAATTGCCATCCCGGACGGTAGAGACTGGAAGAGTCCGGACAGCTATTCCATGACCCTGAGAGGCGCGAACGGAAAGAGCGTCAAAACAGGGTATCAGTTTGAAAAGCTTCTTCCGGAGAGTACCGCCAGAAACTATTATCAGCATCAGGCGACAGAACTGCAATACCGCAGCGGAACGGATTCCGCAACAAAAGGGTTGGTTCCGAACAGCGTCGTGCTTCATCAGCGCATGTATTATATTGCGCCGGCAAAGGCAGCGCGATATGGCAATGACACGGAAAACGAAAAAACAGCTGAGGACTACAACTCCAAGGTATACCCCGTAGAAGAGCAAAACGCGATCAAGGCACTGTTCCCAACATATCTGGAAAAGACGAAGGAGCATGAGAGCCTTTATAATTATATACAGAGTCAGACCTCCATTCAGGTCGGCGGCTACCATCCGCAGCTTGCTTATGCGCTGGTGCGGGATACGTCAAAGGTCGGCGGCACTGGTGACAGTTCGGCAACGATTTTCCTGGACTGCGTTGAAAGCGCGAACTATGACGTCACGCAGGCAGCGGAATATGTCAACGTCGTCATGGATGAGATTCTGGACTATGTGGAAAACACCAGAATTGATTCTCCGGACATCACCGCGTTTGAGATTGCGGGCTCCAAGGCGCGTATCGATACAAAGACGCATACTGTCCGTCTGCGCAAGCCTGCGGGGGTGAGCTGGGGCAATGAAACACCAATCATTGAAACCAATGGAGATACCTATGCCGAGCTGAAAAGTGGTTCCCTTTCCTCTGGCAGTGACCGGCTGGTATACCGTGTTACGCCATACTGCCCGGTGACCGGCATTCTGTATAATGGGCAGAAAGACGTCAAGGGCGGCGTTTACATGGATCTCGGGCAGGACTGGACAGTCCAAATCGATATCGGTAATCCGTATAACGACATTACCTCGTTTGGCGTGTACGACGCCAAGGCGGGCAAATACCGCTATGGCACGATTACCAACGCCGAGGATACGTCGGGGCAGAACACGATCACGCTGAACCTGCCGGTCAAAACGGATCTGACGAAGCTCAAGCCCGTGATTACCCATATGGGCAAAACCGTCAGCATCCAGAAGACCGACGGCACATGGGAAGAAATCTCGCCGGACAAGACCTACGATTTCTCGCAGTCCCGGCAGCTGCGCGTGACCAACGAGCAGTACAAGCTGGAAACGGACTACACGGTCACGGTTACCGCCAATCCGTCCAGCGAATGCGACATTCTGAGCTATTCCATCGGTCATGCGACAGGCGTGATCGATCAGGAGAACCGCACGATTTCCATTGAGGTTCCCTACGGAACGGCGCTGAACGCGCAGAGTCCGGTCATTGAAGCCTCGGAATTCGCAACGGTTACGGGTCCTTCCACATTGACCTTCGGTACGCCGCTGACCTACCGCGTCACGGCAGAGGACGGCAATACGACGAAGGATTACCGCGTAACAATCAAGGAAACGCCTGCCGCGACAGGAAAGAGCATCCTGTCGTTCAGCTACGGCTCGATCTCCGCGAAGATCACCGGCACGAAGATCGAAATGACCGTTCCGTTTGGCACAAGCCGGAAGGCGCTGAAGCCAAGCATTGAGGTTTCCGATTTTGCGACTGTGACGCCCGCGTCGGGAGAGGCCGTCGACTTTACCGGGTCTGAGGATTCTCCGGTCAGGTATACGGTCACGGCGCAGGACAAGACCCAGCAGGTCTATTGGGTGACGGTCACGGAGGCGGCGCAACCGACTGATCCTCCGGAAAAGGAGAAGCTTTACCGCATCCGCGATAACATTCTCACGTCCTACAAGACGACGAAGGCAGGCGCGGATCATGATGGGCGCGTGGTTTTCGATGACTGGGTGCTGATGAATCTCGGCTTTGCCGAACGCACAGGCAGACCCGTCACGCCGGGCGATCCGCTTCCCTATGGCCTGGACATCTACGATCAGGTGGCGGAGCTTGCGCCCAACAAAATGACCGACTACGCGCGCATCATCATGATGCTCACCGCGCTCGGCATTGACGCCAGCAAGCTGGATGCCTACGGAGACAGAGAGCCGTTCAAGGACGGAAGCGGAAAGGTCGTTCACAATCTGGTGGAGGAGCTCTACAAGTATAACGGGAGCTACACCATCAACGGACCAATCTTCGCGCTGATCGCGCTGGACATGGGCGCCTACACGGTACCGAACGGCGTGAAATGGACACGTGAAAAGCTGTTGGAGACGATCCTCGCGCATCCCTACGGCTCGGACGGCTGGGGCATCGACATGGTCGCCATGCTGATGCAGAGCCTGTACCCGTACATCAATGACGCAAAATACGGTTCGCAGGTCAAGGCAAAGCTGCAGGAGGGCTATGACATCATCCTCGGCTACAAGTCCGCGCCGTCGGTCGACCCGATGGGAAGCGACTACAGCTTCTTCTCCTGGGGCACGACGAACAGCGAATCCTGCGCGCAGGTTATTTGCGCCATGTGCGTGATGGGCGTGGACATCGGCTACGACCCCAACTTCTCCGATTACGCAAACAAGCAGGGCGTTTTGTACTCATGGCTGAACCGATTCCTCTGCTCGAATGAGACAGGCTTTGGTCACACCGACAATGGGTACAACGAAATGGCGACCTACCAGAGTATGTACGCGCTGCAATGGTACCTCGGCTTCTTCGAGCACGGCGGCGCAGGCTTCTCGTACTCGCTATACTACCATCAGCAGGACTTCTCCCGCGCGCTGAGCAAGGAATGCGCGATCACGAAGTTCACGCTGGAAGGGCAGGACGGAGCCATCGCCAACCGTGAGATCACGGTCAAGGTGCCGGACGGTATGCCGCTGGAAAAGCTGACGCCGGTCGTGGAGGTATCTGAGGGCGCGCAGCTGATTGCGCCTGCCTTCCCGGTCACGTTTGTAGAAGGAACGCCGACGGCGTTCACTGTACAGGCAGAGGACGGCAGCTCGCGGCAGACCTATTACGTCACGCCGAAGTATGACGCAAGCGTCAAGGGCAAGGGCACGACGCTCTTCACCGACACCATCCAAATCCAGAATGAGGACATGGCCGACAAGGACATGGAGGACATGCAGATCACGAAGAACGAGGATGGCATGACCGACATTCTGATTACCATCGTCCCCGGCGTTGACACGACGAAGCTCCGCTTCAAGGCGGACATTTCGTACAAGGCGACGGCGAGCATCGATGTGACAGGCAAGAGCAACGTTGACTTACACGACTGGACGAAGGTCGTCGTAACCGCCGAGGACGGCGTTACGAAGCAGACCTACCGCATCAAGGTTGTAAGCCAGACGTTCGCGTCCATCACAGAATTTGCGATCAAGGTCGACGGCGTGGAGTACGGCGCGGTGATTACGGCGACCGGCGCAACCGGCACGATCCGCTTCGTCGGCATCCCCGACACGGCAAACCTCACGCGCGTTGTGCCGACGACGCTCAAACTGGGCGAGGGGACAACAGAGGTCCTTCCCTCCGCGACTGCGCCGCAGAACTTCGCGGAAGGTGCGGAGTACACGGTCAAGGGTCCGGGCTTGCGGACCAGAACCTACAGCGTCGTAACCAGCAGCAAGGGCGGCGGCGGAGACGATGATGACAGCAAGCCGGTCAACAACAGCTTTGCCATTACCTCCTTCAAAATTGGAGACAAGGCGGCTGAAATTGACAACACGAACGGCATCATCAAAATTACGCTTCCTTATGGCACAAATCTCTATCAGGTTGCGCCGAAGATCGAAACCGGCAGCGGCTGCACGGTCAGCCCGCGCTCGGGGCAGGTCGTGAACCTCTCCGTCCCGGCGACGTACACGCTGACACGCGGCGAGGAAAAGCGCACCTACACGGTGATTGTCACGCTGCAAAAATCCGCGTCGCAGCTCATCTGGGACAAGGCGGCGCTCAAGATGAACCCGTCCTCTTACCAGACCAGCCCCGACCTCGGGAAGAAGGACCCCGAGCCGACCTACATTCCGTCCACGAGCCAGATTCTCTCCGGCATGAAGGTGCAGGTGAACGGCAAGGACGTTACCTATCAGGCGACTGGCTCTGCCGGCTGGCTCCTGATGACGCCGGACAGCTACTCTGCCGCGAACACCTACCGCTTCCGCGCGGAAAAGGGCGCGCTCAAGAATATCGTCGCCAACGGTTATAGCGGCTTCGGCATTCAGGCGGGTAAGCTGATGATCGGCATCACGGAGAAGATGGACACGGCAAGAGGTCTTGACCTGTCCCTCTGCCCGGTACCGAGCGCGGCGCAGACGGCGTGGAAAAACAAGTCCGGTGTGGTCGGCGTGTGGAAGATCACCTGCGACAGCGTCTCGGGCGGTTTGACCTTGAGCTTTGATTGCTCGGGTCAAACAGGAAAACTGGCGCTTGCGAAGTACAACGAAGCGAAAAAGTGCTTCGAGCAGGTGTCGGAGAAAAAATGGAGCGTCAGCGGCTCGATCCTGACGGCCTCCAATATGTCCGCCGGTATCTACGGCGTCATTAAGATCGGGTAATTTTGAAAAAATGAAAGCCCGGGGCGCAATGCCCCGGGAGAAAGGATGAGAGAATATGAAAGGAAAACGCTTCCTGTCTCTCCTGCTCTGCCTCATAATGGTTTTGAGCTGCCTGCCAATTTCCGTTTTTGCCACTTTCTTAGAGTTAGACACTACTCAGACATATTCGATTACTACCGGTATGCAAAAATACACTGTGTACATTCGGGTATATTCGAAGGATGACGATCAGCAAATTAAGGGCTATACGGGTTTGCAGGCAGGCTATTGGGAATATAAGCGTAAGAAGATAACCTATCGGTCAGCTAATGCTATCAATCTTAATAATGTGTTTTTAAAAGGCGGGAAAACCAGCGATGAGGCTGAAAAATATGGTTATCCTGTGACAATCACGCTTCCGTCTGTAGAGGGCTATACATTTGATTCTGCCAAATTTTTACGTGGAAACGACCTCGAGGGTGTGGAATTTACCCCAGCAAACTCGGTAGTGAACGCTGATAAAACGGCCATTACATTCGCACCGATGGCGAGTGATGGGATTGAAAAAGATGGATACCTTACTGTTCGGCTTTACTATAGCAAGGGCGGGGATACGACACCGACCTATACGGTGAAGTGGTACCCGAGGCCGGATAAAACGCTTGATTCGAATATGCTTAGGCAGCAGACTGTGAAGGAGAACGAAGCCATTACTCCTCCGACCCAAGAAGAGCTGCTGAAGTATGATACGGATTATTTTTCTTTAGCGGAGGTCGAAGCGTGGTACACAGCGGCTCCGCGCAAAGAGGCGGATGGCACATACACGTATGATCCCGAGAAGGAATTCAAAACCACAGACACAGTAACAGCGGATAAGGTGACAAATAAGGTTTTGAATCTGTATGCCAAGCCCAAGGTAAAAGCGGGCACGAAAATTCCAGTGGGATTGAGCTTGGAACTATATGGGCCAACAACTGACAATACCCTTCCTATAGGCAATGATTTACACCTTCACTACACGTCCCAAAAAACCGCAGTGGAGCGAAAAGATTATAAGACAGAGCTGTATTGGCTGCTGCCGATCGATTCTGAATGGACAGAAAAAAATGTTCCGCCGACGGGAGAGTATAAGGATATCATAACAAATGCCAGCAGCTATCCGATCCCGAAGAAGGGCGCAACGGTGGACAAATGGGTTTATCAGGATGTCAATGATCCCGACTTGTTCCATGAGATAAAGCCAGGCGAGAAGCTTTCATCCGATTATGTGCTGAAGCTGCTCTATCATGGAGATACTGCTTTGCAGGCGTATTCAAACGGCGTGCTTCGTAATACGATCACGTTCAATTTCACAGACGCTAATTTGACGCAAGCGTATGAATTGGAAACCAAGACCGCCAATGCCAGCGCGACCGCAGGAACGCTTACCAATGAGCAGCTGAAGACGATCACGGATGCGGTAACGTCGAAGGAGGACATCGAAGGCTTCAGAAAGCTATTCAGAGGCTGGTACCTTACGCAGGATCACACCGGCAAAGAGGTTGATCCTGCCACGCAACCCTTTTGGGGCGAAGCCACGCTGTATGCCAGATGGGAAGATGCTTATACGCTGAAATATGACTTCGGTCCTTACACCCCGACCAATAAGCAATTATTTGGAGACACAAGAGTTGCAAGGGGCGATAAGCTGAGCGAGCCGACCCGCCCCGAGGCAGGCAGTGTTGCCTTTGTCGGCTGGTACAAGGATGAAAACCGCACGGAAGAGTGGAACTTTGATACGGATACGGTAACCGGAGACGTGACGCTTTACGCGAAGTTCAAGGACGCAAAGCAGATTCCCGTGACCTTCACGCGCGCGCAGGCGGACAACAAGAACGAGAAGGCGCAGGTTACGGTGCGACCGAACACACCGGTCGTCGCCAATTATCCGTTTGGCCCGCTTCCGGAATTGCCGTGCCCAAAGAAAGGCAGCGATACGGAAACAGAATGGGGAACGACGATCTATGTTGACGAGGGCACGAAGCGCACTTTGACCTACACCGGCTGGACATTTGTGGATCAGGAGAACAAGACGCAGACCCTGACGGAGAATACAATTCTGGCGAACTATCTGGCGGCTGATACAAAATCGCTGGAGGTAACTGCGGCGTATAACGTATCCTTCACAATCAGCTTCAATCTTGACGGCGGCACAATGACAAACATGCCGGCGGACAAGGTAATCAAAGGTGAGAGCGGAACGGTCGACGAACCGACGGAGAAGCCGACAAAGGAGAACTGGGCATTTGGCGGCTGGATCAACGCAGCCACGAATGCAGATTTCGTATTTACAAATCCATGCACGGAAAATACGATCATCAAAGCAAAGTGGGTTACGCCGAGGCAGTACACTGTGATGTTCCAGCTGGAACCGGCAACTGCCAGCTTCACGATCACTAAGCAGAATGACGATACGGTCATCCCGCCGGAGTCCTCCGAAAACGGAAAGGTGACCTATAAGCTCACAAGCGGCGCTTACACATGGACGGCTTCTGCTGAGGGGTATAAGACGATTAAGCAGACCTTAACCGTGCCAGAAGACTATGACGAAACGTATGTGAATCCGATCAAGCTTACCCCCTTCCAGGCTGTGACCGATATTGAGCTGAACATTCCGGACAACAAGATCATGCAGAAGAAGTCCTATGATCTTGGCAGCCTTGCGACGGTTAAACCGGAGACCGACCCCAACAAAACCATCAAATGGAGCGTAAAAGCTGCGAACGATGGCGTTACGCTGGGCGAAGACGGCAAGCTGACGGTCTCTGATACGGCTGTGGTTGGCAGCACTGTCACGCTGACTGCGACGATCGCGGAAGGCGCACTCAGCAGCGACGGAACGGAAAAAGCGGACTACAAGAAGGATTTCACGCTTACCATCACAAAGTATCTTGCGACCATCTCGTTTGATCACGGAACCGGCGATCATCCGAATGTCGAGCTTCCGAAGCCGCAGAGCGTGAAAGACGACAGCACTCTGGACGCGCCCACTCTCAGCGCATCCGGCTGGACGTTCGACGGCTGGTATAAAGAAGCCGCCTGCACGACAAAGTGGAAAGCAGAGGATACGTTCGAAGCTGACACGACACTTTACGCGAAGTGGACAAAGAACCCCGTTGACGTGACGATCACCTTCGCAGGTGGCGAGGGCGCGACGCTGAACTCCGGCGCGTCCAGCACGCACAACGGGAAATCCGGCGACGAGATCACGCTGCCGCCGTGCATGTATACGAAGTCCGGCTACATCTTCCGCTCCTGGGGCGGCACCTTTGCCGGAACCGAGTATACGCTCCCGGAAGAAGCCGTGACATTTACCGCCAGCTGGACGCAGGTTTCGGCGGCAATCAGCGAGGATGATATCACACACGCACTCGATGGTCTGACCAAAGAGAACGCCAAGAATTACAAGCCGCAGCTTCTTGCTGTGCGCGACGCGCTTGCGGCAGGAACTGCGACGAAGACAAACGCGGCACTGATTGCCAAGCTGTCTGAGCTGTTTGCGGACGCGGGGCTCGGTCCGGTCGAAATCGCAGGCGACGCGAAAGACGGCGTGAGTGAGGTTGGCGCGATTCTCTCCTCGGATGGCGCGAAGGTTGTTCTGACTGTGAACAAGCAGGCGACGCCGATCAAGACGCTTCCGGACGCCTATAAAAATACGGAATATAAGGCCGTATGGTACAACCTTTCCATGACGGTTGGCGGCGCAACCACTACCCCGAAGGTTCCGGTCATTCTGACCATGCCCATCCCGGCAGACCTGTCCAAGATGGCAGCGGACACCATTCGTGTGCTGCTCTACAAGAATGGGGCAACGCAGCCGGTCGTCATGACCCCGACGGTAAATGGCAGCAATCTGATGTTCGCTTATGACGGCAACGGGGATCTTGCTATCGTCGGTAAGGCAATTTCTGACGCAAAGGACACCCGCGTGACCGCGCTCGAAATGCGCTACAACGGCACGAAGATGGGCAACGTCGAGCAGGACGCAAATGGCAACTTCACCGTAACGCTCCCGTCTACGACCTCGGAGTCTGTCCTGCAGGATCTTGCTTCCGGTATCAACAGCAAGTGGATAACCTACATGACCGTTGCGCCGCAGGCTAAGGTAAAGCCGGCTGAAGGCGGTGAGCAGACTGCGGAATACTGGGCAAAGACCGGTGTTACGCTGACGTATTTGCTTACCAGCGATAACAAATACAGCGCGACGCAGAACTTCACCGTGACAGCGGGCGACGGAACAACGACGCGCATGTTCACCGTCACGGTTAAGAAGATCACCGACGCGGACCGCACCTACAAGATCGCTGTTGCAAACATCAGCGGCGGCACGGTCACGGCAACCCCGAACCCGGCTGCTGCCGGTGAAGAGGTTAAGCTGACTGTCGAACCGAACGATGGCAAGAAGCTGATTGCGGGCTCTCTGAGCTACTGCCTGCAATCCGCGGGCGCGAAGTCTGTGCCCATCGACGAGAACACGCGGACGTTCATCATGCCCGCGGGCGACATCAACATCAACGCGCAGTTCGAGGACGACGCCAGCGCACCGATCAAGAACCCGCCGCAGATTACCGCGTTTATGATCAACGGCGTTTCCGCTGTCATCAACAGCGACACGAAGGCGATCACGATCATCCTGCCCTACGGCACGGATCTCAGGCATGTCGCCCCGACGATCGTCACGGCGAACGCCTCGAAGGTCAAGCCGTCGTCCGCCCAGCGCGTCGACCTGTCCACGCCGAAGGCATACAGGGTCTACGCCTCCAACGGCGCGTATGTGACCTACACCGTCACCGCGTACACCGAGGAGCCGTCGCCCACGCAGTCGCTCTGGGAGAAGCTGCAGAACCAGATCAACAGCAACCCCAACTGGTGGGAGCTGGCGGAGTACCAGAAAAAGGCCGGCTATTATCGATAACCGGCATAGAAACGCTCCCGGCTGAGATACGATCAGCCGGGAGCCATACGGACACAATCGGAATCGGCAGCCCGCCGAAGGCAAGACTGACTGCCCCGCAACGGTATGAGAAAGTGATAATTTCCCACCCGCGATCATTGTGCCTGATATTCTGCCCCGCAGAGGCTCAAGCCTCTGCGGGTTTTTTCGTAGTCGAAAGAGCGCAGATTTTACAGAATTCCACGGAAAACTGTAAAATCTGCGCATTTTCCATTTTAAGCGAGTCCACCAGTCAAAAGGCGTCAATTTCCCACAAACAGGAAAATACAAGGGCGCCAAAATACAGACAGAACCTGCGCTGGGCAGTCATTCTGCCACCTGCCCGCGCCCCTCCGTTTCTGACATTTGCATTCCCACGCAAATGAAATTCAGAAATGGAGGTAACATCCTTGAAAACGCGATACTTCAGAAGAAAGGAAAACTGCGCTGCCGTTGAATGGATCGAAATGAGCGGAGCTGAGTATTTGAACTTTGTCCGTAATCCGAAAACAAAGACAGGTTCTTTTTGAATTTTCGTGACCAGCCTTAGATAAGCTCCGCTTAGCGTCTATAAGTCCAGACCGGCATCTACTCGTTTGAAGCTGGGGTAAGCTCAGTTACGCCTAATTCAGATAGCGGAAAATCTAATGGCGTAAGCCGTGGAGTAAGCTGGCGTAAGGTGGCTTCATTTTTTTGAAAACGAGCCGTGTGCTACACTGAAACTAACGATTAAAACAGTATAACACACGGCTTAACGAAACTCAATATTTTCCGTTCAGTTTACAAGCATTTCGATTTTTCCATTCTAAAAATCTCTCTCGAAGCACTTGAACATCTTTCTCGGAATCCGTATGGAGATAGATATGATTGCGGATAAATAGCGTTTTGATCTCCGCTGCCATTTGCGAAGTATCCGCAGTTCTTTTAATAAGGTAGTAACCCAGCCGGTTACTTTGACAAATGTGGGCTTTCACGCTTTGCTCTCTTTTCTCCGTCACGGTTGCTCCGGCAATATCGACCGCACAATGTAATTCAGGGAGGTATGCAACAAGTCGCATTCCAAGCTCCGAGTCGCTATTGCTTTTGACCGTAATGCCGTTCTGTGCTCCATACATCATTATC
>ENA-OUQC01000570-OUQC01000570.1-human-gut-metagenome-genome-assembly--contig:-NODE-570-length-25282-cov-40.338447_pt1 | contig 25282 bp, 23 predicted proteins | sample MGYA00237942_ERZ548815 | MGnify/ENA primary metagenome ERZ548815 (study PRJEB26490, sample SAMN05194722) | human gut metagenome | biome: terrestrial biome; feature: human-associated habitat; material... | reverse complement strand
CCGCACAAAAGGCAGGGATCACCGAGGTCCCTGCCTTAATTTATGCCCTCGACCGTGACACCGCTGCCATCGCCGTGGTGGACAGCAACCTTCATCGTGAGCATATTCTGCCCTCCGAAAAAGCGTTTGCGTACAGAATGAAACTGGAAGCAATGAGCAGACAAGGACACCGCTCCGACCTAACTTCCGACCAGCTTGGTCGGAAGTTAGAGACCGCTGAGATTATTGCACAGCAGTCCGATGACAGCAAATCTCAGGTGCGCCGCTATATCCGCCTGACCCACCTCATTCCAGAGCTGCTCGCTCTTATGGACGAAAACAAAATGGCACTGTCCGTCGGCGTGGAGCTTTCCTTCCTCGACGAGCAAAGTCAGCGGAATGTGTTGGAACAGTGCGAAATGAACGATTGCACTCCGTCCTACGCTCAAGCAGTCCGTATGCGCAAGGCATTTAGCGACTTTGTGCTGACGGCGGATATGATTCGAAGCGTTATGTCTGAAGAAAAGGCAAATCAACGGGAAACCGTGAAGATACCAACCGAAAAACTACGGAAATACGCACCGAACGCCGATGCGAAACAGCTTGAGGATTTTATCCTCAAAGCCTGTGACCATTACCGCAGGTATCTCATCCGTCAGCATGATGTTAGATAATTCGCACATTTGTAAAGGAGGCATACAATGAATAAAATTGAAATGAGCAAAAATCCGGACTATTGTTTTGCCGCCTTAAAGCTCATAGAGCAGCTTTATAAGGACGGTAAAGTACCGAATTTTATGTACCGAAATATACTGAATGAATATGCAGACATTGTTGATGTTACGGCTTTCGTCATCGGAAATTCAAATAAAAAGGAGGAATCGACAGCGTGATCAATTCTGATTTTGTAAAAAAGCGAGTGGTAATTTATGCCCGTGTTTCAACCGAGCACGAAGCGCAGATTTCAGCTCTTGAAAATCAGATGGATTGGTACAAGCCAATCCTTGCCGCAAGACCGGAATGGACTTTGGTCGGCCAGTATGTCGATGAAGGCATAACGGGAACTTCGGCGGCGAAGCGTCCGCAGTTTATGAAAATGATTGCAGATGCGAAGAAAAAGCAATTTGATATGATTATCACCCGTGAGGTGTCACGCTTTGCGAGGAATACGGTTGACACCTTGCAATACACCCGACAGTTGAAGTCGCTCGGCGTTGAGGTGTTCTTTATCAATGATAATATAAAGACTTTTGACGGGGACGGCGAGCTGCGGCTCACCATTATGGCAACCTTGGCGCAGGACGAGAGCCGTAAAACCTCTGTCCGTGTAAAAAGCGGTCAGCAGACCTCTATGAACAACGGTGTCATCTACGGTAATGGTAATATTCTGGGCTATAAGCGGGTGGCTAAAATTGTAGATGATAACAAAAAGGAAGTTGAGTGGACGGTAGATCCTGAGCAAGCCAAAACGGTAAAAATGATATATGCGATGTACCTTGACGGAATGGGACTTATGCAGATCAAGGACGAGCTGGAACGCAGAGGTCGAAAGACTTCTGCGGGACTCGACAGGTGGTATTGCACTGTCATTTCTCATATTCTCAAAAATTCCTTTTATTGCGGTATCATCACATACCATAAGGAATATACACCGGATTATCTGACGCAGAAGAAAGTCAAAAATTACGGCGAAATTGAATTCACAAAGGTACAGGGATCGCACGAAGCATTGGTGTCGGTGGCAGATTATGAAAGGGTGCAAATCATTATGGAAAGCAAAAGAAGCAAATGCAAAAACCTTGACACAGGAAGAAAGATGACCGGCAAAAGGCCACGCACTACCGTGTGGGGAAAGCTTCTTGTCTGTGAATGTGGGCACAAATTCAGCATGCGGGTTTGGGACAGAAAAGACAGGGTGGCAAATGCCGCATATCAGTGCTACAGCTCTGTTCATACCGGCTCCTACAAAAGTCGGAAAAAGCGTGGACTTTCACTTGACGGAATATGCCAAACCCCGATGATACCCGAATGGCGGCTACAAATGATGGCAAATTATATATTCAGGAATTATCTCACCGAAAAAGATAAGGTTTTGGCTTTGGCGAATTCTATGCTTGAAGCGCATATAGGCGACACCGAAAGCCAAGAGGATCATACAGAAATTCTGCGATGCAAAAGAGCAGAGCTTGAAAAGCTGAATACTAAGCTTGACAACTTTATTGAAATGCGGGCAGAAGACGAAATCAGTAAAGACCTTTTCAAAAAGAAAACATCCGAGCTTGAATTGACGATGCAGAAGTTGGATTCAGAAATCAAGGAACTTGAAAGCAAACAGGAGCCTGAAATTCAAATTGAGGACTATGCTGAAAAGCTGACCGTTCTGCAATATGCGTTGGAGCAGTACACAAATTGGGATGACAAGGATATTCCGGAAAGTGTAATTGAAGCCTTTGTTGTTAAAATTGTTGCTTCAAAGGACGGCTTTGATTGGTATCTCCGCTTCAATGGCAATCCCGACGATCCGCTGCATTGCACGGTGGGAGGAAAAAGAAAAAGCACAGCCACGATCAGCGTAGCAGGGGAATGTTCCCCTGCCGTACATAAGGGCGACACAGGCCGCCATCAAGGACGGAAAGAACTGAGCTTGCGCCGATAGGGCGAAAGCAAATAGCTGAAATGACCCCCGCAGCGCCTTCAGGAGCTGCGGGGGTTTTGTATATGACGTGAAGATAGTTTTTGGGAATTTGCTCAATCATAATATCCGTTTTGCTGGCATATCTGGTGAATGGTTTCTGCGTATATTGACCGCGATTTCTTATTCCTATCCATATTGCGATTTTTCTTATTGATATATAAATCTCTTATCGCTTGACACAAGTAGTTTTCTTTGCAAAATTGTTCTTTCTCAGGTAACTGATAAAACCCTTGCGGCTGCTCCTCCCAAGAATAATAATGTGAAGTCTTATTGAACCGTATGTATTCCTGCCTCTTATCTCCATAATTGTGCACTATGGCAAAATCGCAGCTATGAAGTATGCAGCTGTTATGTGTGTCTTTAACTTTGATTGTAAATACACGGGTGCTGTCCTCGCAATAGTCGTACCCATACCTGCGGATAAACCTGTTAAAGCTATCCATGAGAATATGCTTTATTTCTTTTGGGGTATAGATTTCGTCATCGTCATTGACCGTAATATTAACGTCAAAATCAAATCCGATATTGCTTTTTTCATCTCGGGTTATCATCTTCCGCGAGGAACTTCCGATGAATTGATATTGAAAGGTAAAACGGTTGCGCACATCGTTTTGCACGAAGTGGATCAAATCAATTATACGCTCTTTTACAGGTCTCCATTCGGCTGGCGGTACATACTTAAAATCATGCATAATATTAGACCTCTTTTCCCCAAGGTAATTATCCGATTTCACGGTTAAATCATTATAGTGTATCATGAAAAAAGGCTTTGTCAATACCTCTATAATAGAAAATCGTACATTGCCCGCCCCGCCTTGCTTTTCCCACCGGAGCATGGCAGAATGGCGGCAGAATATTAAGCCGACGGGGGGACGTTATGAGAGTAGAGCAATTTGTTATGGCCCACGGCGTCAGCATCGGCAAGACCCTTCCGGCCTATCCCGAAGAAGTGCAGACGGTGTACCCCCGACAGGACTGCACGGCGCAGAACGCCGCCGCCATCCCCTGCCGGCAGGTGCTGGGCGCTTATATGGTGGCCTTTGACAGAAGCTGATCCACCCGTCTGAACCTGCGATTTTTCACCCCCTTGCTTCGGAGCAGGGGGCTTTTTTGCGCGCGGAATACCGCATCTGCGAGTTGGTCCTCGTTTTTCTCCTCTGTTTTTACAAAATATAATAAAATTATTCTCCAAGCACCGGTTAAAATGCACAAAAAACATTGGCAAAAATTCTACATGCGAAAGCCGGTAAGATTTCGTTTTGAAGGTTGAAACTGAGGGACAACTGCATTAAAATATTGTCAACCCACCGGCGGGAGAACCGGCGAGGAGAAACAATATTTGTTGTGTAGAAAAAGGAGAGTGACGCTGTGTTTAAGAAATTCACCAATGGCTGCGTCCGAGTCGTCAACAGATGGCTGCCCGACGCCTTCCTGTTCGCTATCATCCTGACTATTGTGGTGTTCATAGCCGCCATGTGCGCTACGGGGCTGGGTCCCATTGGGATCGTTGCCGCGTGGGGCGACGCCAAGGGCGGCTTCTGGAACCTGCTGGCTTTCTCCATGCAGATGGCGCTGGTGCTGGTCTTCGGCTCGGCTATGGCCTCTGCCCGTCCCTGCAAAAAGGCGCTGCGCGCCGTGGCCGGCCTGTGCCACAACGATAAGCAGGCTATTCTGGTCACCACCTTCGTGTCCACCATCTGCTGCTGGCTGAACTGGGGCTTCGGTCTGGTCATCGGCGCATTGCTTGCCAAGGAAGTGGTGCGCCGCGTGCCCACGGTGGACTATCCTCTGCTCATCGCCTCCGCCTACTCCGGCTTCGTTATCTGGCACGCAGGTCTCTCCGGCTCCATTCCTCTGGATCTGGTGGCCGGCAAAGCCTTTGGTGACGTGACCTATCAGGCGCCCATCACCGCCACCGTCTTCCACCCCATGAACCTCATCATGTGCGCCGTGATCCTCATCTTCATGCCGCTGGTGAACTACGCCATGCATCCCGACAAGGAGCACACCATCACCGTGGATCCCACCCTGCTGGTGGACGAGGAGGAGCGGACGTACCCCAAGGACACCCCCGCCGAGAAGGTGGAGCACTCCAAGATCCTGTGGATCATCACCGTGATCCTGGGCTTCAGCTACATTATTTATTACTTTGTGCAGAACGGCTTCACGCTGGGTCTGAACATCGTGAACATGATCTTCCTGTTCCTGGGTCTGCTGCTCCACGGCGACCTGCGCCGCTATGTGGACGCCATTGCCGATGCAGCCGCCGGTGCCGCCGGCATCCTGCTGCAGTTCCCGTTCTATGCGGGCATTATGGGCATGATGGTGGCCACCAATGCGGAGGGCACGTCTTTGGCAGGCGTCATTTCCAACTTCTTCGTGAGCATTTCCAACAACGTCACCTTCCCCATGCTGTCCTTCCTGGCAGCCGGTATCGTGAACTTCTTCGTTCCCTCCGGCGGCGGCCAGTGGGCGGTGCAGGGTCCCATCATGATGCCTGCCGGTGCCGAAATGGGCATCGAGGCTGGCCGCACGGCCATGGCCATCGCTTGGGGCGACCAGTGGACCAACATGATCCAGCCCTTCTGGGCGCTGCCTGCGCTGGGCATCGCCAAGCTCTCCGCCCGCGATATCATGGGCTATCTGGTGATCGTGCTGCTGTTCACCGGTGTTGTGGCCTGCCTCGGCTTCCTCGGATGGGCACTGCTGTTCTGACGACCCGAGGCGAAATTACATAGCTGCAAACGGCTCCCCCTGTCCCTTTGGGTGGGGGGAGCTTTCCTGCCCGCACCCATGGCGCCGCACCCTTGACAGGGGAAGTCCCGCTTTGTATAATGACCTCATGAGCGCCGCCGCCTGCGGCAGAAAGAGAGGAACGCCCATGAAGCGCATTGACAAGTGCCGCAAGACCGACCTGCTGGTGGGGCTGCTGTTTGCGGGGGTGGTGGCGGTGCTGCTGGCCTACCGCATTTTTGCCTATCTCTGCGAGGTCACGGCCTTTCAGTGGTGGATGATCCCGCTGGGTGTCCTGTGCGCCGCGCTGGGCGTGGGCGGCTTTCTGCTGGCTCGGCGGGCGTGGAAGCGCCTGCAATACCTGCGGGACAATCCGGAGGAGTAATAGAAATTTAGAGTGAAAAAATGACCGCTTTCGGGCGGTCATTTTTTTATGTTTCGCTGTGAAAATTTTTATATACCGCCTCGGCCACGGCCTTGGGCAAAACCGCTTCCAGCTCGGCCTGCTCCGCCTGTGTCACAGCCTTCACCGAGCCGAAGTGCTTCAAAAGCGCTTTTTTGCGCACCTCGCCCAAGCCGCTGATGCCGTCCAGTCGGGAGCGCACGGCGCTGCGGCTGTGCCTTTTCCGGTGGTAGGTGATGGCGAAACGGTGGACTTCCTCCTGCACCTGCCCCACCAGAGCGAACAGCGGCGGGCTGTGCTGAATGCCCAGCTCCTGCCCGCCGGCCGTCATCAGCGCGCGGGTGCGGTGTTTGTCGTCCTTCACCATGCCCAGCACGGCCACGGTCAGCCCCTTTTCCGCCAGCACTTCCTCCGCCACGGCGGCGTGCTGCTGCCCGCCGTCCATCAGGATCAGCTCCGGCAGGGGGGTAAATTTCTCGTCGCCGTCCAGATACCGCTGGAGCCGGCGCCCCAAAATTTCCCGCATGGCGGCGTAGTCGTCGGGGTGATCCAGGGTCTTGACCTGAAACTTGCGGTAGTCCCGCTTCAGGGGCTTGCCGTCCTGAAACACCACCATGGAGGCCACCATGTCGGCGCTGCCGGTGTTGGAGATGTCGTAGGCCTCTATGCGGTGGGGAGCGGCGGAAAGCCCTGCCAGTGCGCCCAGCTGCTCCAAAGTCTTGCCGGTACGCTCGGCCTCGGAGGTGACGCGCTCCGTTTCCTCTCGGGCGTTGCTCTGCGCCATGCGCAAAAGCTCTGCCCGCTGCCCCCGCTGCGGCACCCGCAGGGCGACCCTGTGGCCGCAGCTTTGGCTCAGCAGCTCCTCCAGCGCCTCGCTGTCCTCCGGCAGGGCGGCCACGCAGATCTCCTTCGGCGCGGCGCTGCGGCCTTCGTAGTACTGCCGCAGCACGGCGGACAGGATCTCGCCCTCGTCCTCCTCCGCGCCGGCGGGCAGCACCTTTACCTCCCGTCCTAAGAGGTTGCCGTCCTCCAGATGCAGCACGCCGAAACCCCAGCGCACCTGTCCCCGATACAGCCCCCATACGTCCGTGTCGGCGCACACGCCGGCGATGACCCGCTGGGTCTTGCCCAGCACGGCGATGGCGCGGAGGCGATCCCGCAGGGCGGCAGCCTGTTCAAAGTCCAGCGCTTCCGCCGCCTGCTCCATTTCCTCCTGCAGCTCCTTGGTGAGGGCGCGGTAGTGGCCGGTGAAAATGTGGGCGGCCTGCTCGATGCGCCGGCGGTACTCCGCCTGATCGGGGCCGTCCGGACGGCAGAAGCCGTCGCACTTGCCGATGTGCAGGTTCAAGCACGGCCGCTCCTTGCCGATGTCCCGCGGGAATTTTCGGGCGCAGGTGGGGAGCTTCAACGCGCCGCACACGGCCTCTATGGCCAGCCTCGTTTCCCGCCGCCCGCCGAAGGGGCCGAAATAGCGGGCGCCGTCCTCCTCCGCCCGACCGGCCAGCGTGAAGCGGGGGTAGTCCGCCCCCTTGTCCAGCCGCACAAATGGGTAGCCCTTGTCGTCTTTTAAGAGAATATTATAGCGGGGCATATGGCGCTTGATGAGGGAGTTTTCCAGCACCAGCGCCTCAAACTCCGTGCGCACCAGAATGGTGTCGAACCGATCCACCTGGGACACCATCATTTTTGTTTTGCTGTTGTGGGAGGCGGTGTCCTGAAAATACTGGCTCACCCGGTTCTTCAGCTTTTTCGCCTTGCCCACATAGATGACCTGACCGGTTTTGTCCATCATGAGATAGACCCCCGGTGCCAGCGGCAGGTCGTTGGCCTTGTCCCGCAGCTCGTCCTTTGTCATGGCCGCGTCCTCCTTTCCTGTGTCAGTTCAGCCCTTCGGCGTTCACCGCGAACAGCGTCTCGATGCGCGCCCGCAGCATCCGGCTCTCGGGCTTTTCCAAGGCGGGATCCTGCGCCATCCAGTCCTTGGCCGCCTGCTGCGCCTCGTCCAGCAGCCGCATGTCGCAGCTGAGGTCGGCGATTTTCAGCGCCGGCAGGCCGTGCTGCCGCTGGCCGAAAAAGTCGCCGGGGCCGCGGATGGCCAAGTCCTCCCGTGAAATTTCAAAGCCGTCGTTGGTTTTTGTCATCACCTGCAGCCGCCGTTTCGTTTCCTCCGTCGGATGCTCCGAGAGCAGGATGCAGTAGCTCTTGGCCTTTCCGCGCCCCACCCGACCACGCAGCTGGTGCAGCTGCGACAGGCCGAAGCGTTCGGCGTTCTCCACCACCATGCAGGTGGCGTTGGGCACGTCCACGCCCACCTCCACCACCGTGGTGGCCACGAGGATGTCGCCGTTTCCGGCGGCGAAGTCCGCCATGACTTTTTCCTTTTCCTTGGGCTTCATCTTGCCGTGGAGCAGGGCGATGCGCAGGTCGGGGAAGACCTCCTCCCGCAGCTTTTTGGCGTAGGCCGCGGCGGCCTTGCGCTCGTCGGGGAGCTGATCCTCCTCGCCCACCAGCGGGCACACGATGAACACCTGATGCCCCTCCTCCACCTGCTTGCGGATGAACCGGTTGATCCGCTGCCGATAGCGCTCGTCTACGGCGAAGGTGTCCACCTTTTGCCGCCCCGGGGGCAGCTCGTCCATCACCGACACCTCCAGATCGCCGTAGATGATGAGCGCCAGCGTGCGGGGGATGGGTGTGGCGGACAGCACCAGCATGTGCGGGTTTTCCGCCTTCTGCCCCAGCGCCGCCCGCTGATCCACGCCGAAGCGGTGCTGCTCGTCGGTGATGACCAAGCCCAGACGGGCGTAGGAAACGTCCTCCGTCAGCAGCGCGTGGGTGCCAATGCACAGGTCAATTTCTCCCGCCGCCAGCGCGGCCAGAGTCTCCCGCCGCTCCTTTGCCTTTGTGGAGCCGGTGAGCAGGGCGCAGCGCAGGCCGAATTTTTCAAACAAGGGGGATAGATTTTCATAGTGCTGCCGAGCCAGAATTTCCGTGGGCGCCATCAGCGCCGACTGCCAGCCGCTCTGGGCGGCAAACCACACGCACGCCGCCGCCACCATGGTCTTGCCGCTGCCCACGTCGCCCTGACACAGCCGGTTCATGGGGCGGCCAGAGGTCATGTCCGCCACGGCCTCCGAGATGGCCTTGCGCTGGGCGTTCGTGAGGGAAAAGGGCAGGGTCTTGTAAAATTTCTCCATATCCGCCGCGCGGCACGCAGGTCCCGCCACGTCCCGCCGTCGGGAGCGCAGCATTTGCAGGCCGCAGGAGAGCAGGAACAGCTCCTCAAACACCAGCCGCCGCCGCGCCAGCTCCAGCGCCTCGGGGGAGGCGGGGAAGTGGATGTTTTCATAGGCAAAGCCGCTGTGGCAGAGGCTGTGCGCCTGCCGCACGGCGTCGGGCAGACAGTCGCTGAGCAGGTGGCGGCACGCCGAAAGTCCCTGCGCCTCGGCCTTGTATAAAAGCCCCTGACTCACGCCGGCGGTGAGGGGATAAATGGGGATAATGCGACCGGTGAGGAGCTGCCGCCCTTCGACTTCCACGATGGGATTGGTCATCCGCCGCAGCAGGAGATTGCCCTCCACTCTGCCGCAGAAAATGTAGGTTTCGCCCCGATGCAGGCTGTTTTTGCGGTACTCCTGATTGAAAAAAGTCAGCTCCAGCGCCCCGCTCTCGTCCACAGCCCGCGCCTTTACCACCGTGCGCCCGCCGGAAATGCGGCTGGCGGTGGGGTCGTTGGCCAGCATGGCGCGCACGCACACGGTCTCGCCCACGGCCAGCTCCCGAATGGGGCGGGTCATGGTGCGGTCTTCATAGCGGCGGGGGAAATAGCCGATAAGCTCCTGCAGTGTGGTGATGCCCAGCTTGGCAAGCGCCTTGGCGCGGGTCTCACCGATGCCCTTTATATAGCGCACATCCGTGTGCAGATCAGCCATAGTGACACCTCACTTCATGTCCTGCTCCGCCCAGTCCGACAGAGCCTCCAGAATGGGCAGCAGCGTCCGGCACCGCTCCGTGGGGCGGTACTCCACCCGCACCGGTACCTCCAGATACTCCTGCCGCTCAATCAACCCGTCCCGCTCCAGCTCCTTCAGCGCCGACGACAGCACCGTGTTGCTCACGCCGTCCAGCTTGCCCCGCAGGGCGTTGTAGCGAATGGCGCCGGCGTTGCACACGGCACACAGGATCTGCACCTTCCACTTGCCGCCGATGAGCAGCATGGCGTGGTGCAGGGGGCATTTTTCCATGCAGGGACAGTCATAGTGCGCCATAGGTAAGCTCCTCCTTACTTGCACAGGATAATCTACGTTCTTGCATTTTTCATAAAACTCTTTATACTGATATTATACCAAGTAAGAAAAGAGGAGTAAATAGGAAATTATGAACATATATCTTCAGGGGCTTACCATGGGGCTGGCCTATGTGGCGCCCATCGGCCTGCAAAACCTGTTCGTCATCAACTCCGCTCTGACGCAAAAGCGCAGTCGGGTGTATATCACGGCGCTCATCGTCATTTTGTGGGACGTGTCGCTGGGGGTCGCCTGCTTTTTGGGCGCGGGTGCGCTGATGCAGGCGGTGCCGTGGCTGCAGAAGGTCATTCTCGGCGTGGGTAGCCTCATCGTCATCTACATCGGCATCGGCCTCCTGCGCGCCAAGGCCAGTCTGGAGGGCGGCAAGGACGTGAATATCCCCCTCTGGAAGCTGTTCACCACCGCCTTCGTGGTCACCTGGATGAACCCCCAGGCGCTCATCGACGGCACCATGATGCTGGGCGCCTTCCGCGCCAGCCTGCCGGCGGGGGGCGACCTGCCCTTCATCTTCGGTTTCGGCAGCGCTTCGATCCTTTGGTTCCTGACCCTCTCCACGGTGGTGTCGCTGCTGGGCAGCAAGTTTAATGAGAAGATACTCAATATCATCAATAAGGTCTGCGGCGCGGTGATCATTTTCTACGGCGGCAAGCTCCTGTGGAGCTTCGTGAAGCTCATGGGCTGGCTGTAAAATAAAGCTGTTCAAACCCCTCCGTTTCTGCTATGATTATAGTGGAAACGGAGGGGCGTTTTTTGGGAAAAAGCCTCGCAGAGTTCGCGTCCGCAGACGCGAAAAATTAAAATCATTTTTCACCGCGACATGTGCGTGGGGAAAAATTCCTCTCAGGCTGCAAGTGTGGAATTTTGCCGCAGGCGGCAAAATTATGCGCGCAGCAGACTGCAAGCCTTTTGACAGAAAAATCGAAGTTTTTTCGCCAGTTTCAAGAATCGGAGGGGCGTTTTATGGAGAAAAATTACAAGCTGACCATAGCCTACGACGGCACCCGCCTTTTCGGCTGGGAGCACCAACCGGATAAGGACACCGTGCAGGGAAAGCTGGAGGCGGTGCTGGAGCGCTTGCAAGGCCGTCCGGTGGACATCATCGGTGCCGGCCGCACCGACGCCGGCGTACACGCCCGCGCCATGGTGGCCAGCGTCCGGCTGGACGTGGCGGAGTCGCCGGAGGAGATTCGGGACTACATGAACCGGTATCTGCCCGATTCCATCGCCGTGCGGGAGGTGAAGGAGGCCGCCGACCGCTTCCACGCCCGCTATAACGCTCTGGGCAAGACCTACCGCTACACCTGCTTTGACGGGGCGGTGAAGCCGGTGTTTGACCGCAAGTATGTGACGCTGCTGGACTTTTCGCCGGACGTGGAAAAAATGCGCCGCGCGGCGGAAATTTTGCAGGGGGAGCACGACTTCCGCTCCTTCTGCGGCAACCCCCGCATGAAAAAATCCACCGTCCGCCTGGTGGATACCATTCAAATCGAGCGCCGCAAGGATCGCATCCTTTTCACCTTCCACGGCACGGGTTTTCTGCAAAACATGGTGCGCATTCTGGTGGGCACGCTGCTGGAGGTAGGCCGCGGCCGCTGGGAGCCGGCGTATGTGCAGGAGATCCTGGACGCCAAAGACCGCAAGCTGGCCGGCCCCACGGCGCCTCCCGAGGGGCTTTGCCTGATGAAAGTGGATTATTAAGAGAGAACCGGATGAGTCGGCGCTCATCCGGTTTTTTTATTTCAGATCCCGCTTGATCCCCTCGGTGATGCGCTCCATGTCCTCCAGGGTGTTCATGCGCACGATCTGCTCTTTGTAATAGTTGGCGTGGGGGACGCCCTTTAAGTACCAGGCGTACTGCTTGCGCGCCTCCAGAATGGCGATGTGCTCGCCCTTGTCCTCGGCTGCCCATTTGATCTGCCGCACCGCCGTGTCGCACCGCGCCGAAAGAGGCGGCAGCGGCGGGATGTCCCGCCCCTCCAGCGCCGCCAGCGCCTGCTGAAACAGCCAGGGATTGCCGAAGGCGCCCCGCCCGATCATGGCGAAGTCCGCGCCGGTGAACCGCAAAATTTTCACGGCGTCCTCCGCGGAAAAAATATCTCCGTTGGCCATCACAGGAATGGAGACCGCCTGCTTCACCTGCCGGATGGTCACCCAGTCGGCGGCGCCGGCGTACATCTGCGCCCTTGTGCGCCCGTGGACGGCCACGGCGGCCACGCCCACCTGTTCCAGCATTTTCGCAAGCTCCACGGCGTTGATGCTGCCCTTGTCCCAGCCTCGGCGCATCTTCACCGTCACCGGCACCGGCACAGCCTTCACCACGGCCTCGGCAATGCGCGCGGCCTTTTCGGGGTCTTTCATCAGGGCGGAGCCGTCGCCGTTTCCCACCACTTTTCCCACAGGGCAGCCCATGTTGATGTCAATGATGTCCGCCCCGCTTATTTCCAGAGCGATCTGCGCCGCCTCCGCCATGCACGCGGGGTCGCTGCCGAAGATCTGCGCGCTGACGGGGTGCTCCTCGGGGGCAATCTTCAGCAGTCCGCGGCTCTTTTTGTCCTGGTAGCACAGCGCCTTGGCGCTGACCATTTCCGTCACCGTCAGGCCGGCGCCCAGCTCCCGACAGGTGCGGCGGAAGGCCAGATCCGTCACGCCGGCCATGGGGGCCAGCACCAGCGGATTGGGGATAAAAACAGAGCCGATGTACATAGCGTTGCCTCGCACTTTCATGGTTTTTCCCCAGTATAGCACAAAAGCCGGCACGGGGGAAGACGGCAAAAAAAGCCGGACGACCTTTCGGCCGTCCGTAAGTGAGGAGAAAAAATGGTAGAAAAGCACAGTAATGAGGGACACGCGTTACAGCAGCGTGACCGCCAGCCACACGAGCCCCATAAGCCCGCCGCCCAGCATGGCGGCGATGGCCGGAGTCATGCGGTGCCGCTTGGGAGGCGGCAGACCTTGGGAGCGGGTATAGCTCTTGGCGATGCGGACGGCCTGATCCACCAGCTGGCGGGAAGAAACGCCGTCCTCGGATAAAATATCGTTGCGCAGAATAAAGATCGCCTGATCGAAAACGCGGGGATCCGGAGATTCGACCACGATGACCCGCCTGGAAATACCCTTGACCAAGACCTTTGCCCTCCTTCATGTGGATCGGATGATTTCAGTATGGGCAAATGGCCGGCGATTTATACGGCAAATTTTTGATTTTCGCCGGCGGACGGCAGGTGCAGCACCGCCACGGCGCAGTCGTCCCCCAGACCCTTTCGGCAGCGGGATTCCGACAGGATCAGCGCCGTCAGTTCGTCGGCGCTGCTGCCGTTCCAGCCCGCCAGCAGGTTCAGCAGCCACTCGTCGCAGCTGCGGTCGGCGATGCCGTCGCTGATGAGCACCAGAAAATCTCCCGCCTGCACCGGAAGCTGCACCTGATCCGGCGGCAGGGGCGAATCCGAAAGCCCCGCCGGCGGCGTGTCCGAGCACAGCCGCCGCACGCTGCCGCCCCGCTTGAGATAGGAGGGCGCCGCCCCGCATTTGTAAAGCTCCACGCAGCCGCTCTTTCGCTGCATCACCGCCAGATCCACCGTGGAAAAGCCGCCGCAGGTTTCGCCCCGCAGCCGCATGGCGGCGTTCAGGGTCTTCAGCGCCGGGCCGGGCCGGATACCTGCCTCCAGAAACTGCCGCAGCAGCCGCGCCGTCATGGCCGCCTCCCGATGCGCCTCCTGCCCGCTGCCCATGCCGTCGCACAGCAGCAGATACACGTCGTCGCCCACCTCAAAATGCTCCACCTGATCGCCGCACAGATGCTCTCCGGCGCGGGGACGCAGGGAGGAGCTGACCCGATAGCCTATGCTTCCGCTGCCGCTGGCCGGCACCGCCGCCTGATCCAGCAGCTCCGAAAAGCAGGCGTACTGCTCGCGGGCGCTGCTCTGCGCCTCCTGCAATTTGCGGTGAAACTGCTGGCGCAGGAGATAGTCGTGGGTCTGGCGGTCGATGGCCTGCAATAGCGCGGGAAAATGCACGCAGCGGGCGGAAAAATGCAGGGGGAAATCCGCCGCCTCCGCCCGCCCTCGCGCCAGCAGCTTGGGGCAGGCGTCGTTGAAGGCGCTGTAGGTGTCGCCGTAATGGCTCTGCCAGCAGTCCGTGCGCAGCACGCAGCCGCTGCAAACCTCCTGCGCCGCCCGATCAAAGAGAACGGAGGGGTTTTCCGAAGGCTGGGGCTGCTGCCCCCGAAAAAAGCTGTCATACAGCGCCCGCAGCGCCGCCGCCGGTCGGGCGTAGGGCGCGGCCTGCGGAGCATTTTCCGAGCGCTTTCCGGCGGCGTACCGTCTGGGCAGCAGCCGCTCCGGCAGCACCGCGTATAAAACCGCCCCCAGCATGCATTCCCACAGCGTCACCGGCAGCACGTCCTGCCCGAACAGCAGCCCCAGCCCGCCGCACACACCGGCGGCGCACACACCCAAGGGCAGACGCGGCAGCCGCCGCAGCGCCCCCGCCACGGCGCCGCCTGCGCCGAAGATCAGGGCGTAGAACACCGTGGGCGTCGCTGCCGTCAGATCCGCCAGCAGCCCCAGGCAGCCCCCCAGCGCAGCGCACTGGGACAGGCTGCACCCGCGGCACAGGATCAGCAGCAGCGCCATCATCAGCGCCCGCCCTATGGAAAACGAGAAGGCCGTCCACGGCACGGCTGCCAGCACAAGGCCGCACACAAAGCCCCATTTCTCCTGCCGCACCGTCGGCAGCCACGCAGCTCCCGCCGCCACGGCGGCGGCGCACAGCGCCAGCAGCCAGCTCTGGCCGCTGCGCCCCAGCAGGTAGATGCTCTGCACCAGCAGGAAAAAACCCGCCGCACACAGGGGGCGGAAGTAAGTTTTTTTGTAGGCCGCCGTGTCGTATAGGGCGGTGTTGGCGGCGAAAATAAGAATGGCCGCCGCCGTGCACCTTAGACCCGATTGAAAATCCATAAATACAAAAGCGCCTGCTGCCACCCCCAGCACAGCGGTTAGCCCCGCCAGCCGGATGCCGGCTATGGCCACCGCCGCCAGAGCGAAGGGCGCATATAGCCCCGCCACCTGTCCGGCGCACAGCAAAAAGCCCAAGAGCGGCCATTTCAGCCACGCCGCTGCTTTTCGTGCCCTCGGCGGCAGGGCGAAGGCTCGTCCTTTTTTCATGCGATCTCCCTCCTTCCGCCCCATTGTAGGCCGCCGCGTGGGGAGAAATCCGTCGGGAAAACGATAAAAAAACAGCCGCACCGAAAAAATTTCACATCCGGTGCGGCTATGCTTACTCTATGCAGTTGTTTCGGAAATATTCTCTCGTTTCCTCAATGTTTTTCCGGATCCCGTCCCGCAGCGCTTCCAGCGAAGCAAACTTCACCTCGCCCCGCAGGCGTCTGCAGAACTCCAGCCGGATGTCCGTGCCGTAGAGGTCGCCGTTAAAGTCCAGCAGAAACGTCTCCACGGAGATGCTGCCGTTTTCGCACACGGTGGGGCGCGTGCCCACGTTGGTCACGCCGGCAAAGCTCCGGCCGTCCGGCAGATACACGCGGCTGACATACACCCCGTGCTGCGGCACCAGCACATGGCTCGGCACGGTGAGGTTCACCGTGGGGATGCCGATGGTGCGGCCGATGCGCTGGCCGTGGCCCACGGTGCGGGTCATGCAGTGGCGGTGGCCGAGAAATACGGCTGCCCGCTCCACGTCCCCCGCCTCCACCAGCGTGCGGATGTAGGTGGAGCTTACGGTGATGCCCTCCACCTCCACCTTGGGGATGATGTCGCAGCCCAAGCCCAGTTCGCGGCATTTTTCCTGCAAAAGCTGGGGGTCGCCTTGATTTTTATAGCCGAAATGGTAGTCGTGTCCGGCCACCAGATGCGCGGCGCCCAGCTCCTTCACCAGCTTTTCCTCGATGAAGGCGTCCCAGGGCAGGGTCATCATTTCGCGGTCAAAAGGCGCCATCACCACGCGGTCGATGCCGTAGATCCGCTTCACCAGTCCCCGTCTGTCCTCGGGGGAATTGATGAGGAACACGGGCTTGCCCGTGACCACCTCCTTGGGCGGCCGGTCAAAGGTGAACACCACCGGCTCCGCGCCCAGCGCCTGCGCCCGCTCCACTGTTTTTTTCAGCAGGGCGCCGTGGCCCCGATGCACCCCGTCAAAAAAACCCAGGGCAATGACAGTCTGCTTCAAATTCATTCACGCTCCGAAAAAGTTTTTCAGGGAGGTCATAGTCCCCTCCTGCAAACGGCTCAGGCAGAGAAACGCCCCGTCTGCGCCGTAAATGCGGTAGATGCCCTCCGCCAGCTCCTCTTTGATGTAGAACGGATTGCCGTTGCGGCACCGCTCCTCCTGCTTCTGCGTCCGCAGCCGGTAGGCCGGATACTGGCGAAACAGGCTGTCCGTGGGGCGCAGCAGCGCCTCCCCCTCCTGCTGCACCTGCTCGAGCTTCACGCTTTCCTCCAGCGTGAAGCCGGCGGCCATGGTGCGCCGCAGGGAGTACATGCACCCGCCGCAGCCCAGCGCCTGCCCGATGTCGTGGCACAAGGTGCGCACGTATGTGCCCTTGGAGCAGCGGATGCGCAGGATAAAGTCCCTTTCTGACACCTGCTCCATCACTTCCAGGCCGAATATGGTCACAGGGCGGGGCTTGCGCTCCACCTCTTTGCCCTGCCGCGCCAGGTCGTAGAGCTTTTGACCGTTTATTTTTATGGCGGAAAACATGGGCGGGATCTGGCTGATCTCCCCGACAAAGCGGGGCAGCACCGCCTCCACCGCCGCGCGGTCACAGCAAACGGCGGTCTGCGCAAGCGTTTCCCCTTCGGTGTCCTGCGTGTTGGTGGTAAGCCCCAGCCGCAGGCCGGCCACATACTCCTTTTCGCCGCTCTCGGCAAAGCTCACGGCGCGGGTGGCCTGCCCCACGAACACCGGCAGCACGCCGGTGGCCATGGGATCCAGCGTGCCGGCGTGGCCGATTTTTTTGGTTTTCAATATGCCCCGCAGCTTCGCGCACACGTCCATGCTTGTCCAGCCGGCAGGCTTGTCAATGATGATGATGCCGTTTGCCATTTACTCGCCCACCACCATGTCGATGGCCTGCAAAACGGCCTGCTTCGCCTCTTTCATGGAGCCGCTGATGGTGGCTCCTGCGGCAGCGGTGTGTCCGCCTCCGCCCAGCAGGGCGCACACCGCCGTGGCGTTGACCCGCGGCCCCGTGCGCAGGGAGATCTTCACACGGCCGCCCTCCAGCTCCCGCAGCGTCACGCCGCAGTCGGTGCCGGCCACCAGAGCCGCCAGACTGGACAGCTCCTCCACGTCCGCCTCCGTGGCCTTGTAGTCAAGGCACAGGGAGCGGGGGATCTGCATGATGACCACGCGGTCATTGTCGTAATACTCCGCCCATTCCGCCATCCACGCCTCCATGGCCAGCCGCGTGCGGCTCTTGGTGCGAAACAGCGCCTTGTTCACCCCCGCCACGGCGATGCCCGTTTCCAGCAGCGCCGCCGCCACGCGGTGGGTGTGGGCGGAGGTGTTGGAATACACGAAGCAGCCCGTATCCGTGGAAACGGCCACATACAGCGGCAGGGCGATCTCCTGCGTCACCGGCGTCATAAGCCGCACGATCTCATAGACGATCTCGCCGCAGGCGGCCATTTCCGGCAGCACGCACAGGTGCGGGGCGAAGCCCTCGTTGGAGGGGTGATGGTCAATGGAAAGATGGATGCGGCCTGCGTATTTTTTCGCGTTTTCCGGCAGCAGGCTCAGGGCGGCAATGTCCACGGACACCACATAGTCCGGCTCAAAATCCGCCGCCCCCCAGTAGCCCTCGGCATAGGGCTGATAGGTCTCCGTGGTGCCGGCGTTCGGCAGCAGATAGGCGGTCTTGCCCATGTCCCGCAGCGCCTGACACAGGGCGGCGGCGGAGCCGATGGTGTCGCCGTCGGGGCGCACATGGGTCAGCAGCAGCACCCGATTCATGGTTTGCAGCATGGCTGCCGTTTCCTGAATGGTCATTTGATGTCCTCCGGCAGCACAATGTTTTCGTTTTCGGGGTTGGCGGGCTTCACATGGTTCAGCATGTCCAGAATGTGGGCGCCGTAGGCGATGGAATCGTCGGCGATGAAAATAAGCTCCGGCGTGTAGCGCAGGTCGATGCGGCTGCCCAGCTCGCGGCGCAGAAAGCCCGCGGCGGACTTCAACCCGCGCATCATGTCCTTTTCGTCCTTGCAGTTCAGAGCGCTCACATAGATGCGGCTCTGGCGCAGGTCGGGGGTGGTGTCCACATGGGTGATGGTGAGCATGGCCTCCGCCACGCGGGGATCCTTCACCGTCCGCAGCAGAGCCGAAAGCTCCTTGCGGATCTCCTCGTTGATGCGTCCGATACGATTGGATGCCATAATAAAACACATCCTCCTTTCAATAACCGGCGAAATCCTTGGATTTTTCTGCCAAAAGGATTGCAGTCTGATTTCATAAAAAACAGGGGCGGGCGAAGCGCCCGCCCCACGGCTTAGATATTGTGTTCACGGGAACTGTCATTCCGAGACAGTGACCGATGTCACTGTCGTGGGAATCCGTTCCCCTTTTATTCCCCTTTACTGCGGGATCTCCTCCATAGTAAAGGCTTCAATAATATCGCCTGCCCCATGAAACGGGGTTTCATGGGGACCCCGAATCAAACCCTCTTTGGCAGAAATGAATTCCGCCAAAGCAAGGTTTTGCTCCGCAAAACGCTTGTACGCACTTCGTGCGGCGCAGCAATGCTGCGCAGGAAGGCGACCGGAGCCGCTTCGGTATCTTGGGCAGTTCCCTTACTGCGGAATCTCCTCCATAGTAAAGGCTTCGATGATATCGCCTTCCTTAATATCATTGAACTTTTCAATGGTCAGGCCGCACTCGTAGCCGGAGGCCACTTCCTTGACCTGATCCTTAAACCGCTGCAGGGAGGCCAGCACGCCCTCGTGGATGACGATGCCGTCGCGCACCAGACGCACCTGGCAGTCCTTGCGCTGGATCTTGCCGTCCTGCACATAGCAGCCCGCCACGGTGCCGACGCCGGACACCTTGTAGGTCTGGCGCACCTCGGCGTGACCCAGCAGAGCCTCCCGATACTTGGGCGCCAGCATGCCCTTCATGGCGGCCTCGATCTCGTTGATGGCGTCGTAAATGACGCGGTACATCCGCATGTCCACGTTGGCGCGGGCGGCGCTGTCGCGGGCGGCTGCGTCGGGACGCACGTTAAAGCCCACGATGATGGCCTGAGAGGTGGACGCCAGCATCACGTCGGATTCGTTGATGGCGCCCACGCCGCCGTGGATGACCCGCACCCGCACCTCGTCGTTGGAGAGCTTCTCCAGAGAGGCCTTCACGGCCTCCACGCTGCCCTGCACGTCGGCCTTGACGATGAGGTTCAAATTCTTCATTTCGCCCGCCTGGATCTGGCTGAACAGATCCTCCAGAGAAACCTTGCTCACGGGGGCGTTGGCCTTGGCCTTTTCCTCGGCCTTGCGCTGCTCCACCAGCTCGCGGGCCAGCTTTTCATCGGCCACGGCGTTGAAGGTGGCGCCGGCGGAGGGCGCCTCGCTCAGACCCGTGATCTCCACGGGCACGGAGGGGCCTGCGGAGGTGATCTTCTGCCCCTTGTCGCTGACCATGGCGCGCACACGACCCACGCTGGTGCCGGCGATGATGATGTCACCCTGATGCAGTGTGCCGTTCTGTACCAGAAGGGTGGCCACGGGGCCGCGTCCCTTGTCCAGCCGCGCCTCGATGACCGTGCCCTGTGCGGCGCGGTTGGGGTTGGCCTTCAGCTCGCCCACCTCGGCGGTGAGGGTGAGCATTTCCAGCAGGTTCTCCACGCCCATGCCGGTCTTGGCGGAGATGGGGCACACAATGGTGTCGCCGCCCCAGTCCTCGCACACCAGGCCGTACTCCGTGAGCTGCTGCTTGATGCGCTCGGGGTTGGCCTCGGGTTTATCCATTTTGTTGATGGCCACGATGATGGGGATGCCGGCGGCCTTGGCATGATTGATGGACTCCACGGTCTGGGGCATGATGCCGTCCTCGGCGGCCACCACTAGGATGGCGATGTCCGTGACCATGGCGCCGCGGGCGCGCATGGAGGTGAAGGCCTCGTGACCCGGGGTATCCAGGAAGGTGATGGGCTTGCCGTTCACCAGCACCTGATAGGCGCCGATGTGCTGGGTAATGCCGCCGGCCTCGCCGCTGGCCACATGGGCGTTGCGGATGTAGTCCAGCAGACTGGTCTTGCCGTGGTCAACGTGACCCATGACCACCACCACGGGGGCGCGGGGCACCAGATCCTCGGCCTTGTCCTCGTGGTCATCAATGAGCTTTTCTTCAATGGTGACGACCACTTCCTTCTCCACCTTGCAGCCCATTTCCTCGGCAATAATGGCGGCGGTGTCAAAGTCGATCATCTGGCTCAGGGAGGCCATGACGCCGTTCTTCATCAGGCACTTCACGACCTCTGCGCCGGTCTTCTTCATGCGGCTGGCCAGCTCGCCCACGCTGATCTCGTCGGGGATCTGCACGGTGACGGGGGTCTTCTTGATGACCTCCAGACGCAGGCGGCGCAGACGGTCTGCCTCCTCCTGCTTGCGCTTGTTGCTGACGAAGTTGTTGTCGCGGCGCTGCTTGCTGTTGCGGAATTTCTCCTTGCCCTGGGTCTGCTGCTGCTCGCGGCGGCCGCCGCCGGTGCGGCTGTCGGCCATGTCCTGCAGCTTCTCGTCGTACTTGGCGAGGTTAATGTTGGTGGCCTTGCTGGTGTCCACCACCTTGGTCTTGGGCACGCGGCTCACCGGCTGGCTGGGCTGCTGGGCAGGCTTCGCCTCCGGCTTCTTCGGCGCCTGTGCCGGCTTGGCGGCGGCGGGCGCTTTGGCGGCGTCCTTCTTCGGCTCGGCCTTCTTCTCGGCGGCAGGCTCGGGCTTTTTCTCCGCGGCGGGCTTCATACCCTCGGCAAAGATCACCTGAATGCCGGACACCGGATTGTGCTGCGTCAGATACTCGAAAATCAGCGACAGCTCATGATCCTCCAGCACCTGCATGTGGTTTTTGGGCGTCTGCGCGTACTGCGTCAGGATCTCCGTGATCTGCTTGGTGGGCACGCCGAAGTCCTTTGCCACCTCATGCACCCTGTATTTGTTCCCGATATTAGCCAAATAAAGCCACCTCCATCATTGTGATACGAATCAGCGTGTCGAAAAAGTCTTTTCGCCCCGCTGCCTAAGTTTTTGAAACTTTGAAAAAAGTTTCAAAAACGATTGGTTTCCATGGTGAGGGACACCCTTTTTAGGTTTCCCTCACACACCCTTCCTTACCGTTTTATCGACAGGCCGCACACCTGCGTGCAATATGCGCGCAATAGTGACGCGATAGTTTACGGATCCTTGCGTCCGGAGCCTTTGCCTTTTTTCACCGGACGGCTGCCCTCAAACCGGACACGAGCCTGCGCCTTCTGCCGCTGCCTTGCGGCGGCGCCGCGCGTCCTGCCGTCGGGTCTGCCGGACTTTTTCCGCTCCGGCGTACTGCGCCCCTGCGGGGGAGCTTTCTCCTTTTCCGACCGGCTCTTTTCCTCCGGCGGCGCGGGCTTCGTCGCTTTTTTCTTCCCCGTGCGCAGGTTCTTTTCGTGGTTGAGCTGCTCCTGCCGGCGCTCTCTGGCGCGCTGGGCTTTCACGGCCATGCGCTCTGCGGCGCTCTCATATTTTTCCGGCTCCAGCGCCGCCAGCTTTTTCGCCACGGCGTCGGCAAAACCGATGTCCGTCACTGCGGCCATGGCGCAGCTTGTGCGCCCCAGTGCCCGACCCAGCTCGTTTTTCGTGGCGGGGATCACCAGACACAGGCAGCTCCCCGTATTGGCAAAGCTCATGGCGCGCCGCACGGAGCCGGTAGCGGCGTCGGACGCCACCAGTATGATCCGCGCTTTCCTGGCGCGGGCGGCGGAACCCACCGGCTCCTCGCCGATCTCCACCCGTCCGGCCTTGTGCGCCAGACCCAGCATAGACAGGATCCTCTCCACCTTCAGCCTCCGATCTGCGCCTGCAGCGCCGCATACACGTCTTCCCCGATGGTCGTTTCAAAGGTGCGCTCCAGCGCTCTGGACTTCATAGCCCGCTGCAGACAGGCGGCGTCGGGGCAGATGTAGGCGCCTCGTCCGGCCTTTTTGCCGGTGGTGTCCACGCAGATCTCGCCCTCCGGCGTCTTCACGATGCGCACCAGCGCCTTTTTATCCTTCATGGTGCGGCACCCCACACATTGCCGCTGGGGAATTTTCCGCTGCTTCTGCATGGCGTACCTCCCTCGTGATAGCTGTCGAAAAATCCTTGATTTTTCCGATACTTTCAACAAAGTCTGTCATTGCGAAGCCAGTGCGCACACTGGCTGTGGCAATCCGTTTTGAAAATTCAAATTTCGCGTCTGCGGACGCGAACTCTGCGAGGCTTAATTACTCAGCTGCCTCTCCCTCGTGGTAGGACGCGGGCTTGATGTCGATCTTGCAGCTGGTGAGGCGGGCGGCCAGACGGGCGTTCTGCCCCTCCTTGCCGATGGCCAGACTCAGCTGATCGTCCGGCACGATGGCGCGGCAGGCTTTGCCATCCTCGGACATGGCCACGCTGATGACGTCCGCCGGTGCCAGAGCGGCGGCCACGAACTGCGCCCGATCCTCGCTGAAGGGCACGATGTCGATCTTCTCGCCGTGCAGCTCCTCCACAATGGCATTCACGCGCTGGCCGCGGGGGCCTACGCAGGCGCCGATGGGATCCACGTTTTCATCGGAGGAATAAACAGCCATCTTCGTGCGGCTGCCGGCCTCGCGGGCGATGGAGCGGATCTCCACCGTGCCGTCGAAAATTTCCGGCACTTCCAGCTCAAACAGGCGCTTGACCAGCCCCGGGTGCGTGCGGGAAATGAGCATCTGCGGGCCGCGGCTGCCGCGGCGCACTTCCACCAGATACACCTTCAGCATCTGCCCCTCGTAGTATTCCTCGCCCATCACCTGCTCGCCCAGAGGGAGCACAGCGTCGGTGGCGTCGGCGCCGGTGCCCAGACGCACGGTGGCGTTGCCGGTGCGCTGGTCGATGCGCAGCACGGTGCCGGTGAGGATCTCGTGCTGCTTGGAGTTGAACTCGTCATAGATCATGCCGTGCTCGGCCTCCCGCAGCCCCTGAATGATGACCTGCTTGCCGTTGCCGGCGGCGATGCGGCCGAAGTCCACGTTCTTCACGGGGAAGCGCACGGTGTCGCCCACATGGTACTTGGCGGAGATGGCCTTGGCCTCCTCGGCGGAGATCTCGGCGGCGGGGTTCTCCACCTCCTCCACCACGGCCTTTTCCACGAACATCTTCAGGTCGTGCTTTTCCTCGTTCACGTCCACCACCACGTTTTCCACGTCCTCGTGGTCGCGCTTATAGGCGGTGGCGAGAGCCTGCACGATCTTTTCCAGCATAAAATCCTGGGGGATGCCCCGCTCCTTCTCCAGCAGCTCCAGAGCGGCAAAGATTTCTTCACATTTCATAGCAGTAACTCCTGTTCTATATTAGAAAAATCAAAAATAAGAAATTAGGTTATCTTAAAGGCAGACTGCAGCCCCTTTGGCAGAAAAAAGCTTTTTCGCCAGCTTAGAAGACGATCCGCAGCCGCACCATGGCCACCTCGTTTTTCTCGAACCGCAGTTCCTGCGTGCCCATTTCCAGCACCACGGCGCCGTCTTCATAGCCCTTGAGCACGCCGGCGAACTCCTTTCGCCCGTCCCGATTCTGGTAGGTCTTCAGCAGCACGGGGCTGCCCATGAACTTTTCAAAATCCGACGGCCGCTTCAGCTGCCGCTCCGCTCCGGCGGAGGACACCTCGAAGATGTAGCTGCCCTCGATGGGGTCGATCTCGTCCAGCAGGTCGCTGACCTTGCGGCTCACGTTTTCGCAGTCCAGAATGTCCACGCCGCCGTCCTTGTCCAGATACAGCCGCAGGAACCACTGTCCGGCTTCCCGCACATACTCCGTGTCCCACAGCTCGCAGCCGAACTCCGCCGCCACGGGAGCGGCCAGCTCCGCCACGATCTCCGTCACTTTTTTCATCAAAAACCCTCACATTTCCGCAATTTTAAGGAATGTACCATCGGTTGACAAGGGCAAACACGCCTTCCGGCGTGTCTTTCCGGCGCTTTTTGTCCTTCTCGCCTTGACGGGCGCCAGCCCGCCTGCGGCTCGAAAGCCAAAAATCACTCGAAAATGCATCGCCGGCAGGTGCGAAGCAGTTTTGCCGGAGCAGAAATGTGTCCGGACAAGGAAAGACCCGCAGGGAATACTTGCCGTATTTCCAAGGGGCTTGACGCAGTATGGGCGCATTTCTGCCCGTCAAAACCGTGTCTGCCCTTGTCAGCCGATGGTAAATTAGCCAAGAAAAAGAGCGGACCGAGAAGTCCACTCTGCGAAAACAAACCTTACTGCTCACACTATATCATATATTATTTACCAATGCAAGCATTTTTTCTCGAAACAAAAGCGAAGCGGCGCAGAACCGCTTCGCTTTTCTCCTGATTTATTCGCCGAAATTGCTGTTGATAAGCTCAGCCAGCGCGGCCACGGCCTCCTTCTCGTCGGAACCGTCGGCAATGAGGGTGATGGTGGTGCCGCCCACGATGCCCAGGCTCAGCACGCCCAGCAGGCTCTTGGCGTTCACGCGGCGCTCGTCCTTCTCCACCCAGATGCCGCATTTGAACTCGTTGGCCTTCTGAATGAAATAGGTGGCGGGTCTGGCATGCAGCCCGACTTCGTTTTTCACGGTGACTTCCTGTGTATACATATCCTCTTCTCCTTTACGCACAGCAAGTTATTCGGATTATTATCCATCCTAACCAATTATAATTATACGGATAGCGGACTGGAATGCAATGGCAAAAACCACGAAAAAAACGAGAAACCCCGTCCAAACGCGGTCAAAATTCTACTTTTCCCACAAAACCCTCCCATTCCGTTTCGCCATAATCACCATACCGCACTCTCTGCAATGCTTTCGTAGGGGTCGGCCTCCGGACGCCCCGACCGCAATGACTTCCAAATTATCCGTAGGGCGGGGTGATCCTGTTGCGGTGCCCAAAATTTTTACGCTGCCTTACGGCGGCCGCTTAAAATTTTGACCGCGGCCACTCGCTCATCTCGC
>ENA-OUQC01000569-OUQC01000569.1-human-gut-metagenome-genome-assembly--contig:-NODE-569-length-25299-cov-4.695096_pt1 | contig 25299 bp, 17 predicted proteins | sample MGYA00237942_ERZ548815 | MGnify/ENA primary metagenome ERZ548815 (study PRJEB26490, sample SAMN05194722) | human gut metagenome | biome: terrestrial biome; feature: human-associated habitat; material... | reverse complement strand
CATCGAGGGTCTCTCCCCCGCCATCTCCATCGACCAGAAGACCACCTCGCAGAATCCCCGCTCCACCGTCGGCACGGTGACGGAGGTGTACGACTATCTGCGCCTTTTGTGGGCGCGCGTCGGCACGCCGCACTGCCCCAACTGCGGCAAGGAGATCCGCCAGCAGTCCATCGACCAGATCATCGACCAGCTCATGGCGCTGGGCGAGGGCACGCGCGTGCAGATCATGGCGCCGGTTATCCGCGGCAAAAAGGGCGAGCACGTCAAGATCTTTGAGGACGCGCGTAGATCGGGCTATGTCCGCGTCCGCGCCGACGGGAACATGTATGACCTCAGCGAGGAAATTTCCCTCGAAAAGAACAAAAAGCACAATATCGAGGTCGTCGTCGACCGCCTCATCCTCCGTCCCGACGTCGTTCACCGCCTGACGGACTCCTGCGAGACCGCGGCGGCGCTCTCTGGCGGCATCATTCTTGCGAATATCCTGCCCGACGACCGCGACATCCTCTTCTCGCAGAACTACGCCTGCGAGGACTGCGGCGTTTCCATCGAAGAGCTGACGCCGCGCATGTTCTCGTTCAACAACCCGTTCGGCGCGTGCCCGACCTGCACGGGCCTTGGCACGCAGCTCAAGGTCGACCCCGAGCTCGTCATCCCGAACAAGAGCGTTTCGCTGCTCGACGGCGCGATCTGCGCCTCGGGCTGGAACAACGTGCGCGGCGACGGCATCTCGCGGATGTACTTCGACGCGCTGTCGAAAAAATATCACTTCTCCCTCCGCGACCCGGTGGAAAAGCTCCCGAAAGAGGTCATGGACGTCATCTTGTATGGCACGAAGGGCGAAAAGCTTGAATTGCAGTACGACCAGCCGCGCGGCAAGGGCGTACTGTATCAGGCGTTCGAGGGCGTCATCCCAAACCTGGAGCGCCGCTATAAGGAAACGCAGAGCGACGGCGTGCGCGAGGAGCTGGAGGCCTGCATGAGCGAATGCCCCTGCCCTACCTGCGGCGGCAAGCGGCTGCGCCGCGAATCCCTCGCGGTCACGGTCGGCGGACTTAGCATCAGCGACTACTGCGAAAAATCCGTGGTCGACGCGCTCGACTTTGTGGATCAGCTCACGCTGACCGAGCAGCAGATGCGCATCGGCGAGCGCATTTTGAAGGAGATCAAAAACCGCCTCGGCTTCCTGCGCTCGGTGGGACTTGAATACCTGACGCTCTCGCGCGCGAGCGCGTCGCTCTCGGGCGGCGAAGCGCAGCGCATCCGTCTGGCGACGCAGATCGGCTCCAGTCTGGTGGGCGTTCTGTACATTCTGGACGAGCCGTCCATCGGCCTGCACCAGCACGACAACCAGAAGCTTTTAAACACCCTGCGCCACCTGCGCGACTTGGGCAACACGCTGATCGTCGTGGAGCACGACGAGGAAACGATGCTCGCGTCCGACTACATCGTGGACGTGGGGCCCGGCGCGGGCGTGGACGGCGGGCATATTGTAGCCGCCGGAACGCCCGCGGAGATCATGGCCAATCCCGCGTCGCTCACCGGCGCGTATCTCAGCGGCCGCCGCCGCGTGCCCATGCCGGACTTCCGGCGTTCGCCGTCCGGCTGGCTCACCGTGCGCGGCGCGCGCGCCAACAACCTGCGCAACATCACCGTGAAATTCCCGCTGGGCGTGGTCACCTGCGTCACCGGCCTGTCCGGCAGCGGCAAATCGTCGCTGGTGAACGAAATTCTGTATAAATCGCTTTCGCGCACGCTGAACCGCTCCAAGGAGCGCCCCGCCGCGCACGACGGCATCGACGGCGTGGAGCAGCTGGACAAGATCATCGCCATCGACCAGTCGCCCATCGGTCGCACGCCGCGCTCGAACCCGGCCACCTATACCGGTCTGTTCGACCTCATCCGCGACGTGTTCGCCTCCACGGCCGACGCGAAGGCGCGCGGCTACAAGAGCAACCGCTTCTCGTTCAACGTGAAGGGCGGCCGCTGCGAGGCCTGCTCCGGCGACGGCATCATCCGCATCGAAATGCACTTCCTGCCGGACGTGTACGTGCCCTGCGACGTGTGCAAGGGGCACCGCTACAACCGCGAAACGCTGGAGGTGCGCTACAAGGGCAAGAACATCTATGAGGTGCTGGACATGACGTGCGAGGAAGCGCTGGAATTCTTCGGCGCGCTCCCGCGCCTTGCCCAGAAGCTGCAGACCATGGTGGACGTGGGTCTGGGCTATGTGAAGCTCGGCCAGCCCTCCACCCAGCTCTCCGGCGGCGAAGCGCAGCGCGTGAAGCTGGCCACCGAGCTTTCAAGAAGAACCACCGGCCGCACGCTCTACGTGCTGGACGAGCCCACCACCGGCCTTCATATGGCGGACGTGGAGAAGCTCAACGAGGTCATCCAGCGCCTTGCCGACGCGGGCAACAGCCTTGTGATCATCGAGCATAACCTCGACGTCATCAAGACCGCCGACTACGTGATCGATATGGGCCCCGATGGCGGCGACCGCGGCGGCACCGTCGTCGCCGAGGGCACCCCGGAGGAAGTCGCGAAGGTCGAAAACAGCTACACCGGCCAGTTCCTCAAGGACATCCTCGCCCGCGAGGGCGCGCGCCCGAAGCGCTGAAAAACCCAACGCCGCCCGGCAGAAGCCATTTTCTCTGCCGGGCGGCGTTTCAGAATTCGGGGTTTGTCATGCCTGTGGGTTTGCGGCGGGTTCCTTCATCGGGGTGACGGCGGTGTTTGCCACGTGGTACACGGTATCGCACAGGCGGTCTACGTCCTCCTTTATATGGGTCGCGACGACGATCAGCGCGCCCTTTTCCTTTTCTCTGAGAAGAATCGAGCGAACGTGCTCAACCGCGTCGGAATCAAGGCCGTTCATCGGCTCGTCCAGCAGAATCAGCTCCGGCTTCTCCATCAGCATTTGCGCGATGGACAGCCTTTGTCTCATGCCGAGGGAGTAGTTGCGCACCTTTTTCCGGCTGCGCGGGTCAAGCCCCACGTTTTCAATGGCGAGCTCGACGTCCCTGTCGGTCGCGACGCCCCGAAGCCGGGACAGAAGCCGCAGGTTTCGTTTGCCGCTCAGGTTCGGTATGAAGCCCGCGGTATCAAAATGAACGCCGTACACGCAGGGCAGCTTTTTCCCGCTGATCACCGGCTTGCCGTCGACCCATATCGCGCCGGAGGACGGCGGCAGAAGGCCGCACAGCAGCTTCATGAGAACCGTTTTGCCGGAGCCGTTTCTTCCCACAAGGCCGTAAATCTGGCCGCTGCGCATTTCCAGATTCACATTCGCGAGCACCTCCTGCTTTCCAAATTGCTTCGAAACGCCTTCAACCTTCAGCGTAAGGCTCATGTCGGACACCTCCTCTTCGTAAAGCGTGCGCGCCGCGCGGCACAAGCAGGCCGAAAAGCAGAACGCACAGAGCGGTCAATCCAATAAACGCGTATGGGGCGGAGGGCAGCGGCGTGGTTTTCGTCATATCGAGCATGTTCAGATTGACCCACGAGACGGGCGAAAAATAGTAAACCACATAGGGCATGCCCAGACCCTGAAAGCAGGAATCGAACACGATGATCATGAGCGCGATAAACCCTCCGCCCGCGTGCCTTGCGCGAGAATTGATGAGACACACCGTCAGTCCCAGAAAAACGGAAGCCAGAAAATGAAGCGACCAGCTCAGAAGCAGGGCCTTCGCCGGCGTCATCAGCTGCTGAAGCTTTTTGGAAAAGATGAAGTTCATCGCGACCAGCCGGTCTCCCGCGCCGCGGTTCAGGCTCATATAAAACCTGCCCCAGCCGAGGTCGAGCTCCACATGCGGCAGCATCACGAGCACCGAGATAAGTAGCATCGCCGCCCAGTAGAGCGCGCTCATCGCCGCAATGTGCAGGAATATGCCGAGCACATGGGACGTGTGGTCGCAGCGGATTTTCACCAGATCCTCGGACGCGTCCCTGTAGGGCACGCCTTCAATCAGCCACACCCACAGGGTCAGCAGGATGCCGTTTGCAATGTAGTTGTCTCCTAAGAAAACAAAATAGGGAAGAATGGACGCCTTCATGCCGAAGCTCGCGCACACGTCGCGCATCGGGGACGCGAAGAGATACGCGGTCGTCAGCGCCAGAAGCAGCACAAGCAGGCTCTTTTGCCGCAGCAGCGCCTTGTGGCAGTAGTAGCTGCACGCCCGAAACGGCATATCAATCCCTCCTTATCTCCATCGTTCGTATGAACAGAATGGCGCAGGCGGAAAGGCAGGCGACCACGGCGATTACGCCCAGAAATCCCTCAAGCGGATTTTGCATGGACGTGTGGCCGGCGATGCGGCCGAGGTCCAGCCTGCCGGGCGTCAGCGTAATGCCCACGGCGCCGCAAAGAATCTGGATTCCGTAGGAAATCAGAAACGGCGCGGCATAGGCGACCGCGCGCTCCTTCGAGACCGTCGAAGCCGCCATGCCCACCAGACTCCACGCCCCGGCGATGAGCCCCCGCACGCACACCATGCACAGAACGTAGGGAAGATATTTCTGCCCGGCAAGCAGCCGCCCGAAAAGCCCGGTTTCGTAAGCGTCCATGTTGACGAGCGCCGCCTCCGACACCATGGGAACCTTCAGCGCCAGAATGCCGATGAACAGAAGCATGCCGGCGACGACCGAAACCCACGCGCCGACAAAGCACGCCGTGATCTTGGAGGAATAATACGCGCCGCGGGTGACCCGGTATTTTTCATAAATCATGTAGCCGGTTTCCCGGTCCCTCTGCAGCACCCGGGAAAAGCACAGCGTGCTCGCCGCCGGCATCAGAATTTGCATGTATCCCGTGCCGAGCGTCAAATCCAGATAGTAAATGACGTCCCCGCCCGGCGTGAGCAGCTCCTCAAGCACTGCCTGCAGCTGTATGACCGCGACGGCCAGCATCGCGGCGAAAAAGCCGATTCCCGAAAGCGCCCGGCTCAGGTCGCACCGCAGCGAATGAAGAAAGGCTTTCATGCCGCTACAGCTCCTCTCCCGTGCGCGCGTCAATCAGTACGAGATCGGAGTAAAAGTGCCCCACCTCATACCCTCCGGCCTCCATCGATACGTTCCACTGCTGATCCTGCGTGAACAGCCATGTCGGCGTCAGACGGCAGCCGCTTTCCGGATCGACGCCCGAAATCGGAACCTTTGCGTATACCAGCCTCTGATGCGAAATGTTCACGCCAATCAGCCGCGGGTGCGCGATGCTCGCGACATACATCGCGTAATCCTCCTGAACGATGGAGAGCGCTTCCTCCGGCGACAGAAGGCGCTCGCCGTTCTCCACCCGCTCGTCAATATGGTAGAGTCCGCTGGTGCTCAGAAACTGAAGACCGTCCTTCGTCCAGAGGGTCATAATCTCGGAGCCTTGCATATACGTTCCGTGCATATCCGAATGGTAGCCGTTCGCCGGGATTCTCAGGCCGTTTTCAACGCAGCAGAAGAACAACGCATAGCATTCCTCGATTTTCCTGGCGTCGACGGGGCGGAACGCGGACGGAATGGCCGCGCGAAGCGCGGCTTCGTCGTAGGCCTGCGCGTGAATAAGCTCGACGTGAAGATTCAAACGATTCAAAACGTCCTTCGCGAGCGCCGCGATTTCGTTCACGCTGCTAAAACTCAGATCATTTGTAACGCCGCCATTCCACTCCGTGAATAAGGGCGTCGATCCGTCGACAAGTTCTGAAAGGTTTTTTCCTAAACGAGTCTCGTAAGATAAACCATCGAAGCCAATGGTCATCGTTTCATCATCGTTTGACCATTCGGTTGCCATATACTGTCTTTTTGTATCCTTGGTTAAATACGGCGCTTTCATCAGCACATCCACTGCTGTGGACTCATCGATTTTATAGGTGGAGCAGATCAGGTCTGGCACGGTTTCCGGAAGGAATTCGGTCATGCAAACGCAGGCAGAATTCCCTTCGGCGTATGCGAAGCCAAGCAGCATAACGCATAGCGCCAGTCCCAAGCAAACGATCCGTTTCATAAGCAATCCTCCCAACATGTGTAATTGAATTAGTAACATATTCACCATTATGTACATTGTTTATTCGAATTATTTGCATTATCAATCGTTTTCTTTCAATTTCATTATATCATAAAGTTGCTTAAAACATCAACGGTTGGCCATCACTTTTCTCAAAACCCTCGCTTGACACCCACCGTAAAAGCCAAACCCCGTTCGGCGGAAGCCAATTCCTCTGCCGGGCGGGGTTTGTCATGCTCAGCGCCAGTACTCCGGCGGCGCCCAGCCGCGGTGGAGGGAGCCGTTGGAGAGCGTATAGTCGAACATCAGCCAGCCGTTTTCCGTGAAAAACGCCTTCACGGAGGTGTTGGCCGGTACGGCCTCGTATTCGGAGCGGGCGTAGTTATAGCCCGGGCCGTAGTAGACGGCCAGCTCCTTGGTGATGGTCGCGCGGAACGAGGTCTCCTTATACGCGGGCAGATCGTCGTACAGCGTCAGGCGCTTGGTGGGGGTGTACAGGCGGTAGCGCGCGTTTTTGTACGTGAACTCGATGTACGCCCAGTACACGGAGTTCTTCTCGAACGTCTGGTAGTACGCCACCGGGTCGATCGACTGCGGATAGGTGGAAACGTTCACGTAGCTCAGGCCGGGGCCGGAGCGCGTGGAAATCCGCTGGTTCGGGTCGGCGCTCTTCCCGCTGTAGGTGAACGCGTTCTCGCCGGACGTGGCCGGCGGGTCCCACGTGGAATCGCCGGACGAGGACTTGCCGCCGGTCGGGAAGCGGAAGTACTTGCTGCTGTAGCGCGGCAGCTTCGAGAGATAATCCTCATCCATGTAACCCAGATAGTTGTCGTACGCCACGCAGGTGTACAAATCCATCGCCGCGATGTACAGAACCACCTCGCCCGCGGGCACGTAGGTCAGAATGCGCCCGCCCCCGCGCTCGTAGGACGCGTACAGCGGCGCGGTGCGGCAGTTCCCCACCACCATCTCGTCGCCCGTTTCCAAATAATACGAGTCCGCCAGCGCAGGCGCCACACAGGCGCACGCCGTCAACAGCGCCAGAACCAGAGCCACCAGCTTCTTCATGCGTAAATCCTCCCATCTCTTTCTCCCATGCCAGCCCGCGACCCATGCGCCGCAGGCTGCTCGACACATTTTTGACGAATTTTGCCAGCCGGTTGTTCCCGCTTCCTTCACAAAATCAACCCGTTCGGCTAACTTTTCGAATTTATATTGCGAATGTGTTCGTCCATCTGGCCCTCAAGCTTTCAAAAAAAGCCCCCGACCTGCATACATATGACGGACGTGACGAAGCTCAACGAAGTCATCCGACGTCTCGCCGACGCGGACAACAGCCTTGTGATCGCCGAGTCTAACCTCGACGTCATTGAAACCGCCGCCTGCACATCGGCAACGACAGCACCCTTGCCCTGTGTCACGTCACAACCGGCTACGGCGAATGCTTTCGCAACTTCGAAATACCGGATGAAGAATTCGAATACTTTTTTATCCTTCGTGCATAATGTCACCCTTCGACTCCCCCGCGAACGCTTGCGTTCCCATTCCTGCAATGTTATAATGTATATGGATGATTTTGCGCTCCATCTGCGCGCTGCGAAAGGGTGTCCGTTTTCCATGCCAGGCCATTCCAATTCCGGAGCAAAACCCGCAAAGAAGCCGTCCCGCCCACAGGCGAAGGCCGCGCCGTCTTCAAAGGCGTTTCGGCTGCCGCGCGTCGTGAAGCTGGCGGCGCTTGATCTGCTTTTGATCGCCATCGGTCTGGTGATTTTTGCCTATTTCCATCATGTGCGTCAGGAGCCGTATTCCATGGACGACGTGATCGTCGTGCCGCATCCGACGGTCACGCCCGCGCCGACGCAGGAACCGCCCGTCGCGACGCAGGAAAACGCCGCTCCGGCGGACGCGGCGCCGACCGCCGTTCCCACGCCGGAGCCGACGATCGACCCCAACGACTGGGGCGCAAAGTTCGCCGGCCGCTTCACCGACGGCGAAATCGAGAAAACCGACACCTCCTACCGCAGCCACGACGTTTCCATCACCATTGAACGGCACAACAACGACGACACGGTGTGGTTCGTGGCGGACATCTATCTGCGCAACGTCGAAAGCTACCGTACCGCCCTCGCCCGCGACGTGTTCGGAAAGGGCTACCACGAGTGGCCTTTAAAGATGGCGCAGGAGAAGAACGCCATTCTGGCGATTTCCGGCGACTACTGCGGCACGCGCACGAAGGGCGTAGTCGTCCGCAACGGCGTCGTATACCGCAAAACCACCTTCAAGGACGTCTGCCTGCTCTACTACGACGGCGTGATGGAGACGATGCCCGCCAAGCAATTCAACGCGGATGCCGCCATCGCGCGCGGCGTGTATCAGGCGTTCTCCTTCGGCCCGGCGCTGCTGGACGCAAACGGAAAGGCCATGGAGGAATACGACACCGAAATCGAGCGGGTGAACCCGCGCTGCGCCATCGGCTATTACGAGCCGGGACACTATTGCTTCGTCGTGGTCGACGGGCGGCAGTCGGGCTATTCCCGCGGCATGACGATTCAGCAGCTGGCGCAGACCTTCGAGGCGCTCGGCTGTAAGGCGGCCTATAATCTGGACGGCGGAAAGACCGCCGTGATGATCTTTGACGGCAAAAAGGTCAATACGCCCGCCGACGGCGGACGGAAGATCAGCGACATCGTGTACATCGGGGAGGTGGCGGAATGAACCTGCGTAAGGTCTGCAAATACGTGTTCGCCCACGCGGCCATCGTGCTTTCCGGCATGCTGATGGTGCTTCTCGCCATCGACCGCGTGAACGAAGCCATGATGTTCATCGATAACGACATCACCAAAACCCTCCTGTGGGTGCTCTGTATCCTCTCCATCCTGAACGCCGCCTGCCTCCTCGCCCTCCCGAAGAAAAAGAGCCCGCGAAAGAAGCCCTGAAGCTTTTTGCGAACCCTCTGACGCATCATTCTAACGCACGCAGATGCGTCAAATGAAGCGTTAGACGCATCACAAGGAACGAAATCAAACGAGTCGGCTGATCCATGTGGAATGGAAAAGCCGACTCGTTTACGTTACGATTGCCTGTCAAGCCAGCAGCGACTGTCATCAGACAAAGCATTCGGGAGCCCGCGGAGGAAGCCTGAAACCCTTTGCGAACATTCTTACACTTCGTTCTAACGCACGCCGCGTTTCTAACGCGCGTATGTGCGTTAGAAACGCGGCGTGCGCGTTGGGTGAAGCGTTAGCCGTGTCTGATACGTAGACAGAAACTGAAGGCAACGCCGCACAAATGAGGTGGTCGGCCGGCGAATGGATTTTTCGTCAGATGCAAATGCAAATTTCGAAGGTTTACTGGAGGTAAATCGAGAAATTTGCATGCCGCAGATGGCGGAAAAGACATCGCCTGACGCGCCGCCGAATTGTGCGGTGGTGCCTGAAGGCAAATCGATCGTGCCCATCCAACAGATACTCGAAGAACACCGTACATTTTTTCTTTTCCGAAGCCGCCGCGTCACGCCTGTCCCTTTGTCCCCCAGAACCGCGCCAGCGCGGCGGGGAGGGCGTTTTCGGTTACGGGGACGGGGCGGATATGGGGCGGGAAGAGGGTCTGGTAGTCCTCGCGGGCGTAGCGGTCGTCGATGAAGAGGGTTACGCCGCGGTCGGTGGGGGTGCGGATGACGCGGCCGGCGGCCTGAAGGCATTTGCCGAAGCCGGGGTAGACGTAGGCCGTTTCGAAGCCGCCCTCGCCGTCCGCGTCGTTATAGAGGGCGGCGAGCGAATTGCGCTCGAAGCACAGCTGGGGCAGCCCCACGCCCACGATCGCCGCGCCGATCAGGCGTTCGCCGGGCAGGTCGACGCCCTCGGAGAACACGCCGCCCATGGCGATAAACGCCACCATGGACGTTTCCGGGTTTTCGCGGAACTGCGCGAGGTACGCGTTTCGCGCGTCCTCGTTCATGTCCCGCGCCTGAAGCAGCACGCGCACGCTCGGGTAGTGCGCGCGGAAGAGCTCCGCCACCTGATTCAGGTACGCGTGGCTGGGGAAGCACGCCACGTAGTTGCCCCTTTTCGCCAGCGCCAGCTGCGCAATCGCGCGGGCGACGCGCGGCGCGCTTTCCTCGCGGGCGGAATAGCGCGTGGGAATGTCCATCGAAAGGCTTAAAAGGTTTTCCCTCGGAAACGGCGACGGCAGCGAAAGCGTGCGGTCGCCGTCGTTTTCGCTGATGCCGAACAGCCGCGCGTAGTGCCCGATGGGCGTGAGCGTGGCGGAAAACAGCGCCGTGCCGCGCATGCGCTTCATCGTGCGCGAAAGCCTTTGCGTCGGGTTCCAGCACCACAGCCGCACGCGGCAGCGCTTGCCCTCCGGCTCGATCAGCGTCTTATACGTTTCCTCGTCAAACTCGCCCGACACGCGCAGGAACGCGGACACGGCGAAATATTCCTCCAATAGAAGCGAATGAAACGGCGCCGCCGAATCCAGCCGGTCGCGCAGCGCGTCCAGAAACGGCTTGGCTTCGTCGATGAGCGCGATGGGCAGCTCGCTTCGCAGCTCGCATTCCTCGGCGTGCTCAAAGCTTTTGAGAAAGCGCGTACACGCGGCGTACAGGGGCGAGAGCCTGCCCTCGCACTTCCCCACCTCGCGCCGAAGCGTTCGCACATTCTTCGCGCTCAGCTCTGCCGAATACATCTCCCGCGCGCGCGGAATCAGGTTGTGCGCCTCGTCGATCAGAAGCGCGTAGCTGCCCCTATGGTCGAAAAAGCGCTTCAGGCGCACGACGGGATCGAACACGTAGTTGTAGTCGCACACCACGACCTCCGCCGTCTCCGCCAGCGCCAGCGACAGCTCGAACGGGCACAGCCGGTGCTTCTTCGCAAGCGCCAGCACCGCTTCCCTGTCCAGCCCCGGCGTGCGCCACGCCTCCTCCACCGCCTTTTTCTGCCGGTCGAAGTAGCCGCGCGCATAGGGACACACCTCCGGGTCGCAGCGCGTGCCGGGAACCGGACAGATCTTCGACTTCGCCGTGATCGTCACCGAGCGGATCATCAGCCCGCCCTCGCGCATGCGGTTCAGCGCGTCCTCGGCGGCGCGGCGGCCGGTGGTGCGCGCGGTCAGGTAAAACACCGTCTCCACGCGCCCCTCGCCCAGCGCCTTGACCGCGGGAAACAGCGCCCCGGCGGTTTTTCCGATGCCGGTGGGCGCTTCGACGAGGATTTTCTTTTTGTCTCGAATCGTTCGGTAGATCTGCGCCGCCATCGCACGCTGCCCCTCGCGGAAGCCCGCGAACGGAAAGCCCAGCGCGCGCATGGACGGAAGCGACGTTTCCTTCCATTCGTCAAAGAAGCGCAGCCGGCGGGCGTAGGCTTCAGCGTACAGAAAAAACAGCGCGGTGAGCTTCTCGCGCGTATAGGGGCGGGTAAACGACGCGCGCGCGCCGGACAGGTCGGCGTACGTCAGCCGCACGGTCACCTCCGGCAGGTTCTCGTTTTCCGCCAGAATATAGGCGTAGATCTCGGCCTGCGCCCAGTGCACGGGATAGTCGCGCCCCGAAACGCGCGCGGGCGGGCGGCGCGTGGTCTTGATTTCCTCCACCAGCGCCTGTCCGTCCGCGAGCAGAAGGCCGTCGATGCGCCCCTGCACGATCAGCGGAATGCCGCTCACCTCGCGCTCGATGCGCACCGGTACCTCGCTTCTGTAGCCCTCCGGATACGCCTTCTGAAGCAGAAGGTGCCCCTTCAGCCCCTCCTGCATGCGGTCTATACCGCCGTCCGCGCCCAGATCGCCGCCCTCAAAATAGACCTCCGCAAGCGTTCGCACGTTTACGGAGCGCACAGTCTCGTTCATCAGTCGAAGATCTGCATGATGGCGCACTTCAGATACCGGGTCTCCGGGCTGGCCGGAAGCACCGGGTGATCGTGCCCCTGCGAGCGCATTTCCACCAGACGCACGCGCTTTTTCGCGTCGCGCGCGGCGGTGTTGATCATGTCGATGAACTGCTGCGTGGACACGTGCTGCGAGCACGAGCAGCTGACCAGATAGCCGCCGTCGCGCACCAGCTTCAGGCCGCGCAGGTTGATTTCCTTGTAGCCGCGCAGCGCGCTCTCCACGGCCGCGCGCGTCTTGGCGAAGGCGGGCGGGTCGAGAATCACCACGTCGAATTTCTCCTTCGCGTCGGTCAGCTCGCGCAGATGGTCAAAGCAGTTGCGCGCCTCAAACGTCACGTTGGAAAGCCCGTTGTTTTCGGCGTTCCTGCGCGCCACCTCGATGGCGTCGTCCGAAATGTCCACGCCCAGCACGCTCGCCGCGCCGCCCTTTGCGGCGTTCAGCGCGAACGAGCCGTTGTGGCAGAAGCAGTCCAGCACGCGCGCGCCCCTGCACAGCTTCATGACCTCGTGCCGGTTCTCCTTCTGGTCTAAGAAGAAGCCGGTCTTCTGGCCGTTCTTCACGTCCACCATATACAGGATGCCGTTCTCGGTCATGGGCACGAAATCGGGCACCTCGCCCCACAGAAGGCCGGTGGTCTGCTCCATGCCCTCCAGCCGACGCACGGGCACATCGTTGCGCTCGTAAATGCCGCGCGGCTTCACCACGTCCACCAGAATCTCCACGATGTCCTTCTTCCACTGCTCAATGCCCAGCGACATGGACTGAATCACCAGAATATCCGAGAACTTGTCCACGATCAGCCCGGGCAGGAAATCGCTCTCGGAATAGATCAGGCGGCAGCTGTTCACGTCGCAGAAGTCCTGCCGGTACTTCCACGCCGTCTCCACGCGGCGCTGGAAGAACGCGTGATCGACGCTTTCATCCCTGTACGTCAGCATGCGCAGCGCAATCTGCGAATGCGGATTGTAAAACGCCTTGCCCAGAAACGTTCCCTTGGAGCTTTCCACGTTCACGACGTCGCCGGGCGTGTACGCGCCCTCTACCCTGTCCACGTCGGACGCGAACACCCACGGGTGCCCGCTGCGAACGCGCGTCTCGCGCGTGGGACGAAGAACTGCCTTTGCCATCTCTCTCAACCCTTCCGTATCGTCACAGAATCTGAATTTCCATTTCCAGCGCGTATTCGCCGGAAGTTACCTTCACATTTTCATCCATCACGGTCGACCACGCCATGCCGCCGCCGATGCCGGCGTGCGCCGCGTCGGTGTGCACGATGGTTTCCGGCCGCACGGGAATCTCGTCGTCGTGCGTCGCGTCGCGCAGGTCGCACACGGTGTAGTGATGCGCGTCGAAGTGGAACGGCCTGGACGCGCGCATGATCACCCTCGCGCCGTCCGCCGTTTCAAACGTCACGCGGCGCACGTCCTCGCGCCCGCCGTTCTCCGCCGGGGGCGTGAACGGGAAATGCATCTCCGTCACCGTGGTCTGATAGGTTCCCAGCCGCGCGGCCTCCTTGCGGTCGGGATAGCTCTCGCCCGGCCCGCGGCCGAACCATTCCACCTTTTCAAAGCCCTCGGGCAGCGTCCACGTAAAGCCCAGCCGCTCCACGCTGTCTATGCCGGACAGCCGGAACCGCGACGAAAGCGTCATCGTGCCGTCGCCGGACATGACCAGCCTCAGGTATACGTCGATCGCCGCGCCCTGCGCCGTGCGCGAGGTCAGCCGCGTCACGCGCTCCAGCTGCACGCGCCCGTCGCCCAGCGCCGAAACGTTTAAAAGAATCAGCCGCCGGTTGCAGTTTTCCTGCGTAAACGCCGACCAGTCGGCCCAGCAGCCCCAGCCCGGCTGCGCGTTCGCGCCCGAAAGCCCGCGCGACGCGCACTCGCTGAGCGCGTTCAGCACGTATTCGCGCCCGTACTTCGTCAGACTCACGATGCAGCCGGTCGTCTTGGAAACCGCCATCGAAAGCCCCGGCGCCTGCACGGTGATCATGCCGTGCGAATCGTCGAACGTCGCGGGCAGATAGCGCACGCGGCGCGGAGACGGCAGCACGCCGCCCAGAAGGAACTGCTGACGATACGCTTTCCCCTCCGGGCACACGATGTCCACGTCCAGATACGCGTCCTCGCCCGCGGCGCGCGCCGGGCCGAACGAGATTTCGCCCTCGCTCATCGGCGCGAGCGCCGGAAGCGGCATTTCCCCGCTGCCCGTCGGCTCGCCCGCGGCATACGCCGTCCACGAAAGCGTGAAGCCCGCCGTCGTCAAAGCAAGGAAGCGGTTTTTGAACGCGTAGCGATTGCCCTCCCTGCGCTCCAGAAACACCGGCGCGTATACCGCCTGCATTTCCAGCCCCACCGGCTTCACGGTCAGATCGTGCGTCACCACACCGTTCATGCACATGAACTTCGGCTCATACGGCTCCGTGACCGCCTCAAAGAAGTCCCCGCCGTAGCCCGGCGTGTGGTCGGCGCGCCACAGCGCCTTATCCTGAAAGTCCCATACGAACCCGCCCTGAAAGCGCGGGTATTTCTCCGTCAGCTCGCGGAAGCGCGAAAGCCCGCCGCCGCTGTTCAGAATCTGATACGCGTATTCGCACAGAATCACCGGCCGGTCGTCCTTCGTGTCGGAAAGCAGCTCCAGAATCGCCTCGCGCGTGGGATACATCGGGCAGCGAACGTCCGAAATCGCGCGGCCGGGGTTGCCGGACTCGTACTGAACCGGCCGCGTCGGGTCGTAATACCTCAGCCACGCCGCCATCGCCGCGTGATGCGGCCCCAGCCCGCTCTCGTTGCCCAGCGACCAGATGAGGATGCTCGCGTGATTCTTGTGCGTCTGCGCCATGCGCCGCGCGCGCTGAAGATACGCCTCCGCCCACTCGGGATCGTTGGACAGCATGCCCCGCACGCCGTGCGTCTCAAGGTTCGTCTCGCACACGACCATCAGCCCGTGCTCGTCGCACAGGTCGTAAAACGCCGGATCGTCCGGGTAGTGGCAGCTGCGCACGGCGTTCACGCCCAGCTCCTTCATCAGAAGGATTTCCTTTTTCATCTGCTCGCGCGAGACCGCGCGCCCGCCGTCCACCGAGTGCTCGTGCCGGTTCACGCCGCGCACGATCACGCGCCGCCCGTTCAGCTTCAGAACGCCGTCCTCAATCGAGACCGTGCGGAAGCCGAAGCGCACCTTCTCGCGGTCGGCCGCGTCGCCCGAGCCGGGATCCAGAAGCGCCAGATGCACGCGGTACAGCGTGGGCGTCTCCGGCGTCCAAAGCCGCGGATGGTCGATTTTCACATGAAACCGCGCATGCCCCGGCATCGGCGCGTCGTGATCCAGAAACGACGGCGGCTCCGCCGCGGGCGCGCGCTTTTCCCTGTAGATGATCTTCCCGTCCGGGTCGTAAATGTGCAGCCGCACCAGCGTGTCGGCAAAGCCGGAAACCCGCGTCACCTGACAGTCCAGCATGAAATTCCCGTCCTGATCCGCCCGCACCATCACGTCCTCAATGTACATGCGCGGCTTGGAATACAGCGTCACCGGACGGAACACGCCCGAAAGATGCCAGTAATCCTGATCCTCCAGCCACGTCGCGTCCGTGAACCGCATCACCTGAAGCGTGATCTGATTCTCGCCCGCGTATACATACCGCGTCACGTCAAACTCGCACGCCAGCTTCGAATCCTGCGAATACCCCACGGGATTTCCGTTCACCCATACGTAAAACCCGGACTCCACCCCGCCGAAATGCAAAATCAGCTTGCGCCCCACAAAATATTCCGGTACCTCGAACGAACGCCGGTAAAGCCCGGTCGGAATCATGTCCGGCAGGTGCGGCGGATTCATCCGCGACGCGTACCCCGTCTCCCGCTCGTAGCTGGGCGTAATCAGATGCGCGCCCGGCTCGTCCGTGAACGGATAAACCCAGTTCGTGTAAATCGGCTCCGACGCGCCCTGCAGCTCCCAGTTCCCCGGCACCTGAATCTCCCGCCAGTCCTCGTCGTTGAAATCCGGCACATAAAACGCCGCCGGCAGCATGCTCGGATGCTCGCATAAAAGAAACTTCCACGTCCCGTCCAACGATAACGATAACGTGTTCTCCCAAGGACTGTGCGCGCTCAGACGGTTGATCGACTGAACCTCGATGTTCTGCCACTCCGGCTTCGTATGGAAATTCATCGCCGACTCTCCCTTCCGCCCTCTAAAAAATAGAATTTGTCCTATTCTAACACGCCAGCCCCGATTTGTCATTAAAAAAACCGGCGCGTCCCGCCCGAAACGGAAAAATTCATCTTCCCGTCCGCGCGCTTCCGCGGGAAAAGCCAAAAAAGAAGCGGCGGGAGAGTTTTTCTCCCCCGCCGGACACGTTTGCTTATGGCAGCGCCGCGCAAATGAGGCGGTCGGCGCCTTATTTGTACTGCGCGTTGTACGCGTTCTGGTAGATTTCAACCAGCTGCGGCAGTCCCTGAGACTCGAGGGTCGCCAGCCACGCGTCGTACTCGTCGTCGATGGACTTGGTGCCGTTGAAGAAGGAGATCATGCCCTCCTTGATGGTGGCGCTCAGGTTCGCCTTGAGCACGGACATGGTTTCGTTCTGCTCGTCGGTGAACTTGAGGCTGGGGATGGCCTTCTCATCCTTCGTGTAGGGCTTGTATTCCTTGGTCACCTGATACAGAAGCGTCTCAAGACCCGCGCCGCTGTAAAGGTCGATGTTGGGATCGGAGGGCTCGCCGAGGCGGAACTTCGCGTCGCGGTAGGAGATGGTCATCTGCAGCACGCAGTAGCTCTGCGGCTCGCTCTCCTGCCACGGCACCAGCAGCTTGTACATGGCGGGCTCGCCGTTGATGCCGATCGCGCCGGGATCCGCGTCCGTCCACTGCTCGCCGTACACGCCGTAGTAGCCGCGCATGGTGGCCGCGTAGGAATACAGCAGGTCGCCAAGCTTAAAGGCCTCCACGGGATACTGGCACTTCGCGGAGATGGTGTAGCCGTTGCCGCCCACGTTGCCGTAGGGATAGGAGATGGCGTTGGTGTAGCCATCGGGGCCGGCCACGGGCAGCACGCGGCGATAGTTGCGGTAGATGTCGCTGCCGAGGTTGCAGAACAGGATGTAGCCGCCGGAGCAGGCGCCGAGGCGGTCGCTCTCCGCGATCTGGGTCAGCGCCGCCAGATCCTGCGTGAAGGAGCCGACGTAGAGCAGATCCTCTTCGACGAGCTTGCGCACGTACTTCACGCCGTCGCGGAAGGCTTCCAGCTCGAAGGGCGTGCACACGGTGTCGCCGTCCATGTACATGCCGAACGCGTCGGACGAGGTGGTGCTGCCGGTGTCAAGGTCGAGGGTATAGTAGCAGAACGCGTTCATGATCGGGTTCTCGACGTTGGTGTACCAGCCGTCCTTGTAGTCGCCGGCCAGCGGGATTTCGTCGTTCGGGTCGCCGTTGCCGTTCGCGTCCTGATCGCGGAAGGCCACGAGCACTTCGTACAGCTCATCCAGCGTGGTGGGCATCTTGAGGCCCAGATTGTCCAGCCACGCCTGGTTGATCCAGAACTTGCGGGGCGCGGTGCAGTGGAAGCACTCGTTGACCACGGGCAGGGAGTAGATGTTGCCGTCCAGCTGGGAGATCAGCCCCTCGGTGCCGGGGAACTCGGCGAACATCTTCTTGGTGAAGGTGCCGTGCTCCTCAATCAGGTCGTTCAGCGGGAGGAACATCTTCTCGTCCACGCCGAAGCGGCTGATCATGGCAGAGGTCATGCCGCAGCTCAGGAACACGTCCGGATAGTTGCCGGAGTTCAGGATCAGACCGAGCTTTTCGGCGCGGCCCTCATAGGGAATCAGCTCGAAGGTCAGATCCACGTTGGTAACTTCCTCCAGCCACTTCACAAACGCGTTTTCTTCCCACGTGGAAATGGTCGCGTGATCGGTGACGGCGACCTTCAGCGTGATGTCGCCGAAGTTCTCGCAGAGCCTGTAGTCCGAGAGATCCTCGTCGTGCGCCCACTGCGGCTCCCACGCCAGCGCATAGCTCGCGCAGCCGAGCAGCAGCGTCAGCGCCAGGGAAAGGCTCAGCAGCTTCTTCAGAAGGGTCGTTCTCATCTTGTTTTCCTCCTCTGTCATTTTTTCTATTCCATATGCAGCGCATATTGGATTCGCATCAGCCCTTGACGGAGCCGACCATGATGCCCTTTACGAAATACTTCTGAACGAACGGATACAGCGCCAGAAGGGGCGCGCTGGACACGACGATCACGGCGTACTTCAGAAGATTGCTCATTCCCTGCCGGGAGGCCATGTCGCGCAGATCCGCCACGGCGCTCATGTCCAGCTGGTTCAGAATCAGTATGTTGCGCAGCACCACCTGCAGCGGGAAGCGGCTCTTGTCCGACAGGTAGATGAACGCGTCAAAATAGCTGTTCCAGATGCCCACGGCGCAGTACAGCGATATGACCGCGATGATCGGGCCGGAGAGCGGTATGACGATGGACAGAAGCTGCCTGAACACGGAGCAGCCGTCCATGCCGCTGGCCTCGAACAGCTCCTCGGGGATGGAATTCTGAAAATACGAGCGCATCAGTATGACGTACCACGCGTTCATGGCGTTTGGAATGATCAGCGCCCACGTGGTGTCCAGCCAGCCGAGGCCGTTGATCAGCAGATAGTTCGGTATGAGACCCGCGTTGAACAGCATGGTGAAAAGCACCATGCCGGCCACGACGCCGCGCCCGTAGAAGTCCTTTCTGGACAGGCAGAAGGCGCACAGCGTGGTCAGCGTCAGGTTCACGGCCGTGCCCAGCACCGTGTAGATGGCGGAGTTCAGATAGCCGGTCATGATGGAATCGTAGGTAAACACCGCCTCATACGCCTTCAGGGACGGCTCCACCGGGAACAGCCACACCCTGCCGGCCATGACCGCGGTCGTGGAGGAGAAGGACGCGCTGACGACGTAAACCAGCGGATAGGCGACGATGGAGACGGCGAAAACCAGAATCAGCGTCGCAATCACGTCGAAAAGCGTATCGTCCCAGCGCTGGCGCACCCGCGTTCCGCGGCGCGCGCCGACGGCTGTTTTCCTTGAAATCGCCATGCTTTTCCCCTCCTTTACAGTACGCTGACCTGACTGACCTGCCGGGAAATGGCGTTCACCATCACCAGCATGCACAGATTCACCAGAGAATTGAACAGGCCGACCGCCGTGGAGAAGCTGTAGTTGAAGTTGACGAGACCCAGCTTGTATACATATGTGGATATGACCTCGGATATGGGCGTGTTGATGCTGTTCTGCATCAGATAAATTTTCTCAAAGCCCACGGAAAGAATGCTGCCCGTGTTCAGGATAAACAGCGTGATGATCGTGGGCGCGATGTAGGGGATGTCGATATTGATGATGCGGCGCAGCTTGCTCGCCCCGTCCACCTTGGCCGCGTCGTACAGATCCATCGGAACGCCCGTGAGCGCGGCCAGATACACGATGGCGGAATAGCCCATCGTCTGCCACACGCCCGTCCACACATACAGCGAGCGGAAGTATGTGATCGTGCCCATGAAGTTCACGCTGCGCCCGCCCAGCTTCACGATGATCTGATTGACAAAGCCGGTGGATATGTCCGTGAACTGAATAATCATCGAAACCAGAACCACGGTGGAAATGAAGTAGGGCATGTAGGTGATCATCTGCGTGAACCTTTTGAACTTCTGAGAGCGGCATTCGTTCAGGCAGATGGCGAGGATAATCGGTATCGGGAAGCCCGCGAGCAGGCTGTACAGGCTCAGAACAAACGTGTTTCGGATGATCATGCCCGACGCGGAGGAGCTGAAAAACAGTTCAAAATGCTTCATGCCCACCCACGGACTATTCCAGATGCCTCCGCGCACCTTAAAATCCCTGAACGCGATCTGAATCCCGAGCATGGGATAATAGCGGAACACAAGCAGATACACAAGCGGCAGCAAAACCAGAACATAATAGGGAAGGCTCTTTCGGATTCACTTTTTTCTGTACGACCATGACGAAGCGCCGGGATTCTTCAATCGATGCATCACTCGCCCTGCCTCCAGCAACAGAATTTTTCTCTGCCGCTATTATATATGAAGGCAAAGCGGAATGCAATATAAAAATTTACATTTTTGATTATTTAACAATATTCCGGCGGGAATTATTGCATCTTGTCTTCTGTATTTTTATACTGTAACAGAGCATAGACTGAATACTCCCGCGCGAAATCAAATGTCCGCGCGAAGGTAGTCGCCCGCCCCGGCCTCCCCGGGCGCGGGCATCGTGAACCTTCGTCCCGGCTCCGCCGCGGCGGAAACCGGCGCGCCGTCCTCGCCGCGCAGATCGCGCGCGACGAATCGAACCGGCGCGCGGCCGGGGTGCAGAAGCTCCACCTCGCGTCCCTCCTGCAGCTTGTTCTTCACCTCGCACACAATCCGGTCTCCGTCGCGGCCGACGACCGGCGCAAGGTATTCGCGCGTCCTTTCGTAGCCCTCGGGCGCGTTGGGCGCGCGTTTCGCTTCGTCGCGGTAAAAGCCGGTCGTATACGGCCGGTGGCTGACGGCGCTTAATTCCTCCATGCACAGACCCTCGTCCGCGCCGTCCAGGCGCATGCGGTAGGCGTTCACGACGGTCGCCACATAGTACGCCGTCTTCATGCGCCCCTCGATTTTGAGGGACGTTACGCCCGCGGCCAGAATCTCGTCCAGCAGCGGCATGGCGTTCAGGTCGCGGGACGACAGGATGTACGTTCCCGAAGCGTCCTCTTCGATGGGAAACACCTGCCCGGGGCGCTTTTCCTCGGTCAGGCCGAATTTCCAGCGGCAGCTCTGCGCGCAGCCGCCGCGGTTGGCGCTGCGCCCGGTCAGGTAGGTGGAAAGCAGGCACCTGCCGGAATACGCCATGCACAAACGCTTCCAATTCCAGACCGGCGGGCGTTTTCGCGCGAATCTCCGAAATGCGTTCAAGGTTCAGCTCGCGCGCCAGCACCACGCGGCTCGCGCCCAGATCGTAATAGATGTTCGCGCTCTCGTGGTTGGTGCAGTTCGCCTGTGTGCTCACGTGCACCTCCATGTCGGGACACGCGCGCTTAATCGCCCGAATCGCGCCCAGATCGGACACGATCATCGCGTCCGCGCCCGCGTCCTTCAGGCGCTTCGCGTATTCCGCCATGTCCGGAATCTCCTCCGGAAACGTAAACGCGTTCGCCGCCACGTACACGCGCACGTTCCGCGCATGCGCGTACTCGCACGCCTCGCGCACGCCCTCCAGCGTGAAGCCGGTATTTCCGGCGCGCAGCTGAAGCATCGGGCCGCCCAGATAGACGGCGTTCGCGCCGAAGCGAACGGCGGCGCGGAGCGCGTCCATGCCGCCCGCCGGCGCGAGCAGTTCAATTTTGTTCGTATTCATTTACACATTAAAGCGGAACAGCGTCACGTCGCCGTCCTTCATTACGTAATCCTTGCCCTCGGAGCGGACTAAGCCCTTCTCCCTGCAGGCGTTCATGCTGCCCTCGCGCACCAGATCGTCATAGGCCACGATCTCGGCGCGGATGAAGCCCCGCTCAAAGTCGGAGTGAATCTTGCCGGCGGCCTGCGGCGCCTTCGTGCCCTTCTCGATCGTCCACGCGCGAACCTCCTTGGGCCCGGCGGTCAGGAACGAAATCAGCCCCAGAAGGTCGTAGCCAATGGTCACCAGCCGGTCAAGGCCGCTCTTTCCGATGCCCATTTCCTCAAGGAACATCTTCTTCTCCTCCGGCTCAAGCTGCGCGATTTCCTCTTCCACCTTCGCGCAGATCACCAGCACCTCGCTGCCCTCGGCCTCGGCGATTTCCTTCACCTTTTTCACCAGCGGAAGCTCCTCGGCGCCCTCGCCCACCTCGTCCTCGCCGATGTTCGCGGCGTAGACGACCTTCTTCATCGTGAGCAGGAACCAGCCCTCGGCAATTTCGCGCTGCTCCTTCGTCAGCGGCGCGGTGCGCGCGGGCTTCAGATCGTTCATGTGTTTGAGGAGTACTTCAGCGGTTTCCATCTCCGCGGCGTACTTCTTGTCGCCGTTCTTCACCAGATGGCTGGCCTTTTCCAGACGCTTGGTCACGGTTTCAATGTCCGCCAGAATCAGCTCGGTCTGAATCGTCTCAATGTCGCGGGCAGGATCGACGCTGCCGTCCACGTGAATCACGTTTTCGTCCTCAAAGCAGCGCACCACGTGCACAATCGCGTCTACCTCGCGGATGTGGCTCAAAAACTTGTTGCCCAGTCCCTCGCCGTGGCTCGCGCCCTTCACAAGACCTGCAATGTCCACAAATTCCAGAACGGCAGGCGTGTACTTCTCAGGATGATACATCTCCGCCAGCACGTCCAGCCGGGGGTCCGGCACGGCCACCATGCCGTTGTTCGGTTCAATGGTGCAAAACGGATAATTCGCCGCCTGCGCACCCGCGCAGGTGATGGCGTTAAACAGTGTGCTCTTGCCCACGTTCGGAAGGCCCACGACGCCCAGCTTCATAGTAATTCCTCCAACTGCAATTTTCAATCCTTAATTATAACGGATAAACGTGAAAACTACAACAGTAAAATTGCCTTTCCCGAGGAAATGCCCGAAAGAGAATTTTATGACGAAAAAATGGTCTGCCGCGGAAGATGGATTCCGAAGCAGACCCGATTTGATCGACTGTTTTACGCCTGCACGCTCAGCATGACCAGAGAGGACAGGGCGAGAAGGAGGCCGACGGCCTTGAACGGGGTGATCTTTTCCTTGAAGAGGAACACGGCGAACATGACTGACAGCACCAGCACACCGCCATTTTCCACCGTGTACAGCACGGGCACGTTGACCAGCTGCATCACGTACATCAGAAGGTTCAGCGCCGCGGCGGCGGAAACGCAGCACAAAAGCATGCAAAGCGCCGAGCTTTTCGTCTGGCGGAACGCCGCGAAGCTGCTTCGGCCGCGCTTTGAAAGCAGCATCACGAAGCCCAGAAGCGCCGTGAAGAGGAAGGTGACGATGATCATCTCCTCGCGCTGCGTGTTGCCCATGGCCTCCTGCTGCGCGTTCAGGAGCGCGCCGTACAGGCCGTTGAACAGGAACAGGAGGGTGCAGAACAGCGGGAACAGGCGGCTGGCGGCCGTCTTCGCCTTCTTTTCCTTCCTGCCGCCCACGATGCCGTCCAGATTCAGGAACAGGAACGCCGCCAGCATCACCGCCACGCCCGCGTATTGCAGCGCGTTCAGCGGCACGTGGTACACGATCACGGACTGGAAGAGCGGAATCAGGATGCCGCCCGCCAGCAGGCACAGGTTTGCCACGGCATAGGAGCCGCTGGCCGTCGCCTTGATCAGCGACAGGTTGTAGCCAAACAGCACCGCGCCGTTCAGAAGCCCCAGCAGAACCGTCGCCGTCGACGGCGCGAAGCGCCCCTTGCCCACCGCGAACGTGACGATGGACACGAACACGCCGTAGATTACATTATACACAAATGGCGAGGTCGATTCCTCTCCCGGGTAGCGCTGGTTGTACAGCCGGCAGAACAGCGTCTGGCAGGCATACAGCACGATCATCATCGCGATCAGGAGCGTGGACGTCATAATCTCAGCCTCCGTAGATTGCGTTTCGCAGAAATCGGGCTGTCCGCCAGACGGGCAGCCCGGTTTTTAGATTATAAATGCGTTCAGTTCCTGGCGGCCTTTGCCCAGCTGTCCTTCAGGGGAACGACGCGGTTGAAGACCGGTTTCTCAGAGGTGGAGTCCGGATCCTTGCAGAAGTAACCCATGCGCAGGAACTGGAAACGGTCGCCCACGTTCGACTCGGCGATTGCGGGCTCCACCAGACAGCCGGTGAGCGTGGTCAGGCTGTCGGGGTTCAGAAGGTCGATGAAGTCCTTCGGCGCGGCGGTCTCGACTTCTTCGCCGTCCTCGGTTTCGGTTTCCTCGGCGGCGGCTTCGTCCTTCAAAATCGGCTCGTACAGGCGCACCTCGGCGGGGATGGCGTCCATCTCGCTCACCCAGTGCAGCGTGCCCTTGACCTTGCGGTTCGCGCCCTCGCTGCCGGACTTGGAATCGAGGTCGACCGAGCAGATCAGCTCGACGACGTTGCCGTTTTCGTCCGTCTTCGCTTCGTCGCAGCGGATGATGTAGGCGCCCTTCAGGCGAACCTCGCGGCCGGGCGCGAGACGGAAGAACTTCTTCGGCGGGTCAAGCATGAAGTCCTCCTGCTCGATAAAGCAGGTCTTGGTGAAGTGCAGCCTGCGCGTGCCCATCTCGGGATGGTCGGGATGGTTTTCCAGCTCGATTTCCTCCACCTTTCCCTCGTCCCAGTTGGAAAAGGTGATCTTCAGCGGGCGCAGCACGGCCATTGCGCGCGGCGCGGTGCTGCCCAGCGCTTCGCGGACGCAGGCCTCCAGCAGCGCGCCGTCCACGGTGGAATCCGCCTTGGCTACGCCGACGCGGCCGAGGAAATCGTGAATCGCTTCCACCGGATAGCCCCTTCTGCGCATGCCGACCAGCGTGGGCATGCGGGGATCGTCCCAGCCGGCCACGTAGCCCTCCTCCACCAGACGGCGGAGGTAGCGCTTGGACATGACGGTGCGCGTGATGTTCAGGCGCGCGAACTCGATCTGGCGGGGCGGCTGCTCAAAGTCGGCGTGATGCACCATCCAGTCGTACAGCGGGCGGTGAATTTCGTATTCCAGCGAGCACAGCGAGTGCGTGATGCCCTCGATGGCGTCCTGAATGGGGTGCTGGAAGTCGTACATCGGGTAGATGCACCAGTCGTCGCCGGTGCGGTGATGGTGGCAGCGCTTGATGCGGTACATCGTCGGGTCGCGCATCAGAACGTTCGGCGAGGACATATCGATCTTCGCGCGCAGCACGCGGCTGCCGTCCGGGAATTCGCCGTTCTTCATGCGCTCGAACAGGTCGAGGTTTTCCTCGACGCTGCGGTCGCGGTACGGGCTGTTCACGCCCGGCTCGGTGAGCGTGCCGCGGTTTTGGCGCATCTCCTCGGGAGACTGATCGTCGACGTAGGCAAGACCCTTTTTGATCATGCCGCGGGCGATCTCGTACAGGCGCGGGAAGAAATCGCTGGCGAAGTGCAGCTCCGCCCAGTGAAAGCCCAGCCATTCGATGTCGCGCTGGATGCCTTCCACGAATACGGTATCTTCTTTGGCGGGATTGGTGTCGTCGAAGCGAAGGTTGCAGGTGCCGCCGTATTTCTTTGCAATGCCGAAATCGATGCACAACGCCTTTACGTGGCCGATGTGCAGGTATCCGTTCGGCTCCGGCGGGAAGCGGGTTTTGACGTGGTCAAAGCGTCCCTGCTGAAGGTCCTCCTCGATATATTCTTCGATGAAGTTTGCGGCGCGCTTTTCGCCCATTTCCATGGCTGGACTCCTCCTTCTATTATAGTGTGGTATGTGGCCGGGGGGGGGAGGGCCCCCCCCCC
>ENA-OUQC01000565-OUQC01000565.1-human-gut-metagenome-genome-assembly--contig:-NODE-565-length-25405-cov-4.187811_pt1 | contig 25405 bp, 30 predicted proteins | sample MGYA00237942_ERZ548815 | MGnify/ENA primary metagenome ERZ548815 (study PRJEB26490, sample SAMN05194722) | human gut metagenome | biome: terrestrial biome; feature: human-associated habitat; material... | reverse complement strand
GAAATGTCAAGAACGAGCGATAAGGAGCGCCTACAAATTGTCGGCCAGAAATAATTTTGATGGCACTGGGAATGTTCGTCAAAATGCCCTGACATGCGCGTGCATATATGGTGATTCTGCCAGTTTACACAGGCTTTCGTTACGAGTATCATTTATATGATATATTTTTCCTTGGAAAATAGATGAATAGAATGCGGGTGGAGTTGGAAATGAGCATTGATTTAATTGGGCAAAAGGTTATGCATTTTTTGTGGGGTGACGGGGTGGTCTTAGAACAGACTCCAAACACCATAAGTGTTGAATTTTTCAATCAGACGGAAACATCCAGAAGTTTTGCGAAGTTTTCTCTTACTTCCCCAGACACTTTCCGCAGATTCCTTAAATGCCACGACGCTGGGGTTCAACGTTCTATGCTGCTCCGCGATATTGGAAATTTGCCGTCTGTTAAGTATGACGGCGTAGAGTGGTGGCGCAAGGCACCAAGTCAGTGGCTGAATATAGACTTAATTTACGCTAAAGATAAAACTTACGTAGAAAAGCTCGAAGCAGAATATGAACAGTCTGTCCGCAGAAAGAGACTTGACGAACTAAGCAGAAACCCTGTACCGGAGCTTCTCTCAAAAGCTGCTATACTTCGCAGGGAGATAAATGAAATACAGTTAGGCAAGCGCAGCAATGCTACAAATGATTCTGTCAAGCTCAAGGCTTATGAGGGCGTTGATTACATAGAAGCGGCATTGAGTAAAACTCAAGAAATTACAGATAGCGAGATTCGCGGTGCATTGCCAATGCTATCCGCTTTTTACCGTAATATCGGGGACTCCCCAAGGTGCTATACTGATATATATAAAAAATACAAAGACCGCCACGTCCTGAGCGGAAAGTTCTATATTTCCTTGGCGGCTTCGTATTGCGACATGGGTGATGCTGACGATGCCTTACGCGCGCTCGACATTGCCTATCTGAATGGCGAGTCTGAGAGCAGCGTACATGCTCAGCGAGTATATCAGAGGATTCAAGCGCTGCTGAGTGAGTGTGATGACGGCAAAGCTTGAGAGGAACTTTTCTGAATGAAAGAGCTTGACTTAGGCAGCAAACTCTATTACATAGATAAAAAAACGGAGGAATCGCGCGAGGTCGAGGCAGTATATGTTGACAACAATGGGTTTGGATTCTACTTCGACGGCACGCCGCACAAATTACCATATACCGTTATAGGTTCTAGGCTTTACATTTCGCGGGCGGACGCGTGGAACGCATGGTGGAATGCAAAGAAACGCAAAATGCCAATAAAGCCGGCTCGAAAGCAAACAATAAAGAAAACAGAAGCTAACCGTAACGAAAGGCGAACGTCATTGTCTCCGACGCAAGCGCCATTACCCTCAGTTCAGGCGATAGAAAATGGTTTGCCTGAGCCATGCAATCAGAATCTTCATTCTCTTGACAATGTTGAGACCCTTCAATCGAGTTCCGCTCCACCTCACGGCTGTGATACTTGCCAGCTTCGCCGGAACGGAACATGCACGCTTATACGCTCCGAGTTGTGCTACGATTACAGAGCGGTTCCGTGGGTGAGTGAAGAGAAACGAATTGCATGGGCTGACAAGTCTATGCTTGAGCGCTTTAGGGAGCGCGGCAGAGGAAAATATAAGGGCGGGTTTCAAAACCCGTACAGCGGGAAGATATGGGGAGGAAAATAAGGAGCATTTGAGTGGCACGTTCGTGCAGCTTTAACAAAAAATAAGCCCGGAAGGCCTTGACGACCCTCCGGGCTATGTACGCATCGTATCTTATGCGCCGACAGATATTCAACCGAGAACGAGGTCTCTGCTGACAACCTTGCGGCCTGACACTTTGCCTGAGAGGTACAGTTCCCGCGCGGTTGGAATTTTACCGCCTGCCGGAGCTTTGCGAGCCTTGCTCACCATCTTGGCTGGGATGTGAGGACGACTATGCATTTCGGCGGGTGGTCGGACTACAAGACAGTGAACGATTTTTACATTAAACTGGATGAGACAGACCTTTTTCGTGACGCCACGAAAATGATGGAGTTCTACTCTGGCACGGGTTCGTGAGTAAATTCGTGAGTAAAAATGCTGCTTCAAAGCTGATTTTGCCTGCTCGGATGTGATTATTTGTAATCCAAAATGGACGAAAAAGTTCAGGTTTCAATAGTAAACATAGAAAAAGCCCAGACAATTCGATGATTGTCTGGGCTTGATGCTGGTGCGCGAGGCGGGACTTGAACCCGCACGCCCGGAGTGAGCACTAGAACCTGAATCTAGCGAGTCTGCCAATTCCACCACTCGCGCATCTCTGGAACGCTCAGTTATAATAGCATTCATGAGGTCGATTGTCAAGTACGATTTTCTTCTTTTGCCCGTTTTTATTCAAATTCTGCTTTACATCGCGGGCCGTAAATGCTAATATTGGTCATGACCTAATAAAAAGGAAGTGTAACTGATGTATACGGAAGACCGCATAGAGCTAAAGCGCCGCGCGAAGGGGATAATGTCGTCCTCAAAGCCCAGCCCCGTCAGTGTGGGCGTGGTGTACCTTCTGGTGACGGGCGTGTTCAGCCTCCTTTCGACAAGGCTTCTGGGCGCGAACCTGTCGGAGAACGATGTGGCGCAGATAATGAACCACATGAACAGCGGAAATTACGAATATGCCATGCTGTACATGCAGGATTTCATGCCCCCAACTTCGGCCTATCTTATAGACTTCGCGCTGAACATCGTCTCTTACATCCTCTCCGCAGGCTTTGTCCTCTTCCTGCTGAACACCATCCGCAACACCGGCGCATGCTATGGGAACCTGCTGGACGGCTTCGGCTTCTTCTGGCGCGTGATAGTGCTGCAAATACTGAGCGGGATATTCATCTTCCTGTGGTCGCTGCTGCTGGTCGTGCCGGGCATCATTGCCGCCTACAGATACAGACAGGCGATATACATCCTCATTGATCACCCAGAGATGTCCGTGCTTGAGTGTATCAGCGAGAGCAAGCGCCTGATGAAGGGGCACAAGTGGGAGCTGTTCGTGCTGGATCTGAGCTTCATCGGCTGGATGATCCTCTCCGCGCCGCCCGTCCTCGGCCTCTTTGTGAGCATATACACGACGCCGTATACCGGGCTGACCTACGCGCTTTATTATGAGGCGCTGTGCGGCCGCGTGTATGCGCAGCAGAATGAATATAGCGACCCACGCAATTTCGGCTGATAACAAAAGTCCGAAGCGCCGTCTTGTGCGCTTCGGACTTTTCATATAGTCAGTATAGTAATGAACCGTGCTGTGGCTTTGGCTTGAACTTCGTTCCCGATACAAGTCCCATTGCGCCGAACATCGTCACCATTGACGAGCCTCCATAGCTGAAAAACGGCAGCGTGATGCCGATGACCGGCGTTATGCCGAGGCACATGCCGATGTTGATGAAGGTCTGGAAAGCGACGGCCGCCGTGACGCCCATGCAAACCAGCATGTCAAAGGTGCGGCCGGCGTGCAGGCCGATGTACGCGCAGCGGACGATTATTATCATCAGCAGCAGCACGACCAGCAGACAGCCGAGCATACCGTAATTTTCGCCGATGCAGGCGAAGATGAAGTCGGTGTGCTTCCCGGTAAAGACCGAGGCGCGGTGCCCCTCCTCCACGCCGGTGAAGCGGCCGGAGGCGAGGGTGAGCTTGCTCTGCGTCGTCTGCCAGGTGATGCCCCAGCCGTCCGGGTCAACGGTGGGGTCATACGGGGCGACGAGGCGCTTTTTCTGGTAGTCCTTGAGGAAGTACGTCCACAGCAGGGGAATGGCCGCCGCAACGGCCGCGCCGCCGACGGCGAACCAGTACAGTCGGACGCCGAGGACGAAGAACATGACCAGAAAAACGGAGATAAGTATTGCGGCGCTTCCAAGGTCGCCGGAGACGACGACTATCATGCCGAACACGATCACGAAATGCCCCGCCATCTGCACGACGGACATGAAGGAGTTTATATCCTTATACTCTTTAAGATAGGTCATCTGCTTTGCCGAGACGACTATGTACAAAACCTTTATGACCTCAGACGGCTGAATGCCTATACCGGCGAAGCGGATCCAGCTTTTGTTGCCGGTGCCGTCGTCCTGCCCGAGGAGAACGAGTGCGATGATCAGCAGCACGTTTATCACGCACAGCGCCTTCCACTGTTCGCCCAGCAGGTCAGAGTCAATCACCGTGAAGATGACGAACATGCCGATGCCGAGGAACATGGAGAACACCTGAACGACGATGAACTTCGTCGGGTTTTCCATGCCGCTCCACCCACCGGCGGACATGCCGGTAACGGCCTTGTGGATGGCCGCAATGCCGAAGAGTGAGCATATAATGCACATAACGAGCAGGAAAATGTCCGCCCGCTGAAAAAACGTTTTCACATAAGGCTTTATCTTTTTTATAATAACACCGCCTTTTTTGCAGAAAGTGACATGCTTTTCGTCACATTGACTGAGATATCACCAAAAACCGCAGCCCATACATGCTGTATTTTAGCACATAATTGGGCTTTACGCAATGCCGCACGCGGTGTATAATATTACGAATTTAGAAACAATGGAGCTTGCAATGGCAGTATATATTTCCAACAGCGAACATGAAACGGAGCTTATCGGCCAGCGCTTTGCCGAGGGGCTGCCCGGCGGTACGGTCGTTGCGATGTACGGCGACCTCGGCGCCGGGAAGACGGCCTTTGTGCGCGGCATGGCGCGCGGCATGGGGCTTGACTGCCGCGTTTCAAGCCCGACATTCACCATTGTCAACGAATACCTCGGCGAACGCGAGCTTATACATTTTGATATGTATCGCCTGTCCGACGCGGACGAGCTTTTCGACATTGGCTGGGAGGATTATCTCAGCCGCGGCGCTGTTTGCGCAGTCGAGTGGAGCGAGAACGTGCAGGACGCTTTTTTTGGCGATGAAACGGTGGTGCGCATAGAAAAGCTCGGCGACGAGAAGCGCAGAATAACCATAGAGGAGGGCGGAAAATGCTGATTCTGGCGTTTGAATCCTCTGCAAAGGCGGCTTCCGTCGCGCTGTGCCGCGACGGGGCGCTCATATCGCAGTATACTCAGTGCAGCGCGCTCACGCACAGCCGCACGCTTCTGCCGATGGCGGAGGATATGCTGAAAAACGCGGATATCCCGCTTGACAGCGTTGACCTTCTGGCCGTGGCGCACGGCCCCGGCTCGTTCACGGGGATACGCATAGGCGTTTCGACGGTGAAGGGGCTTGCATGGGCGGCGAATAAGCCGTGCACCGGCGTGTCCACGCTGGAGGCCATGGCATGGCACGGCCTTGCGCGCGGCGGATATATCTGCCCCGTGATGGACGCGCGGCGCGGGCAGGTCTATAACGCCCTGTTTGAGATAAAGGACGCAAAGCCCTGCCGCATGACGCCCGACAGGCCGATAGCGCTGAGTGAGCTTGCGGAAGAGCTGCGCGCGCTGAACGCGCCGGTGTTCCTCGTGGGCGACGGCACGGCGCTTGCAAAGGCGTATTTTGACGCAAACGGCATCCCGTGCGAGGCCGCGCCGGAGAACCTTGTGTGGCAGAGCGCGTGGGGCGTGGCCATGGCCGCGGCGGACAAGCCTGCCGGGAACGCGGACTCGCTTCTGCCGGTGTATCTGCGGCTTTCACAGGCCGAGCGGGAGAGGCAGGAGCGCCTTGCCCGCGAAGAAAAAGTTGACCCATAAATTAATATAAAGGAGAACGAACATGAGCAAAGTATGCGTATTCGACCATCCACTTATCCAGCACAAGCTGTCCATCCTCCGCGATGAAAAGACGAGCGTCAAGGAATTCCGTGAGCTCGTTTCCGAAATAGCTATGCTGATGTGCTATGAGTCCACGCGTGACCTCCCGCTTGAGGAGATAGACGTCAAGACGCCCGTGGCCGTGGCGAAGTGCCACCGCATCGCCGGCAAGAAGCTTGCGATAGTTCCCATCCTGCGCGCGGGTCTCGGCATGGTTGACGGCATGGTCAGCATGATGCCGAACGTGAAGGTCGGTCACATCGGCCTGTTCCGTGATCCCGAAACGCTTCAGCCGGTGAAGTACTACTTCAAGATGCCCGCCGATATTTCTGAGCGCGACGTTATCGTTGTCGATCCGATGCTCGCCACCGGCGGCTCCGCCTCCGCAGCGATCACCTTCCTTAAGGAAGCCGGCGCACAGCATATAAAGCTCATGAGCATTATCGGCGCGCCCGAAGGGGTAGAGCGTATGCAGAAGGATCACCCGGACGTCGATATCTTCGTCGCGGCGCTTGACGACCACCTCAACGACCACGGCTATATCGTTCCAGGCCTCGGCGACGCGGGCGACCGCATATTCGGCACCAAGTAAACAGTTTTCAGAACACGCGCAGCGCGCACTGTCATCCGCATGACAGTGCGCGTTTTTTTCTTTTATTTATCCTGCGGCGCGAAGAAGTGCCCCTGCGCGTAATCGAAGCTTTTCAGAAAGGCCTCCGCCGCCTGTATGCTGAGCGCATCGCGCGGCCGCATCATGTCAAAGGCGTGCATGTCCGTGTGGTATACGTCCAGCTCCGCCCATATTCCGGCCGCGCGCAGCCGGTCGAAGTAGTTGACGGTCTCGGCATAGAACGGCTCACCGTCGCCGACGAAGGAATACGCCGGGGGCAGGCCGGCAAAATCGTCGAGCCGCGCCGGGGCGGCGTAGGGCGGCAGGTGCGCTCTGTCCATGCCGCGCAGATACAGCCGCCACGCAAGGTGGTTGCGCCGCGTGTTCCAGACGCGGCCGTGATTATCGCGCGACGAGTCCGTGTCGCGGTCGTCAAGCATGGGGTAAAGCGGCATCTGAAAGGCGACGTTCACATCGCCCGTGTCGCGCGCCCTGATGCACACGGCGGCAGTCAGGCCGCCGCCCGCGCTCTCGCCGCCCACCATGAGCTGGTCGCTTCGCACGCCGAGGGCGGCGGAGTTCTCCTTCAAATAGCAAAGCGCCGCATAGCAGTCGTCCAGCGCCGCGGGGTACGGCGCGAACGGCGACAGCCGGTAGCCCGGCGACAGCACCACTGCGCCGCGGCTTTTCACAAGCTCCACCGCGCGCGACATGTGCACCATTTCCTTCATGCCCGTGGCGTAGCCGCCGCCGTGCACCCACAGAACGCCCGCCGCGCCCTTTGGCGCTTCACCTTTCGGGGTCAGCAGCAGCGCGGGAATGCCGCCCTGCGCCGTGGGTATGCGCAGCCGCCGGACACGTATGTCTCTGTCAGGTATCATCGCGCGCATTGCCGTCCTCCATCGCTGCGGTGTTCTTCCGCTGATAATCCGCGCCCCATGCCACCATCGCGTCGAGGATGGGCTTCAGGCTGTACCCCGTGGGGGTGAGGGTGTACTCCACACGCGGCGGGACCTCGGCGTACACCTTGCGCGTCAGCAGCCCCTTGTCCTCCATGTCACGAAGCTGCGCCGTCAGCACCTTCTGCGACACGGCGCCGATGGCCCTTTTCAGTTCACCGAAGCGCTTTGTTCCGCCCATCAGCTCGCGCATGATGAGCACCTTCCACTTGTCGCCGATGAGCATCAGCGTCGTTTCGACCGGACACGCGGGCAAGTTCATAGCTTGATCCTCCAATATATAGTAACCGCAGCTTGATCAAGTGATTTAAGCCGAGTGCTGATATTACAAGCACTTTTCACACTTTGCAACTCATTTTACACCATCAGTACACCAATTTCAATTTAATGCTTCTTCATTTTCGAGGAAATTATAGTGACCCTCTTGACAAAAAACATCATTCGCCGTACACATAACGAATGTTATCTATAACGACCGTTATTTACGAGGTAATAAAATGCCAGCAATCAAAAAGATTTCAAAAGAGGCCATCATAGACGCAGCGGTGGATGTACTGCGGGAGGGTGGCGCGGCTGCCATCAATGCCCGCAGCGTGGCAAAGAAACCGGGCTGTTCCACTCAGCCGATCTACCTGTCATTTCAGAATATGGACGATCTGAAGGCCGCCATGACACAGCGGGCTATTGCGCTGCACACCCAGCACGTGCGAAACAGCAACAGCGACACGCAGTATAGCTGCTACGGTATGGGATTTGTCAAGTTCGCGGCGGAGGAGCGGCATTTGTTCCGCTGGCTCTATCTGGACGGGGAGCAGTTCGGCCCCTATCGGGATGACGTGCTGCTGCCGGAGATCATCGCGGCCATGGTGAACGAATTCACATTATTCATATAACCCGTTATAACATGGCAACGGATAATCAGCTTCATAGTCTTTACAGAGCGAAATAAACTGCTTGGCGGAAGCGGTCAGAAATTTGTCCTTATGATAAATTATATAGAAATTCCTGCTAAAAACTAAATCCTGCACTTTGACTGTACAAAGCAATCCCTGTTTCAATGCAGGCAAAACCATTCGATGCGGCAAAACGGAAATGCCAAGTCCATTTATGGCAGCATTGACCAATGCTGTCGTACTCATAGCTTCCCATGCGGGAACAACATGAATGCCTGCTTGGGCAATTATCCTGTCAAAGACATCTCTTGTGCCGCTGCCTTTTTCTCTCAACAAGAAACGTTGCTTTTCAAATTCTTCGATGGTTATATTTTGTCCCTGTGTCCAACCTTTGTCAGCACCACAAATAACGCTCAGATGGTCTTCCATATAGGCTTCAGACACAATATTTGTATCATGGGCGACACCTTCAATCAACGCATAATCCAACTCATTAGCCAATATTTTTTGTTCCAGACGCTCAGTTTGTTCAACCGTAACTCTTACATCAATTCCAGGACAAATCTCAGAGAATGCCTTCACATAATTCGGTAAAAACTGCGAACCGATGGTAATGCTTGCTCCTATACGAAGAATACCCTTAGAATCCCAATCACGCAACCCTGTTTCCATATCTGAAAACAAGTCGGATATATTTATCGCATATTGAAGAAAATGCTGCCCTGCATCGGTGATTTGCAATCGTCTGCCGATTCTGTCAAACAGGTGTACTCCGTAATATTGCTCCAGTTCCTTAATGGCAAGGCTGACTGCTGGCTGTGTCATGTGTAAAACTTCCGCTGCTTTGGTAGAATTATATCCATTTTCGCATACGGTACGAAATATTATCATGTGTCGTATCGTCATAACAATCCCCTTATATAAAAATACTTATCCTTTTTGTAAAATTATATTATTTCCGTTATCAGAAATCAAGCGGTATAATGTTAATAAACATAGAAAGGACGGCATTTTTAGAAGTGAATAGCTTGCAAAAATACAAAAAATTGTTTTTCTCCACTTTTGAACTGAGTGCTTGCACTTTTGGCGGTGGATTTGTAATCATTCCGTTGATGCGAAAGAAATTCGTGGAGGAACTTGGTTGGATTGAAGAAGATGAGATGATGGATCTGACCGCAATCGCACAGTCTTCCCCGGGCGCAATAGCAGTTAATGCTTCCATTTTGGTAGGTTATCATGTGGCGGGGTTCCCCGGCGCAATGCTCACGGTATTGGGAACTATATTGCCGCCATTGATGATTATTTCTATCATTTCCATGTTTTATCAGGCATTTCGAGATAATGCCATTGTAAATATGGCAATGGCAGGAATGCTCTGCGGAGTGGCAGCGGTGATTTGCGATGTTGTGATCAATATGGCAAAAACCATTTTTCAGAAAAAACGACTATTGCCTGTTATTGTTATGCTGGGTTCTTTTGTAGCCGTTCGCTTTTTCTCTGTGAATATCATAGCCATTATTCTTGTCTGTGGCGTGATCGGAGCAGCGGATACGTGGCATCAAGGGAAAATGCGGAAAGTAGGTGGTAAACGGTGATATACCTTGAATTGTTCTGGAGCTTTTTTCAGATTGGCTTATTCAGCATTGGCGGCGGATATGCAGCCATGCCTTTGATTCAGAATCAGGTGGTGGATGTTCACCCCTGGCTAACGATGACACAATTTGCGGATATTATGACCATCGCAGAAATGACACCCGGCCCCATAGCCATCAACTCCGCAACCTTTGTTGGTATCCAAGTCGCAGGACTTCCCGGTGCTATCATCTCAACGGTTGGCTGCGTGTTTCCATCCTGTGTTATCGTAATGACCCTTGCCTATATCTATTATCGTTTCCGTGGATTGAATATGGTGCAGGGTGTGCTTGCCGGACTTCGCCCTGCGGTCATTGCAATGATCGCATCGGCGGGTATCTCGTTGTTGATTATGGCACTCTACGGACAGAGAACGCTTCCGAATGATTTGGCATCTTTGGACTTGATTGCTGCGATTATTTTTGCCATTGGCATTTTTGCTTTAAGAAAATGGAAGCCGAATCCGCTTTGGGTTATGGCAGGCTCAGGTGTTGCAGGAATCATCCTGTATTCGCTTCTGTAAGAAAGGAGACGCAGTTATGAAATACACGATAAAGGCAGGAGTTCTTTATAAAAATGAACCGCAACTTGCTTTGGCGAGAATAAAAAGTGCGTTGCTCGGTTCGCAAAGAAAGATTCTCAGCATCGCAGACGATCTGCTTTTAACGGCAGATGTCCGTTATCTCGATGAAGCAAAAGCCAGTTCCGGTGATGTAAGAAACCGAGAATATATTCTGACTGACAGCGAAAACCGATTGCTTGGTTCTGCCCATCCCGGATATGCAGATGGTGATGATCCCGATGTGGTGGGCTGGCCGATTTGCAGAATGCCAAGAGTTGACCACGCCAATATTGTTGTGAACGGCGAAGAATATCTTTTGACCATGCACAATAGCCAGAACTACTCTTTGATAAACAACGCCAATTCTGAGGTTCTCCGCATCATGCACAAGGGCATTTCAGGAGGATGGATTGTGGAAGATACTTGCGGTTTCCTCCCAGAAATTATTTGCGGTATATTTATCTTTTGCAGATATATAGAGCAAGAGAATGAATTTCTGATTGTGTAGAAAGGTATCGGTATGAGTAAGTATTTAATTGAAAATCTATTTGGCATAGAGGGTTGGAATATTGCTTGGTATAGCGTTATCATTGCCGTGGGAATGGTTTTAGGTGTAATGCTGGCAATTTACCGAGCCAGAAAACAAGGTCTTAAAGAAGATCTGATATCCGAATATTACTCAAAATAAATGAAAATGGACAAAGCAAAGGCAATCAACCGTAAAAAGTTGGTTGCTTTTGCTTTACCCATTATCTGAGAGGAGACTTGCCCATGAACGAAAAACTTGAAAAGCTGAAGCACGAACAGTATGTTGCGGAGCCCAAGCTGACCGCAGCCAAGCACAGAGAAAAGTAGCTGGACATCGAAATGAAGCGGCTGACCAGAAGCGAGAGAGGACGCATAGTATCCTTTTGGTAACTACAGCACAATATTGTGCTTACTTTACGAACGGTGTGTACAGCGTTATTATAATATCGCGAACAGAAAAGCGCAGCATTCTTTCTTTTTGGAGGTATTTATAATGAATAAGACTGCTGAACGTACCGTAACTCTGGACAAGGGCCGTGTGGATGTTTATACTGAAAACGGCATCACCCTTTATGCCTATCAGACGTGCGACGCTATCGACGACGAGGTGTTCGTTCTGGCAAAGAACGGCCGCGGCGCAGTGATAGAGCTGCCCTGCTTTTACGACAACATCCATGAGCTGACCGAATTCATCGCGCGGGAGGGCGTCACGGTGGAGGGCAAGCTGGTGGCGTATCACGCGGCGGGCGCGTCCTTCCTGCCGGGAGTGCCAGTCTACGGCACGGCCTCTTCGATCGCCTACAACACCGTGGGCGGCGGCGCGGCGCTGGTTTCCGGCTTCAAAAACGCGTTCGGCGACAGCTTTGACGCCGGACTTTGCACCGTTGACCGCGTCATGGAGGAGGGCGAGACCGAGATCGCCGGTATCCGCTTCGCGGTGAAGCCCAACGCCGAAGCCTACGACATTGAGATACCGGAGATCAACTGCGTGTACACCCACATGATGGGGCATGACTGCCATTCCATCGTGGCAGGCTGCCCGCATGCCGACGGCATAATTTCGCAGCTTAATTACTATATCCGCCGGGGCTTTGACCTTGTGCTGACCTCTCATTATACGCCGGAGGATCTCAAGGATGCGCGGACTAAGGTGGACTATCTGACGGCGCTGAAGGATATCGCACTGGAGTGCGAAAGCGCTGCGGAAATGAAGACAAAGGTGCAGGAACTCTATCCGGATTACAGCGGCATGAATTATCTTGATATGACGGTGGGCTTTTTCTTCCCGCAAAAGTAACGGCCCGGAAAGGAGCGCATGATGGATCAAGCACAGCGGCGGCTGTTTCTTCTCCAGTCGCTTTTGAAGGAGAGAACGGAATACCGGTATGCTGATATCCCGGCGGAGGCGGAGAGCCAGCGCCAGCTTCTGCGGGGCTTGATGAATATTCGCGCGCCGAAGGACGCGGATGAAGATTTCCTGAAAATACAGGACGAATATCTGCAAGGCGAGACCGCCGCAAAGGGCATCACGGATATTGCGGATCTAACGCCCGTCCAACCGGGGCTGTATCTCTGGCAGGGCGATATCACGACGCTCAGGTGCGACGCCATTGTCAACGCCGCAAACTCCGGCATGACCGGCTGCTATATTCCGAACCACCGCTGCATCGACAACGCCATTCACAGCTTCGCGGGCGTGGAGCTGCGCCTTGCCTGCGCGGCGCTGATGGAACGGCAGGGCTGTCCGGAACCCACCGGACGGGCAAAGATCACGCCGGCCTTCAATCTGCCCTGCCGTTATGTGCTGCACACCGTCGGCCCGATAATTGAGGGGCGCGTGACGCAGCGCGACAGAGAGCTTCTGGCCTCGTGCTACCGCGCCTGTCTTGAGCTTGCGGCGGAGCATGGGCTGGAAAGCGTGGCGTTCTGCTGCATTTCCACGGGGGAATTCCATTTCCCCAATGAGCTTGCGGCGGAGATCGCCGTGGAAACGGTCAAGGAATTCCAGAAAAAGCAGACAAGCGTGAAGAAGGTGATTTTCAATGTTTTCAAGGACACGGACAGAAGAATATACGAACGATTACTCGGCACAGATAAATAGGCTTGAACAGGCGCTGCGCGGCGCGGACGCCGTGATCATCGGCGCGGGCGCGGGGCTTTCGACGGCGGCCGGATTCACCTACAGCGGGGAGAGGTTCGCGCGGTATTTTTCGGACTTTGCGGGAAAGTACGGTATACGCGACATGTATTCCGGCGGCTTCTGCAGGTTTGACTCTCCGGGGGAGTTCTGGGCGTACTGGAGCCGGTATATTTTCATCAACCGGTACATGGACGCACCGAAGCCCGTGTATGATAAGCTTCTGGCGCTTGTGCGGGATAAGGATCATTTCGTCATCACGACGAATGTTGACCACTGCTTCCAGAAGGCCGGGTTTGACAAGAAGCGGCTTTTCTATACGCAGGGGGATTACGGCCTTTTCCAGTGCTCAGAGCCGTGCTGTCAGGAGACCTTCGGCAACGAGGCGGCTGTGCGCGAAATGCTGCGGGCGCAGGGCTTTGCAATTGACGCCTCCGGCGCGCTGACAGCGCCGGAGAGCGGGGCCGCGATGGAGGTTCCCGCCGCACTTCTGCCCAAGTGCCCGCACTGCGGGAAGCCCATGACTCTGAACCTCCGCTGTGACGACGGCTTTGTTGAGGACGAGGGCTGGCACCGGGCGGCGGAGCGGTACGACGCCTTCCTCCGCGCCCGCGCCGGGCAGAAGCTCCTGTTTTTGGAGCTTGGCGTCGGCTATAACACCCCGGTCATCATCAAGTATCCCTTCTGGCGCATGACGGCGGCGAATCCCAAGGCGGTGTATGCGTGCCTGAACATGGGCGAGGCCGGCGCGCCGAGGGAAATACAAAAGCAGTCGATCTGCATCGACGGTGATATCGGGGAAGTCCTGTTCCAGCTTTGAGGGAAAAACATATCGAATGCTTCATGTTCCGAATAATATATAAAATTCGCGACATTGCGCGCGGTGAGCATCGAATCGTCCGCTGTCAGCAGACAACAGAGGCGCGATGCGCAGGGAGGCATTTTCGGCAAGCAATTTAACAACACAAGCTCAACGGCGGCGCATAAGTGCGCCGCCGTTGGCCGGCTTTATTCTTCCCGCGCTCACCGCGGGAGAGCTTCGCGCCCCTTGTGATTCCCTATAGTCCGACAAAGCTTGCCGAACAATCCGGCTGCCTGTACGCGAAAAGCTTTATTTTATGCCGTGGAGCATGATTTCTTGTGCCTATTTGTGCGGTACAGCCATTTGCAGCGGTTCAGCCCTCGCCGCCGAAGAAGCTTTTGCGGAATGCCTTTCCGGTCTTGCTCGCGGCGACGCCGCCGTTGCCGGTCTCCTTCACGTCGGAGGACATCATGTCGCCGACTCTGCGCATTGCGTCGATGACCTCATCCACGGGAATGGCGGACGAAATCCCGGCAAGCGAAAGCTCAGCCGCGGTCAGCGCGTTCATCGCGCCGATGGCGTTGCGCTTGACGCAGGGAACCTCCACAAGCCCTGCGACGGGGTCGCATATAAGGCCCATGAGGTTTTTCAGCGCGATGGCGACGGCGTTTGCCATCTTCGCCTCGCTGCCGCCGTGCAGAAAGACCAGCGCCGCCGCCGCCATGGCGGACGCACTGCCTATCTCCGCCTGACAGCCGGCCTCCGCGCCGGAGATGGAGGCGCGGCTCGCAATGACCGCGCCGAAGCCCGCCGCGACGTACAGCGCCTTTACAAGCTCGCCGTCGTCCACGCCGTATTTTTCCGCATACGGAAGGAGAACCGCCGGCAGAACGCCGCACGCGCCGGCCGTCGGTGCCGCGACGATGCGGTGCATACAGGCGTTGCACTCGCCCATGCGCAGCGCCCCGGCGAGTATTTTGCCGATGAACTCCCCGCTTATGGAGCGCCCGGCCTCGTATTGCAGGCGCATTTTCTCGGCGGCCCCGCCGACGAGGCCGCTTTTTGACACCTGCGCCGGGTCGTATGAGCGGTCGGCGTCCTTCATGGCAATAAGCCGCTCTTTCACCTGCGCATACGACGCCTCCGCCGTTATCCCGGACTCCTCCGCCGTCATAAGCATGATGCACTCCCAAAGGGGATGGCCGGAGTCCTTCGCCTCAAGCAGCATATTCTCTACGGAATCAAACAACATATGATACACACTCCCTTCAGGGATTGAGCCCGACGGCTCGGATTATGCCGGGCATGGACTCGATACGCTCTATAACGTCCGGCTCTATCGGCGCGTCGCACTCAATGACCATGACGGCCGTACCGCCGCGCGAATTCCGCGTGACCTGAAACGTGGCGATGTTTATATTCAGCCTTGAAAGAATATATGACACGTCCGCGACGCTGCCGGGAAAGTCGCGGTTCTGCACGATGAGCGTGGGCCCGTCTGCGGAAAAGCGCAGCTTCATGCCCGCAAACTCGCGTATCTCTATGCGCCCGCCGCCTATCGACGCGCCGACGACCTCAATGCTGTGCCCGCCGGCGCCGCACGCCTTTATGAGCACGCTGTTGGGGTGCGCGTCACGAAGCTGTATCGTGTCAAAGCGAAACTCCAGCCCGGCCTTCTTCGCGTATTCAAAGCTCTGCGGGATACGCTCGTCATCGGGGGCGAAGCCGAGAAGCCCGGCGATGAGCGCCATATCCGTGCCGTGCCCGCGCCCCGTGGCGGCGAAGGAGCCGTGAAGGTACAGCTCCGCCCGCACCGGCGTGCTGCCGAGGAGCTTCCGCGCGACAAGGCCGATGCGCACGGCCCCCGCGGTGTGCGAGCTGGACGGCCCGACCATTATGGGGCCTATTATATCCAATATATCCATAAAACCTCCCCCAAATAAACGCACATGCTATGGCAGAATATTTCACGCACATGATACCATGCGGGAAAAAAGTTGTAAACAGCAATTAAGACGAAAATGCGCCGCCGTCCGGCACCGTGAGGCGGGGAAATGCCGCTGGCAGACCGTGGAAGCATAGATGATGGCTTGTTGACAATCTGCCCTGCTTGTGGTATATTGCACACAGACATTCGACGCGAAAAGCGGTCGAATATTATACTATGTACAAAGTACAAAGGAGAAGAAAATGAAAAAGACACTTGCACTGCTTCTGTGCCTGGTCATGGCACTGTCGGTTCTGACGGCGTGCGGCTCTTCCAACACCGCCGCTTCCACGGCTGACCAGAGCACCGCGTCCGACTCCACCGGCTCCGACGCCGCGGCGGCCACCGCCGGCACCGGCCACAAGGAGACGCTCGTCATCGGCACGGCTGAGGACATCAACAACCTCAACCTCCAGACGCAGAAAACTGCAAACAACAACATCATCCTCAAGACCACGCACCAGACCCTCGTGTTCTTCAACAACGACCCCGAGGCAGAAACCCGCTTTGATCCGGGTCTCGCCACCGACTGGGAGTTCGAGGATGACACCCATATCATCATGCACCTGCGCAACGACGTCCACTTCAACGATGAGGACAAGACTCCCTTCACCGCTGAGGACGCAAAGTTCACCCTTGACATGGCAGTCGGCCCCGACTCCAAGATCGCAAGCGTGCTGAACGGCTATGTCGGCTGCGAAGTCGTTGACGATTACACCATCAGAATAGAGATAGAGAGCTACAACAACGAGTTCGTGGCATCCCTGTCCTCCGTGCCTCTGTCCATCCAGTCCAAGAAGGCCTGGGAGAGCGGCATGGATGAGCCTTGGTACATAGGCACCGGCCCGTACAAGTTCGAGTCCTGGGAAGAGGGCGTTTGCTGCCGCGTCGTCAAGGTTGACGATTACTGGGGCAATGACCTGCCCGCGGATGACTTCTTCAGCGCCGCCGTTTCCGACGCGATAGAGTTCAGACCCTACCTTGAGGCTTCCTCCCGCGTTATCGCCCTCCAGAACGGCGAGATCGACGTCTGCATCGATCCCCCGATGAACGAGCTTCAGTATCTGGAAGAGGACAGCAACATCACCGTCTATGAAAAGACCGGCACCCGCCTGTTCTACTTCGCCTTCAACGTTGAGAAGGCTCCTTGGGACAACCAGACCCTGCGTCAGGCAGTTGCCTGCGCGATCAACCGCCAGGACGTCCTCACCGTCGCAGTTGACGGCAAGGGCACCCTGCAGAAGACCATCCTCAACCGCGGCCTGTGGGGCTTCTATGATGACATGGAAGGCTTCGACTACGACCTTGACCGCGCAAAGCAGCTCATGGCAGAGGCCGGCTACCCCGACGGCGGCATTTCGACCACTCTGACCTACTCCACCAGCGGCCCGTACGCCAACATCGCAACTGTTATCCAGGACAACCTCAAGCAGATCGGCATCGACGTCACCCTCAACCCGATGGAGGATGCGACCCTTAAGGAAGCCTGCGCCAACGGCGATCAGGAGCTGTTCCTGTGGCGTTGGAACGAGGACTCCAAGGTTGACTTCGTTTACCGTGACCTCTTCTACTCCGGCGAAGGCTCCAACTACCATCACTACTCCGACGCGCACGCCGATGAGCTCATCGACACCGTTGCGACCGAGAAGGATCAGGACGTCCGCCGCGCTGCAAGCACCGAGCTGCAGGAGTACCTTGTTGACGCCTGCCCGCAGGTTCCTCTGTACATTGCAAACCTCGTTATTGCATACAACAGCAATCTCCAGGGTCAGTACTTCTACGGCGGCGGCAACCACAACTGGTGCCACGCGTACATTGCCGAGTGATCCCCGGATAAAACTTCAACCTTAGTTTGCCCCCCAAGCGGTGTCGCTTTGCGATTATCCATGTCGCTTTAAGCGGCACCGCTTTTTGACCGGCGCGTGTCGAACGCGGGCACATCCTGCGGCGCGGCCGCGCCCGGCCTTATTTCACTGGCGCCTATTATTTCGGAGGTGAATGAGAATTGCTCAAATATATAGGTAAGCGGCTTCTTATGCTGATCCCTGTTATTTTGATTACTTCTTTTCTTATTTTCTGGGCAATGAGCCTTACCGGCGGCGACCCCGCAATGATAGTTGCGGGCGAGGGCGCGACGACGGAAGAGATAGAAGCGGTAAGAGAAGAGCTCGGGCTGAACGACCCGTTCATGGTCCGCTATTTCAACTATGTCAAGGGCATGGTAACGGGTGACATGGGCAAGTCATATGTCACCAATAAGGACGTTTTCAAAACATTTATGGAGAAGCTGCCGAACACGCTGATGCTCGGCGGCGCGGCTGTGCTCATTGCGATAGTGATCGCCCTGCCTCTCGGCATATACACAGCCATACATCAGAATACGTGGAAAGATACGGCAGGCATGGTCTTTGCGCTGTTCGGCACGTCGATGCCGAACTTCTGGCTGGGCCTGATGCTGATAATAATTTTCTCGCTGAAGCTCGGATGGCTGCCGTCGGGCGGCAAGGGCGGCTTTGACACGCTGATCCTGCCCGCGCTCACGGTCGGCCTCGGTCTGGCGGCGCTCATCACGCGCACGACGCGCTCTTCCATGCTTGACGTTATCCGTCAGGACTACATGACGACGGCGCGCGCGAAGGGCTGCTCCGAAAAGCGCGTCATCTTCACGCACGGCCTCAAGAACGCGCTTATCCCCATCATCACGGCAATAGGTCTGCAAATGTCCATGGTCATCACGGGCTCCGTCCTTGCGGAGACGGTGTTCTCATGGCCGGGCATAGGACGCCTCGTTTACGACTCCATCGCCAAGCGCGACACCCCGATGGTCACGGGCTCGATAATCCTGTGCTCGGTGTTCATGTGCCTTATAAACCTGTTTGTTGACCTTGTGTACGCATTCTTTGACCCGCGCATTAAGGCGCAGTACAGCAAGAAGAGGTGAGAGCATGGATAAGGAAATAAAGAAATACAAAAAGAAATCCATGGCGCAGGAGACATGGCACCGCCTTATAAAGAACAAGGGCGCGGTCATCGGTATGCTGTTCCTTCTGGCGCTCATTGCCGTCGCGCTTCTTGCCCCGGTCCTCTTCGACTATGAGACCGACGTTATCGGCCAGAATATATCCGAGCGCTTCATGCCCCCCTGCAAGGAGCATTGGTTCGGCACGGACGAGGTCGGCCGCGACCTCTTCGCGCGCGTCATGTGGGGCGCGCGGTACTCCCTCGCCATCGGCGTGGGCGCGGTCGCGCTGGGGCTGCTGGTCGGGCTTATCACCGGCTCCCTCGCGGGCTTCTACGGCGGGATAATCGACTCGCTGCTCATGCGCGCGATAGATATCTTCTACTCCATCCCGAACATCATGACGGCTGTCGTCATAGTTTCGGTGCTGGGGACGAGTACAGTCAACCTGATAATCGCGCTGGCCTTCTCGTGCGCAAGCTCCTTCGGGCGCATCGTCCGCGCGCAGGTCATGACCATCCGCGATCAGGAATATGTCGAATCCTCCTACGCGATGGGCCTTCCCACGTGGAAAATCATCATCAAGCACATCCTGCCGAACTGCCTCTCCCCGATAATCGTGCAGGTCACGCTGCTCATCGGATCGACGATAATCTCCGCCTCGTCGCTCAGCTTCCTCGGCATCGGCATCCCGGCCCCCTCGCCGGAGTGGGGCGCGCTGCTTTCCGGCGGCCGCGCGTACATCAGAAGCGCGGGCTACCTCTGCGTTATCCCCGGTCTTGCCGTTATGCTCACCGTGCTTGCGCTCAACCTGCTGGGTGACGGCCTGCGCGACGCGCTCGATCCGAAACTCAAGAAATAAGGAGGGAATGATATGAAAGAAAATAATACCGTTCCTGAAAACGACCTCGTTCTTGATCTGAAAGATCTCGTGGTGCACTATGAAACCGAGGACGCCGACGTTCACGCCGTCAACGGCATCAGCATCCAGATCGGCAAGCGCCGCACTCTCGGCCTCGTCGGCGAGACCGGCGCGGGCAAGACGACGACGGCGCGCGCTATCCTCAACCTCGTGCCGAACCCGCCCGGCGTCATCAAGAGCGGCGAGATATACCTCGACGGCGAGGACGTGCTGAAAATGAGCGCGTCGGAGCTTGAAAAAATGAGAGGCAACGACGTCGCCATGATATTCCAGGACCCCATGACGGCCCTGAACCCCGTTATGACCGTCGGCGACCAGATCGGCGAGAGTATACAGCTTCACCAGCACGTGTCCAAGAAGGAGGCCTTTGAAAAGGCCAAGGAAATGCTGAAAATGGTCGGCATCGCGGAAAGCCGCGCATACGACTACCCCCACCAGTTTTCCGGCGGCATGAAGCAGCGCGTCGTTATTGCCATCGCGCTTGCGTGCTCGCCGAAGCTGCTGATAGCGGATGAGCCGACCACCGCGCTGGACGTCACCATTCAGGCGCAGGTGCTTGAGCTTATGAAGGAGCTTATCCGCGACAAGGATATGTCTATGATGCTCATCACGCACGACCTCGGCGTCGTCGCGGAGGTTTGCGAGGATGTCGCCGTCATGTACGCCGGGCGCATCGTGGAGCAGGGCACCGCGGACGATGTTTTCAACTTCACCCGCCATCCCTATACCGAGGGACTGTTCGACTCGCTTCCGAACCTCAAGCAGAGGGGCGAGGAGCTTGTTCCCATACGCGGCCTCATGCCCGACCCGTCCGACCTGCCGCCCGGATGCGCGTTTGCGCCCCGCTGCCCCTACGCGACGGAACGCTGCACGCAGTCCGTGCCGGAGCTGAGAACGGCGGACGGCAGCGCGGCGCACAAGGTGGCGTGCCACGCATATGATGATGCAAACTTCAGGCTCAGGAGGAACAGCTGATGGGTAAAACGATACTTGAGGTGGAAAACCTCACAAAGTATTTTGCTACGCCTGCCGGGCAGCTTCACGCGGTCGATGGCGTCAGCTTTTCTATCGAGGAGGGCAAGACCCTCGGCATCGTCGGCGAGTCCGGCTGCGGCAAATCGACAACGGGCCGCTGCATTCTCAAGCTTATAGAGCCGACCTCCGGCAGGATAGTCTTTGACGGCGAGGATATCACTTCCTATTCCCGCCGGAAGATGCGCCGCCTGCGTCAGGAGATGCAGATGGTGTTCCAGGATCCCTTCTCCTCGCTTGACCCCCGCCAGACCGTCAGCCAGCTCATAAGCGAGCCGATAATCGAGCATAAGCTGCTCTCCTCCAAGGCCGATATCGACCGGCGCACGCTTGAGCTTATGGAGACCGTCGGCCTTGCCGAAAGATATGTCAACGTTTATCCCCATGAGCTGGACGGCGGCCGCCGCCAGCGTATAGGTATCGCCCGCGCGCTTGCGGTCAATCCCAAGCTCATCGTCTGCGACGAGCCTGTGTCCGCGCTGGACGTGTCCATTCAGGCGCAGATACTCAACCTGCTCAAGCAGCTCCAGCGCGACATGGGCCTGACGTATATTTTCATCACGCACGACCTCTCCGTCGTCAAGTACTTCTCTGACGATATCGCGGTCATGTACCTTGGCCAGATGGTCGAAAAGGCGCCGAGCGACGACCTTTTCAAAAATCCGATCCATCCGTATACGAAAGCGCTGCTTTCCGCGATACCCCTGCCCATAGTCGGCAAGGACAAGCCCCAGCGCCAGCTCATCAAGGGCGAAATCACATCGCCCGTCAATCTGCCGGATGAATGCAGATTCGGAAAGCGCTGCGACTACACCGCCGACGTGTGCCGCCGGTGCAATCCGCCGCTTAAAGAGGTCGAGGCGAACCACTTTGTTGCCTGCGCCCGCTGCGGCGAGCTCTGATATTTGGGAGGATATGTGAAATGACAAAGGTTTACGCGCACAGAGGCTACAGCGGGAGATTCCCGGAGAACACCATGCTCGCCTTCAAGGAGGCGGCAAAGACCGGGTGCTACGGCATTGAGCTTGACGTGCAGCTCACGAAGGACGGACAGCTCGTCGTCATACATGATGAGCGTATCGACAGGACGACCGACGGCACGGGCTACGTCAGGGATTATACTCTGGAGGAGATTCGCCGCTTCAATGCGGCGGCAAGCTGGAACGGGAAGTTCGGCTTCCAGCCCATCCCGACGTTTGAGGAATACTGCCAGTGGGCGGCGGGCGAAAAGCTCGTCACCAATATTGAGCTTAAGACCGGCGTGTATTACTACGAGGGGATAGAGGAAAAAACTCTGGAAATGGTGCGGAAATACGGCCTTACCGACAGGGTGCTCTTCTCTTCCTTCCTGCACAGCTCCATCACCATCCTGCGCAAGCTCGCGCCGGAGATCAAGTGCGGCGCGCTCGTGGAGAATGACGGCCTTGGCAACCCCGGCTATTACTGCGAGAAGATGGACTTCCAGTGCTTCCACCCCGGCTGGATGTGCCTGCCGAAGGAGGATGTCGATAGCTGCAAGGCCCACGGCATTGAGCTGAACGTCTGGACGGTCAACGACATGGACGTGCTTGAGCGCCTTGTCGAGTGGGAGGTCGATGGCCTCATCAGCAACTTCCCCGCAGTGTGCATGGCATACGTCGAAAGCCGCCGGAAGTAAGGCGCGGCAAAAAGCAAATATTGTGCCTCGCGGCGCTTTTCGCCGCGAGGCCTTTTTGTATACGAAAAAGTCTGTGCCATGCGGCACAGACTTTATAGACTGTCGAAAAAGTGGCCTTGCCACTTTTTCGACAGTCTCAGAGACAGGGAGCAAACTCCCTGTCTCTGTTTTTTCGTTATCCGTGATAATCGCCCGTCGCGGAATCGACCGCGACGTATGGGACGAGCTTGCCGTCTATCTTCACATAGACCTGATATATCCCGTCGCCCAGATCCTCATAATACTCCGGTGTGACGCCGTAGTTTTCAAGCAGGCTTTTCTCAAATTCGACCTTCCACGGCTCAACATCGGAGGCTGGGGCCTCAACCGGCGCGGCGCTTTCGACCGCGGGCGCTTCCGTGACCACAGGCGGGGTCTGCGTCTGCGCCACCGGCGGCGTTGCCTGCTGGGTGGGGGAGGGCAGGGGAGTTGGCGCATCGCCGGCCTGCTTCCCGCAGGCCGCAAGCGCGAAAAGCATCGCCGCCGAAAGAAGCGCGGCGGCCGCGCGGCTGTATCTCACAGAAAAATCATGCTGCTTAGAGTTGGTTTTATTCATCATAGTAATATTTCTCCTTTTAAAAGAGACGCAGAGGAAATACCGCGCGGTAAGGCTCTGCGTCCATGCACGTCTGGTGTGTCTGGTTACTTCAAGCTTCCCTCGCCGCCCATCAGGGCGGTCATTTCCTCAATGCGTTCCAGGGGGAAGGGCGGCTCACACAGGGGCTTCATGGCGATGCTCATGAGCTTCATGGGATTGTCGTCCGCTGCCACGCGGTTGGAGCTCAGCGCGCCGCAGCGCTTGCAGCGGTGTATGACGGCCCACTCGCCGCCCCTGCGCACCCAAGACCGATATCGGCTCCATGATGCCGCCGCAGTCGCTCTCCCTGTCGCCCGGCTCTATGTCAACATGCAGGCTGGACAGGGGCAGTTGGGGCAGTGGTTGCGATGGCCGCTGCCCGCGTTCTCCGGGGTGCACAGCCGGCCGCAGACCTTGCAGGTGAACGCGTCATTGCATGCGTGAGTTTTATAGTAACCCTTTTCAAATGTTTTGCGTTTGTTTTCGCGGTTCATTGTTTATCCTCCTGAAGATGTGTTCCGCGGCTTCGGGAGGAATGGCGTGTGAATGGATTTGCCAGACCTCCCGGTCAGGCCACACGCTCCAGTGATAAAACGATAAGCTTCAAAAAGTTCTCCTTAAATTTGTTTCGTTAAATTTGAATTTGTTTGTGCGTCAGATCTGTTTTTGCTTCATGCTGTAGATGCTTTCCTGCAAATGCCGCAGGAAGCGCCCGGCGTGCGCGCCGTCCATCTGCGTGTGGTGGAACTGGAACGACAGCTTCAATGTCGTCCTGAACAGCCCACCGTGATATTTGCCCCAGATGATGAACGGATTGTTGAAAATGCCGCTGTACATGCCCACCGCGCCGTCGATTTCTGTGTCCACGATGGCGGATGTGCCGATGACCATGCTCTCTGTCAAATCGTGGTTTTCACAGCGTTCCGCAGTCTCGCGCGTCAGGCGCAGATAATCGGCGCTGAATCGCTCAAGGCTGTCCGAAAACGGCACGTCGCAGGAGCTGACCTCGCCGCGGCGGTTCTTTACGATGGTGTTGACCGCGATGCTGTCGTATTGCAGAAGCTCCTGCCCGACGGGAAGCGTGTAGAATTCCTTTATCCCGCTTGCCGCCCGGCCGATGCAGTAGCACATCAGCATGTTGAATTTCAAGCCGCGCCTGCGGCTCAGGCGGACGAGCGGCGTTACGTCCAGCGTCTTGAAAAACGTCACCGTCGGGTTCGGCGCATTCATCCACAGCTCGAAGGCCGCCGCGCGTGTCGTGGCCTTCGGGTCTACGCTGACTGGCTTCATGCCTCCTGCCCTCCGTTACAGCGCCGCAAGCGCGGCGATATCCCCGGCCTGTATGGCGGGAAGCGCGCGTTTGAGCCGGTCCTCATCCCAATCCCACCAGCGCAGGGCTTCGAGCTTTTCAGCAGTCGCGTCGTCAAAGCGACGGCGGATGGGCTTTGCCGGAACGCCGCCCACGATGGTGTATGGCGGCACGTCCTTCGTCACTACTGCCCGTGTGCCGATCACGGCCCCGTCGCCGATTTTGACGCCCGGCATGATGACGGCCTCATAGCCTATCCACACGTCATTCCCGATGACGGTATCCCCCTTGTTGTCCCACGCGTTGCAGATGTCCTTCACGTCAAGGCCCCACTCATCGAAGAATATGGGGAAGGTGTAGTTCGCCAGCGACTGCATCGAATGGTTCCCGCTTGTGAACATGAACTTCGCGCCGCAGGCGATGGAGCAGAACCTGCCGATCACCAGCCTGTCGCCGTTGACGGGATAGTGATAGAGGACGTTGTTCTTCTCAAAATCCCGCGGGTCGCGCACGAAGTCGTTGTATATCGTGTACTCGCCGACCTCGATGTTCGGCCCGGTGATGACGTCTTTTAGATAAACCGTCTGCCCGTCATGCGGACGGGGATAAACTCTGCTTCGCATTTTCATTCTCCTTGTAATTAGCCTCAGCGGCTGTGCAGAACAGATGCAGGCCCAGCGCCGCATTGAAGCCCGTCGCGGCAAACACGCTGAAGCGCTCGGCCACGCCGAAGTATGCGGCGGGCACAAGCTGTATGCCCAGCGCGCCGGTAAGCATCATCCCCAGCGCGACACCGGCGCATATCCCGTATGAGCGGCAGCGCCTGTCCTTTGCCCCGGCGGCAATGATGACCGACAGCGAGATTATCGACAGCAGCACGACCGCCGCAGTATAGGACAGCAGGCTGACGACGCCCAGCAGCCCCAGCTTTTGAGTCAATGTTCTTTTCATTATTCTTACCCTCGGTTGACAAGGACACACACGGTTTTGACGGGCAGAAAGTACGCCCATACATCCTCAA
>ENA-OUQC01000563-OUQC01000563.1-human-gut-metagenome-genome-assembly--contig:-NODE-563-length-25627-cov-4.984671_pt1 | contig 25627 bp, 14 predicted proteins | sample MGYA00237942_ERZ548815 | MGnify/ENA primary metagenome ERZ548815 (study PRJEB26490, sample SAMN05194722) | human gut metagenome | biome: terrestrial biome; feature: human-associated habitat; material... | reverse complement strand
GGCTCCCTGCGGCATGACGGCGGCACTCGCCGCCGAAGCCCGCTTTGCGGGCAGACAGCGCAGGCGCTGCGGAGTCTCTGCGCCCGCAGGCGCGGAACTTTTCCCACCCGCAGACACCGTGGGTCCCGGTTCCTTTGACCGTATCAGCCGCCGCACGCAGCGGCTCAGCTCCAGCCGTTATTATGGGAGTCGTGCTCGGCGCGGCTGGAGCGGCGGAACAGGCCTTCGATGACCTCCGGCAGCGGCTGCTCCCGGAAGAGGATATCATACATGGCTTCGCAGATGGGCATGGAGACCTGCTGTCCGGCGGTAAGCTCGTGGACCGCCCTGGTGGCGAAATAGCCCTCCACTACGGCGCCCACCTGCTGCAGGGCCTGCTGCGCCGTGGCGCCCCGGCCGATGAGCAGGCCGGCCCGGCGGTTGCGGGAATGCTGGGAGATGCAGGTGACAATCAGGTCGCCCACGCCGGAGAGACCCGCAAAGGTCTCCTCCCGGCCGCCCAGCAAAACGCCCAGCCGGGACATCTCCGTAATGCCCCGGGTCATGAGCATGGCCTTGGTATTGTCGCCGAAGCCATAGCCGTCGCTGACACCAACGGCGATGGCCATGATATTTTTCATAGCGCCGCCCAGCTCTGCGCTCACCAGATCCGGCGAGGTATAGACCCGGAAATAGGAATTGCTGCAGGCCTCCTGCACCAGCTCGGCGCTGGCCTGCCGGGGACAGGCGGCCACAACGGCCGTGGGGATCCCTCGGCTGACCTCCTCCGCATGGGAAGGCCCGGTGAGGGCCACCACCGGATATTCCGGCCCCAGCACCCGGCTCACCGTGTCGCTGAGCAGGCAGCAGCCATGGTCCAGATCAAAGCCCTTGCTCAGCAGGACCATGGTCTGGCCCGGGTGGAGGAAGGGGCGGAGCTTTTCCGCCGTCTCTGCCACCGCATAAGAGGGCGTCGCCAGAACGACAATGGGGCTTGATCCTGCGCCGTCCAACCGATCGGTAAACACAATATGCTCCGGCAGGGTCACGCCGGAAAGCAGCTTGGGGTTGCAGCGCTTTTCCCGGAGCAGCCGGGTGGTCTCCGGCCTGTGGCTCCAGACGGAGACGGCATGGCCCTTTTCCGCCAGCAGCTTGGCCATGGCCAGGCCCCAGCCGCCGCTGCCCGCAACGGTGATGTTCATAGGCTTCTCCTTTTCGCAATCACGGTCTTCGGCTCCTGCCCCCGGAGGAGCCGCCGGAGGTTGCTCCGGTGGGTGAAGATCAGCAGCGCGCCCAGCGCCGCCACAAACAGCTCCTGCACTGTTCCCAGCTGCAGCAGCAGGCAGCACACCGGCGCCGCCACAGCCACGGAAAGCGAGCCCACAGAGACCCGCCCACTCAGCAGCACCGCCAGCGCAAAGACGGCCAGCGAGATCAGAAAGACCCGCCAATCCAGCAGCGCCACCACCACAGCGGAGGATAGGACGCCCTTTCCGCCCCGGAATCGGTAATATACGGGAAAATCATGCCCCAAAACGGCGCAGGCTCCGCCCACCACCGTCCCCCAAGGCTCTGCCAGCAAAAGCCGGGCCAGCAGAACGGCAAGAACCGTCTTCATCGTATCAATGGCCAGCACCAGCGCCGCGCTGCGGACGCCGTAGGTGCGCAGGGCGTTGGTCATGCCGGCGTTGCCGCTGCCGTGGCGGCGGAGATCCTCCTTGTGTCGGGTGAAGGAGGCGATCAGCCCCCCGCTGACGGAGCCCAAAAGATAGGCGCAGATCGCCGCAGCGAGCCAGGCCCATATACTATGCGGAAACATCAATGCTTCCCTCCCGCTTTAAGCTCAGATCCGGGCAAGCCTGCCCGGATCCGGAAGAAGATCAGGCAATATCCGGCGGTCAAAGCTCCTCGCCCCGCTGGCGGATGACCATTTTTACCGGCGTGCCCTCCAACGGATAGGCCTGCCGTATCTGATTTTCCAGATAACGGACATAGGAAAAATGAAACAGCCGGGAATCGTTGCAGAAGCAGACGAAGGTGGGCGGCTGGATGCCGGCCTGGGTCATATAGAAGATCTTCAGCCGGCGGCCCTTGTCCGTGGGCGGCTGGACCCGGGCGGTGGCATCTGCCAGAATGGCGTTAAGATTGCCGGTGGTGATCCGGGTGGTGGAGGCCTCATAGACCTTCCGGATCAGGGCGAAGAGGTTTTCCACCCGCAGGCCCGTTTTTGCGGAAAGGAAGATCATGGGCGCATAGGGCATATAGGAAAGCTCCGTGCGGATCTTCTTTTCATATTCGCCCTGGGTCCCCGTTTCCTTTTCGATCAGGTCCCACTTGTTGACGGCGATGATGGCGGCCTTGCCTGCGTCGTGGGCCAACCCGGCGATCTTGGTATCCTGATCGGTGATGCCGGTGGAGGCATCGATCATCAACACACACACATCCGCCCGCTCGATGGCCATCTGGGCCCGCATGACAGAAAAGCGCTCGATGGCCTCGTCTACCTTGCTTTTGCGGCGGATGCCGGCGGTGTCGATAAAGGTATAAACCTCGCCGTCCCGCAGGATGCGGCTGTCGATGCTGTCCCGGGTGGTGCCGGGGATATCGCTGACGATGACCCGCTCCTCTCCGGTAACAAAGTTCACCAGGCTGCTCTTGCCAGCGTTTGGCTTGCCAATAACGGCTACCTTGACGCCCTCCTCCTGTGCTGGGCCCTCCCAGGCCCCTGCGGGAAGGTGCGCGAAGCAAGCGTCCAGCAGATCGCCGGTGCCGTTGCCGTGCATGGCGGAGATGCCTATCGGGTCGCCCAGACCCAGATTGTAAAACTCATAAAACTCCGCCGGCGGCTCGCCGGGGGAATCTATCTTATTCACCGCCAGCACCACGGGCTTCTTTGCCTTCTTCAGCATGGCGGCCACCTCCTGATCTGCAGCAGTCAGGCCGGTACGGATATCGGTGACGAGAATGACCACGCTGGCATGGTCGATGGCAATCAGTGCCTGCTGCCGCATGAACCGCAGGATCTGGTCATTGGACCGGGGCTCGATGCCGCCGGTGTCCACCACCAGAAAAGGCTTGCCCCGCCACTCCGCATCGCCATAGATCCGGTCGCGGGTGACGCCCGGGGTGTTTTCCACGATGGCGGCCTTTTTTTCTGTGATCCGGTTAAACAGCAGGGATTTTCCCACATTGGGTCTGCCCACGATGGCAATGACCGGTTTTTCCATGGTTTGTTCCTCCCTGTTTGTACTGTGCTCCTGCTATTATTTCAGGATACCGCTCTGAAATCAAGCGATTTTTGTAAAAAGTAAAAAGAATGGGTTCAGCGCTCGTTTTCCAAAACGGTATCCAGAAAAACGCCGCCGTCGATGTCTACCGTCTGCACCGTGACACCCAGCGCCCGGGCCAGCTCCTCCCGGGTCACATCGTCCAGAAAGACATCCTGCTTGTCCCGCAGCATGACGATGGGCAGCAGCAGCCGGTCTCCCAGCAGGTTTCCCTTCAGCTGGCGCATCAAGTCGCCGCCGGTGACCAGTCCGGAGACATCCACCGTCTCCCCGAAAAACTCGTTGCGCACGCCGATCACCCGGCACTGCAGGCCGGGGCATTTCCGGCGGATGTGCTCCGTCATGCGCTCCATAAAGGGAGCCGCCGCCATGCCGCAGGCAATCGTAAAGGGGCTGGGCGCCGGAAGCTCCGCCGTCTCGCAGGCCAGCGCGGCGGAAAGCTCCTCCTCAAACAGCGCCATCAGTCCTACGCCGTTGTCCAGCTGAAGATAACCCTCATAATACTCCGGCCCCGGCAAGGGCAGGTGGGCCTTGAGATAGAGCTCGTCTGCCGCAGAGACCACGCAGCAGCCGTACTTTTCCCGGTTGTCTGCCCGCTGGGCATCGATGATCCGCAGGATCTCCCGTGCATGAGGCTCCGTCACCGGCTCCAGCCGAGGCAGATGGGCCCGGTGCCGCGTCAGGCCCACGGGCACCACGGCGATGCTCTCCACCGCGGGATGCAGGGCAGAAAGCTCCGCCAGCGTTTTTTCCAGCGCTGGGCCGTCGTTCCAGCCGGGGCAGCAGACGATCTGGGCATGGATCCGGATGCCCGCCTTTGCAAAGGCATAGAGATGCCGCAGGCTCTCCCCACCTTTTGGGTTGCCCAGCATGCGGCTCCGCAGCTCCGGATCGGTAGTGTGGACGGAGATATTCAGCGGCGAGATGTGCATCCGGATGATCCGGTCGGCGTCTTCGTCGCTGAGATTGGTCATGGTAATATAATTGCCCAGCAGGAAAGAGAGCCGGGCGTCATCGTCCTTAAAATAAAGGCTGGGACGCATGCCCCGGGGCAGCTGGTCGATGAAGCAGAAGATGCACCGGTTGGCGCAGCCCTTCTGGGCGTCCATCAGATAGGTCTCAAACTCCAGCCCCAGATCCTCTCCCTCCCGCTTGCGCAGGTGAAGGGTGTGCTCCCGCCCGTTTTCCCGGCGAAGGGTCAGGGTCAAGTATGCGTCATAGGCATAGAATTTATAGTCCATCACATCGTGGATGGGATGCTCTCCGATGGACAGCAGCGTCTCGCCCACCCGGAGCCCCGCCTTTTCCGCGGGAGAATGGGGGTCGATATGGGTAATGACGGCAGACATGGGACGATCGTTCCTTTCCTCCGGGATGACAAAAAAGGGGCCGGACCGCCCGGCCCCTCGAAACAGCAAAAATGGAGAAGACGCTCGGCCCTCTCCATTTCTTATGCTTTATTTTTCCTCAGCGACTTCGAGGACCTTGCGGCCTGCGTAATACCCGCAAGCCTTACAGGCTCTGTGGGACAGGACAGGCTCGCCGCACTTGGGGCACTTCACCAGGCCGGGCAAAGCCAGCTTCCAGTGAGAGCTGCGGCGCAGATTACGGCGCTGCTTGGAAATTCGCGCTCTGGGTACTGCCATATTAGACACCTCCTTGACCTATGGAAACCATATATTTCAATTTTTGCGATCTTTTTTATCCTCCAGGATACGCTGGAGCACCGCCAGCCGGGGATCGATCTCGCGCCGGCTGCACCCGCATTCGCCGCGGTTCAGATTCGCGCCGCATTTGGGACACAGGCCCTTGCAGTCCTCCCTACACAGGACGGCCATCTCCATATCCAGGATAAGCTCTGGGATCAGGACCTCATCCAGCTCCAGCTCGTCTGACCGGATGGCCAACATATCGTCGGGAAGCTCCTGGTCCTCCTGCCCGGCAAGCTCCTTCACCAGAAGAAACTCCACCGGCGTCTCCTTGTCGTATTCCACCGGCTCGCCGCAGCGGGCGCAGCGGGTGGTGACATGGGCCTGTACGGCGGCGCGGAGGGTGACGGCGCCTGCGGCGTCCGTGATCTCGCCCGCCAGCCGCACCGGCTGACGAAAAGGATATTCAAAGCCCACTTCCTCTTTGGAAAGATCTGTGGTATAATCGAACCGGACCCGATGCGAAGGCGTCGCGGCCAGGTCCCGAAGATGGATCAGCATACAATCTCCTTTTCGCAATAACGCAAAATTTATTATAGAAAGCAATCGGGAAAAAGTCAAGGATTTTTTGTGTTTCCGGCAAAAAACCTTGCGTTCCTCCCGAAAGAGCCGTTTTATGAAGGAACTGATCATTCAACGCAACGACGCAGGCCAGCGGCTGGACAAATTCCTCACCAAGGCCCTGCCCGCGCTGCCCCCCTCCCTGCTGCACAAATATATCCGCCTCAAGCGCATCAAGCTGGGCGGCCGGCGGGTGGAGCTGAATTACCGCCTGCAGGAGGGCGACACGCTCCAATTATATATCAACGACGAGTTTTTTGAAAGCCCCGATCCGGAGGAGGGCTGGCGGCGGGTGACGCCCCGTCTGGATATCCTCTATGAAGACGAACACATCCTGCTGGCAAACAAGCCGGTGGGGCTGGTGGTCCACGAGGACGAGAGCCAGACCCCCAACACGCTGATCAACCAGATCAAGGCCTATCTCTATCAGTCCGGCCAGTGGGACCCCGCCCGGGAGCAGAGCTTTACCCCCGCCCTCTGCAACCGCATCGACCGCAACACCGGCGGCATCGTCATCGCCGCCAAGACGGCGGAGGCGCTGCGGGTGCTGAACGAAAAGATCCGGGATCGGGAGATCGCCAAGTATTATCTCTGCCTGGTCCACGGCAGGCTCTCCCCCGCCGCCGGGACGCTGAAAAACTACCTCCGGCGGGACACGGATAAAAAGCAGGTCTTTGTGGAAAAGAGCAGGACGAAGGACAGCCTGACCGCCATGCTCCGCTACCGGACGCTGGAGACCCGGGGCGGGCTCTCGCTGGTGGAATGTGAGCTGCTCACCGGCCGCACCCACCAGATCCGCGTCCAGATGGCCCAGGCCGGCCACCCGCTGGCCGGCGATACAAAATACGGCCAGGCAAAATACAATCAGGAGCTGCCCTTTTCCCATCAGGCCCTCTGGAGCTACCGCTTGCGCTTTGATTTTTCCACCCCCGCCGGCGCGCTGGATTATCTCCGGGGCCGGGAGTTTCAGGTGCGGGAGGTCCCCTTCCTTGCCTGGTTCCAAAATTTGCCCGAAAAACGCACCTGAGAAAGCCAGAGAAAAACAGCGATATTTTAAGGAAATCGGAGCTTTTTTCAAAGCCAACCGATTTCCTTTTGATTTTTGCAAAAAAGTTGCGAAAAATCATTGACAATTCCAGAATTTGTGCTATATTATGATTCGTTTTATGATATTAAAAACGGCGGTCTGTGCCGAACAGAAAAAACGCTTGGGGAGGTGTGTGAAATGGCGGATCGTCTGATCCAGCTGGAAAACATTCACAAGGATTATGGAGGCAAGGAAGTCCTGAAAAACATCAATCTGTATGTAAGGGACAAGGAATTTGTTACCTTGCTTGGGCCTTCGGGCTGCGGCAAGACCACAACGCTGCGCATCATCGGCGGGTTTACAACCCCCAGCGCGGGGGTGGTCTATTTTGATGGGAAAAAGATCAACGATGTCCCGCCCCATAAGCGGCCGGTGAACACGGTCTTTCAGCGCTATGCCCTGTTCCCTCATCTGAATGTGTTTGAAAATGTGGCCTTTGGACTGCGGATCTCCGGCGTGTCGGAGGCCTCCATCCGGGAGCGTGTTGGAGATATGCTCAAGCTGGTGAATCTTTCCGGCTATGAGCGGGTCTCCGTCAGCCAACTCTCCGGCGGCGAGCAGCAGCGGGTGGCCATCGCCCGCGCGCTGGTGAACCATCCCCGGGTGCTGCTGCTGGACGAACCCCTCTCCGCGCTGGACCTGAAGCTGCGCAAGGAGATGCAGCGGGAGCTGAAGGCCATCCAGCAGAGCGTTGGCATCACCTTCGTTTTCGTCACCCACGATCAGGAGGAGGCCCTCACCATGTCGGATACGGTGGTGGTGATGAACAAGGGCTCCATCCAGCAGATCGGCACGCCCACCGATATTTATAATGAGCCGAAAAACGCCTTTGTGGCGGATTTTATCGGCGAGAGCAATATTCTGGACGGCACCATGCTGAAGGACCGCCGGGTTGCCTTCTCCGGCCACACCTTCGACTGCGTGGACAGCGGCTTCCAGCTGAAGGAGCCGGTGGATGTGGTGGTGCGGCCCGAGGATGTGGATATCGTCCCGGCGGGCAGCGACCAGGCCATGCTCCGGGGCGATGTGACCTCCGTCACCTTTATGGGCGTCCACTATGAGATCATCGTGGATATCAACGGCTTTATGTGGATGATCCAGACCACGGATTATGTGGCCCCCGGGGCGCACATCGGCCTGTTCATCGAGCCGGACGCCATCCATATCATGAAAAAGTCTGAATATTCCGGGCTTTACGGCGACTATTCGCTGGATGTAGATCTGGATGCGCTGAATGCGGAAGCCATCGCCGCCGAGGAAGAGGCCATGGCGGAAAGCGAGCAGGCGAAATGAACACGCAGAACCGGAAGGGCCGCTCCCCCGCGGGCGCGCTGCTGGCCCCCTATTCCCTGTGGGCCGTCGTTTTCATTCTGGTGCCGCTGGCCTTTATCGCCTACTACGCCTTTACCGACAACAGCTTTCAGTTCACGCTGGACAATGTGACCCGCTTTTTCACCGCCACCTCCCAGGTGGACGGCCGGGAGACCCACACCTATCTGCTGATCTTCTGGCGTTCGCTGAAGCTGGCGCTGATCTCCACGCTGATCTGCCTGCTGCTGGGCTATCCCATCGCCTATATCATCTCCCGCGCCAAACCCCGGGTCCAGAAGACCATGATGACCCTCATCATGATCCCCATGTGGATGAACTTCCTGATCCGCACCTATGCCTGGATGACCATCCTGCAGGACACGGGCATCTTCAACGGGATCCTCTCTGCGGTGGGGCTGCCGCCCGTCCATATCATCGGAACGGAGGGCGCCGTGGTCATCGGCATGGTCTATGACTATCTGCCCTATATGATCATGCCCATTTATTCCGTCATGGCGAAGATGGATCTGCGGCTGGTGGAGGCCGCCCGGGATCTGGGCTGCAACGGCTTCAACACGCTCCGCCGGGTGATCTTTCCTCTGAGCCTGCCCGGTGTGCTTTCCGGGATAAACATGGTGCTCATCCCCTCCATCAGCACCTTCTATATCTCCCAGAAGCTGGGCAACGGCAAGTTTTTCCTCATCGGCGACGCCATCGAGGGGCAGTATGTGGCAAACAATCTGCACTTTGCCGCCGCCATCGCCTTTATCATGATGATCGTTCTGCTGGCCGGCATGGCGCTGATGCGCCGGGCTGCCGGACGGCGCGTGCAGGGAGGTGTCTGAAATGAAGCATGCTTCCCGGATCTATACGGTCCTGATCTTTCTGTTTCTCTTCGCGCCCATTGCCATCCTGCTGATCTTCTCCTTCAACGAGACCAAGAGCCTTTCCGTCTTTTCCGGTTTTTCGCTGAAGTGGTATGAGGAGCTTTTCCGGGACGGCGCCACGCTGGCCTCGGTGAAAAACACGCTGGTGCTGGCCTGCTTTGCCTCCGCCATCTCCACCATCATGGGGACGGCTGCCGCCGTCGGCATCCACAAGCTGCGGAGCCGGTATATCCGCGCCGCCATGGATACCGTCACCAACATCCCCATGATCAACCCGGATATCATCACCGGTATCTCGCTGATGCTGATGTTCGTGTTCGTGGGTTCCCGGCTGGGGCTTTCCAGCAGCCTGTCCTTCTGGACCATGCTGCTCTCCCACATCACCTTCTGCCTGCCCTATGTGATTTTGCAGGTGCTGCCCAAGCTGCGGCAGATGGATCCATCCCTGCCGGAGGCCGCCATGGACCTGGGCTGCACGCCCATGCAGGCCTTTTTCAAGGCCGTCCTTCCGGAGATCCTTCCCGGCGTGGTCACGGGCATGATCATGGCCTTCACACTCTCGCTGGACGACTTCGTCATCAGCTATTTCACCCAGGGCAGCGGCTTCCAGACCCTCCCCATCCGCATCTACAGCATGACGAAAAAAACCGTCACGCCCAAGATGTATGCGCTGGCCACCATCATTTTCTTCGTGATCCTGGCGCTGCTGCTGATCTCCAACCTGACGGACGAGGAAAACCGCGGCTCCCGGGCGAAGAAGCGGGAGATCTCCGCCAAGGACGACAAGCCCCGCCGCAAATGGAGCCGGATCCTGGTCCCTGCCGCCGCCTTCTGCATTCTGGCCGTCACGCTGATCCTGACGGTGGCGGGCAACGGGCAGGAGCTGGTGCTCAATGTCTACAACTGGGGCGAATATATCTCCGATGGCAGCGAGGGCTCGCTGGATACCGTGGCCGCCTTTGAGCAGTGGTATGAGGAGACCTACGGCGTTAAGGTCAAGGTGAATTACGATACCTATCCCTCCAACGAGGATATGTATAACAAGCTGAAGAGCGGCGCTATCAGCTACGATCTGGTGATCCCCTCTGACTACATGATCGCAAAAATGCGGGAGGAAGGGATGCTGCTGCCGCTGAATTTCCGCAACATTCCCAATTACGAATATATCAGCGAGCGCTTCCGGGGCCTTTATTACGACCCGGAGGATCGGTACAGTGTTCCCTACACCTATGGCGTGGTGGGCGTCATCTACAACGCCAATGTGGTGGACGAAGCGGACACCGGCAGCTGGGATCTGCTCTGGAATGAAAAATATGCAGGCAATATCCTGCAGTTCAACAACCCCCGGGACGCCTTCGGCACCGCCCAATATAAGCTTGGGCTGGATGTGAACAGCACGGACAAGGCCGACTGGGATCTGGCGCAGCAGGCCCTGCAGGAGCAGTCGCCCCTGCTGAAGGGCATGGTCATGGACGAGATCTACAACATGATGGCCTCCGGCGAGGCCGCCATCGGCACCTATTACGCCGGGGATTACTTCACCATGGTGGACAATCAGGCGGACAATGTGGATCTGCAGTTCTATTATCCGGAGCGCACCAATTATTTCTTCGACGCCATGTGCATCCCCACCTGCTGCCAGAATCAGGAGCTGGCGGAGAGCTTTATCAACTTCATGCTCTCCGAGGAGGCCGCCGTGGCCAACGCGGAATATATCTATTACGCTTCGCCCAATTCGCTGGTCTATGAATCGGAGGACTATATCGAGGACATGGGCGAGGAAGCCATGGCCATCCTCTATCCGCCCACGGACGATTTCAAGGCCCGCTACAATGCTTACGCTTACCGCAGCCTGGACAGCGAAACGCTGGACTACATGAACGCGCTGTGGGAAAATGTCAAGATCAACTGACCGCGCCCCACAATCGCTGCACGCAGACAGAACGGCTCCCGCACAAACGGCGGGAGCCGTTTTTTCTCTCCTGGCGGGCCGCGCCAAGAAAAAATGCTTTTTCCGCAAAAAATCCCTTGACAAACCCGCGGTTTTTCCATATAATAAATCTTGCTTGCTGCGGCAGGCGATCAATATGGCGGCGTAGCTCAGTTGGCTAGAGCATCCGGTTCATACCCGGCAGGTCATAGGTTCAAGTCCCATCGCCGCTACCATTTCGGCCCGTTGGTCAAGAGGTTAAGACACCGCCCTTTCACGGCGGAATCATGGGTTCGATTCCCGTACGGGTCACCATCCCTTCGGTGGACGCCCTCCGGCGTCCCAAAACCGAACGGAGACATAGCTCAGCTGGTTAGAGCGTTCGCCTCACACGCGAGAGGTCATGGGTTCGAGTCCCCTTGTCTCCACCATTGATTAAAAGCCCGGAAACATCAGTGTTTCCGGGCTTTTCCTTTATTTCCAATGGTTTGCAGGTTTTTTATCCGTTGAAATATCTGCTTATAAAACGATGTTTCCGCAGAAAAAACGGGTTTGTACAGAAAAAATCTGTATGAAAATCTGTACGGATTTTTACCCGGCCGGCTCCGGCGGATGTTCCTTTATCCCCTCGGCAGCTCCAGCCCGCCGGTGCCATCCGGCAGAAGGATGCCGCCGCTCACAGGCTCCGCGTTCAGCGCGTCATAGACCTTTTTGCCCACGCTGGTGCTGTAGGGATTCTTGTTCGGCCTCCAGCTCTTGTTCGCCAGCTGCCAAAGCACGGCCTGCTGCTTCACCGTCAGCGGCTGATCCCCTCCGCTGCCGCCCGGCAGCACAAGGCCGATCCCGCCGCCCATGGAATCCAGCGCCTTTTCCACCTCCTTCTGGTTCAAGGTGCCGTTGCCATCGGCGTCATATTGCGGCAGCAGCTCCCGGAAGGTCACATACGCTTCCGGTGTCACGCCATAGCTGTATCCCACCTGCAGCTTGCTGTATTCGCTCTCCTGCATCAGCTCCTGCAGTGCCGCCAGCTGATCGTCCTCGCTGAGCTCCGCCGAAAGGACCGCGCGATACCGCTGCACATAGCTCACCGTCTTCTTCCCTTCCTCCGGCTCCAATGCGTTCAGAGCGTCAGCCAGCGCATAGGCCGCGTCATCATCCAGCCCCGCCGAAACGAAGCTGTCGTACCGCGCCGCCTCCGCCGGGATCTGGCTGAAATACCGGAAGCAATCCCGCACGGTCTCTGCCTGCTCGGCCGTCAGATCCAGGCTGTTCACCCAGCGGGAAAACGCCAGCGCCTTCTCTGATGCGCCGCTGTACTTCTCATTGACCGCGGTGTACTCGTTCTGCACCTTCAGGAAGGTGTCGAAGTCCAGCCCCACCTGCTCGAATGCCATAATGTCATCCTCCCGGCTGGTGGTGTAGCTTCCGTCCTCCTGCTTGGTGCCCGTAATGTAGCGATAGACCGTCTGCTTTTCCTCATCCGTGAGCGGCGCCTTGGCAAGGGCCTCCCGCTTTGCGCTGGATGCGGCCGCGCCCTTCAGAGTGCCTGCGTCCTTGATGTCCAGCAGCATCTCTGTGACAGCGCCGGGATCCGCACCGTCCAGCGCATCCATCAGCTCTCGCTCCCGGTCGCTGGCCAGCAGCGCATAATAGGTGATGGCCTTGCCCTCGCCCGGCACATCAGACCGCCGAAGGATCTCCCGCTGCACGGCGTTCCGGCTCTGCTCGTCTGTCTTTTCCGCGCCCCGCAGCTCCTGCAGCAGCGCAAAAGCATCCTCGCCTCGAACGCCGGCCTCCAGCATATCCTGGTACGCGGCCGTTTGCTTTGCGCCCAGCGTATTGAAGTTGTCCTCCACCCAGTCCTGCGCCGTGGGCAGGCTGCTTTTCCCGAAAAGCATCATCCGTCCGGCGTTCAGGGCCGTCTCCCAGGGATCGTCTGTAAAAACGGGATATTGGAGCTTCCTGCTGCCGTCGGCGTCCACCGTATAGCTGCCGCCCTCGATAAGCGCCTTTACAGATTTCCAGATCTTCTGCGCCTGGTTTCCGCCAAAGGGCGGAAGGATATAGGCCAGCTTGCTCAGCTCATCCTGCACCTCCTTCCAGCGCCGCTTTCCGCTCCAGCCCTCCTTCGTTGCCGCATCCCAGAGCGCCGTCAGATCCGGGACGGCGCTGGCCGCCGGAAGGCGTCCGCCATCGATGTCTGCGCCGAGCAGCGCAAGCCCGGAGGAAAACGGCAGCTCGCCCAAAGCATTCTGTGCCAGATTCTTTCCCGTCTCGCCCAGACTGGCCTTTTCCGTCTGGAAGCTGGGCAGCTCGCCCTGCGCCGCGCCCACGCCCAGCTCCACCAGGTTGGGCAGCGCATAGCCCGTAAGGTCGCCCGCCGTGTCGTTCAGCAGCCCGATGGGGTCCAGCGCCGGCCGCCGGCCAACGATATACTCATATACTTCGTTGAAGAGAAACGCACCGATGAAGTATTTGAAAAGCGCCGCTGCCAGCGCGGCCAGCCCCTTGTCCCGATAGGCCCGGGGCAGATCCTTAAAGACCTCGCTGAACTGGTTGTTGACCTCCAGCTGGAATTGCGTAAACGCCTTGAAAATCGGGTTTTTGGATTCAAACAGCGTGGGCATGGATCCTTTGCTGCGATCGGCCATGACCTTTCCAGCAAAAGCGTCCGCCTCGCTCATGGCTTCCGCTTCGCTCAGGCCCCGCCGAAGGTTCTGGTCATAGCGCGCCCGCACGATGCTGTCCGCAGTAAAGGTGTCGATATACTCCATGGGCTTCCCCAAAATGCTGGATGCCTTTTGCGACCAGCTCTTTACAATGGGGTCGCTGCCTCTGCGGTTGGTGAGGAAGCTGCTCCGGTCTGCAAAGCCATCGTCATTCCGATAAGCCTTCAGCGTGTCCCACATGCCTTTCAGCATGGAGGCTCTGCCGATCTGGCCCCTGGCCTGCGTCAGCGGAATGAAGTTGGTCAGCGCCGAAGAAAGGTTGCCCGCGATCATGTTCGCCCCCACGCGGGATTCCCAGTTTTTCAGGAAGCTGTAGACCTTTCGGCCCAGCGCAGCTTCTATGCCCCGGTCGAACCGGCTCTTCTTGTTGGCCAGGAGGTTGGTGTATTCATCCAGCTCGTTTACAAAGTTGGAGAGAACAAACCGCCCTTCCTTGTTGATTTCGTCGATCTTTGTTTTCTTCTCTTCCTCCGTCAGACGGGTATCCGCCCGGACGGCGTCCACCTGCTTCCGAAGGCCCTCGTCGCCGGTGCGGTAGCGCATCTGCGTTGCCAGTGCCCGAAGCTTCTGGATGTTTTCCGTCTGGAAGATCACGCTGGCCACGCCCTCGATGTACCTGTCAAAGCCCTCCACCGCATCATAAGCCGTGTTGAAGCCCAGGCGCTCCTGCGCATTGCCGAACCAGGTGATGCCCGGCTTGAAGTTATGCGTCAGGCCGTTAATGGAGGTAGGCAGCGCCGTCACCTGGGTATCGATACCCATCGCCCGGCCAAACTGGGAGAGGATGCCATCTCCCCCGTCCCCCGGCTGGAAGTGGGGGAAGTACCCGCTGCGGTAATTGATCGGCTCATAGCCGAAGCGCACGCGCACATCGTTCATCTGCCGGAACAGCTCGTCATAGATCTTCCGGAAGCTTTCAATGGCGCCGTTGATCTTCTCCCAGTTCAGGTTCGGGTTTCCTGCGCGCAGGTCCTGCACGACGCCCTGCCAGTCCTCCAGCGTCTTGCCGTCCCGTTCCGCCATGCGGCCCCTGCTGTTTTCCAGGATGCGGATGTTGTCCATGGCCTCGCCCAGCAGCTGCACCGCGTGTGCTTCGGAGACCTCATTGCCCTTCTCCACCTTCCGGCTCAGCTCCAGCGCACGCACCTTATCCCGGTATTCCGTTTTGAACCGCGTGGCGTTTGCTTCCGCGTCATGCACCGGCGTGATGTATTCCCTTACGATCTCCTTCGCCAGCTTCCGGTCAGGGACAATATCCTCAAAGTTCCGCTCCATGGTCTCTCTGGCGTAGGCAAGGCCGGTGCGCTTATCCTTCCAATCGTTCGCCGTCTCCAGATATCGGTCCGCCGTCTCCAGCAGCGCCGCCCGCTGGCGCTTCTTGTAGTCGGTCAGCAGCTTCACCAACCGTTCATATTCCGCTGTGGCTTCATAAACAGCCCGGATGCCCTTCACATTATCCGTGTCCGGATCCAGATGCCGCAGCTCGATCTCGCCCCGCAGCAGCCGTCCCAGCTGGATTTTGTCATGGTCAGTGAGAAGATTTTTTGCCTTCGCCCTTTCCGTCTCCCACCGGGCCTTTTTCAACTGCCGGTAGGCTTCCGCCGCCTGCTCCGGAGTGATCGCGGCTTCTGCCGCTGCGCTGCTCTTTGCCTCGCGCTCGTCGGCGTAGCGCTTCACGGTACGCAGCTCCTGAATGCTGTCGCCGATAGCTGTGTCAAAATCATTCTTTGCCCAGCGCTTAAACTCTTCCGCGTCCTGGCCATAGTATTCATTCAGGGATTTCTCGGTCTTCTCAATGCTCTGCGCCACCTCAAACATCCGCACCAGCTGATCCGCCGGGTGCGAGATGTCGTAGGGGAACAGTGCCGGCGCCATGTTCCGCAGTTCTTCATAGGCAATATCCACCGGCGTCCCGCCCTGGTTCACGATCCGCAGCCGGCCAAAGGCGCTCTTGCGAAAATCGCCCCAGTCCGCAATGTCGTGCTTGTCTTCCTCCGAGATGGTGACGGCCTGCGTGCGAAGGTGTTCTTTGATATCCTTATATTGCTGGTAAAATGCTTCGTCCACCACGATGCCTTTTTGATACGCCTGTTCAAACAGCTCCGTCGCCGTCTTTTCCGAAACGCGCCCGGTGGTCAGGTATTCCTCGCTGATCTTCTGCGCGATCTCCTGCAGGTATTCCCGCTGCGCAAAACGCGGCACGCTGAGCGCCCGACCCACGCGCCCAACCAGAGCGCGCTCCGCACGCTTCAGGTAGTCCTGCGCCTTTTTCGGCAGCGCTCCGCGAAGATCCTCCTGCCCCGTGGGCAGCGTCGCCGCCGGTACATCGTCACCCGCGTCTTCTTCTTCGGAGAGGGAATATTTGGTATTGACATTTTCATCAAAATCGCGTACACTATCTGTAGATGCAACACTTGTGGTGTCGGCAAGAGAGCCGGAAACGGTCACTCCCCGGGACAGTTCTTGTGTTGTATCTTTATTTATGCCAGAAAACTGAAATACGGTTCCATCCGGAAGCACGATTCGGTGTGCGTAATAGTGATTTCCGTTTCTGTTGATCACGACACCCATATTTCCGCGTACTCCGTTCAGTTCTACCGGGGCCGCAAAGGTAACTGTTTGCTTTTCGCGTTTCTTGTGGTTCGTGTGGTCTCCGATTTCGATACCTCTTTTAAGTACCTTTGGCAGCGCAGCCAGCGCCGCCTTTTCGGCCGGAGTATCGGCATAGCGAAGCCCTTTATCAAGATCCTTTTTCGTGAAGAGGATTTCCCCAAAGCCCTGTCTGTCAACCTTGTATCCGCTTGCTTTCAGCCGATCAGCCGCCCACTTCGCCGCCGCATCTTTGTTTGGCAGGTTTTCCGGGACCGTTTCCCGGGCAACGACTTCCATCTTGTTCAGCTCTTCGCGGCTTTGCTCGATCTGTTCCTTGATGCTGGCAGTCTCCGGATCGTAGTCAAAAAAACGGTTCCAGCCTGCGCCCTCCGCAAACACCGTGTTTTCGTCTGCCATCTTCGGTATAGTGGCGCGGCGCTCTTCGGCGGTCATGCGCCGTCTGGATGCTGCATCCCGCGCTTCGATCTCGCCGGCAGTGTTTTCATACATCCGGAGATACTCCCCCGGCGCGTCCGTCATGCGGCGGCTCAGGTCAAGCAGATCACGGAACCACTGATTGGGATACAGCGCTTCGTAAAGCGCATCCTGCTCGGCCTCCAACTTTGCGTAGCGCTTGCCGTCCTCGCTGTTTTCGTCGGACAGGAACAGCCGGTCAAGCTCGCGCTCCAGCTCCATATAGCGGATATACCGGTTCTGATCGGCGCGGGAAAGCCTGTTCAGCGTCCTGTCATACTCGCGCTGGAGCCGTTCCGTTACAAGGTCGCCGCTCGCATACTCCCGCCGTGCCCAATATTCCGGACTTGCCCCGCTGGCAAAGCCCTCCACATCCTGAATGGCGTGCTGGATCTCATGCACCAGCGTGTCCTCCGGCGCGCCGCGAAGCTCCTCCGAAAGAACGATGGTATTGTCCCCGCTGCTGAAATACCCCCGTTCGCCATCCTCCAGATCTGCGAAGGCAAGGCGCACATCCTTCAGCTGCGGATAAGCTTCAAACAGCTCCGGCGCATCCACAAGCTCGCCCAGCGTGGTGTAGTTGGAAAGATCCGCCGCGTCGCCGCGCAGCTGCAGTCCGCTGTCGTCGATCTCGAAGCGCCATTTTCCTTCCATGCCCAGGTGCCAGCCGGTCGCCTTGCGGATGCTCTCCATATCGGCCCCGGCCTTCTGCATTTCCTGCGCCTCCCGCAGCGTCTGCAGGTTCGCGCTCTTGGCGTTCTGCCCGGCGTAGCTGTACTTGCGCCCCTCCGATTTCCTGTTAACATCCTGCCCGGCGATATCCGAATAGCGCCGCAGGTTCACCGGTGTCGGTAACTTGACACCGCCCTCGTTCTGTGATAGAATAGCGGTCGTAAGGTCAGCAGCGTATGCCACCGGCTCGGGATACTGTTTCCCGACATCTCGGAGTAACGCCGCTGCCTTTTTTTCGTCTCCGGCGATTATTTTGCTGTCCCTCGCTCGCAGATCGAGCCAGTTTGCAAAATTCTCGCGCCCATAAATGCTTTTGATCTCGTAAGCGTCTATGCCGTCTACACTGCTGTTCGGATTTACCGCAATCAGCAGCGGGGCGGTATTATTTTTTTCTGTTTTTACCGTAATGCCTGGAATGATCGAGATTCTACCGTCGCCCTGCACGACAAGCGCAGGCGACTTAATAAGCTCCGGCAGCTTGCGGATGACGCTTTCGCTGATTCCGTGCGCAGAATAGCTTGGGTTATTGCCCGCGATTCTCGTTGATTTTTTCAGATTGCTTTTCAGCATGAAGAAAGGCTTCTCGCCGATTCCGAGCGCATTCAGCGAGTTGTCGGCATCCGCTATATAGATGTCATCGCTGCGCCCGACGGTCTTTGAATCGCCGCTGTAAAATGCATCGATCTGCTTTTGGTACGGGATGTTTTTTGTGTTCTGAATACTGTACTGCAGTCCGCCCAGCCCCTGCCGCAGGTCCTCCTCCGGGTCATAGATCTGCGCATAAGCTGCCTCCGCCTCCGCGTCGGAGATCTCGCCCTCCGTCATCTGCTGCCGCAAGCGCTCCAGCCGCGGCTCCATGCCCTCCATTCCGGCGGCCTGGGTCTCTGCCTGCTGCCGCATCTCCGCGGTAAAGCTGCTCTGCGTCTCCTGCAGCGCGCTCCGGTAATAGCTCCTTGCCTTTGTCAGAAAGGCCCGCTCCTGTGCGCTGCCGCTGCCCAGCTTCGCCAGCAGCCGGTCGATGAAGTCCAGGATCCTCTGGCCCAGTGTCCGATCCTGCCGCACCATTTCGCGGATGCTCTGCTCGTCCGTCAGCAGGTGCTTTTCCACATACTCCGCCACGATCTCCTGATCCACCTCAGAAGCCTTCAGCTCTTTTCCGTGCCTTGCATAGAGCTCCGCCTTCTGCTGCCGCAGCGTCTGCAGATCGCCGCCGTCCTGCTGGATGCGCTGCAGCACCAGCCTCTGCAGATCGCCGTAGCTTCCGCCGCCCTCGATGCTGTGGGTCAGCTCATGGCTGATGATCTGCGCCACGGGGTTTTTGCTCTGCGCATTGATATAGATCCTGCCGTCCTCCGGATCAAAGTGTCCGTTCTCGAGTCCGCCGGTGGCGTCTGCCCCGGCGTCGAAGAAGACCACCTCGCGCCCCACCGCGCTGCTGATGCGAAGCACCCGCGCGATCGTGTCGTCGTTCACGCCCAGCAAAATGCCCGTGCGCTCCGTCTCCGTCTGTGCGCTTGCCGCCCGCTGCCGCCGATCCGTCTCTTCCGCCGTGGGCAAAACGCCCGGCTGCGCCATCTCCGCAGTCTCTCTCGGCGGCGCAGTCTGGCGCTCCTGCTCCGCCGCGCGCTGTTGCGTCTGCGCTTCCGTCTGTTCCGGCGTCGGCAGCATCACGCCGCCCGTCTGATCCGGCGTGGGCAATTCCGTTCCGACGGTCTGCTGCGGCTGGCCTTGTGCCGGCTGCGGCGCGGCCTGTTCCGTTTGCTCCAGCGCTCTGGTCGTCTCTGCATACAGTCTGCCGATCTCCGCATCCGTCAGCCGCTTGCCCTTTTCCTGCTTTTTCTTCAGTCTCTGCCCCAGCTTGTAGGCCTCGCTGTTCGGGTCAAGCGCTTCCGCCTCCTCGAGGATCCCGCGGGTCATCTCGTCCCCCAGTCCGCGCAGCTGGCCGCCGTCCTGTCGGTATTGCACCTGATTCCTCACCGCGCCGATCCCCGCGCCCACAGAAGCCATCGTCCCGCCGGACAGCGCGCCGCCGAGGAAATCCAGCCCCATCTCCGCCGCCTGCTGCGCCACCGCAAGGGCAAAGGCCTCGCTCTCCGTCTTGCCCTCCGCCATATATGCGGCAATGGTCTGCCGCCACTCGCTCTTGTCCTTGGCGACGAGGATGTCGGCAAACAGGTTGATGAAGTCGCTGCCCACCTCCTCCGAGCCTTCGGTAAAGGCGTTCTTCAGAATATACTTGAGGGCCCCGTCCTCCCATTTCCCGTTCAGCAGCGCCTCAATGCTGAACTTCTCGGTGAGTACCTCCGCCGCGCCTGCAATGGTGCCCAGGGTAAAGGCCTGCTTGTCCGTCAGGCCTTTGTCCTTTGCCGCGATGGTGGCGTCCGCCGCCGCGCCGGTGCCCATGATCGCCAGCGAAAGGTTGCTCGCGACCCGAAACGCCTTTTCTCCCAGCACCGCGCCTCCCGCCATTGCGCCCGTGACAAGGCTGTTCATCAGGAAGTCGCCCATGCTCATGCCCGTCTGATACAGAAAGCTGCCGGCCTTCCCCCATTTCCCGCTCTGCTCGATGGTCTCCGAGACCTGGCCGCGAACGGCGCTGTTCAAGTAGGAAAGGCGATTGTACGCCGCGTTCTGATCGATCTTTCCCGTGCCCAGATAATCCGCCGCCTGACCCAGGTAGCTCAGCCCCTTCAGGGGCGAGGTCAGGATGCTGAACACGCTGCTGCCCACCGGCGATCCCTTGGCGTAGTCCTTCCAGGCGGCCTCCTCCTCCTGCCGCCGGCGGTAGTTCAGCTCCTTCGTCAGGTAGTCGATGTATGCATAGGCCGTCCTGTGCTCCGCGTCCCCTTTGGCCGTGTCCTGTGCGTAAAGGTAGTTGAAGATGGCGATCTCGTCATCCGTCATCTGTCCCCGCTCGCCGTGATCCAGCCCCAAAAAGCTGGCGTTGGTGTTTACATCGCTCACGCCCTGCCGGCCCCTGGCCGTTTCGTTGCGGTTGATGATGTCATAGCTGATATCCCCAAAGCCGGTATCGCGATAGACGCCGCTCAAACCCAGCTTCGGCGCTTCTCCCGTCTCCGTGGAAACATACCTGCTCTTCTCTGCGAAGTCCTCCGCATCCATCAGATCGGCATACTGATAATATTTTTTCCAATCCAGTTCTTCCTGCAGCAGACCCGCCGCGCTCCGGGCCCTTGTGATCCGCCCGTCCATCGCCCGGGCCTGCTCCTGCAGCGCCTGCGCCTGCAGCAGAAGCCCGTCCGTCCCGCTGTTTCTGGGATAGGCTTTATCCATCAGCTGCTTTGCCTGCCGTTGCAGCTGCTCCTTCCGGGCCTGCAGCTGCTCCACCTTTGCGTTTGCCGCCGCAAGATCTCTGCCGATGGCGTTTTCATCCGTGCGGATCGTGCTTCGCCAGTCCTGATACTTTTCCTGTTCCCCCGTCAGGTAATCCCGGTAAGTCCGCAGCGCATCCTGGTATTTGCCCAGGCTTTGTTCATAGTCGCCGTAACGCCGCTGCGCGTCTTCTGCTTCCTGCGCATACTGCGCCGCAAGGCTCTCATACCGCTGCAGCACCGTCTGATACAGCGCGTTGTTCAGCGCCGAAGGATCCCGCTGAAAACTCTGCTGCAGTGCCGGCAGGGTCTGCTTCAGGTTTTCCAGCGTCCCCTCCGTGGTCTTCTGCTTTCTGGCGGCTTCCTCATAAGCGTGCAAGGCATCCTGCGCTGCCGTCTCATAAGTGCTGTAATCGCCGCGCAGCCGGTCCGTATCTCCGCCCAGCTCCGGCCGGGCATAATAGCGCTTGTTCTGCGCCGCATAGTGCTGATAGCTGCCGTATTTCTCCTGCAGCACCGGCGACCGGTCAAAGGCTTCCTCCGTCAGCCGGCCCGCCGCAGGCGTTGCCGGCAGCGCTCTTTGCGGCATACTGCCGCCGGTTCCCGTGTCCGTTACAGCACGGGAAGCCCCCGCAATGGAGGGCTTCACCGCGGGCTTTGCAGCAGCAGGAGCTGCCTGCTGCATGGCAAGCTCCCGCTTCTTCTGCTCCCATTTCTGCTGAATGCTGCCGCTTCGGGGCGCAGTCTCTGCAGGGACTGCCGCCGCAAGCTCCCGCTTCTTCTGTTCCCATCTGGCCTTTGTCTGCTCCGAAAGTGCCATAGTTTCCTCCTTACCAGCCCAGGGCCCGCATCAGCTGCTCATACTGCGCATCGCTGAGCAGGTTCTCTGCGACCACCTTGTTGATATAATCCTCCAGCGCCTTCTGGTCGCCGTTGGCCTGCATCCATTTTGCCTGCTGGATCACCCGGCCCAGGTCTCTGCCGGTCACCGATGTCTGGCTGCCGCTTTCTTCCGGCTTCGCCGTGCCCACGGTAAAGCCGTTGGCGATCAGATCTTCCTCTCTTACGCCCTGACGGATCAGCTCGTTCCAGCTTGTCTCATCCATCACGCCGTCCGGGAAGGCCCGCTTCAGGTAAGCCGCCTGTTCGTCGCCCAGACCTCCGAGGTCCGTCTCCGGCTCGTATCCGTATGCCACCTTCAGATACTCGTCGTTGTATCCGTTGCTTCTGAGCACGCGCAGCACTTCATCCGTGAAAACGCCCTGCTTCGCATATTCCTTGGCCTGGCTCAGCTTCATGCTCCCGCCTCCGCTGCCTCCGGCTGCTGTTCTCCCCGCCGTCTTCGGCCTGAGACCCAGCGCCTCCAGCCCGGAATAATCGCCATACTGCGCCGCCAGCTGTGCCAGCTGCAGCCGCCGGGTGTAGTCCTCCTGCGCCCGGCTGTAGTCCCATTGCTGCTGCCACTGGCTGTCCGAGGCCGCGTCCCGCTGCTGCTGGTAGTCAAAGCTCTTGGCCCACTGATCGTCCGCCACCTGGTCCCGGTAGGCGTTGTAATCAAAGCTCCGGTCCCCGCTCCAGCGGTTATAGTCCACATCGTCCAGCCCCAGCAGCATGGAGAGGTCGGCCCGCTTGCCGGAGAGCTCGTCCTGATACCGCTGGTAGGCCAGCTGCTGCAGCTCCGGGATCTTGTCCGCCAGCGCCGCCATGTAGTTGTCATAGGTCTGCTGGGCCGCGCTCTCCGCGTAGGAGCTGACCAGCCCGCCGGTGCGCAGCGCCATCTGCCCCAGCGTGTCCTGCATGGCCCGCTGGCCGCCCCGGGTATAGCTCTGCTTGTACTGGCCATAGAGCGGGTCGCTTGCCGCGTCGTAGGAAAAGGGCTCCCGGCTCAGGATCGCCTGATAAAGCGCCTGGATCTGCGGGTCATACCGGCTGGAAAAGCCCGGGTAGCCGTAGCCGCCGCGCCCGCTGCCGCCGTCGCCGCTGTCCTCCTCCACATAGCCCTCGCTCTTGAACATCAGCGGCAGGTATTCGCTGCCGTCGGCCCCGCCGCTGTAGCCATAGCCCGCCCGGATGGCCTCCGCCGCTGCGTGGGCCGCGTCCATGCCCGCCTGGTCTCCCGCGTCATAGGCGGTTTTCCAGTCCGCCTTGGCCTTCTGGACGGCGTTCCAGTTCTCGTCTCCCATGTGGGCGTTGTCCGCGTTGCCCCAGCTGCCCCGGCCCTTCACCTGCTCCGGGTCCTGCAGCTGGCCGGAATAGCCTACATAGCTGTAGCCCTTGGGCAGCCGCACATTATACTTGCTGCCGTCCTCCCTGGTGCCCACCGGCGCCGCCTGCACCGTGTCCCAGAGCCCGACCTCCTGAATGTCCTTCACATCCGCCGTGTTCCCCTGCAGCCGCAGGGTCTTGTTTCGCTTGATCGCCATCCTTATTTCCCCTTTCTCAAAGCTTCCAGATCCTTGTTGATCACCGTGATCTGAAACTGTACCTCCTCCGTCAGCTGCCTTGCCCAGGCAAAGAGCCGGCGCAGGTTCCCCTCCGTGTCCCCCTGCCGGTATTCCGGCGGGGCGATGTTGATCGTCCGCATGGCGCCCTCCTCCCTTTCAATATTCGCTGCCCAGGGTATAGTCCCGGGTCAGCGACCGCAGCATAACATTTCCCTCGCCGGAGAGCCGGATCCGGAACCGGTCGCACCGCCGGGGCAGCAGCGGGATCACCCTCGTCTGCCCGTGTCCCGCGCTCCATTGCCCTGCGGTCTGCCAGGGCCCGCCGTCTATGGAGATCTCCGCCTTGAGCCAGCTCCCCGCCTCAAAGTCCGCCCGCAGCAGCAGCCGGGAATAGCTCTTCCGGTTGTGGACCACCTCGTCCATGGCGCAGAGCTCCGCGCTCCAGGGCACCCTGGTCTCCTCGCTGTTGTCCTGCCCCGTGAGATAGACCTTTTTCGCCCCCCGGTCCAGCAGGTAGAACCGCCCGTTGCTCCAGGCGAAGCCCGCGTTCCGCTCGTCCTCCTGCAGCCAGAAGCCCCGCAGTGTGTCATAGACCCAAACGCCGTAGCCTCCGTCCTTCCCCTTCATGGAGAGGTAATACCGCTGTCCGCAGCGCCCGGCCCAGGCGTTGGTATACTGCCGCAGGCCAAACGCCCCGGAAACAAGCTCCGGCGCCGCCCCCGCATACCGCCAGACCCCCGCCGCGCCCTTGTAGTAGAGCACCTCGTTGATGTTTATCAGGCTCTCTGCCGAGCCCAGCTGCACGCCCGGGTAGTGGTAGGAATACAGGGTATATTCCGCCGGATAGCCCCCCAGGATCTTATAAACCATATCCTCCTTGAAGAACAAAACCCCGCTGCCGTAGCCGCAGCAGGCGGTAAAGGGCTCGCCCCCCGCCACGGCCAGGGCATAGGAATCCGTGGAAAGCCCGTCAAAAGTCTCCCAGTTGCAGGGATCCCCCAAAGCGGAGGCATAAACCGTGCCGCCCGCCGCGCCCCAGAGCCGGTTCTGGCTCTCGCAGAGCACCTCCAGCTCCGGGATATACCGTTCAAAGCTCACCGCGCCTGCTTCCGTGCCGTGTTTGGAAAAGGCCCCGTCGGAAAAAACCAGCGTATAGGTCTCTCCGCTCTGCCGGATCTCCCGGATGGTGTGGGTACCGTTGTTCTCCGGGAAGGTGGTGCAGCCGCGGATGCGGATGGTGTCTCCCGCCCGGAAGCCCATGGCCTCCCAGCCGCCGCTGTCTCCATAGCTTTGTCCGTTTACGGCGTACAGGTCATACCGGATGCCAAAGTAAGGCTTCGGGCTTGGCTTCGGCGTGCCTCCCGGCGGCGTTATCGGGCGGTTTTGATAGGTATTGCATTCCGTCACCACCGCATATTGCCCCGCCGGCAGCTGGGCAAAAAGCGTCTCCGGCGTGTATTCCCCGCCGGTCCATTTGGGCCGCTCCGCCTTCCGGAAGAGGGTCCCCGCCTGAATATTCTTCTTTGTGATATCGTTGTCGTTATTCACCTGCGCCAGGATCACGCTGCGCTCGTTGGCAAAGGTCAGCGCCCCGGTCTCCGCGTTCAGCGTATAGCTGTCCGCCACGGTAAAGGTATCGCTGCCCTCCAGCGTGCCCCTTTCCCCGATATAGTCCTGCTCGCCGTCCTCGTCCGTTTCATAGTGCGCCTCCCGGATGCCCAGCGTCCCCGTGCCGGTTTTTTCCACCCGGTAGCTGCCCAGGTGCGCCGTGACGGTCTTGCCGTCCTCGCCGAAGGAGATGCTGCCTGCCGGCGCGTTGTAGCTGGCAAAGAGCGTCCCTGCTTCCCCGGTCTTCATGTCATACCACTTCTTATCCGGAAAAATCACCAGCTTTGAATTGATGGCCGCCAGCTGCTTTTTCCCCGGCGTCAGGGTCAGCAGCGTGCTGTCTCCCAGCTTCAGCGCCCCGTTGTCCACGATGTAGAGGTTGCCCTCCGCTGCGAAGATCTGTTCCGGCGCGGTCAGGCCCGAAACGGCGGTCTTCCGCCCTGCTCTTGGGTGCAGACAGGGAAAATGCTCCGCCGTCAGGTTCCTGCAGTCCGCCAGCTGCCCCTCCTGGGTGTTCTGCCCGTAGTTGATCCCCCCAAAGGTAATGATCTGCTGCTGCCGCCTTTGCTCCATGTTCGAAAGCGCCGGTAAATACATAATGCTCTCCTCCTCCTTTTGTAGTTGATTTCCCGCGGCTCTTTGCTTCTGCTCTCGCCCCGGCGGCGAGTGCAGCCGTCCGACTTCCGGCAATTCACTTGTGCCGGAAATCTATGGAACGAATCGTGCTCCCCGCAAAACCTGTTTTGCGGGGAGCAATTTTCGCCATCCCCGCCGCCCTTTCGGGCGGCGTTTTTTATCCCCTCCGGAAGATATAATACCTAGGCGATCTTGCTGCGCAGTCCTGCGCCAGCGTTTCGGGGCTGCAGAGCAGGGCGTCGCCGAAGACCGTGACGGCCCCGGCCCGGTGGACCGCCTTATATTTGCCCGGGTAGATCCCCGGATCCAGCACCAGCAGGCACCGTTCG
>ENA-OUQC01000556-OUQC01000556.1-human-gut-metagenome-genome-assembly--contig:-NODE-556-length-25741-cov-11.261076_pt1 | contig 25741 bp, 19 predicted proteins | sample MGYA00237942_ERZ548815 | MGnify/ENA primary metagenome ERZ548815 (study PRJEB26490, sample SAMN05194722) | human gut metagenome | biome: terrestrial biome; feature: human-associated habitat; material... | reverse complement strand
CCCTGATGAACAAGGGGCTGGAGATCATCGAGGCCATGCGGCTGTACGGCCTGCCGCTGGAGCAGGTGGACGCGGTGATCCACCGGCAGAGCGTTATCCACTCGCTGGTGGAGTTCCGGGACGGGGCGCTGCTGGCTCAGCTGGGCACGCCGGATATGAAGCTGCCTATCCGCTACGCCATGACGTGGCCGGAGCGGGCGGTCTCGCCGGAGGAACCCCTCGATCTGCTGAAGTGCGGGGCGCTGACCTTTGACGCCATCGACGAAACGGCCTTCCGCTGCTTCGCGCTGGCTCGGCAGTGCGCCAAAGAGGGCGGCACCGCCTGCGCCACCCTGAACGCCGCCAACGAGGAGGCGGTTTGGGCCTTTCTGCGGGGCGAGACCGGCTTCAACGGCATCCACCGGACGGTGGAAACGGCATTGGATCGGGCAACGGTGAAATACCGGCCAAGCCTTGCGGATATACTGGAAGCAGACCGTCTTGCCCGGGAAACGGCGCGGGCGGTACTGTCACGATAAAGGAACGGTAAGCTATGACGACCATTGTGTATATTCTGGTGGCCATCCTCATTTTCGGCATTCTCATTGCCGTCCATGAGCTGGGCCACTTTCTGGCGGCCAAGGCCTGCGGCGTGACCGTCAACGAATTCTCCATCGGCATGGGGCCTGCGCTGTGGAAAAAGCAGAAGGGCGAGACGCTGTACGCCCTGCGGGCCATCCCCTGCGGCGGCTTCTGTGCCATGGAGGGGGAGGACGAGGACTCCGACGATCCCCACGCCCTGTACCGGCAGGGCTTCTGGGCCAAGCTGGTGATCTTTGCCGCCGGGGCCTTCATGAACTTCGTCACGGGACTACTGATTCTGGTGATCCTGTACAGCGGCGCGAAAGCCTTCTACGACCCCACCATCACCGCCTTTGCCGACGGCTGCCCGTTACAGGGCGAGAACGGCTTGCAGGTGGGCGACAAGCTGCTGTCCATCGACGGTGAGCGGGTGTATATGTACTCCGACGTGGGGCTGCTGCTGGGGCTGAACAAGGACGGCACCTTCGACCTTGTGGTGCGGCGTGACGGCGAAAAGGTGACGCTGAAGGATTTCTCCATGGAAAAGCGGCAGTACACCGACCAGAACGGCAAGCCCTACACCGGCTACGGCATGTTCTTCGGCGTGAAGGAGGCCACATGGGGCGACCGGCTGGCCAACAGCTGGAACGGGGCCATGGACTTTGTGCGGCTGGTGCGGCTGAGCCTGAAAATGCTGGTGACGGGGCAGGCGGGCGTCCGTGATCTCAGCGGCCCGGTGGGCATCGTGTCCACCATGACCACCGTGGGAGAATCCGCCGCCACCGTGGGCGACGCCATCGCCGATATTGCCTATCTGGCGGCGCTGATCGCCGTGAATCTGGCGGTGATGAACCTGCTGCCGCTTCCGGCGCTGGACGGCGGCAAGATTTTCTTTCTTGTGGTGAACGCCGTCTCCATGGCGGTCATCAAGAAGCAAATTCCCCTGAAATACGAGAACTATATCCACTTTGCGGGGCTGGTGCTGCTGCTGGCGCTGATGGCGCTGGTGACGTTCAGCGACGTGTGGAAGCTGTTTAGCTGAAAGAGGGGCTGACTGTGAGCAGACAAATGAACATCGGCGGCGTGGTCATCGGCGGCGACGCGCCCGTGGCCATCCAGTCCATGTGCAACACCGCCACCGAGGATGTGGCCGCCACCGTGGCGCAGATTCTCCGTCTGGAGCAGGCGGGGTGCCAGATCATCCGGGTGGCCGTGCCCACCATGGAGGCCGCCGCCGCCATCGGTGCTATCAAAAAGGCCATCCATATCCCGCTGGTGGCGGATATCCACTTTGACTACCGGCTGGCGCTGCGGTGCGCCGCCGAGGGCGTGGACAAAATTCGCATCAACCCCGGCAACATCGGCTCTCATGAGCGGGTGCGGGCGGTGGCGGAGACCTGCCGGGAGCACCGCATCCCCATCCGCATCGGCGTCAACGGCGGCTCACTGGAAAAGCCGCTGCTGGCGAAGTACGGCGGCGTGACGGCGCAGGCGCTGGTGGACAGCGCCATGGGGCACGTGCAGCTTTTGAACGACTGCGGCTTTGACGATATCTGCCTGTCGGTGAAGTGCTCCCACGTGCCCACCAACATGGCGGCGTACAGCCTGCTGTCCCGCGAGACGGACTATCCTCTGCACCTTGGCGTTACCGAGGCGGGCACGCCGGAAATGGGCGTGCTGAAATCCGCCATCGGCATCGGCGGGCTGCTGTGTCAGGGGGTGGGCGACACCATCCGGGTCAGCCTCACCGCCGACCCGGTGGAGGAGGTCATCGCCGCCAAAAAGATCTTGCAGGCGGCGGGCATCCGGAAGTCCGGGCCTGACCTGATCTCCTGCCCCACCTGCGGCAGGACGAAGTATGACATGATCCCCATTGCCCGGGAGGTGGAGCGGCGGCTTCAGGGCTGCACCAAACCCATCACCGTGGCGGTGATGGGCTGCGCCGTCAACGGCCCTGGCGAGGCGCGAAGCGCCGATGTGGGCATCGCCGGCGGTGACGGCGAGGGCTTGCTGTTCCGCAAGGGCGAGATTTTGTACAAGGTGCCCCAGGACAAGCTGGTGGACGCCCTGATGGCGGAGATTGAAAGGTTGTAAAAGAGCCGGCGGTAGAATGTGCGTAGGGGCGGGGTTCTACCCCGCACGCCGGTGAACATATCAGCCCCAATAGAACACTGTAGGGGCGGATGACTCTGTCCGCCCCCACAAACGAAAAGATAGTGCGGTGTAAACTAAGATGGATGCTGCGGCGGCATAGCCGCCGCGATCGGAGGCTAAAAACATGCCACCGGCATGTTTTCTTAACGCCCCGACCCCTACGCAGCGAACACTGTATCTGATGCGTATAACGAACGGCGGCCTGAGGGCAGGCCGCCCTACGAAACGCCTACCGATGGCGTACCGCACCGATGCGGCGGGCCACACGGGGCCCGCCCTACAAGCCGACCCCCGATAGAACACCGTAGGGCGGGGCCCATGTGCCCCGCCGTGATACGGCGCAAACCACCACTACCCACCCACCACACAGAGAAAAGGATGACACTATGACGGACAGAATACCGTTTTTTGATTTTTTTGACCGGTTTGTGCCGCCCCGTGAGCTGCGGTTGCTGCTGCATGACGCGGCGGTGACAGGCGGCGTGCTGAACCGGGCTGAGCGCACCATGGAGCTGGAGGTCGAGACCGGCGAAGCGCTGCCGGACGCGGCGGTGGAGGCCGTGCGGCAGCTGCTGATGGAGGAATACCGCCTGCGGCAGCTGCGGATGACGGTGCGCACCGTCCAGCCCGGCAAGAAAACGAAGGATATCCTGATGGGCAAGCCCATCAAGGGTAAGCCCATCCCCATGGTGGATCTGAACCCCAAGATGGGCGCCATCGTGCTGGAGGGCAAGGTCTTTGCCGTGGAGCTGTACGAGACGCGGCGGCGTGGCCTGTGGTGCCTGACCTTCGACATGACCGACTACAAGGGCAGCGTCACCGTCCGCAAGTACATGGAGGAGGCCGAGGCCAAGCCGCTGGACGGCGCGGTGAAGACCGGCATGTGGCTGCGGGTGCAGGGCATCGTGGAGCTGACCCGCGACGGCAAGGATATCCAGCTGCGGCCCCTGAACATCACCAAGGTGGGACACGAGGGCCGCAAGGACACCAACCCGGAAAAGCGGGTGGAGTTGCATCTCCACACCCGCATGTCCAACATGGACGCCCTGACCGACACCGAGTCGGTCATCAAGCAGGCCATCGAATGGGGCCATCCCGCCATCGCCATCACCGACCACGGCGTGGCGCAGGCCTTCCCCGATGCGTGGCACACCGCCAAGGGGAAGATCAAGATCCTCTATGGCATCGAGGGGTACTTCGTCAACAATCTGGACGACCGCGTGGCTGTTCACGGCGGGCAGGATCAGCCCTTTGACGACGAGATCGTCTGCTTCGATATCGAGACTACCGGATTGAAGGTCACCACCGAGGCCATCACCGAGATCGGCGCGGTGGTGCTGAAAAACGGCCAGATCACCGACACGTTCCAGACCTTCGTGAACCCCCAGCGCCGCCTGACGCCGGAGATCATCGGCCTGACGGGCATTACCGACGCCATGCTGGCGGACGCCCCGTCCCTGAAGGAAGCGCTGACGGCCTTTCTGCAATTCGTCAACGGCCGTCCGCTGGCGGCCCACAACGCGCCCTTCGATATCAGCTTCATCCGGGCGGGCTGCGAAAAGGTGGGCCTGCCCTTTGACCCCACCTATGTGGACTCGCTGATTTTGGCCCAGAACCTGCTACCGGAGCTGCACAAGTACAAGCTGGACATCGTGGCGGACTATCTCGACCTGCCCGCCTTCAACCACCACCGCGCCAGCGACGACGCGGGCATGGTGGCCTATATGCTGGTGCCGTTCTTCCAGAAGATGCGGGACGAGCTGCACATCCACCGCATCCAGCAGATCAACAACGAAATGGCAAAGCTGCGGCCCAAGAGCGCTAAGTCCAACCGTTTCCCCAAGCACATCATCATTCTGGCGAAGAACAAGCTGGGCCTGAAGCACCTGTACCAGCTCATCACCGCCTCCAACCTGCAATACTTCCACCGGGTGCCCACCATCCCCAAGACGGAGCTGGCGGCTCACCGGGAGGGGCTTATCATCGGCTCGGCCTGCGAGGCGGGCGAGCTGTTCCGGGCGGTGGCGGATCACCGGGAGTGGGCGGAGCTGAAGCGCATCGCCAGCTTTTACGACTATCTGGAGATCCAGCCGGTGTGCAACAACATGTTCATGCTGCGCAACGGCGACGTGCAGTCGGTGAAGGAATTGCAGGATTTCAACCGCACCATCGTGAAGCTGGGCGAGGAGCTGGGCAAGCCCGTCTGCGCCACCGGCGACGTGCATTTTCAGGAGCCGGAGGACGAGGTGTACCGCCACATCCTGCTGGCCAGCAAGAAATTCTCCGACGCTGACGCGCCGCTGCCCATCTACTTCAAGACCACCGACGAGATGCTGAAGGAATTCTCCTATCTGGGGGCGGAAAAGGCCCGTGAGGTGGTCATCGTCAACCCCCGGAAGATCGCCGATCTGGTGGAGGAGATCGAGCTGCTGCCGCCGGGACAGCTGTTCCCGCCCCGGCTGGAAAACTCCGAGCAGGAGCTGAACGACATGGTGTGGGCCAAGTGCCACGCCATGTACGGCGAGAACCCGCCCCAGCTGATCGTGGACCGGCTGAACGTGGAGCTGGCCAGCATTCTGGGCAAGTACGACGTGGTGTACATGTCCGCCCAGAAGCTGGTGCAGCGGAGTCTGGAAAACGGCTATCTGGTGGGCTCGCGAGGTTCCGTTGGCTCGTCGCTGGTGGCCTATATGTCCGGCATCACCGAGGTGAACTCCCTGCCGCCCCACTACTACTGCCCCAACTGCCAGTACGTGGAGTTCCAGACCGATCCCCAGTACGGCTGCGGCGCGGACATGCCCGACAAGGACTGCCCCCAATGCGGCACGCGGCTGAAAAAGGACGGCTTTGACATCCCCTTTGAGACGTTTCTGGGCTACGGCGGCGGCAAGGTGCCGGATATCGACCTGAACTTCTCCGGCGAGTATCAGTCCCGCGCCCACCGCCACGCCATCGAAATGTTCGGCAAGACCCAGGTGTTCCGGGCGGGCACCATCGGTACGCTGGCGGAAAAGACCGCCTTCGGCATGGTGAAGAAGTATCTGGAGGAGAAGGGCGAGACCGCCTCCAATGCCGAGATGAACCGTCTGACACAGGGCTGTGTGGGTGTGCGCCGCACCACCGGCCAGCACCCCGGCGGTCTGGTGGTGGTGCCCGACGACATGGACGTGGAGGACTTCACCGCCGTGCAGCACCCCGCCGACGATGCCAACAGCGACACCGTTACCACCCATTTTGAATACCACTGCATGGAGGACAACCTGCTGAAGCTGGACATGCTGGGTCACGATGACCCCACCATGATCAAGTACATGGAGGATCTCGCCGGCGTCAACGCCCGGCAAATTCCGCTGGACGACCCGGACACCATGTCCATTTTCACCTCCTCCAAGGTGCTGGGGTACGAGAATGACGAGATACTGGGCCCCACCGGCGCCGTGGCTATCCCGGAGTTCAACACCCGGTTCACCCGCCAGATGCTGGTGGACACCCAGCCGGACAACTTTAATACGCTGGTGCGTCTGTCGGGCTTCTCCCACGGCACCGACGTGTGGCTGGGCAACGCCCGCGACCTGATCGTCAGCGGTACGGCCACGGTTCTGGAAACGGTGGGCTGCCGCGACGATATCATGCTGTACCTGATCTCCATGGGGCTGGACCCCAAGATGAGCTTCAAGATCATGGAGGCTGTCCGTAAGGGCAAGGTGAAGAAGGGCGGCTTCTCCGAGGGCTGGGAGGAGGCCATGCGGGAGCACAAGGTGCCCGACTGGTACATTGAGTCTCTTGCCAAGATTGGCTATCTGTTCCCCAAGGCCCACGCCGTGGCCTATGTGATGATGGCCTTCCGCATCGCGTGGTTCAAGGTGCACAAGCCGCTGGCCTTCTACGCCACGTTCTTCTCCATCCGTGCCAAGGCCTTTGACGCGGAGTACTGCTGCGCCGGTCTGGACGCCGTGAAGCGGAAGATCAGGGAGATCGAGAACAACAAGGACGCCACCAACGTGGAGCAGGATCTGATGGTGACGCTGGAGGTGTGCTACGAGTTCTATCTCCGGGGCTTCCACTTTGACACCATCAATATCTACGAGTCCGATGCCACCCACTTCCGCATCATCGGGGACGACGCGCTGCTGCCGCCCTTTGTGTCGGTGCACGGTCTGGGCGAGGCGGCGGCGCTGGCCACCGTGGAGCAGCGCAAGGGCAAGGAGTTCATCTCCATCGAGGAGTTCGCCATGACCTGCAACAAGCTCAGTAAGACCCACATCGAGCAGCTGAAGGCGCTGGGCGCTTTCGCCGGCATGGCGGAGACCAGTCAGGTGAGTTTGTTTTGACGGCTGGGGTCGGTGCGGCGCAACGAACCTCCGGGAAAGATTCGTAGGCGCACCCCGCTCTACGAAGTGGATGCCCTCAAATGGCTACAGTTACCCTCACAAGCACAAAAAAGAGACGCTCGCAAGAGCGTCTCTTTTTATGAATCGAAATATGATCCGAATCAGATCTCCTTCTTCTTGCGGATCACCACGGCGGAGCCGGTCACGGACAGGATGCCCAGACCAACGTACATGGCGATACCAGCGTCGAAGGTCTTGCCGGACTTCACGGTCTTGGTTTCCGTGGTGGTGGAGCCGCTGTCGCCGCCATTAGTGGTGCGGCAGGTAGCCGTTACGGTCAGCTTGCTGTTCTCCTGATCGGCCAGCACCCAGCGGCCATTGTGGTTATTGCCGTTCTCGCCATCCAGCATGGAGATCAGCGGCTCTTCATACCACACCAGCAGCACGGTGTCGTTGGTGATGGCTTTCAGCTTGTGGGTCTTATTGATGCCCTCGTCTTTGCTGAACTTGGGATTCACGTAATACTTGGCCTGCGTCTTGTTCAGGGTCACGCGGCAGAAGTACACGCCGTCCTCCTCATACACCTCGGCAGAGAAGTAACCGTCAGTCAAATCATAGCTGCGGGTGTCGTGCTTGGCGGGCTTGGTCTTGCAGGAGACCTCAACAGACACCAGATACTTCAGCATGTCGGCGGTGGGAGCCGCGGGCGAGCAGGTCAGCCCCACATAAGCGGCCTCGTCCACGTACCAGTGGCCTGCGATCCAGGTGCTCTGGTCATCCGTCCAATGGCCTTCCTCCCACAGCAGGATGATGCCATCGTAGGAATAGGGAGCCCTGTCATGCTCCACGCCGGTGAGCTTGTTGAAGTCGGCAACATAGGGAGCGAAACCGTCGATGCCCTCAAACTCCTCGCTGCATATGACCACATCGTAGCGCCAGGTGTTCGCCGTGGTATCCCAACGCACCTGAGAAGCGGGCGTACCATCATCGTACACCCAATCCAGCGTGTAGGTGCCTTCCTTCAGCGCATAGGTTTTGGAACCATGATCGCCAGCGCCGACGCAGTTCACGATGACCGCACCGTCAAGGTCGGTCAGATCGGGGGCGGCGGGAGCCAGCTGGCACTTGGCGATGATGGTGAAAGTATCGTCCTTGGCGACCTCCCACTTCTTGGCGGTGGCGTTCCAAACCAGCTTGACAGTCAGGTCAGTGTTTTCATCCTCTACGTCAGCCTCGTGGGCGGGCGCGATGAACTCACTGCTGTACTTCTCAACATAGGTGTCCAGTTTGGCGGGATCCAGCTCCACGCTGCAGAAGAAGCTGCCGTCAGTGCCCCGCTCGACCGTCAGAGTGCTGCTCTTCAGGGTATCCATGACCGTGTCATAGGCCTTGGCATCGTGCTCTTTCAGCAGGGAGCAGTCCACATTCACCAGACCCTTCAGGAGATCCTTCAGATCATCGATGGAGGGGGCGTTGGGAACGGGATCGCACAGCACCGCAACGCGGGAAATATAAGAATCGTACAGCTCCCAGCCGGTGTCCTTCTTTTCCAGAATGGTGTAGCTGTGGTAGCGATACTTATGCTCGATGCCGATGTCTTCATGGTTGTTGTAGAGGTCGATATAGGGATCCAGATCCGCGGCATTATCGACCGTCAGGAAGTAGAGGATCTCGCCGTTTTCGGTCTTATAGGGGTTGCTGGTGTAATTCTTGTCCGGATACTTCGCCTGGAGTTCCTCGACCGTTACAGGTCTGAGGGAGGAGGAATCGATGCGGTCGGCCTCAGCGACATCCGTGATGGAAAATACCTTAGTACTATGCGCATTCGTGCTGACGACATCCTGGATGAGGAACCGTCTGCCCTTCAGCGCGTTGTCGATATCATCGTCGGTGGGGACGGGAAGATCCGCTTCGCACACGCAGTTCACCAGCGCCTGCTGGCTGCGCTGCCACGTTTTGGTGTCGGCGTTATACTTCAGCGTAACGGTCAGACGGCTGCCCGTCTCGGTATAGGTGTGGCCAGCCAGGCTCACGCCGTTGATGAAGCCGCCGTTGTATTCGTTCACATAGGGAACGGGGTTGGTAATGGTGACATCAAAGTAATAGTCGCCGTTGCTCTCATACACGCCCTTTTCGGTGTTGCGCGCCCAGGTGCCGGAGATGAAGGGGCGGGGGAGCGCACCGTGAGCATCCCGGTTAGGCGTCACGCAGTCCACCATCACAGGCTCCGAAATGACGCTGACCTGATCGTCAGTGGGGGCCTCAGGTGCGACGGGCTGCGGCTCACACTCCACCGTAAAGGTCACATTGGCGGGGGTGGGCACCCATGCGTTGTTCGTATAATTCAGGATGATGGTCTTGTCGCGACCATCCACCGTCGTATGGGTCACGCCGGGGAAGGAATCCTTATAGTCATTGATATAATCGGCGCCCAGAACGGTGATCGTGTACTGAGTGTCGCTGTTCTTGACGGAGGCATAGCGGCCAGCCATCAGGGGATAGGTCTTGGTGCCGTGGCCGTCAGTGGTGTTCAGGTCGGTAACGCGCACCGTCTCGCTGTTGAAGATGGTGTCAAAGTCGGGCTGGGGGATGGTGGGCGTGTAGGCCTCTTTGATGACCAGATAAATGGTATAAGTGGTCTGTGTTGCAGTATTACCACTCAGGTAAAAGCTGTAAATTTTGGGGGTGGCGCTGGCAGTTTTTGTCCAGCCGTCAAACTTCACGCCAAACTTCTGCTCCATCTGCTGGGCTGCGGCCCTGATATCACTGATTTTCATGCTGTGATTATAGCTGCCGCTGCCGCAGTTGGAGTACTGGCAGGTATAGGTGTACATCATGGACTCGTCACTGGTGTAGTTGTAGCCCAGATTGTACTTTTCGCTGACATGCAGGATCTGCATTTTTACCTGCCGTGTCTCGCCGGGGTTGGCCCAGACTGTTGTGGGGATCAGGCTGAACGCCATCACTAGACACAGCAGAAGGGCTGTGATTCTTTTCTTCATAAAAACCTCTCTTTCCCTTGTCTGGAAGTTGTATTGTGCAGCTGCCCGCGCCGTGCTTCACCCATCCCTGTCGCTGTGGAGTCCGCACGCCATGTTAAGCTACATATGTATAGACAGTATACCATTATATGTTGATTAAGTCAAACCTGTTTTGCGGCAAAATATAATAAAACACGGTAAAGTTTGCCGCCGCCCCGACTTGACAGCTATGTTATAATAGATACGATTGAAATTTTTGAGAAAAAAGAGGAAAACGCTATGGAAATCACCCAAGGGGTGGATTTTGAGAGCTTCGGCCTGTCCGAGGCCACGCTGCGGGCTATCCGCAACAAGGGATATACCGTATCCACGCCGGTACAGGCCGGCTGCATTCCGCCCATGATGGCGGGCAGGGACGTGATCGCCAAGGCCCCTACCGGCACCGGCAAGACCATGGCTTTCGGCATTCCCATCATTGAAAAGATCGATCCGGACAGCGAGGAGGTACAGGCCGTCATCATGGCCCCTACCCGCGAGCTGGCCATGCAGATCACCGACGAAATGCGGGATATCGCCGTGTATCACGAGGGCGTGCGGCTGGTGTGCCTGTATGGCGGCCAGCCCATCGGCAAGCAGATCAACGCCCTGAAGCGCAAGCCCCAGATCGTGGTGGCCACGCCGGGCCGTCTCAGCGACCATATGAAGCGCCGCACCGTGGTGCTGAAGGCCGTCAAGACCGTGGTGCTGGACGAGGCCGACCGCATGCTGGACATGGGCTTCATCCACGACGTGACCCGCATTCTGGACAAGATCCCCAGCCGCGAGAATCTGGGCATGTTCTCCGCCACCATCTCCCGTGAGGTGATGGATATTTCCTGGGTCTATCAGCGTGACCCCGAGGAGATCACCGTCCAGGCCACCAGGGAGAACAAGCCCGATATCCTACAATACCGTATCGAGGTGCCCTCCGACGGCAAGGTGGACGCCATCGCCAAAATCCTGGAGCACGAGGGCTATGACCGGGTGATCTGCTTCTGCAACACCAAGGGCAATACCGAGCGGCTCACCAAGTTCCTGCAGATGCGGGGCGTGGACGCCAAGTGCATTCACGGCGACATTCCCCAGAGCAAGCGTGAGGCCGTCATGCAGCAGTTCCGGGACGGCAAGCTCCGAGTGTTTGTCGCCACCGACGTAGCCAGCCGGGGCATCGACGTGGACGATGTGGATGCCGTGTTCAACTACGACGTGCCGGAGGAGAACGAGTACTACATCCACCGCATCGGCCGGACAGGCCGTGCCAAGCGCCACGGCGTGGCCTACACGCTGCTCAGCGACTTCCCCAGCCGTATGCGGCTGGACGATATCAAGCGCAACACCCGCAGCCCCATCGTCTCCGCCAAGCTGACGGAAGACGGCGAAGTGGTAGCGGAGTGAGATCTTATGTGTAGCGCACCCGTAGGGGCCGGCGTCCCCGACGGCCCGCGCAGTGAACGAACTGACCATCCGAATTTATCGTAGGGCGGGGTGCCCTACGGGAACGCATAACGCATAAAATGCATCTGATATACGACGGGGCGTCGAGGACGCCGCCCCCTACGCACTCCCTTGCAATTCCCAACAAAGAGGAGAAAACCCATGAAACCTACCAAACGACTACTCTCCCTGCTTCTGGCGCTGTGCATGGCGCTGACGCTTGCCGCCTGCGGCGAAGCGGAGCCGGAGCATATGACCGTCCGCGCCGCATTGGTGGACGCGCCCCACACGCTGGATCCGGCGCTGGCCGTCACCGAAACGGAAAAGACCGTGGACGCCCAGCTGTTTGAAAATCTGATGAAGATCAACACCGCCGGTGCCCTTACCCCCGCGCAGGCCGCCAGCTATACCTATACCGACAACATGGACGGCACCGAGACGTATACCTTCACCCTCCGCAATGATATCTACTGGTCGGACGGCCAGAAGGTCACGGCGGGCGACTTCGTTTACGCCTGGCAGCGTCTGGTGGATCCGGAGACCAACTCCCCCCACGCCTCCATCCTGAACATGGTGGCGGGCTATGCCGACGCGGTGGCCGGCGACCCGGCGGCTCTGCAGGTCTGGGCCAGTGACGACCGCACCCTTGTGGTGGTCATCGAGGGTCACTGCTCCTACTTCCTGCAGGTGGTGTGCACGGCAGTGTCCACCATGCCGGTACGCGCCAGCGTCACCCAGACGCCGGAGGGGGAGGGCGACACCGCTGACACGGCCGATGATACCGAACCGACGCAGCGGCCCGACTGGTCGCTGTCCTCCGCCACGCTGCTGACCAACGGCCCCTACGCCGTCTCGTCCATGACGGCGGATGGCCTGAACGCCAGCGCCGCCAAGAAGTATTATGACGCTCGCCGCCTTGGACCCGATCAGCTGGAGTTCGTCTATGCCGCCAATTCCGCCGATGCCATGGCCCTGTATGACAGCGGCGACGTGGACTTTGTGCTGGACGCCGGAGAGACGGAGGGCGCGGTGGAGGCTTCCTCCGCCGTGGTCAAGACCGTGCTGGTGAACCAGATGGCCACCAGCTTGAGCGAGAGCGTCCGTCAGGCCATGTCCATGGTGATCGACCGCAACGCACTGGCGGAGCTGGTCGGCGGGGAGGACGAGGTGTTCCGCGCCGCCGACGGCCTGATCCCCGACGGTATCACCACCTCTCAGGGCGAGTCCTTCCGTCAGGCCAACGGCCCGGCCATCGACAACGATCCGGAGAAATACGACCAGCGGTGTCAGCAGGCGACGGAGCTGCTGCGCAGCGCCGGTTATACCCCCACCACGCTGGAGCATATGAACACGGTGACGCTGCTGTACGAAAATACCGCCGAAAACGCCAAGGTGGCTCAGGCGCTGCAAACCGTCTGGCGGGAAAAGCTGGGCGTCCGCATTACCGTCCGTTCCGTTGCGCCGGAGGATATGATGACCACCCTGAAAAGCGGCGAGTTCTCGCTGGCGCTGACCAGCGTCAACGGCGACCGCAACACGGCGCTGAGCTACCTGAACCGCTTCAGCAGCAGCCAGCTGGAGAATTATGGCCAGTATTACTCCAACGCCTACGATATGCTGATCCGCACCGCTGCCAACTCCAGCAGCGACGAGGCGCGGGACGCCTATCTGGCGGACGCGGAGACCATGCTGCTGGACAGCGGCTACGTGATGCCCCTGTATAACGAGACGTATACGTGGCTGCTGCGGGACACCTTCACCGGCCTGCACACCGACGGCATGGGGGTCTATTACTTCCAGAATGTGGTAAAAACCAGCTCGTAACCGAGAAAGGACGGCCGCAAGGTCGTCCTTTCTTTGACAAAAAATTTATTCACAGGAAAATTTGCCTTTTCCCTTGACAACCGCCGCAAGGTATTGTATAATGTCTCTCGGAAGTTACACCTCAGTGGTGCTGCCGATCAAAATGGTGACATAGCCAAGTGGTAAGGCAAGGGTCTGCAAAACCCTCATTCCCCGGTTCAAATCCGGGTGTCACCTCCAATCAAAACTCCCGAAACACAAGTGTTTCGGGAGTTTTTTTATGCCCGAAAACAGGTTTTAGCCTTATTTTTAGCCTTATTGGGTCAACTGGCGGAAACTGTACGGATAAAACGCTCCATACGGTCGGCACTTTCACGCTTCATCTGGTCTGTCACATGGCCATATACGTCCAACGTAAAGGCCGCTGTGGCATGGCCCAAATTGCCCTGCACGGTTTTGATGTCATCCCCGGCGCGGATTGCGGCAACTGCGTAGGAGTGATGCAAGTCGTGGAAACGGGCATTGGGACAACCGATGGCCGCAACAATGCGCTTGTACTCGCGGTAGACCGTCGGCTTTGTCAGGTGTGTCCCGAACTCGTTGGTAAAGACCAGACCCTCCGGATTTTGCCAATCGCTGCCCAGCAATAGCTTCTGCTGCATCTGCCAGCGGTGCTGCTGCTGCAATCGGGTCAGGACAGTCTGTGCCGCGGCGATGGTGCGGCTTCGACCATTCTTCGGAGAAACAAGCTCATAGCCCTTGCTCCCCTTGTCCTGATGCAGTTGCATTTGCTTTTCCACAGAGATGATAATGCTATTTGCAAAGCAACCGGAGCAAATAGCGACGATGCTATCGTGATAACACGCATTTCGACCGACTCCGATCCGGGTGTCACCTCCAGATGAAAACCTCGTAACCATACCGGTTACGAGGTTTTTTATGTCTGCTTCGGGCGGATATCTAATCATCGTCGAGCTGTGGTGGGGTGAAGTTATCTGATCTTTCGTCGTCAAATTGGGGTGGTGAAAAGCCGTCTGGCTTTTCACCAATATTGCTATCCCCATCGGTTTTTTCTCCGCGATCACTATCTCTGCCGGGCATGCCGCCGCCGGTGTTCATGCTGCCCATCACGCTGAGATCCAATGTGGAGGCATCCACCAGCGCGTCGCTGCTGCGCTGCGCGCTTTCCGTGGAGGGAATCGTCCCGTCAAGCTGGCCCTGAATGGACTCGCCCCGCAGCTTTACCACCTGATAGAGAGTATCGACCGCCGTCAGATATTCGTCGTAGGAATAGAACGCGGTGGGGTCTGTCTCCACAAGCTCGTCGATCTGGTTGCGCACCCGCTCATAGAAGGCGTCAAATCCGCCGCCGTTGATATACTCGCTTACAAGTTGCTGCAGATAGGCGTAATACTGGCTGTGGTAGGTTTCGTTCTCCATCAGCGTATCGAAGAAGTTTGTGGCGGAGAACGCATTGTCGATGGCATCGTTCACAACGCTGGTAGCATCATTATCGCTTCCCATGCCGCCGAGAGCCAGATTATAATCCCACGGGATCAGGTTTAATTTCCCGCCGGCTTCATAGAGGTAATAGTTGTGGGCCATCATGCCGGACAGGCTGTCCTCGTTGACGGAGAACACATGGACGGCCATATAGCGGAGCAGATTGTCGATGTCCATATAGGTTTCGAGATCATTGCCCTCCGAAATGTTTTTAAGGGCAGTGACCACGCGCTTATGGTCGACCTTTGTGGTTGATGTGATCTCACTATCCCAGATGGTCTCATAGCTGTCCAGTTCATCATCCGTGTAGTTGAGGTTCGCGCCGCCGCCCGTGGAGAAGCCGCCCATGCCGCCGCCAAAATTGAGATCCATCGGAGGGCGCTCCCCGGAATCGGTCGAGGGTTTTGCCGGGGGGGCGCCGCTCATATCCGGTTCCTGTGATGGAGCATCGGTATTTTCCTGCGTATCCGGCGGGGTCATGTTGCCGAAGTCGATAGCATCAAAATCCATATCATCGGCATTGAAGTCACCAAAATCCTTTCCGCCGCCGATGTTCATGCTGTCCGGTTTGTAGAGTTCTCCACTCTGCGCGCCGTAGTTGCGGAGCATAAAGCTGTCCTCCACCGCTTCCAGCGCCAGATACACACCCCAATATTCTCCGTTGACTGAGATTTTGGCATAATTGTAGAGGGACGCATCTGCGCCGAGATACTGGTACATATCGTAAATCAGCGCCTCTTTCATGTTGGTGGCGTCGGCATAGTTGTTGTTCAGAATCAGCTTGTCCAAACCGAAGCAGGTCTGTCCGTCTACATAGTGGTCAAATTCCAGCTTGAAGCTGTAGCGGTCGGTGGTGGGGTCGCTGGCGATGGAGGTCAGGCTGGTGTTGCCTTTGGGCCGGATGGCAACACGGTAAAAGGTCGTGCCGTTGACCTCTACATCGCACTGGTAGTATTCCTCTGCCGTGGCGTTGGCCAGCATATCATTCCAGTCGGCTTCATCCATCAGAATATTGACCGCCAGAATGCTGCTGGTGTCAAAGAGCTCCGTTTCATACTCCATGGAAATGCCCGTATCTCCCAGTGCCTCCGTGATCTGACTGGAAAACGCGACAGCACAAAGGCATAGACAGACAGCGACCGCCATGACCACAGCGATGATTTTCGTGATGTGTTTATGAGCGATCATAGGCTTTCTCCATTACGACAGGTATTCGCCGTTGTAGCTGACAAGGGTTGCGTTCTCCACGCCGGGCAGGCGGGAGATCAGGTTGACAAAGCCGGTGGACGCATCCTTGGTGCGCAGCTCCGCCGTCAGCTCGATCCCGGCGGCGGTGATGGTTTTGGATTTGACGATGTAGTGCTGGGTATCTTTGCTGAGGATATCCAGCGCGGCGGTTTCCGCCTCTTCGTCTGCGCAGTTCATCACAAGGATATAGGGATCATTGCGAATCTTGCGGTTGGCGAACAGCAGCAGGATCACGCCGATGATGGCGGAGCCGATGACAGCCAGCGGGATCATACCCGCGCCGATGACAATGCCCGCCGCCAGAGACCAGAACAGGAACACGATCTCCACCGGCTCCTTGATGGCGGCGCGGAACCGGACGATGGACAGCGCGCCCACCATGCCCAGAGACAGCACCACATTGGATGTGACCACCATAATGACCAGCGTGGTGACAAGGGACAGGCCCACCAGCGTCAGGGCAAAGCCGCTGGAATACATCACCCCGGTCAGCGTTTTCTTGTAGATGATAAAAATAAACAGGCCGATCACCAGCGCAACGGCCAGACCGATAACGGTATCAAGAATGGAAAATTCGGAAATGTTCTCCAAAAAGCTGGATTTGAAAATATCATTGAAGCTCATGCTGCTTTCTCCTTACTTAAATATAGTGATTAGCCGAACCGGCGGCACGCGCTGTATTTTGAAAACGCCTGTTGGCGAAGCTCTTCCGATTGCAGCAGACAACGGATGACTTCCGGCAAAAAGGCGTCATATTTTACCTCTAAGACCACATCGCCGGGGGCGTCTGTGGCGCTGATATCCGAGATCACGCCATCCGAAAAATCCTGTTGGAACAGGCTCGTCCGGATATGGGAATCGAAGGTCACGCGGACATTTCCGGCGTCGTAGATGTACGGCTCCCGCACATAGGACACCAGCACGCGGGGACGAAGCTGCTGCGTTTTCATTTTGCAGTATAGCTCCCGAACAAGAGACTGCGGATGCTCCAGCATCCATGCCCCTGGCTCCTGAAGGATCCTCCGATATTCCTCGACGGTCAGCGGGGCGTCGAGTTTCATACTTAAATTATTGTGCTTGATTTTCTTTTCCAGCGTAATGAAAGAGAAGTCGTCGTTGTAATAGCGGATGCGGAATTTTTCGCGGTGCTGCACACTATTGATCTTTTCCCGCAGCGCCTTGTCTCCATAATTATCAAAGTAGACGCTTCGTATCGTATAAAGTCCATCCGCTCCCGTGTGCGGATCGCGCTTCATGACGGCCTTGAGCCGCTGCCTGAGCGCGTGGTGGCCGGCGGGGCTGATCTGATATTTCAGTTCATGCCGGTAGCTTCCGGTGAGTTCCATGGTTATGCTCCTTTCTGTCCCGTGTGACGGGATACACTTTACAGAAGTTTCCTGAAACGTACTTGAAAAAGAAAAAATTTCAGGTTCATTTCAATTTCCTATGTAAAATAAGGGACAGATAGGAGGGGATAACGATGCGTATCCTGATTGCGGAAGACGAAGTGACCATCGCCCGCGCGCTGAAGGTCATGCTGGAAAAGAACAAATACACGGTGGATATGGTACACAACGGCAACGACGCGTTGGATTACATACAGGCTGCCAGCTATGACGCGCTGGTGCTGGATATCATGATGCCGGGAAAAGACGGGATCGAAGTGCTGAAAGCCGCCCGCGCGTCGGGAAACACCACGCCGGCCCTGTTTTTGACTGCCAAGGCGGAGATCGCCGACCGGGTGGCCGGGCTGGACGCGGGCGCGGATGATTATCTGCCCAAGCCGTTTGCCGCCAGTGAATTTCTGGCTCGTGTCCGGGCGCTGGTGCGGCGCAGCAGCGCTTATGCCCCCGCTGATCTCCGTCTGGGCAACGCAACGCTGGATCGGAGCCGGTATCTGCTGAAAACCGATTCCGATGAAATACGGCTGAACAACAAGGAGTATCAGCTTATGGAGCTGTTTTTCCGCCATCCCCGGCAGGTGTTCTCGTCGGAGCATCTGATGGAGAATATCTGGGGTCTTGACAGCGAAGCGGAGATGGATGTAGTCTGGACGTATATCAGCTTTCTGCGGAAGAAGCTCAAGCAGGTCGGCGCGAACATCGAGATCAGAACGATCCGCGGCGCGGGCTATGCGTTGGAGGAAATGTCATGCTGAAAAAAATGCGCTGGCGCTTTATCGGCGCGGCCATGGCGGCGTTTACGGCAGTGGTCGTGACGCTGCTGTGCTTCGTGAATTTCTGGAATTACCACAGCGTGACCGGCCAGCAGGATGACGCTCTGGCACGGATCATGGAAATGGAAGTGGAGCGGAAGCCCTCCGCTCCCGGGCGGGACACGCCGCCCCTCGACGGCTGGGCACATTTTTCCCCGGAGGTACAGTATTCTCTCCGCTTCTTTGCCGTCTATTATGACAGCGAAGGCACTGCCCTGCGGGTCAATCAGGATAACATCGCGTCCATCTCAGAGGAGGAAGCGAAGGCCTATGCAGACGCGGCTCTGGCTGGCGGAAAAGCGCAGGGCTACGAGAGCGGCTACCGCTATCTGGTCAGCACGACGGAGGGCGAAACGGTGGTGCTGTTTCTGAACTCCGAGCGGGAGATACAGACCATGCAGTCGCTGCTGTGGATCACGCTGGCCATCGCCGGCGTGTGCCTTGTGGTAGTGTTCGGGCTTGTGATGCTCTTTTCCCGGCGGGCCATCACGCCGTATCTGAAGAATATGGAGGCCCAGAAGCAGTTCATTACCAACGCCAGCCATGAGCTGAAAACCCCTCTGACCGCCATCTCCACCAGTGCCGATGTGCTGGCCATGGAGCATGAGGGGGATGAGTGGGTGCGCAGCATTCAGGTGCAGTCCGGACGGCTTGCGAAGCTCATCACCAGCCTTGTGACACTTTCCCGGCTGGATGAAGAAAATCCGTTCCCGGCGCGGACGGGATTTTCCCTCAGCGATGCCCTCTGGGAGATCAGCGAGCCGTTTGTGTCGCTGGCACAGGCCAAGGGAAAGACCTACACCCAGAACATTGCCGATGGCCTGACCGTGACCGGCAACCGGACGGCCATTCAGCAGATGGTGTCCATCCTGCTGGACAACGCCCTGAAATACTCCGCCGACGGCGGCAGCATTTCGTTGGCGGCACGGCGCAGTGGGAAAAAGACGGAGATCACGGTGTCCAACACCGTGGACGCGGTGCAGGCCATCGACACCACCCGCCTGTTTGACCGGTTCTACCGGGCGGACGAGTCCCACTCCAACACCGTCAGCGGTACGGGTATCGGCCTTTCCATTGTCAAGGCCACCGTGGAGGCTCACGGCGGGACGATCTCGGCCAGACAGGAGGGCCGCGTCATGATGTTCACAGCGCGGCTGTAAAACACTGCAACAGGCTCCATCGCCTATTAGGCGATGGAGCCTGCTGGGATTTTCAAATGATTTTTTCAGTTGCCGTCTTGCAAGAGACTGCTGCCGGTGGTACAATGTAATTGAAATTAGCTTCTGTCATACCGCCGCAGGCGATGCGAGCTGCCGAAGGCAGCTTTTATAAAGGTTGCCGGTTAGATACAGCTAACCGGCAGAGTAAAAGTAAGGGGATACCCCGATGAAAGTTTATTCGTTTGGCAATTCGGAAGCGCCGGTGCTCCATGAGCAGGACATGCAGCACGAGGAGTTGCTGGCCTGTCATCCGGAGCAGTGGGCGCGGCTGGTGAAAGAGATCGCGGCAAATAGGAGGCAGTTAACATGATCGGAAAAGTGATAGTAGAGGGTCTCGGCCTTGGCCTTGGCCTGCTGCTGGTGCTGGTCTGCGCCGTGGGCATCAGCCGGGGCGCGGTGGCGCTGGTGCACCTCTATAACCCGGAGGTGCAGGAGCGCTGCGTGGCGCTGGGACTGACCACCCCGGAGCGGATCAGGCGCAGCAGCATCCTGTTTAAGCTGGTGTGCGTCCCCGGCTATATCGCCTATGTGCTGGTGTGCGTCTACGCCGTCAACGGCGCGCGGGGCTTCCTGACGCCCTTCTGGCAGCTGCTGGTGATCCTGTCCGTCATGAACCTGATCGACCGCTTTCTGGTGGACGACCTCTGGGTGGGACACACCAACGCGTGGACGATCCCCGGCACGGAGGATCTGAAGCCCTACATCACGGCGCAGAACAGGAAGGTCAAGTGGCTGTTCGGCACCGTGGGCATGGCGGTCATGGCGGCGGTGCTGTCCGGCATCATGCTGCTGTTCGTCCCCTGACAGGAGGGCGCGTATGTTCTGGGACAAGGTAGCCTGCGTGTACGACGTTTTCGCCAACGTCATCAACCGGAAGGCCAACCGCGCGCTGTGCGAAACGGTGGCGGCGCTGATCCGGCCCGCCGACACGGTGCTGGAGTGCGCCTGCGGCACGGGACTGCTGACCGGGGTGATAGCGCCCCGGTGCAAGAGCCTGACAGCGACGGATTTCTCCGCCAACATGCTGAAGCGGGCGGAGAAAAAGCTGAAAAAATACGGCAATGTGCGGTTCGCACAGGCGGATATCACGAAGCTGGACTATCCGGATGGCAGCTTCGACGCGGTGGTGGCCGCCAACGTCATCCACCTGCTGGATGAGCCGTACCGGGCGCTGGCGGAGCTTGACCGGGTCTGCAAGCCGGGCGGCAGGCTCATCATCCCCACCTATATGAACCGGACGGACAGGGGAACCACCAACAGCGTTTCCGGCGCCATCGGCCGGGTGGGCGCGGATTTCAAGCGGGAGTTCACGCCGGAGAGCTACCGGCAGTTTTTCGCCGCCGCCGGGTATACGGACGCCCGCTATACCCTGTGCCGGGGGCGGATCCCCTGCGCGGTAGCGGTGCTGCAAAAGTAAACAGAAGCGGAGGGGGATCCCCTCCGCTTTTGCACAAAATTTGTGCAGCTGCCGCATTTTGCCCATGGCTTCCCTGCGTAGAGTCTGGTAAAATTCAGACATAATGATGCGCTTTGACCATGGCATCCATGCGCGGAATCTGCTAAAATGCGGACATACTGAAGGGGAGCGCACCTGCCATTTTCGGCCGCCCGGTTGAGAAGCGAGTGATTAGTATTTTGAATGATACTCCTTATAAAAAATATTGCAAATCATGAAGTTTGTATTATAATAAATCTAATATACCTACAGGATTATCTATGAATTTTTGCGAAGAAGGTGAATAGTATGGAACTTCAGATTCAGGATCTTGTTTCTTCCATCAAAAAGGACGGCATCGACAGCGCCAACAGGGAAGCCGCCGCCATTGTAGCAGAGGCCAGAAAGCAGGCGGAGGCCATTGTGGCCGACGCCAAAGCGGAGGCGGACAGGCTGCGCGGCGACGCCAGGGCGGAGATCGAGGTGTTCAAGAGCAGCGCCCAGCTGAACGCTGAGCAGGCCAGGCGGGACGCTGTGCTGGCGTTCCGGCAGGAGATCCAGAAGGAATTCGAGAAGCTTCTGGCCGCCGACGTGGGCAAGGCGCTGGATCAGCACACGCTGGCCAAGCTTATTCAGGCTGCCGTGCAGGGGGAGGACGTTTCCGCCTATACGGCAGAGGTGGGTCAGGTGACGGAGGGGCTCCGTCAGGAGCTGGCCCAGGAGCTGAAGGCCGGGCTTGAGATCCGCCCCTCCAAAAAGGTGGGCGCGGGTTTCCGGCTGGCCGCCAAGGACGGCTCCGGCTACTTCGACTGCTCTGAGCAGGAGATCGCCAACATGCTGACGCCCTTCTTCCGGGATACGCGCCTGTAAGGGGGTGCCGCTGTGGCTTCCTATTACTATCTGGTCTCCAGCCTGCCGATGCTGAAAACCCAGGGCGAGCCGCCGATAGACTATGCCGCGTTTCTCGGCATGTGCAAAACGGCGGTCAGCAGCGGGGTGTATCAGACGCTGGAGGAGCTGACGGTGGAATCGGACAAGGGGCCGCTGCTGTCGGAATGGGCCGCTTTTTATAAGGCGCTGTCCCGCGAGCTGACCTATCAGCGCAGCGTGAAGCTGGGCCGCGCCTGTCCCGTTCCCTCTGACCGGGACGCCGCCATCGTGCAGACGGTGACGGCGGCGGTGAACGCCGAGAATCCGCTGGAGGGCGAGCGGCTTCTGCTGGACTTGGAATTCCGCCGTCTGGACGACATGATCGGCCTGCACAATTTCGATGACCATGCCCTGTACGGCTACGCCATGAAGCTGCGGCTGCTGGAGCGGCAGCGGGGCTTCCGGTACGAGACGGGCAAGCGGGCCTTCGACGGCCTGATGGACAGCATCCGGCAGCAGGTCGCCAGCCTATCATAAAACAGGAGAATCAAAATGGACAAAGTGACAGGATATGTGACCGGAGTGAACGGAAATCTGGTGGCTGCCAGCTTTTCCGGCTCCGTGCGTAAAAATGAAGTGGGCTATGTGCTGGTGGGGGATGACCGCCTGAAGGGCGAGGTCATCCGCGTCAACGGCGACACGGCCAGTATGCAGATCTATGAAATGACCAACGGCATTCAGGTGGGCGACAAGGTGGAGCTCTCCGGCGAGCTGATGAGCGTGGAGCTTGGCCCCGGCCTGTTGACCCAGGTGTTCGACGGCTTGCAGAACCCCCTGCCGGAGCTGGCCGAGAAGTGCGGCTTCTTTTTGGAGCGGGGCGTGTATCTGGATCCCATTCCCAATAAGGACTGGGAGTTCACCCCGCTGGTGAAGCCCGGTGATACCGTCACCGCCGGTGACGCGATAGGCAGTGTGCCGGAGGGGCTGTTCACCCATCTTATCATGGTGCCTTTTGGCTTAAAGAACGAGTGGAAGGTAAAGTCCGTCCGGGAAAAGGGCGTGTATAACGTCCGGGATACCGTGGCGGTGCTGGAGAATGAGCAGGGCGAGGAGAAGAAACTGACCATGGTGTTCTCCTGGCCGGTGAAGCAGCCCATCCGCTGCTATGAGGAGCGCCTGCGGCCCGATGAGACGCTGGTAACGCAGCTGCGCTGCGTGGATACGTTCCTGCCGGTGGCAAAGGGCGGCACCTTCTGCGTGCCCGGCCCCTTCGGCGCGGGTAAGACAGTCCTGCAGCACATGGAGGCCAAGAACGCCGACGTGGACGTGGTGATCGTGGCGGCCTGCGGCGAGCGTGCCGGCGAGGTGGTGGAGGTGCTGACGGAGTTCCCGGAGCTGACCGACCCCCGTACCGGCCGCTCCCTGATGGAGCGCACCATCATCATCTGCAACACCTCCTCCATGCCTGTGGCCGCCCGTGAGGCGTCGGTGTACACCGCCGTCACCATGGCGGAGTATTACCGCCAGATGGGGCTGGACGTGCTGCTGCTGGCGGACTCCACCAGCCGCTGGGCACAGGCCATGCGTGAAATGAGCGGCCGTCTGGAGGAGATCCCCGGCGAGGAGGCGTTCCCCGCCTATCTGGAATCCGTTATCGCCTCGTTCTATGAGCGGGCCGGTAAGGTGCGGCTGAAGAGCGGCAAGGTGGCCTCCGTTACCATCGGCGGCACCGTATCCCCCGCAGGCGGCAACTTCGAGGAGCCTGTGACACAGGCCACGCTGAAGGTGGTGGGCGCATTCCACGGTCTGTCCCGCGAGCGCTCCGACGCCCGAAAGTACCCCGCCATCCACCCCATCGACTCCTGGAGCAAGTATCAGGGCGTGGTGGACAGAGAGCGGGTGGAGCAGGCCCGCGCCATCCTCAAGCGCAGCAACGAGATCAACCAGATGATGAAGGTCATCGGCGAGGAAGGCACCTCCGACGCGGACTATACCGTCTATCAGAAGGGCGAGCTGTTGGACGCGGTGTATCTCCAGCAGAACTCCTTCGACCCCATCGACGCCGCCTGCGGCCCCGACCGCCAGCGCTACGAGTTCGACGTACTGTACGATGTGCTGAAGCGCGATTTCAGGCTCGATGACAAGAAAGAGATCCGCGCCTTCTTCAACCAGCTCCGTCAGGAGTTCCTGGACTGGCACAATACCGAGTTCCGGACGCCGGAGTTCGAGGCGCAGGAAAAACGGCTCAAGGACTTTTATCTGAGCAAGGCAGCGCTTTGAGAGGTGAGTCATGATGCAGAAAGTTTATACGAAAATTGAATCCATCGTGGGCAACGTGGTAACTGTCCGGGCCTCCGGCGTCCGCAGCGGCGACCTGGCGCTGGTGGGCGACAGCTACGCCAACGTCATCAAGCTGGACAAGGATCTGGTGACATTGCAGGTGTTCAGCGGAACCCAGGGCGTCAGCACCACGGATCCTGTCCGTTTTCTGGGCCGCCCCATGATGGTGTCCTTCTCCGACCACCTGCTGGGCCGCATCTTCGACGGCGCGGGTGTGCCCCGTGACAACGGCCCGGCCCTGACGGAGAACATGATCCCCATCGGTGGCCCCTCCGTGAACCCGGCCAAGCGTATCGTACCCAACAAGATGATCCGCACCGGCATCCCCATGATCGACGTGTTCAACACGCTGGTGGAGAGCCAGAAGCTGCCTATCTTCTCCGTGTCCGGCGAGCCCTATAACCAGCTGCTGTCCCGCATCGCCATGCAGGCGCAGGTGGACGTGATCGTGCTGGGCGGCATGGGACTGAAATACGACGACTATCTGTTCTTCCGGGACACGCTGGAAAAGAGCGGCGCCATGGGCCGCACGGTGATGTTCATTCACACCGCCTCTGACCCCACCGTGGAATGCACACTGGTGCCGGATATGGCGCTGGCCGTGGCGGAGCAGTTCGCGCTGGCCGGAAAGCGGGTGCTGGTGCTGCTGACGGATATGACCAACTACGCCGACGCCCAGAAGGAAATGGCCATCACCATGGAACAGGTGCCCTCCAACCGCGGTTACCCCGGCGACCTGTACAGCTGTCTGGCGGCCCGCTATGAAAAGGCCGTGGACTTCGGCGACGCAGGCTCCATCACCATTCTGGGCGTGACCACCATGCCCGGCGACGATGTGACCCACCCTGTGCCCGACAACACCGGCTATATCACCGAGGGCCAGTACTACCTGAAAAACGGCCACATCGAGCCCTTCGGCTCCCTGTCCCGTCTGAAGCAGAACGTCAACGGCAAGACCAGAAGCGACCACCGGGCGCTGATGGACGGCATGATCCGCCTGTACAGCGCCTATAAGGAGAGCCTGGAAAAGAAGTCCATGGGCTTCATGATGTCCGAGTGGGACGAAAAGCTGCTGAAATACGGCCATCTCTTTGAGACGAAGCTGATGGATCTGAGCGTGAACATCCCCTTAGAGGAGGCGCTGGATCTGGGCTGGGAGATCCTGGCCGAGTGCTTCGAGCCCAACGAGACGGGCCTGAAAACCAGTCTCATTCAGGAGAGATGGCCCAAGCCCGCCACCGCGGAGTAAGGGGGCGCCTATGGCTGTCAAACTGACGAAAAATGAATTAAAGGTGCAGAAGGATCGCCTGAAGCAGTTCCAGCGGTATCTGCCCACGCTGCAGCTGAAAAAGCAGCAGCTGCAGGCCGTGGTGATGCAGGTCACCGCCCAGCTGGAGCAGGTGGCGCGGCAGCGTCAGGCCGCTGTGGCCGGTCTGGACGACTGGGTGGCCGTCTTTGCGGAAAACGACAGCTTCCCGGCGGAAAAGCGGCTGGACGCCCTGATCCGCCCCAGGCATGTGGTGTGCGGAGAGCAGAACATCGCCGGCGTCACCGTGCCGGTATTTCAGGAGCTGAGCTTCGAGGATATTCAGTACGACGTGGCGGAC
>ENA-OUQC01000549-OUQC01000549.1-human-gut-metagenome-genome-assembly--contig:-NODE-549-length-25881-cov-41.978316_pt1 | contig 25881 bp, 21 predicted proteins | sample MGYA00237942_ERZ548815 | MGnify/ENA primary metagenome ERZ548815 (study PRJEB26490, sample SAMN05194722) | human gut metagenome | biome: terrestrial biome; feature: human-associated habitat; material... | reverse complement strand
CCCCAAAGGCGCCGCTCGCCGCCGTTTTTCCCCGCCTAACACCCGCCGCACCCAAATAAACTTTCCACTTTCCACTCAAAAATCCCCCCACCTCTGCCTTTTCACGGAAAAAATCCCCCATGGAATGCAAATTTTAGCATATCCTCGTATTGAAATACCCCCCACGCCGTTTTATAATGAAAAAAAGACCAACAGGAGGCGACAGCATGAACGAGATTTTTGTCACCGGCCACCGCAATCCCGACACGGATTCCATCGTGGCGGCCATGTCCTATGCCGCCCTGCGCAACGCCTTGGGCGACCGGCAGTATGTGGCGGCGCATCTGGGTCATGTCAGCGACGAGACCGGCCGTATGCTCAAGCATTTCGGCTTCGAGGAGCCGCTGTCTTTGCGCACGGTGCGCACCCAGGTCTGCGATCTGGATTTTGACACGCCCCCCTGTTTAAGCTCCTCCGTCACCATGGATCGGGCGTGGCATGTGATGCACGAGCAGCGCATTTCCGCCGTCCCCGTGGTGAATGACGACGGCACGCTCTACGGCATGCTCTCCGCCGGCGACATCGCCACCTTCAGCATGGAGACGCTGGTGGACTCCCATGTGGAGGAGCTGCCGGTGTTCAATCTGGTCAGCGTGCTGGAGGGGCGCATCGTCAACGAGGGCAGCGGCATCCCCACCAGCATCAGCGGCAACGTGGTGGTGGCCATGCCCCAGGCCGCCGAGAACCTGCGCTTTTCCGGCAGCAACAACATCGTCCTCTGCGCCAGCCAGCCGGACATGATCCAGCGCGCGCTGGATCAGAAGGTGAGCTGCCTCATCGTCTGCCGCGCGGAGATCGACCCGAATCTGGAAAATTACGAGGGCGACACCTGCATCATCTCCACGCCCTTCCCCGCAGGCCGCGTGTGCCGCCTGATCTATCAGGCCATCCCCATCTCCCGTCCCTGCCAGCGGGGCGAGATCGTGTGCTTTCATCTGGACGACTACATAGACGACGTCCGCGAGGTGGTGCTCAAGAGCCGCTACCGCAGCTACCCCGTGCTGGACGAAAACGAAAACGTCGTGGGCACCCTGTCCCGCTACCACTTGCTGCGCCCCCGCCGCAAGCAGGTGGTGCTGGTGGATCATAACGAGGTCTCCCAGTCCGTGCCGGGCTTGGATCAGGCGGAGATACTGGAGATCATCGACCACCACCGTCTGGCAGATATCCAGACCGGTCAGCCCATTTATGTGCGCAATGAGCCTGTGGGCAGCACCAACACCATCATCGCCGCCATGTATCAGGAGCACGGCGTCATTCCCTCCGGCTCCATGGCCGGCCTCATGGCCGCGGCCATCCTGTCCGACACGGTGATGTTCAAGTCCCCCACCTGCACCAAGCGGGATATTTCCATGGCCGAGCGTCTGGCGCGCATCGCCAATGTCAATCTGGACGATCTGGGCAAGGAGCTTTTCTCCTCCGTCAGCCCCGATAAGCCCGTGCAGGAGATGATCGCCTCGGATTTCAAGGAGTTCCACATCGCCGAGCAGGTGCTGGGCGTGAGCCAGATCACCTGTCTGGACTCGCTGGACATCATGAGCCGCAAGGACGAGCTGCTCAAGGAGATGAACCACCTCCGCGACGAGCATCACTACGACATGGTGCTCCTCATGCTCACAGACGTGCTTCTGGAGGGCACGCAGCTTCTGTATGTGGGCAGCGACGACGCCATCCGCAACGCCTTCTCCGTGGAGCCCAAGGACAACACCCTCTTCCTCCCCGGCGTCATGAGCCGCAAAAAGCAGATCATCCCCATGCTCACCGCCCTCTGGGGGTAAAACGCCTGTCGAAAATTCCTGCGGGATTTTCTGACTTTGTAAAAAATATAAACTCTCGGAACCCGTTTCCGAGAGTTTTTTTCAAAAAATCTGTAAGAATTGTCCCCAAGATCTGTCTTTAGAAGTGAAAGGTCAAGGGAAAGGAGGAAGGCTCATGGACGACGCCGCCCTCGTGGGGCTTTACTGGGCAAGGGATGAGCGCGCCATCCCCGCCACAGCGGAAAAATACGGTGCCTACTGCGCCGCCATCGCCCGAAACATCCTGCCCGACCCTCAGGACGCGGAGGAGTGCGTCAGCGATGCCTATCTGCAGGCGTGGAACGCCATTCCGCCCCACAGACCCGCCGTTTTCTCCGCCTTTTTGGGCAAGCTCACCCGCAATCTGGCGCTGAACCGCCTGCGGCAAAACACAGCGCAGAAGCGGGGTGGGGGAGAGGCGGCGCTGGTCTTCGAGGAGGTGGCGGAGCTGCTGGCCGGCTCGGACACCGCGGAAGATGCCGCCCTCCGGCGGGAGCTTCTGTCGGCCATAGACGCATTCCTCGCGGCGCTTTCGCCGCGGGATCGGAGCCTTTTCGTCTGCCGCTACTGGTATTTTGACAGCGTGGGGGACATTGCCCGCCGCCTGCACATGACGGAGAATCTCGTGTCCGTCCGCTTGCACCGTCTGCGCCAAAAACTCCGCCATCACCTTTCGGAAAGGGGGCTTATGCCATGAATCCAGCCGAATTTTGCACTGTTTTAGGCGATATAAATGAAAAATATGTAGCGCAGGCGCACGCGCCCCGCCGCGCCGGCGGACGGACGCCCATTCGCTGGCTCGCCGCCGCGGCCTGCCTGTGTCTGGCGCTGGGCGTCGGCTTCTGGGCAGCCAAAAACTTAAAAACCACCCCCGCGCCCATCATCACACACTATGAATCGGACGACTTTGGCAGCCAATACCAGTTTTTGCCGCCGGCCGCAGGGGAGACCCGTTTCTATGCGGGAGTAGAAAACGCCCTAAAGCAGTACGCCGGCCGGCAGGCGAAATACCTCCTAACCATGGACGTGTTTCAAGACGGCGAGATGCTGTATGTAGGGGACTTGGGCGGCGAGTTTAGGCGCCTGGGCGCTCTGGGCTATGACCTCCGCATAGCCAACGTGGAGGAGCTGGACGGAGATGTGATCATCGTGCACCATATCGTGGCGGGGCTTTTCACCGAGGAGCAGCTCCGGAATTTCGACGCCGATCCCCGCTACGGCTACTGCTTCGGTTTCCCCGCCTCTCCGGACGGCACCGCCCTGTCCCCCACCGACTTCGGCTTCGACACAGACGCGGCAAAATAAACAGCAGAAAAAGCCGAAAAACCCGCCCTCCATCTTGGAGGACGGGTCGATTTTTGCTTGCAGCGGCTTACCACTCCAGATTCTTGCCGGTTTCCTTGCTGAAAACGTGCGCTACGTTGCCGCCGAAGATGAGGTTCACCTCGCTGCCCATGGGGAAGTTGGCGGCGGCGCCGTTGGTGGGCACGATGACGATAACGTCCTTGCCCTCGGCGGTGATGTGGAGGTGTACGCTGGAGCCCATCAGCTCGCTTACGTCCACCGTGCCCTTGACGCCGTCGGCGCAGAGCATCAGGTGGTCGGGACGGACGCCCAGCGTGACGTCCTGCGGCTCCACGTTGTTGGCCTGCAGGCGCGCCTGCTTCTCGTCGCTGAGCTCCACGGTAACGCCGCCGATGGCCACGGCGTACTTCTCACCGTTTTTCACCAGCTTGGCGTCAAACAGGTTCATCTGCGGCGTGCCGATAAAGCCGGCCACAAACAGGTTAGCGGGGTGGTCGAACACCTCCTGCGGGGTGCCGATCTGCTGGATGAAGCCGTCCTTCATGATGACGATGCGGTCGCCCAGCGTCATGGCCTCGGTCTGGTCGTGGGTAACGTATACAAAGGTGGTGTTGATGCGCTGGCGCAGCTTGATGATCTCCGCGCGCATCTCGTTGCGCAGCTTGGCGTCCAGATTGCTGAGAGGCTCGTCCATGAGCATCACCTGCGGGTTGCGCACGATGGCGCGACCGATGGCCACGCGCTGCCGCTGGCCGCCGGACAGTGCCTTGGGCTTGCGGTCGAGATACTGGGTGATGTCCAGAATTTCCGCGGCCTCCCTCACCTTGCGGTCAATCTCGTCCTTGGGGGTCTTCTTCAGCTTCAGGGAGAAGGCCATGTTTTCATACACCGTCATGTGGGGGTAAAGGGCGTAGCTCTGGAAGACCATGGCGATGTCGCGGTCCTTCGGCTCCACGTCGTTCATGAGCTTGTCGCCGATGTACAGCTCGCCGCCGCTGATCTCCTCAAGGCCGGCGATCATGCGCAGGGTGGTGGACTTGCCGCAGCCGGAGGGGCCAACCAGCACAATGAACTCCTTGTCGGCGATCTCCAGGTTGAAGTCCTGCACCGCCACGACGCCTTCGTCCGTGATCTGCAGGTTGGACTTTTTGACCTCCTCGCCCTTCTTGGCCTTCTTTTTCTTCTCGGTGTTGGGGTAGACTTTCTTCAGGTTCTTGAGAATGACTTTTGCCATCTTTCTTTGACTGCGGCTGCTCTGCCTCCGCAAGGAGCAGCCTCGCGGCCGCCGCAATGGACGCGCCGCCTTACGGCAGGTCTCCACACTGCCGCACCGCCAGTCACAGCGGGCTTTTTTCCTCCTTTTTTTGACCGCCGCACGCCATGAAGTGGAGTGCCGTCCGGCGGCGGGGATAAATGGCGGGCTTATGCGCCGCCTTACGGTTTATATTACCCTATTTTAAGAAGAATGGCAAGCTGTTTTTGGCTAAATGAACAATTTTGTACCCCTGCCCATAAAAACCCCCGCCGCCTGCACAAAGAAAACAGACGGCGGGGGGTTAAAATGCGTTACTTTCCCAGCGAGTTGGCCACCAGCGCGTCATACTGCGCCCGCGTGATGTCGCAGTGGTAGAACAATTTGTAATACTCCTGCACGTCGCTGAAGAGGTCGTAGTCCGCCGTGGCCTCGGGGTAGAGCACCTTGCTCAGCCACATCATGCCCAGATACCGCTGCACGGAGGGGGGAAAGCCCATCCAGTTGTAGGGGACGAAGGGCACCTCGTAGTAATCGCCGTTCTTAATGGCGGTGATGCTCTGCCACGCGGCGTCGTTTTTTACAATGGAATAAATGCTCTCCGGCGCGAAGATCACCACGTCGGGGTTCCAGGTGAGGATCTGCTCCATGCTGACCTCGTTGCCGGTGCCCTTGGAGGACGGCTCGTCCACCTGAGCCAGATTGTTGGTCAGCAGATCCAGAATTTCGGCGTGATAGGAGCCTTTGGCAATGACGTTCTGCCCCATGTCGCCGGTGACGTACAGCACGTTGGCCTTCTCCACGCTGCCGGCAATGGTCTTCGTGCGGTCGTAAATTTTTTCGCAGTAGGCGGCCAGCTTTTCGGCCTCGTCCTTCATGCCCAGCAGATCGCCCAGCATCCGGTAGGCCTGGGGATAGGAGCTCATGTCGGCGGAGATGTGGACAAAGGGGATGCCCGTCTGCTGCTGCAGCTCGTCCATGTCCTCCTTGATGCTGCCCTTGCTCTCGCCCACGTCAATGACCACCTGCGCCCCGCTCTGGAGCAGAGTCTCCAGATTCAGCTCGCCCTTGCCGCCGTAAAGCTGGCCGATCTGGGGCATGTTAAAGTATTTTTCGTCCAGAAATTCCTGCGCTTCCTTGCTCCACGCGTTGGAAACGCCCACCAGCTTGTCCGGACACAGGGCGAACAGGACGATCTGTGCCAGCGGGCCGCTGAGAGCCACCTTGTCGATCTGGGCGGGCACCTCCACCTCGCGCCCCGTGGAGTCGGTGAAAATGCGGGTGGCGTTGGGATCCTCCGCCGGCTTCTTGCTGCCGCAGGCGGCCAGACCCAAAATCATGACCACGGCCAGCAGCAGCGCCATTAGTTTCTTTGTTTTCATGTTTGCTTCTCCTTATTAACAAAAAAATGTTATGGCAGATCCTCACTTGAGAATTGCAGATAACCGATTTGCCGCTTGTGGGGCAGATACAGGGGAAAGTCCTCCCGTCCGGTCTCCGCCAGCCTGCCGCGCAAAAATTCGTCGGTAATGGCGGCCTTGTCCGCGTCGCGGCTGTAAAGGCGGAAGAACTGCCGCGCCTCCTCCATGCTCCGAAAGGGCTGCCCCATTTCCGGCTCCAGCGTCTCCGCTTCAAAGGGCACGCCGCGCTCCGTGAGCCAGTCCGCCCCCGCCCGAAAGCTGTCCCATCCGGCGGGGTGCTCCCCCACGGAGAACCGGTGGCTGGTGTAATTTTTTTTGAAAACGAACACCGTGCCGCGGCATTGCGCCTTGGCCGCGGCGGCGATCTCCTCCATGCGTCCGAAGAAGCAGAACACCATGGCGTCATAAGGCTCTGCCAAGGGGACGGGACGCAATTCGCCGGAGAGAATGTCGATGTTCCGGATGCCCCGCTCCGCGCAGTTCTGCCGCAGAACGTCCAGCGCCGCCTCGCTGCGATCCGCCGCCGTCACCCGCCGCACATAGGGCGCCAGCGCCAGACTCAGGTAGCCCAGCCCGCACCCCGCGTCGCAGATGTGATCCGCACTATGCAGCGCCGGCCGCATCCGCTGCACCAGCCGCCGGTGGTAGTCGCCGTATTCCGAAGCGGCGCGCATAAAGCGCACCATTTCCTCGTTCCACTGAAACATTAGCGCTCCACCTCCATCAGCGGCACGATAACGCTGCCGCCGGCGGTGTCCGCCAGTGTGGCCTCCACCCGATAGAGCCTGCGGATCAGCTCCGGCGTCAGCACCTCCTTGGCCGAGCCGTTGGCGGCCACGGCGCCGTCGTGGAGCGCCAGCACGCGGTCGGCAAAGGTCAGGGCGTGCTGGGGGTTGTGGGTGCTCAGAAGCACGGTGTAGCCCTCTCGGCTCAGGGCGCGCACCTGCTGCAAAATGCGCAGCTGGTTGCCGTAATCCAGCGCCGAGGTAGGCTCGTCCATAATGAGAATGTCCGACTGCTGGGCAATGGCGCGGGCAATGAGCACCAGCTGCTGCTCGCCGCCGGAGAGATGGGCAAAGTTCCGCTCCGCCAGCTCCGTCACGCCCACCCGTTCCATGGCGGCCATGGCCATGTCCACCTGCGCCTGCTTGGGCGGGGCGAAGGGGGAGAGGGTGCGCGTGGTGCCCATGAGCACGGTGTCCAGCACCGTGTAGCCGAAGGTGGGGCGGTGGGTCTGGGGGATGTAGGCGATGCGCCGCGCCCGCTCCCGCTGGGAGAGGGTGCGTATCTCCTGCCCCTCCACGAAGACGCTGCCCCGATAATCCGTCAGCGTCCCCAGTATGCAGCGGAACAGCGTGCTTTTTCCCACGCCGTTGGGGCCGAGCAGGGAGAGAAATTCCCCCTTTTCCACGCCGAAGCGCACCTCCCGCAGCACCTCGTGCGTGCCGTAGGAAAAGCTCAGATTTTCACACGAGAGGATCATAACAGATGCTCCTTTCGCGTCATGAGATACAGGAAGAACGGCGCGCCCACAAAGGCCGTCAGAATGCCGATGGGGATCTCCGTCGCCAGCAGATTGCGGGAGATGTTGTCCACCAGCAGCAAAAATATGGCGCCGAACAGCGCCGAGGCGGGCAGCAGATACCGGCAGTCGTTGCCCACCAGCTTCCGGCTCAGATGCGGGATCACCAGTCCCACCCAGCCGATCATGCCGCTGACGGCCACGCTGGCCGCCGTGAGCACCGTGGCGCACAGGATCACCACCAGCCGCAGCCGGTTCGTGTTCACGCCCATGGAGCGCGCCTCCTCCTCGCCCAGCGTCAGCAGATTGATCCGCCAGCGCAAAATCAGCAGCGGCGCAAGACCGATGAACATGGGAGCGGCGGCAAAGGCCACCACGTTCATCCGCGTGCCGGAAAGGCTGCCCATGAGCCAGTAGGTAATGGCCGGCAGCTGGTTTGAGGGGTCGGCCACCAGCTTCACATAGGACGTGCAGGCGGAAAACAGCGAGCCGATCATCACGCCCGCCAGCAAAAGCGAAGTCACCCGATTGCCCTTCGTCCGCCGTGCAATGGCGTACACCAGCGCCACGGACAGCAGGCTGCTCACGAAGGCCAGCGCCGTGATGCCGCTGCGGGAAAAGCCCAGCAGAATGGCCAGCGCCGCGCCGAAGCACGCGCCGGAGGAGGCACCCAGAATGTCCGGCGCCGCCATGGGGTTGCGGAACACGCTCTGGTACGCCGTGCCGGCGGTGGCCAGGCTGCAGCCCACCATGCAGGCCAGCAGAATGCGGGGCAGCCGGATGTTCAGCACCGCCGCCTCCATCTGCTCCGTCCAGCTTGCGTCCATGGGGAAAATGCGGGACAGAAGTATCCGGATCACGTCCGAGGGCGGCACGTCGTAGCGCCCCAGCCAGAAGGACAGGAGGAACAGCGCCAGCAGCGCCGCCGCCAATATGCAGATGAAAAGCAGGCCGCGCCGGCCTTCTCTGGTGCGCATGGTGTTTCCCTCCCGTCTGACTTCAAATTATTCTATATGAATTGATTTTCGACAAATAAAACTTGCTGCTTTTCCTAAAAATGACAGATTATACAACTTTTTTGTCCATTTACTGTCCGCTCTCCAGAGGGACGAACTCTATTTTCGTCACCATGCGCACCCAGTTTCCGGAGCTGCCGCCGGGGGTGACAGAAAAGTCCTCCTCCGCCAGTCCCACCACGAGGATCTCCCTGTCCTGGTAGGCGGAAATATCGGCTCCGCAGCCTACCAGAAGCACAGATAAAAGCAATAGAAATGCGGCTGCTTTCCGTTTCGTTGTCCATATCCTTCCTAAGCGGTGTTACTTCTCAGCCCTGCCCGCCGTTTTGCTGGGACAGCGCCCGAGCGTCGGCGCAGGTCTGGCAGATCACCTGCCCGAACTCGTCGGACTCGATCCGGCGGAACAGACCCACGGCGCTGATGATGTACTCGATCCTGTTTTCTCGATTATACACCGGAGCGGACACGGAGCGTAAGCCGATCTTGTACTCGCCGTTTTCAATGGCGTAGCCCTGCTCCCGAATGCGGGTCAGATCCTCCAGCAGCGCCGGCAGCTCCACCAGCGTGTGGGGCGTGAAGACCTGCATTTTTCCCGCCGGCAGCAGCCGCCGCACGGCGGAGTCTGAGAGGGAGGCCAGAAGGAGCTTGCCCTGCGAGGTGGCGTGGAGGGACACATGGCTCCCGATCTCCGAGGCCACCCGTATCCCCGAGCTGTTGACGCACTGGTCAATGACCGTGATGCTGCTGCCCTCTACGCGGGAGAGCAGCGCCGTGGCACCGGTGGCCTGCGCCAGCCGCTCCAGATAGGGGCGCGCCAGACGGGCGATGTCCCAGGAGGCGTACACGCCGCAGCCCCACTGAAAGAGCTTGGTGCCCAGATAGTAGCGTCCGTCCGCCTCCTGCCGGATACAGCCGTAGGTGCGCAGGGTGGAGAGGAGGGAGTAGATGGTGCTTTTGGGATAGCCGGAGGTCTGATGCAGCCCCTGCAGCGTCATGGGCGCCTGATTCCGGCTGAGGATGTCCACCAGCTCCAGCGCCTTGATGAGCGACTTGACCTGCCCTTTTTCCGCTTGTTCCATGGCGGTCTCCTTCCTGTTTTTTAATGGCCGGTTCCGACCGCCCCGAGAGGCGCGAGCGCAGATGACCGGCATATTTTTTGTTGTATTGTAACACAATTCATGGGGCTTGTAAATGTTCAAACATTCGGAAATACCGATTTTTTGTGCGGGAATGCAGAACGCGTCAATGCTTTTGTCCGCCGGAGTAGGCTGTGTTTTCCGCAAAAAGGGAGGGCAGACCGCGGCCTGTCCTCCCGATATAAGTTCATATAAGATGCGTCAGATGGTCCAGTTCTGGGTGCCGGTTTGCAGGTCGGCCATGTGGGTGTAGAGGCCGTTTTGGGCGTACAGCTCTTGGGGAGCGCCCTGCTCGGCCACCACGCCGTCCGCCAGCACCACGATCTTGTCGGCGCCGGCCACGGTGCGCATCCGGTGGGCGATGAGCAGCACCGTCTTGCTGCGGATCAGGCGGGAGAGGGCGGTCTGAATGAGGGTCTCGTTCTCCACGTCCAGACTGGCGGTGGCCTCGTCCAGCAGGATGATGGGGGCGTCCTTCAGAAACGCGCGGGCAATGGAGATGCGCTGGCGCTCGCCGCCGGAGAGGGCGCAGCCGTTTTCGCCGATGGCGGTGTTCCACTTGTCCGGCAGCTTTTCGGCGAACTCGTCGCAGTTGGCCAGGCGCGCGGCGGCCAGAACTTCCTCGTCGGTGGCGTCCTTGCGGCCGAGGCGGATGTTCTCCAAAATGGTGTTATCAAACAGCGTCACGTCCTGAAAAACGATGGAGTACAGGCTCATGAGCTTTTCCGGATCGACCTGGGAGATGTCCATGCCGCCCACGGTGATGCGGCCGCGCTGATAGTCCCAGAAGCGGGCGGCCAGACGGGACACGGTGGTCTTGCCGCCGCCGGAGGGGCCGACAAGCGCCGTGACCTGCCCCTGTTTGGCGGTGAAGGACACGTCCCGCAGCACCGTTTCGCCGGAGGTGTAGGCAAAGCCCACGTGGTCGAACACGATGTCGCAGCCCTGATTGATGAGCTGCTCGCTGCCGCTCTGGATGGGGTACTCCAAGATTTCGTTCATGCGGCCTACGTTGGTGCGCATGGCGATGACCGCCGCCAGATTCTGCAGCGCCCCCTGCATGGGGTCATACAGGCGGGAGGCCACCAGCAGGAACATGAAAAGCGTCAGAACGTCGATGCTGCCGTTTATCAGCAGCACGGAGCCGGTCAGCGCCACGGAGGCGATGCCAAGCTTCAGCACCATGCCGGCGGAGGTGACGAACACGGCGTTGGTCAGCTCGGCGGAAATGGTCTGCTTTTCCACGGCGCGAATTTTATCGGACAGGCCGGTGAGGTAAGCGTTTTCTGCGTTGGCGGCCTTGAGATCCCGCAGGGTCTCGATGTACTCCTGAATGCCGTCGGCGCAGGTCATTTTCACGGCCATGGTCTTTCCCTGCACCCGATCCTGCACCCGATAGCTGGCCAGCAGAATGGCGATGGACACGGGGATCACCCACAGCGCCGCCAGCGCCATGCGCCAGTCGAAGGCGAAGAGGCCGAGGGCGATGAGCACGGTGGAGATAAGGGAGCCGAACAGGCCGGGGATGAAGTGGGAGCAGGTCTTCTCCAGCACCTCGCAGTCGGCCATGATGGTGCTGGTGAGGTCGGCCAGATCCCGCTTGCCGAAGAAGGCCAGCGGCAGCTTCCGCAAGCGCTCGGCCAGCGCCAGACGCCGCTTGCCGCTCTCTTTATAGGTGGTGAAAAACGTGCTGTTGTACTGGAACCATGTGGCCAGCAGGATCAGCGCAAAGCAGACGATGCAGCCGCACACATAGAAGCCCGTCCGCCCCGCCGCGGCGCCGGCCAGCAGGTCGCGGACGAGGAAATAGAGCAGCCCCGTGGGCAGCATGAAGGAGATGTTCTGCAGGGCGCAGGCCAGCACGCCCGTCACAAGGCCGCGGGCGCCCTCGGGGGAGCTGGCGGTGGCTCTTTGGATTTTTTTCAGCATGATGCACCCTCCTTTGCAACTTTCCACTCCACGGAGGACTGGTAATCCCGCCACATGCGGGCAAACAGGCCGTCCTTTGCGCAAAGCTCGTCTTTCGTGCCGGACTCCGCGATTTGGCCGTCCTGCACCACATAGATGCAGTCGGCATTGGCCACGGTGGACAGGCGGTGGGCGATCATGATGACCGTTTTGCCCTTGGAAAGCTCCGCGAAGGCCGATTGCACCTTGGCCTCGTTGTCGGGGTCGGCAAAGGCGGTGGCCTCGTCCAGAATGAGGATGGGCGCGTCCTTCAGCATGGCGCGGGCGATGGCAATGCGCTGCTGCTCGCCGCCGGAGAGATACACGCCCTTGCTGCCCACCACGGTGTGCAGCCCCTCGGGGAATTTTTCAATAATATCCATGCACTGGGCGGCGCGCAGGGCGGCGAGGACTTCCTCGTCGGTGGCCTCGGGCTTTCCCAGCTTCACATTGTCCAGCAGGGTGCCCTTGAGAAGACGGCTGTTCTGGAACACGAAGGAAACGGTGTCCATCAGCTCCTCCTTGGGGATGTCCCGCACGTCCGCCCCGCCTATGCGCACGCTGCCGCCCTGCACGTCAAAGAACCGGCAGATGAGGCCGGCCAGCGTGGACTTGCCGCCACCGGAGGGGCCAACCAGCGCCACCGTCTGTCCGGCGGGGATGTCCATGGAAACGCCCTGAATGACGTCGGTCTTGCCATCGTAGCTGAAGCGCACGTCCCGCAGAGTGACGGAGCCGTCCTGCGGATGCTGGGGATTTTGGCTCTCGGGCACCGGCTCCGCGTCCAGCACGGAGTCGATGCGGTGCAGGGCGTCGGCCACCACCAGCTTGTTTTCGCTCATATACATGATCTTCGTCAGGGTCAGGGAGATCACCGGCGTGATGATGATGTAAAACAGCAGGTTCAGCAGGAACTCCGGCGTGACGCCGCCGCGGGTCAGCAGCAGGGCGCCGGCAATGAGAAAGGCAAACACGCCGTTGATGGCCGCCGTGTAGAGCATCATGGGCAGGCGCAGATCCTTGGTGTAGGCGACGACCCACTTTTCGTACTCGTCGATGGTGGCCTTGAATTTTTTGAAGGAGAACACGGACTGGCCGAAGGTCTTCACCACCGGAATGCCGCGGACATATTCCACCGCCTCACCGGACATGGCGGCCAGCGCGTTGCCGTACTGGCGCATTTTTTCCGCCATGCGCTTGCCGGTCATGGCGCTCATGATGACAAAGCCCAGAATAACGGGGATCAGGCTCAGCAGCCCCAGCCGCCAGTCAAACACGAACAGCAGCACCAGCAGCCCCACCGGCGTGGCCATGGCGCCGGACTGATCCGGCAGCTGGTGGGCGAGATAGGTCTCCGCCGCGCCGGTGCTCTCCTCGACAATTTTGCGCAGCTTGCCGCTGCCGAAGTGCTCCGTGAAGCCCAGCGGCAGACGGGCGAGGTGACGGGACACCGCCAGACGCAGATTGGTGGCCACCCGAAAGGCGGACAGGTGGGAGCACAGCAGCGACCCCACATAAATGAGGTAGGCCAGCACGGCGAACAGCACCGCCATCCAGCCGTAGTGGGGGATGCGCACGGCCTGGGAGTAGTCCGGCGCCGCCGCCAGCACGTCCCGCAGGATCAGCCAGATATACAGAAACGGCACCAGCGCCATCAGCGCACTGAGCGCCGACAGCACCCAGGAGGCGTAGGTAAAAGCCCGATGCCCGCCTGCATACTCCATCAGGCGGGACAGATCGGATGGTTTTTTCATTAGGATCACCTTCCTTGTTTCATCAAATGCCGCTTTTTGGTTAGCGGCCTCTAACCAATGGGTAAAATACCACTTTTTTATGGCGCGGACTACTCCATTTTGGTTTCGATGCTCTGTTTTGCCGCTTCCTTTGCGTGGGCGCGGTACTGGGAGGGGGTGGCGCCGTAGCGCTTTTTGAAGCTCTCGGAAAATTTGCTGGCGTTGTCGTAGCCGGCGCTCTGGGCGATCTGGGTCACGGGTCTGGTGCTGCGCACCAACTCCACGGCGGCCTGCTCCAGCCGGTACTCCTTGATGTAGCGGTACACGGGGACGCCGTAGACCTGCTTGAAGAGCTTCTGCAGGTGGGACACGGAGATCTCGTGCTCCGCTGCCAGACGGGACAGGGACACATAGCCCTCCCGATCCGTCAGCAGATGGTCGCGCAGGTGCCGCACCAGCTCCGCCTGCTTGGCCGAGCAGTAGGGGTCGGCCGAGCCGCTGCGGGGGATGCGGCTCAGAAGCAGCAGCAGCTCCAGCACCTTCAGCTGCAAAAAGGCGGGGGACTGATAGGCGGCGCTCTCATACAGCTCCCGAAACACATGCTCGCAGCGCAGGCCGGCGGGGCCGTACATATACCATTTATTCCCCAGAAGATTCTGCCGCAGGGCGGAAAAATCCACGAAAAACGCCGGCGCATTCTGCCGGATCCAGCGGGCGGCGGCCGGCTCCACCTCCAGACAGATGCCCTCGTAATAGCCCAGGGGAAAATGGGACTCCGACTGCGCGCCGTGGAGTCCGTCGCAGCAGCTGATGGCCATGTCGCCCGGCTTCAGAAGGACGTGATTCCGCAGGGAAAAACGGGTCTCAAAGCGCCCGTTGACGCAGAAATTCAGCTCCAGCAGCCCCGTCTGCCTGCGCAGCTCCGTGTAGGACTCCATTTCCAGCCGCATCAGCATGGCCGTCACGCCGTCCAGCAGGGAAAAGCAGCGAATTTCTCCGCTGCCCTCGGCGTTTTCAAAGCCACCGGCCTGCCCCGACGGGCGGGGAAGGGCGGCTGCGCCCTCATAATATGTGACATGGATCACGGCGGCACCTCCTGATTTGTCTCATCCGGCCTGCTGCGGCGCAGGGAGTCATTGTCCGCTTCCGAAGCGGAGCTTCACGATCTGCATCCGCATCATGCCGTCGCCCACTTTGGCCAGAAAACGGAAAAAGCCGCTGACGGAGGGATCCTTCAGGTCGTTATAGCCCAGCATGTAGCCCCGACTGGAGACCTCCAGACGGCTGTCCCACGCCGAAAGCTCCGCCTTGGCGTCGGAAAGGGCGAAATAGGCGCCCACGTCCTGAATGGCGGCGTCCTTGATCCACGTTTTCAGCATCAGCTTCACCGCTTTTTCGTTGGCGGCGTCGAAGACCAGCACGCCGTCGGGGAAGGCACCGGCCATCTTCTGCACCAGCGCCTTGACCTGCTCTTTCAGGAAATAGTAGAACACGCCCGCCGCGAAGAAGACCGCGCCGCCGGAGGCGTCAATCTTATCAAACCAGGCGGTATCGTTGAGGTCGCAGGGGATGTTCTCCTCCCGCTCTCCGGCGGGCAGCAGCTCGTCGCGCACGCGGATCACGTCGGGGAAGTCCAGATTGTAGAGGCGGCAGGTGCCGTTGTCGCAGCGGCGGGCGGTGCTGTCCAGCCCGCAGCCGAGGTTCACGACGGCGGCGTTGGGGTGCGTGCGGAGGTAGTCCCGCACCTCATAGGCCAGGTCGGTCTGCCGCATGGCCGCCTCCAGAAACCCGAAGCGCTGCATCAGGCTGCCGGACTTTTTCTCCAGCGCCGAGAAATCATAGTCGATCTGCTCCAGCAGCTGGAGCGCCGTTTCGTCCCGATAGAGGTTGGGGTACAGCTCCGAGCACATTTTTCGCCCATAGAGAGGGATGAGAAGGGTCTCCTGCACGGCGTTTTTTTCGATTTTATACTTCATATTTTATCCTCCTAACGGTTTCGCCGGTAGCCGGCCTCATCCCGATACTCAGGGTGCTCCTGCAGATAGGGGTCTTGGTCGCCGCAGATGGTGTAGTCGCACTTGCAGCCGTTGGCGCAGGTGGTGGTGCGCACCAAGCGGGCGTGGAGCAGCTCCATGCCGGCAAAGTCCGGATTGCACAGGGCGGGCATCACCTCCAGCAGGCCGTGCTGTCGGGCAAACTCCGCCGCCGGACAGGCGGTGAACTCATAGTAAATGGGAGCGTCCTTGTCGAACGGGGCGACGTGCATTTCATAGTCGCCCCACCGGTCGCACTTTTTCTTGGCGGTCAAAAAAGCCTTATGCATCAGCTTTTTGAAAAACGGCTTGTTGCAGTCTACGAACTTCGACAGCTTGCGGAAGGGCGGCAGGATCAGGGCTTCCTCCATCTCCTCGATCTCCGCGAGGCTCGTGACGTCCTTGCAGGCGGCGTAGTAGGCCATCAGGGCGATGCAGTCGTAGGTGCCGGCGGCGCCGTTGTGAAAATTTTTCCGGCCGCCCAGATCCGTGCGCCAGTCGGAGAGAAAGTCCGCATACTGCCGCTGCACCTTCTCCCACGCGGCCTCCCGCTCCTGCGGCGGGTAGTGCAGGGCGATCTTGGCCTGGATCTGCTTTTTGCAGGGCTTGGAATACAGCACATGGCAGCTCCTGTCAAAGGGCAGCTCGCTGTCTTTCATGGGCGCTACCTCCTTTTTGGGTTTTGGTTAGAGAACGCTAACTGGTGTGCTTTGGAAAAGCCGCATCCCTGCGGCCTTTCCGCTTTTGCGGCTCCGAGAGGGGAGCCGTTCTTTTGGCCATATTATAAAGTCGACGCGCCCGCCTGTCAAGTGCGCGGCGGTTATTTGCGGCGTCAGTCCTCCGTCACGGGGGGGATGAAGCTCTCGATGGCGCTGCGCAGCTTGGGGTGGCGGATGACGAAGTGGATGGCCGGCGCCTTGCTCTTGGACACCATGGCCCACTGCCCCTCGTGGATAAGGATCTGCAGGTTGCGGAAGGCGTGGGCGGCGCTTTGGGTGAGGGTGTAGTTGGGGTTGGCGGCGGCAAAGGCCTCGGTTTCCCGCAGGTGGGCGGCGTACTCCTCCGCGGTGTAGCTGAGGTCTTCCTCGCAGAAGATGCCCGAAAGCTCCAGCGCAGGGGGATTCGTCCCGAATTCCTCCGGCGGGATCACGGAGATCTCGTCCTCCACGGTGCCGGCGGCCAGAATGGCCAGCACCCGTTGGCGCTGGGCGGCGGCGTGCCTCTGGATGGCGTCTTTCTGCTCATCCGCCACGCCATGGCGGGTGAGGATGCGCTCCAGAAGTTCATCGCTCATGGTGTACAGCGGCAGGGTGGAGAGAATGCTGCGGCGGGCGCCGTCTCGGGACGCGTCGGCCAGCAGGAAGGTGTTCAGCTCGCTCTCCCGTTCGCTGCGGTAAATGTCCATCAGGGGGCAGGCGTTGGAGAGCATGTCCTCCGCCCGCTTCTGGTAGTATTTCAGCTCGCGCTTGGAGTTGGTGAGATAGTATTTGCCGTCGGGGTGGTGGCCGGCAATGGCCTCGCCGGACAGGGCGGCGGCGCCGGACACCTTCAGAAAATGCAGGAAAACGCTGTTGGGCGCCTCCTTGAAGTAGTAGGGCGAAATCTGGCCGGTCATATACATGGGGATCCAGCTCTCCAGCCCCAGCATCATCTCCTCAAAGGAGCGGTCGAGGTTGTGGATCTGGTTCAGGTGCAGACCCTTTTTCAGCATCATGGCCATGCCGAACATCCACTTTTTGGGAAACTCCGGATCTTTGGCCATCTCCGTCATGGGCATGTCGCTGTACATGGTCACAGGCGCCATGGACTTGGAGAGCACCGTGGCCTTCAGGAAGTCCAGCTCGCTGTCCATCATCTCCCGCAGGCCGAAGTAGGCCTTGGAGGTGGGCAGCTGGAAGGGCATGGACGGCACCTTCAGCTCGTCAAAATGGATGACCTTGATGTATTCGTTCAGGTCGAACTCGTCCAGCTTGGTGAGGAAGTTGGAGATGTTGCCGGTGCTCTCCTGAGCGGGCTGCTCCAGAAGCCAGCGCTTTATTCTGGCAAAGCGCACGGGAACGCCGCCGATCTCCTCCGCGTCGCAGCCGATCAGCTCGGCCACGGCGGAGATCTCCGCCGCCGTGTCCATCTCGCGGGACACGAAGGAGGCCACGGCTGTGGCGAACTGGTCGGCGTCTCCGGGCTTTCGGGAGCCGGTGCGGATGCGAAAGATGGCGGAGGGGTCATAGTTGGTGTACTGGCACAGGCGCGCCAGATTGACATCCAGCGCCGTGACCAGCGTGTTGAAGTTCCGGCGCAGCTGCTCCTTGTCCGCGGCCACAAAGTCCTCGCAGGCGGTGAAAGCCTCCCGCACGGATTCGGCGGTGATGTCCGGCGCGCCCCTCTGCGCGGCGATCTCTCCCAGAGCGCGGCACAGCCCCTCAAAGGCCTGCGTGCCCAGCTCCGGCACACGCTCGCCGTTTTTATACCGGCTGAAGGAGGCGGCGGATATGCCGGACAGGCTGCAGACCTCCCGCGCCGTGCAGGAGAGCTGGCTGATGTATTCGTTTAGCTGTTCGCTGAATTTCATAGTATCGCCCCGTGATCCTTTATTTTCTGCCATTATACAGGACGTGCGGCAAAAAGGGAAGTGCAGATTTCCAAAAATGTCAATTGACTCTTCGGAAAATATACTGAAGCAGCCCCTGCCTCCGTGATATAATAACTGCGAATACTTATAAATAGGTGTCAGAAGGTGTCAGTCGCCGCACCGGCGGCAAAGAGCGGAAGAAAAGCGAAAAAGAAAGGAAAAGATCATGAGCAAAACAGGAAAAGCGAGGGTGCTCCGCCGGAGCAGACTGGCTCTGTGCATGGCGCTGCTGCTGGGCGCCCTGTGCGGGTGCGCCGGCGCGGGCGGGCAGAACGCCGCCACGGGGAAGGAGCCGACTACGCTGGAGCAGGCGCTCCTGAAGGAGCGGGGCATTGCCTACGACCAGTCGGACTATAAAAAGTTTCTGGGCGGCGAGGGCATTATTGACGAGTACGCCGAGTTCGACTGCGCCGTCGACCACAGCTACAGCACCGACATAAACGACCTCGTCGTGTCGGACGGCAAGCTCTACCGCGCCAACTTCAACGCCACCCTGCCCAACGGGAAGAACATTCAGGGGCTTGGCACCCTGCCCGGCAAGGACGTGCAGTACTGGCGCCTGACCTATGACGGCGAGATGGGCAGCCTGTACCTGAAGGACGGCTCCGGCTATAAGATCACCGGCGTGCCCTTCACCACCGCCCCGCTGGATGGGGCGCAGTACCCGCTGTTCAAAAAGGTGTACCGCTACACCGCCGACGGGAAGACGCTGGAGGATCACACGGCGGAGTATCTGAGTGCCGACAAGGTGTATGACTTCGGCATCCCCATGATGGCCTTTCTGGGCGACAAGGTGAGCCTCCTTTTCTCCGGCCGGTATCTCGACTCGGGCACCACGGGGTGGAACTGGTATCGGGACATGGGCTGGCGGGAGTACATCGCCCTTGACCTCGACCTCTCCGCCATCGGCAGCGAAAAGCCCGTGCGCCTGTTCAACAAGAACATCCTCATGACCACCTCCGCCTTCTACGAGATCGTGTACGCCGCGGAGCCGCTGGACGACGGCGATGCGCAGGCGCAGCTTGCGCCGGACGGGTCTACGTCCCCCTATTATCCGGCGGCGGAGCATCCGAACTGCAAGCTTACCCTGCGCAGGATCGACTTGCTGAGCACCTACTACAGCGACGTCCGCAACATCAGCACCGGCTACGTCATCACCGCAGACTACACCATGCTGCCCATTCAGGAGGTCATCACCGAGGGCTACAGCGAGTATGTCAGATATGACTGCAACAAATTCTATTGGGACTATAAATAAAAAACGGGGAGGAAAAACTACATGAAAGCAAAGAGATTTGCAGCCCTTCTGCTGGCTGCGGCCATGATGCTGCTGCTGACGGCCTGCGGCGGCGAGAAGGTCACCATCACGCCCACGGCGGCCAAGTCCGTGGAGATAGAAAAGTACGAGACCGCCGACTTCAGCCTCAACATCCCCAAGGGGTGGCAGGTCACTTACGGCGGCACCAACATCTACCACAGCATTCGGGTGTACGACCCCAGCGAGCCGAGAAACCAGATGTTCGTGCTGCTGAAGGCGGACGTCCTGCTGCACAGTCAGGCCGGCAAGGAGGCGTGGCAGCAGAACTACGCCCTGGGCAACTCCCAGGCGTACCTCTTCACCAAGGCGGCGGTGCTGGAGGATCCGTCCACCGAGGGCTTTTTCAAGATTTTCCCGCAGTATGCGGCCTTTGTGTCCGAGGTGGAGCCGGACTATTTCGGCTATGAGTTCCCGCAGTTCAATAACTTCACCGTCACGGATCGCTACCCCACCACCAGCCCCATGAAGGCCTCTGCCTTGGGCGATGAGCAGCTGCGCGCCACCTTCACGGACAACAGCGGCAACGAGGGCGAGGGTCTGTTCGCCGCCGACGTGGTGGACTTCGGCAGCCTCAGCATCTCCGGCGGCAATCTGATAGGCTACCAGCTGCAGGCCGTGGACGGCGGCTACTACATGGCCTATAACATCATGGCCATCACCGCCGTGAAGGACAGCTTCATCGAGTGGGAGAGCGTGCTGGCCGAGTGCGTGAAGAGCCTGCAATACTCCGAGAGCTTCGTTTCCGCCACCAATCAGGCCAGCGATGAAAAGGTGGCGCTGGCCAAGCAGATCAGCCAGAACTTCAACGCCACCATGGACGGCTTCATGGCCTCCTGGGAGAGCCGCAACAAGAGCCAGGACATCATGAGCCAGAAGCAGAGCGACGCCACGCTGGGCTATGAGCGGGTGTACGACACCGAAACCGGCGAAATTTACAAGGCCACCAACGGCTTTAGCGACGTGTACGACGGCAAGCGCTACCAGCCCGTCACCGACGACAACATGTATACCCAGCCCATCAGCGGCTATATTGAAAAGCAGTCATAAAAAAACGACGATAAAAAGGAGGTCATTGAAATGGCAGAATCCAGAGTGTTCATGCTGAACGGCGTGGAGCCGCAGACCGTGGTGGATCGGCTGGAGAACTTCCTGCACAATGAAAAGGGCATGGAGGTGCAAAGCTCCCCCACTGCGGAGGGCTACGTCATGCAGGCCAGCCAGCCCGATAACATGTGGAAGACCCTCACGGGCATGCGTCTGGCCATCACGCTGCAGATCGTCGTCACCGGCGAGCAGATGAACGTGCTCATCGGCGAGGGACAGTGGACGGACAAGATCGGCGCCGGCGCCATCGGCCTGTTCGTGGCGTGGCCGCTGGCCATCACTGCGGGCATGGGCGCCTTCAAGCAGAAGAAGCTGCCCGGCGAAATTTTTCAGGTCATCCAGAGCTGCCTGCTCTCCAAGGGGGCGACCGCTCCGGCAGGCGGCGCCGGTTCGGCTGCGGCGGCTATGAAACCGTGCCCCGGCTGCGGCGCCATGGTGGCCGCCGGCTCCAAGTTCTGCAACCAGTGCGGCGCCAGACTGAGCAGCAACTGCCCCGCCTGCGGCGCCGAGATCCCCGCGGGCAGCGCCTTCTGCCCCGAGTGCGGCCAGAAGCTGTAACGAACGGATCCAAGCAAAATTATTAATATAAGGAGATGGCTTATGAAAACGAGACCCATCAAGCGAAAGGTATTGACCCTGCTGCTGGCGCTGTGCGTGGTGCTGTCGCTGGTGCCCGTGGCGGTGTTCGCGGAGCCGGCGGCGGCCACGACCACGGCGGACTTCACCGACGGCAGCGGCGTAGCTGCCATAAAGCTGCTCAACCAGTACAGAACCGGCACGGCGGACTCCCTCTGGAACAGCGCCACCAAGACCCTGACCCTGTGGGGCGTTGACTTCACCACCACCGCCCCAACGGCTGTGAAGCTGCCCGCCGGAGCCACCATCGTCCTCAAGGACGGCACCCGCAACACCATCCAGAGCGGCGATGTCAGCCTGGAGGTAAGCGGCGGCTACTCGAATGCAACCTATATCAACGCTCTGGATGCCGCGGGCAGCCTCACCATTGAGGGCGGCACGGGCAGCCTGTCTGTCTACGCCGGTGCGCTGAAGAATAAAGGCGACGGCTGGGTCTATTCGTCCGGTATCAGCGTAGACGGTGACTTCACCGTGAAGGGCGGTCAGGTCACGGCGCGGGGCGGCTCTGTGGAGTCCGACGATAGCTGCTTCTCCATCGGCGTCAATATGGACAGCAACAAAAAGAATAAGGCCCTGCTGGTCACCGGCGGCACCCTCACGGCCATCGCCGACGAGGCGTATGAGCTGGAGGAGGGCGGCACCAAGAGAGCGTCGTTCTCCCGTGGCGTGGAGATGTTCCGGGGCAATGTCATCGTGTCCGGCAGCGGCAAGCTGCGCGCCGAGAGTGTGGAGGCGATGGCAGAAGCAACCGTCATGTCCAACGGCCTGTATATTTCCGCGGGCAACCTGACCGTGGCGAATTCCGTTGAGGTAGCTGTGGCTGGTGCCTATGCCGCATATATTTCCGGCGGCAGCCTCCGGCTGGACGGCGGCAGCCTCACCGCAGTAAGCACCCAAACGGCCGATGACAATGGCAATCTCGGCTGTGCCATTTATATGGATTTGAATAGACAAGTCGCCGATTCCGGCAGCATCACCGTCAGCGGCGGCACGCTGGAAACCGTGAATGGCGATATCCGTATGTCCACGATCGGTGCCACGGGGAATCAGAGCCTGTTCACCGTTACCGGCGGCACCATCGTGAACAGAGGCCAGTTGTACGGCCCTAAAAAGCTGGATATTTCCGGCGGCACCATGCAGACCCAGGGTATCGAAGCGGAGGCACTGACTCTGTCCGACGGCTCTCTGACCATTCGGGAACCGGTGCGCAAGAACCCGAATTATGACAATCTGCTGGTCCGCCCTGCTTTGGATGTGAAGACGCTCACTGTCAGCGGCGGCACCTTGGATGCAGCATGGGATTGGGGTCAGTTCACGCCCATCGTGTTCCCTGTAAATACCTACTACGGCTACACCGATTCTCTGGTGGAGATGACAGGAAGCAGCAGTGTGGCCACCTTCACCGGCGGCACCACCACCCTGGATACCGGCAAGGCCGGGAACACCGCCCTGCTGATCAAGGGCACACTTACCATCGGTGATGGCATGGCAGAGACCGGCGCCGACAGCAGCCACCACCAGTTGGGAACCGCTCCCGTAAAAATTGCGGCTGCGGCAGCAAGCACCGCTATTATGACCGTCGATGTTGCGAATGTGAAACTCGGCTATCAGCCGGGTGATGCGCCCCGGGCCACGGCTGCCGTAGCTGCCGCCGATCAGGGCAAATACCGAATTGCCGATGAATGGTGGCAAGAGTTAAATGAAAACGATGAGCCCGTTGCCATATGGCATTCCGACGACGGGATATACAGCACCTTGCCGACCATTACCGCGTTTGAAAGCGGGAAAAAATATGTATATTCCATTTTGCTGCTGCCGGAAAGGGGTTATGACTTCGGCAGAGAAGTCGCCGCTACGGTGAACGGAAGCACGGTGACAGCGGTTCCCGGCACAGACGGATACCTGAGTCTCCCCAATGTTAAAACGATTACGCCGACGGCAGCTTCCCATACGCATAGTTACGGTACGGCGTGGAAGTGTGACGGAACAAATCACTGGCACGAATGTGCCTGCGGAGACAAGGCAGACACGGCGGCGCACACCTTCAAGTGGGTTACCGACAAGGAAGCCACCGCAACCGAGAAGGGCTCTAAGCACGAGGAATGCACCGTCTGCGGTTATAAGAAAGCAGCCGCCGAAATTCCGGCAACCGGTTCCGGAAGCGGCTCGGCCAGTCAGCCCACGAAGCCCGGCAGCACCGGCTCTCCCCAGACCGGTGACAGCGGCTCCGTTTTGTGGCTGGCGATTCTGTGCATCAGCGGCGGTGTCCTGACTGTGCTTGGCATTGCAAGCAGGAAGAAAAGTAAAAATGCCTTGAAATAAGGCTTTTATAAAGGAGGAACTCTTATGGATAACCAAAACAAAAACACAAGGAGGAAAATCAGTATGAAACTGAAAAGGGTACTTTTGATGCTGCTGGTGACGGTGTTGAGCGTTTCCGGCATCGTGACTGCGAATGCCGTCACGGTCAAGGACAACGGAAAATATACGCTGATGCTCACCTGCGGCCTTAACGGCATGGACGGCAAGGTCGACGGCGATTATGCAAAAATGATAAAGTTTGATGCTGCCGACGGGGACACAACGGTAAGCTTATCCGAATTGACTGCGGGCGTTCTTCCGTTCAACGGCAGCACCAAATTCGCCTATTGGGCAACGGATTGGACGGGCAAAACAAAAGTCGCAGAGGATATACCTTTGTCGGATTTCAATTCGGAGGGTACATTTTGGGTAAGCGACGGTGAGGTGGCATACACCAACGGTCTTACGATTTATGCGACCTTCTCCGAAGAAGTGCTAAAGGGAACAGGCACATATTACCTGACGCTTGACGGCGTCGGCGGCAAAGTAAACGGCAAGTATGAAATGACCCTGACAAGCAGCTCCAGTGCTTATCAGACAGTCGACCTGACGAAATACACCCCCATAAGAGACGGCTATACCTTTGTCGGCTGGGCTTTGAACGGCGAGTTTGTAACGGAAATATCGGCTGATTGCTTTAAGGAAAGCGACGCTGTAAAGGTTCTTGCAACCTATACCAAAAACACCTTTGACAACGACGGTATCGTAGTAACTCTCAATGCTAACGGCGGAACGCTTGACGGTAAGGAGGCTCAAAAATACGACTATGTAGGCGGCAGAGACTCAGGCGCATTAATGTCACTTTTGCCCTATGTTCCCGTAAGAGAGGGGTATACCTTTAACGGCTGGAACACCAAAAGCGACGGCAGCGGTACTATGGAGACGTATATTTTTTGGAGAATTTGGGACAATAACGAGGAGACCAATAAGAAATATGATAAGGATACCTTGATTACGGAAGACAACGGTTATGTGCGGTATAAAAATGTGACCTTGTACGCCTCCTGGACGAAAACCTCCGGAGAGCCGGAAAATCCTGGTAAGGACACGGTGAAGGAACTCCAAAGCACGGGGGAGACAAAGGCAAAAATCGAATTTGCAACAGAGGTCAGCAAGGATTACAAGCTGGATATCAAGTCCATCGAGGTCAAGAAGGAATTGGCAGATAAGAATGTGAAATTCGTTGCGGACATCAATGTGCTGGACGGAAACAACAATGTTGTGAAGATCAGCAACACCAAAATGAAGATCAGAATTGCTCTGCCGGAAGATTTGAAGGGGTATGACAAATACAAAGTCGTTTACATTGTAAATGATGAGATTAAAGAGACCTTGCCTGCTGCGGTAGAAAACGGTTATATTGTATTTGAGACAAACCATTTGAGTCAGTACGGAATCGTTGGGACAAACACCGGCAATGGGACAAAAAGCCCGCAAACCGGCGATAACAGCAATATGTTCCTGTGGCTCTCGCTGCTGACCCTGTCCGCGGCGGGCGCAGCCGGCGCAGTGACCTGCGGCAGACGCAGAAAGCACGCCGATAAGTAACCGATCAAGAAAAAAAACGATAAAACGGCGGGACATCCCTTGGGATGTCCCGCCGTTTTGTCTATAAACAAAAGTCCACCGCAATTTTGAATTACGGCGGACTTTGTGGTGGACCTGAAGGGATTCGAACCCTCGACCTCTCGGATGCGAACCGAACGCTCTCCCAGCTGAGCTACAAGCCCGAATAATGCGTAATGGGGTGGGACAAATTCATCCCACCCCATTATTATACACACTTTTGCGGGAAATGCAAGTGTTTTTATTCCACCTTCGGCAGCTTTGCCATCACGGCGGCGCAGCGGGGGCACAGAGCCTCGTGCTCGCCCACGGCCTTCACGCTGTGCAGCACCTTCCAGCAGCGGCCGCACTTGGTGCCCTCGGCGGACTTCACGGCCACCTTCACCTCGTCGCCCACGGTGAGCTGCACCTGCGACACGATGAACAGGTCTGCCAGCGCGTCCTCGTCCATCTCCTGCAGGAAGGCGTCCTCCTGCGGCACGGTCAGAGCCACGGCGGCCTCCAGACTCTTGCCGATGACCTTGTCCGCCCGCGCCTGCTCCAGCGCGCCGTTCACGGCGCTGCGCAGGGCGGCGATGCGGCTCCACTTGGCCATCTCCTCGTCGGAGAGGGCATACTGGGTGTAGGGCTGCACCATCTCGTTAAAGAGCACGTTGCGCGCGTCGTCCTCGCTGCGGTGAGGCATGGCCAGCCACACCTCGTCGCAGGTGAAGGCCAGAATGGGGGCGAACATACGGGTCATGGCGTCCAGAATGAGATACAGCGCGGTCTGGGCGCTGCGGCGCTCCAGCCCCTCGGCCTCGTCACAGTACAGCCGATCCTTGATGATGTCAAAGTAGAAGGAGCTGAGATCTACCACGCAGAAGTCGTTGATGGCGTGGGACACGGAGTGGAACTCATAGTTGTCGTACCAGCCGAAGACCTTGCCGATGAGGTCGTTGAGACGGGTCATGGCCCACTTGTCCAGAGGCAGCATGTCCTCGGGCTTCACCAGGTCGTTGGGGTCAAAATTCACCAGATTGTCCAGGCAGAACTTGCAGGTGTTGCGGAACTTCAGGTAGTTCTGG
>ENA-OUQC01000540-OUQC01000540.1-human-gut-metagenome-genome-assembly--contig:-NODE-540-length-26226-cov-4.130870_pt1 | contig 26226 bp, 28 predicted proteins | sample MGYA00237942_ERZ548815 | MGnify/ENA primary metagenome ERZ548815 (study PRJEB26490, sample SAMN05194722) | human gut metagenome | biome: terrestrial biome; feature: human-associated habitat; material... | reverse complement strand
AGATTGCAGGTTTAATTCACCCAATCCATACATACGGCTCCCGTTGATGATACTTGTGATAATAGAAGATAACTTGTCAGTCCGTACACCACCACCAGGCAGACGAACTTTACTTTTGTGGGTAAATACCCAGATGTATAAAGCTGGAACCAGATATGTCTTATTTAGAACCTCTTTTATATCCACTTCACAACAGATAAATGTTTGTCCGTGCTCAGTCACATCTGGTACAAACTCATATGGAAATACCTGCGTATACATCAATGTTTCTGGCGCAACTTCTGTTTTCCCGTCATCAGACATCAGCTTAACAATATCTGTGTTGGTAAGAAGGTCATCCATCAGTTGGTTCTTGTAGTCAAACAGCTCATCAAGACCAACTAAATAATCACAACTCACAGCCACACCTTCTTTCCATCATCAGTTGTTTCTCCTGGCGGTACTGGAATAACCATACTACCATCTTCACGAGGGAAGTGCTTATAGTAGTCGGCAATGCGAAGTTCAAAATTGTCATCGTCTTCTGTATTTACTTCTGTCATGACAAAACTCATAACACCATTCCCATTAAACACTCCACCAATTTTGAATGGTTTTGTAAGACGATAGGCCAAAACGGAGTTTGAATCTTCGTCATCTATCAAAAAGCGGAACTCACGGTTTAATTGGACGGTGTACTTATCTCTCGCGAGAGAAACAGAAATTCTTGTGTCACCGAGTGACATACCATTCTCGTTGTATGAACTAATTGTCTCACCGGTCAGGTATTTCGTTCCGTCAGAAACGATACACCATCTTTCAATGATGTTCCCATCCGCTGCTATCCATCTCAACTTATGATTGCATTGAAGCATAATAGCTTTTGTATATACCTCATTATCTGCGGCTGTTTCGGTAACGAGCCAATAGTTGTCATTCCAGTGTACCAGAGACCCGCTGGTAATTTCTTCTCCTGGCATAGAACAAAGCGTCTTCTGATTAAGGTTGTCACTACTGATGATGGCGAGGCTCTGCTCGACACCATTTATCTTCACAGTATGGTAGGAAAGGCTTGATGGTAGTTTGCGTGACAGATAAGCCTTCTGGCGGTTTAAGAAAACATCTCTCTTCGTATTGCCACGCATAGACAATCTGGATTGATAAGAATCCCATACTCCCATTCTCATCCCTCCTCGTCAGTCAGTTTTACCGCATACCTCGTTTTAAGTTTGTTGCAGATAGAGATTGATTTGAACACCTCTCTCTTGTACACATGAACCGGACTGTCAGGGTGGTCGATCAAATATTGTAAAATCGATACCAAAGACAAAAACATCGGGTCTTCATGAAGTGCAGAAACTAATTCAGAACAACCAATTAGCTCAGTTTGCAGGCTCACCATATATGAGGTGAGTGACGGCTCTTCGCTTTCTCGAATGGGGAGAATCTTGAAGAAAAGATTTACGAGATTACGAAGATAGTTGCTCAAAACCATCTCGTCCATCTGGACTCCTCTTACAGTCTGGATCATAAGTGTAAGTCCGTGAGATCACCGTGGTTGTACGAATACTCCCGCATCATATTCGTAAACCGGCGCTGAGCTTCGTTGAGTGTCTCTTTTACCCGGCCCAGCAACTTTTCTGGAGAGAAAACGGTGAAGTCCTGAGTGTTCAATAGATTTTCAAGATTTTCTTGCCGATACACATATGGCTTAAGCCATTGCGCCAGCATACCCTCAGAAATGATGTTAGCCAATTCATCAAGATCTTCTGCCGGGATATCAACATTAAACTCACGAACAATATCATCAGCAGTCGAGGTTAAATCGTACTTACAGATTTTTTTGAATTCTGCAATCGCCATTTTCATGTAACTATCCACCATCTCATTTCTTTCATAGCTGTCGATGGGGAAGTCATATTCCGTCACCTTTGTCAAAAATGCCCCAGTAAAAACATCATAAGAAACGCTCATAATCCACGCCCCTTATCGCTCGATTAGTTCGACGCCAAGACATTTTTCTAAGGTAGAAATGACTCGATTAGAATCGATAGTTCCATCTGAGATTAACTGCTTTGCACGATATGCAACAGACTTCCGTTGTCCGGCAGACAACTTGTTGATAGTTGATTCAATTTCTCCAGCGCTCTTCTCAAAGAGCTTATCAAAATCATTGATCTTCAGTGCAAACTTGTAGTATTGCGTCATACCCAAATAAGCAATGATCTCAGGGTCGTCGAACATAAACCAGTTATTGATGAAATACTTCTTGCCAGAACTCCTTGCTGCCTTCAGTTCTGACAATTCCATATCCTGCTCTGCGCCAAACTCGTCCCATACGAATCTCTCGCCAGTTTTTCTGCTTCGATATACAAGTCTCCCCTGGAAACCATTACGAACAGTAACGATTTGATCTGGGTCAAATGCTTTTGGCGTAAATGTTTTGCGCTCTTCTTGAACCACTTCATTCATAGGTTCAACCGTAGCCGGATCGGTCTCCTTTGACTTAACGGCAGTGCTTCTGTTAGCCATGTTTCTAATTCACCCTTTCATACATAGCAGGGCCCCATAATGGAGCCCTGCATTGTTTTTATTTACATAGGCTTAGGCAATCTCGTAACGACCAATACCAGCGTTACCGCCAGCCAGGACGATACCCATGCCATACTTCTCGCCATACAGATACTCCTGGGTAAGATCACCGTTTGTCATAGGATCACCCATCAGCACGATGGGGTTACCCTCATACACACACTTGATGGGCTTGTCATCACCGGCGATAACCGTCAGCACATCGTCATCCAGTACGAACTCGGTAGAGTCCATCTTGTGGCGCTGAGGAGTTACCACCACGGGAGTTCCATAGAACTTGCCGTAATAACCCAGGTTGTAGATGTCGCGCTCAGAGTCGGTTCCCTGCACAGAGGGGGCAAGATTCCGCACTGCCTTCTTGGTTCCGACAATGGTAGCAGGCTTGCCACCAGCAGCCGCCTCGACATGAGAGATCAGATCCATCAGCTCGTCCTCATCATAAGCACCGGCAGTGGGGAAGTAGGTCACGCCGCCAAACTGATCTGCAGTTGCAGAACTCCACAGGCCATAGATATCATTCAGCAGCTTCTGACGGAAGGACTCAGAGACCTTATTGATAAAATAGTTGAAATCCACACGACCGGACAGGACGCGATTCAGCTCTTCATAAATCTTCACATACTTCATGGAAGTGGGGATGCTGGTCTCGCTCACTCCGCCCAGGCGCTGACGACGAATACCCTGGGTGCCATCAGCGGCATCAGCCACGACAAACAGGTTTCTGTCTTCAACCAGGAACAGGTTCTTGTCGCCCTCAGCGACATTACGGAAATCTACCAGAGCATTGAAGTACTCATCGCCCTGAAGACCCTCAACAACAGTGCGGCTCAGAATCTCTTCAATCAGAGTAAACAGACCATTGCACTTGCCGTCACGAATATTTTTGTAGTTCAAAACGGTGCTGCCGCCATTAGCCTCGACCAGAGCTTTTCGCAGAAGCTCCATGGACTGACCAACGGAATACTTCTCGACATTGCCACGATAGGCGTCGACAGCAACCTTAACGATGTTGTTCATATCAGCCATTGTATTGCCCTCCTTCATTAGACTTCGGTCTTTCCAATCTGAATGGCATAGTAGGTGTACCGACCGGCAACCTCGATATGCACACAAGTGCCAAGGCCAGTACCGGATGCGTCGATCTTGCCACCCTCACCAATGCCAACCTTGCCACCAACTTCGGGGGCGGTGCCACCGACAAAACCTTCCTTGGTCACAGAGAAGATGTTGCGACTACGGGGGATATACCCACGAACGATCTTGCCAGCATCGTTGATGTACTCATCCAGGTTCTTCTTGCGCTCATCGTACATAACCTCAACGCCAGCAGCGATTGCACAGTCGTTCAGACTATCACTACTGGTAGCGGCGACAGCCTTCATAACCTCGCGCTCACCATCTTCATAACCCTGCAGCTTGACAATAACGCCATTTTCAATTTCTGCCGGATTGCTATCACTACCGTAGAAACGGAATGACACCAGATCGGCAGGCTGCTTAGTACCGCTCATCAGGTCGGTGCGGATAACTGTATAAGCCATAAATTGATTCCTCCTTGTGAATTATTTAATTATGTTGATTACTCCTGACGAATGCCGAACTCAGAGAAAACGCCGCCATAAGGCTCTGGCGTTGGATCGTTGTTCTTTTCGACAGGCAGTTTGGGCGTCTTCTGACCGCCATGGAATGAAAACTTCTCGCTTTGCTTACGACCACGAATGGCGTAACACTTCTCTTCGAGCTCCTCCATGGAATACTTTCCACAGTTGTCTCGAATCTCATCAAAGGCAGGTACTCCGACCAGATCCTCGAACTGAGCGAAGAGTTCCTCGCGCTCCTGTGCAGCTGCATTTTGCTCAATATTTTCCTTGAACTGACGCAGTTCACCGAGTTCGGCCTCCATAGATGCAATCGTGTCGGAGGCAGTCTGATATTTTGCCGTCCACTGGCTTTCGTTTTCTGCCCAGTTTGCAGAAATCATGGAATAGACCATAGCGAATGCAGTCTGCTGATCTCCCTCGTCAAAATCGACGATAGCACACTTCTTGCGTTTCTTGCTTTTGAAGTCAACAACAACATGATCGCCATTCATAGAATAGCTAAAGCCATAGAGCTTCCAATCTTCCTGATCGTAACAGTAAACCTCCATTGCCTCGCCATCATAGTCCATATACCAATAACGGCTCATTTCACCGAAGCAGGTGTCTACTTTCTCTTCACTCAGAGCGTTAATCAGCTCCTCTCGGAACTGTTCTGCCAAAGCGAAATTCTTGCCAGTATTTTCGGCCACCGGGTTAGGCTCTCCTTCATTTTTCATTGCCTCAAACTTTTCCGTTAATTCCTCAACGGAGAAGTCGTCAAGATTAAAGTCAAGCATCTCCTCTGACAGGCCATACTGAGCCATGAGAGCTTTCTTCTCGTCCAATGCTTCTTCTCCTCCTTCCGAATTATTTTGTGGGTGTATGACAACCTCATCATTAGAGGGTTGTACCGTTGAAAAACTTTCCTTAAATTCCCGCATCATTTCATCAAGCTGCGCCTTGAAATCCTCACGAGAGAACATCATCAGAGCTGCTGATTCATAGCAGGGCTCCGCTGTACCAAGAAGACAGAAGGCGGTAAACTCAAACTGTTCGATCACATACACGCCATCTTTCATATGTCCTTCTTGAATACTGATCTCCATAGATTCATCTGTGATACCGTCTTCTTTGATCTTCTCATACGCCTCTTGGCGCTTCCAAAGCAGCGCATCCACACAAAGATATTCGTGGATAGACCCATCTTCCTCTTCGATTTCTTCCCACCAATAGCTCGCACTTTCTGGAATAACACCAACAGGATTAGTGATGTTTACTAATGAAACTCTCCCATCTTCCCGTTTAACAACCTCCATATCATGTGAGCCAATCTCATCTGCCTCTCTGTCATATCTGCAAACAATAGGGCAGTTGTAGATACTTGGCATACAGCGCTCAAAGGTTTCCTTGCTGATGAAACTGTTATTGCGGTTTCTTCCTACATAACAGACTCTTAAAACACCTCTATCAAAAGAGGAGTTACACTCGGTCAGCCTGTCAAAGCGGGAAGAAAATACGATGCTCATATTTCGCTCGCTCAAACAAATCTCACCACCTTTAGGGCATAATAAATCCCGCCTGGTTTCAAGGCGGGTCAGAATGTCAATGTATTTGACATTACATAGCTGATGTCATCTATAGAAAAATTACCTTTTCCATCATTGACAAAGATATAAATATGGTTATTCTCGTCTGATTTCAGCATTTTGAACTGCATGTCTAAAAGTTTATCTCTTGCTTCCTCATTGAACACATAAATGAAATTGGCCATTACCAATCATCACCATCCTCACGACTCTGCTCACCTGAGTCAGTTAAGTCACCAACATCTTTTTCTGGAGCACCACCATTGTCGGATGTACCATCAGATGTTGACTGTGTTGAAGAACTCTGCAGAGGGATAAACTTCTTCTTGATCTCAAGGACATCATTTTCAAGGAAATTCATGCAATCAAGTTCTGCTTGGCCAAGACCTTGCGATGCACAGTAATATGACACCATAGGCACACCAAACTGACATGCCTTTAGATACATCTCTCCCATTTCTTTACGGTTAAATGGGCTACAATCAAGGAAGGTTACCTTGAAATTCTTACCAAAACTCTGGCTCTGGATATATCTGTTTACCATCTCCTCAATACTTTTTACGATGCCAAATGTGATTGCTTGGTCTGACTTAATAGAAAGAGCAAGCGCATTTGCGGACGCCTTATCGTTGTTGAATAGCAAACTGGATACACCAGCAGATGTGAACATATTTTCCTCTGCATCAGCAATCGTGTCCGTGTCTCCAGTGTTTGACTTTTCAAAACTGATTTTGTTGATTGGCATAGGGGAGAGGACTGATCCGATCTCCTCCGGTAAAACTGCGTCAAGGTTGCGCCAGAACTCTTTTGCCTTGTCAAGATCCATCTGCCACTCGCCATTTTCGTTAATACCGAGTGTCATGACAAGCATGGCATAGTTCTCAAGTGTTGTCTTGGTCAGCTTAAGCTGCTTATAGTCTTCGATATCATAAATTTCTCTCAACACTCCAACAAATGGAGGAATAGAATAATCCAAAATATCGTTGTTACACTTGATGGCAAACGATGTTGGAGAGTCAAGCTCTTGCCATTTAGATCCACTCCGGTCTCCCTGATAAACCTGGTACTTCTTTTGAAATTCTGGAGGGTAGAAATCAAGATAGCCAGATCTACTATCGAAATACGAGAAGTTAAATGTAACATTTAACACACCGCCCTCAATAGAAGAAATTGCACAGTAATCTGATGGGAGCTGCTGGATCGTGATATTATCATTTGTGACCCACATTGTTCCGTAAAATGTATCTTCACGCAAACACACGGTCAAAATTTTTGGGAACTGTGTTTTAATGTTCATTGCCGTTAAGGCATTTAGAACCTTCCGATAATTTCGATTGACACTCTTTGGTTTTGATGTCGCAGGGTCGATTCTGTTCGGAGACACCACATATGCCAAATCGGACAATGATGTGAAATACTGAATCAGTCGCCGGAAATGAGAGCTTGCCCCGTAAATGTATGTAACCGCCTTACGGATTTGCTGTTCATAGTTGTACGGGTTCTGCAAGTATGTATTGATATCATCCTTAGTGTAGAGAGAAAAGGTGGGAGTGCTGTAGTTCCCATTCAAATCTCTGGTGATAAGTTTGTTTAACACCGCAAATCTCTCTGGAACTCTGAATACACTTGCTGTTCTCATATTGTTTACGGAATCATTCTTTGCTTCGGATACACTTTTTTGTGTCTGCCCGCCAATTCGTGCCGGCTTACCGACATGTGACTGCGGTCTTTTTCTTCCATTAGACAATCAACGCCCACCACCTTTCCGTATATGATTTTTAGGTGGCTTGAACACAAAAATATCATTCATATTAAAGCCATCGTTCATTTTTTTGCTGAGCTTTGCCTCAAGTTGCGTTGCAACATAGAAGTTATAACTTAGGCTTGAGTAGCGGTCTTTTCTCATTCCGCTCTTTTCGTGAATCTTAACTTTACCACCAACCTCTTCATGCTGCAGCTTGACCAACTCATTGATAAGTAAGGTGGTATGGACATACGGCATTTGCAAAGATAATCTTTCTGGAGGGTTGAGTGATGAGTATCCACGAATCTCTCCAAGCAACGCTTCGCCATCATACTCTGTCATCAGAAGGCGAATCTTACCGCTCCTGAACCCTTCACGCAATAAAACAGCACATTCAGAGTTTAGGGTTGGATTTCCCTTTATTGCCCAGATAACTTTTTCAGCACCCTTAGCGGTACATCTGTCTGCCATCTCTTGGTTGTTGCAACATGTAAGTGCAGGGTAAATATCACCAGTTTCTGGGTCTGTCATTTCTCTGACAAGTGCATCATAAACACCAAGACCAATACCCACACAGTCCAGAACGATGTAGTCGCACTGGAACTCTTCATACAATCGACGAATCATAAGAGCCTGATCCTCGGTGTGCAGACCTTCCGCCCCATCGCAATAAACAATATTACTCGAATATCGCCCAACTTTTGTTGGGAGGAGCTGGTTTATAAAAATAGCAGATGCGTCATTGTTATGTTTCTTACTTGACATCAAAGCAATATCGGCAGAAAGAATTCTTACTTCTCCATTTTGCTTTGGCGGGATTTTTACCTTTTGACTATTGCCCAGCTTTGAAGCCAGCTTGTCCGGTAACATTGGATATTTGATTCGCCTATTTTTTGAAATCGAGTTGAAGTCAAAGAATGTTCCATCGGAATCGCCAAAGAACATGGCATCCATCTCCATGCTCCATTTTACTTCGCTAAAGTCTGATTCGGCCATCTGGTCTGCTACATCTTCTTCAAACAGCAGTCCCTCTGTCATTGCAAGCTGATATGGGAATCCGCAAACAAAGTCCTTTCGCTTTTCATCAAGCATGAACCGGCAATTATCAGCAGCCTTTGTATATGACCAGTGGTCTTTGAAATAGGCAGAAGACAGATATAATGTCTTATTTCTTTCTTTTAGATGCTTATACTCTGGTTTCTTCAGATAGCGCGGCTGGCGTGGGTTAGTCAGGAACTTGCGCAGAATAGTGTCGATAACATCTTTGGACACCATACGATACTCATCAATCAACAAAATATTTGCTCTGTTTCCTCGTGCATTATCGCTTGCGGTAACAACCTTGATAAACGAACCATTCTTGAAAACAATCTGTGCATTTGTGCCGTTAATTTTTGTTTCTTTTTCGTCTATCTCATTTGCAAGTTCCTTAGAATTTGGCTTGAGCTCTGTCTGAATCTTTTCCAAAACATTGATACTCTGCCCTCGTGTACCAGAGGCGATGCAGATCTTTGTACCTGGGTACAAGATGCACCGTATGCAACAGAATATGGCGCTTAAAAAAGTCTTGCCCAAACCACGGCTTGCGATGAAAACAAACGATGTACATGAGTTCATCATCACAAGCAGTATTTTTTGAAATAGATGCAAGTCTAAGTGAAGATAGTCTTTTGCAAATCGATGTGGGTTACATCGGTAGTACCCAGCCCACGCTGCAATGCCCTCCAAAACACGGTCTTGTCTGCTCATTGCTTAGGATGGATCTCCGCTAAAGATATTATTGAACATAGATTCGTCGTCTTCGTCCTCGAACTCTGGTGTCTTTACACGAAGGCGCTCCATCTCATCTTCATATAGCTTGCAATATGTATTTTTGATTCCAAGCATTTTGCATAGATGCCCAAGGAACCAAATAGAAATATACCTGACAATACCATCCACATCCTGCAGTTCTGGGTCTGGCTCAGGAATTGGACGCGTATTCTCCCACTTTCTAATGCCAACTCCAAATGGCATATTATCCAATTCAGCGTCGGCTTCTTCGCTCTTTTTCTGAGCGGGTTTCAAGTTTGCGCTACCAAGCAGCGTATTTAATGTATTAACATTTTTGTCGATAGACTTGCCAGCAGCTCTGTCGTGATTGATATCAATCTCAAGATTACAGATCTGTCGAATCAATGCCTCTTCTCCAATGTCAAAGTTGTACCCAACAGGGAAGCGTGAGAGCCAATATTTCTTGCGCTCCTCAAGTTCTAAATACATCTTTGGCGTATATCCAGGCCCCCAGAATAAAATAACATCCTCCGGGATATCGATATTTTCTTCTTGGGCGTCATCTTCTGGCAAATACCCTGTTTGAACGCGCTCTTCTTGCCTTGCAGCAGCAATACCATTTCGCTCTTCCTCTTCAACCGTATCATCGTAAGACTTGTCGATATATCTGATGATATTGGTCTTTCCAATATAGCTTCGGACTTTGGAGTTCACTCCGGCAGTTCTCTCTACCATATCGAATATGCTATCGTGCCAATACAAATCGAGTTTCATACACAATCTACGCATAGCTTCACGATCGCTTCCAAGCGATTGCCTATACTCATCAAACAGCGTATCGATACAGTCATTGCAAAATGGTAAGTATCCGATGCCACGATACATAGGGCTATGGCTAACAGGGAAGTACCCCTTCTGTCTGCTGAATGCCATTCCGCATCGGTAGCAATAAAACTTTTGATTACTCACGGGAAGATTATCCTGTTGTACTTTTTCAAGTCTCTTTCGCTTTGGGGCATCAGCCATTTACGACAACCCCCTCTTTTCATTATCTTCCCACTTCTTTACAGCACGCTTGATCGTATTGCCTGGATAAAAACGGGGAACCCAATGCGCCGGAACGCTGCATCGCTCTTTTGTTTGCGGGTTAATACAGCTTCTGGCTTTGCGCTCAATAATGTCGAAACAGCCAAATCCATAGAAAAATACAGCATTACCTTGCTCAAGATTTTCTGTTAAAACACTCCAGAAATCATCTACCACGCTTGTAGCAGATGATTTTGTGTAGTTGTATTTTTCCATAAGCTGCTTAATAAAATCGCTCTTATATACATTCATCCTTTTCGTTCATCCTTTCAATTACAGGTCTGAAATTGACCGCTGCACATCGGTTCTGATTTCTCCATCCTCACCGAAATATTGAGCAATCTGCTCCTCGGCACTCATGTCTTTGTAGACACGAACCATATCCGCAGACTCCCATCCGACAATTTCTTGGATTACGCCATCAGGAAGACCTGCCTTAGCAAGGTGAGTTGTAAAATAATGTCGCAACGAATGCCAATAAAAATCCTCACCAGTCATACGGCTAAATGTTGCCGCCCAACTGTTGAGGGTTGTATCGCTAATTTGTTCAGATGGATCATCTTTTGATGGGAAAAGCCACTTGCTTTGGATGCCAAGCTCATCGCGTTCTTTCAGCCAAGCATCCAGATAAGGCTTGAATTTTTTGGCCAGCGTGTAACAATAAATATACTTTCCAAGACCAAACCCTTTCGTTTGAATTGGCTCACTGGTCTTATACAGCGCACCGCTGCATACAAGATTCTCGTCTTTGAAGTCATCGACTCTAAACCGGCACAGCTCTGCCTTTCGTCTTCCGCTGCACATAGCAAGAGCAAGCATACACGCCTTTTTATTTTTCCCTCCAGCAGATAGCGTGTTGAGCAGATTGTCAAGTTCCTCATCGCTCCAAATTGTTTTCTTTCGCACCTGTTGCATTGCTGGGCTTTCTATCTTTCTGATTGTGGAACGGAACCCTTTGAAATCGTCCTCATCGTCGAGAATGTTTTCTACATAGTTACTCATAGACGAGATAGCGGACTTTAATCTGCGAACACGGGCAGGAGAGTTTCCATTTTCGTTGATAAGCCAAAACTGATATGCAGCGTAGTCTCTTTTTGAGATCTTCGGGAAAAACTTGTTCCCGTTATGTAAAAGATTCCAAACAAAGAAAATATCTATGTCGTTAGAATACCCGTTGATTGTTTTTGGGCTTCTTTGCACAGATTGCAAATAAGCAATAAAATCCTGCTTTAATCGTTGGTTGTCTGGGTTGATCTGCATCAAAAGCTCAGGGCTTGTGATGTCATTTTGTTTTGTCTTTCTTGGCACTACAGCCACCTCGCTTTCGTTTATATTATTTGGTGCCACAGGACGGGATTGAACCGCCGACGCCCTGCTCTTCAGGCAAGCGCTCTACCAGCTGAGCTACCGTGGCATAAAAATGGTTGCGGGAGCCGGATTCGAACCGGCGTCTACGGCTTATGAGGCCGTCAAGGAAACCGCTCCTCTATCCCGCAATGTGGTGGGAGAAGATGGATTTGAACCATCGAAGCCCGAAGGCGCCTGATTTACAGTCAGGTGCAATTGACCGCTCTGCCATTCTCCCATATGGTAGCGACAGTGGGGCTCGAACCCACAACCTCCTGCTTGAGAGGCAGGTGACTTATACCAATTCGTCGATGTCGCCATATGGCTCCCCCTGTTGGGTTCGAACCAACGACACCTTGGTTAACAGCCAAGTGCTCTACCATCTGAGCTAAAGGGGAATATAAAAGGGCTACCCAGAAAGGGTAGCCCGGTAGTGTAGTTACTGAAGAGGAATATCGTATACACAACGGACACCATATTCATCACATACGCAGACAATCTGTTCGGCCTTGCCAACAATTCTTTTCTGCACACAATAGTCATCCATACCAAGGAAACTTCCGGCCATAATTGTCTTAACGCCTTGTACCTCATCTGTTTTATTGTGATGAAGATGACCAGACAGAACGGCATATAGAGGCTTTCGTGCCATTGTCTGCAAAGACTGAACCTTACTTGCGCTTCCATCGAAATCTCCGTGAATACCACAATAGGTTTTTCCACGAATATCGATTAAATACATTGTTTCATCAATCTTTTCAGAGCCAACTCCAATTTGAACATTGTCGAAATTCTGCAATCTTGCACCAAGATACCACTCAACCAAATCGTCCAATCGTTCGCTTACAAGAGCGCGATCTTTATTCGGATCAAGTCTGCTATGGTTTCCAGCAACACTTACAAATACGACCTGCCGGAAGTGTTTGCTTAGTTCTGCCAAAAATTCAGAGATTAACTCGGATACGCCTTTGATTTGTTCAATCACATTTTCCTTGTTAGTGACGGTTATCGATTGGTGTATATTACCACTAATCTCATCACCGTTTGCCCATACGATACAGTTTTCACTTCCGTGCGTTTTACCAATTGAAATGATGCGATCTAAATATCTACACATCATCTGACGGCAAATATCTGAGTTATATGTATTCCAATAATTCTTAACATTGGCTCCATAATGGATATCATTAAGACTAACCAGTAGGTCATTATCAGAAGGCTCAATAAAGTTATGCTCATAATTGAGTTGTGGAAGATTACCTGATTGTACGGCTTCAACAAGTATTTCGTTTAACTCTTCCTGCCTGGATCTATCACGAACAATCTTGTTGAAAGCATTACGCTGGTCAAAAAACTTTTGTCGTTCCTTTTGCAACTCAATCTTTTTTTTATCCAATTCAGACAAGATACTTGAATCTTGGATGGAAAACTCTGAGTCTTTATCGATCATATCGATCATGGCTTTCATTCCATACATTCTCTTTCTAACTTCGCTTGAGTTGAAGCAGTTGCCCTCACCAAACAGACGCTCGCTTAACTCTGCGTAATCTTCGTCAATGGTTCGGTCAACGAGCTTGCCAATCACGATATCACGCATTTCCTTAAAGCTCGCTACTGTTTTAGCTATAGGTCACACTCCCTTTCTACGAGGACGCTCCGGTTCTCCGCGCAAACTGCCAAGGAGCTGCATGACACGCTTGTCCTCCACACAATAATAATGGTGTCGTTTTGAATCCTGTTTCATTGTTCTTACAATGTGGACATTCTGGTACTTTTCATGAATTGCGTTCTTCTCGCTAAGTGTAATTGCGATCAATTTTCATCATCCTTTATTTCCAAAATTTTACTATACAAAAAGTCGAGACAAAAGTGTATATTTTCTCTCAAGTTAAAGCACTCATCAAGTGCGCCTACATCCATTGTGCGACAATGGATGTAGGCTTTTTTTAGTTTCAAACTGTATGAATTCTAATGCCGTGAAATAGGCATAGCAAGCACTATTTCCTTGCCTATGTATACTCAATTATTCTGCTGCTCGTCTTTGTCTCATAACGGACTCAACTGATTTTTTAATATACATCTCAGCAGCGCAGTCAGAACAATATTTATGAACATTACTTTTTTTCTTAATGGTCAATCCGCAATTCGCACACTGAAAGTATGGTTCTCCGCAATACAGAAGATACTGGTTGCCAAGATTGCGAAAATCAGTAATATGTATGGCGACAGGACTGTTCGCCCTAATAAACTTCACCTGGATATTCAAGCTATCAACTCGCTTGCTAAATCTAAGCAACCCTGCATTCTTCATTTCGTGAAGCATAAGGCTTTGCCTTTTGATGGATGTGTTGATATTCGCCATTTTCATAATTTCTTTGTCGGATGTGTTCACCCACCCGTTATTCTTCTCTTGCGCTGCGTCCCAATATTTAGCCACACATAGAAGAGTAAAGGCAAGACGCTGCAGCTGCTTGCCGTCCAAAGACCTAACCGTCTGCAGCTCTGCCTCTGTGATGTCAATTCCTTCTAATTCAATCAAGGGGAATTTATCAGAAGATCTGACGATTCGATCGATGGTGTCACTCCACTTGACCAAAATTACGCCGGGGTCGCACTGGAGGAGAAAGTCCTCCAGTTTGCCACGAACCTCTTTCTTCTTATATTTTTCACACTGGCAATAATACCGTGCGACACGGCTCAATGTTTCCACTGGCTTCTTACCAAGTCGACGACTGGTGATAGCATTTTCTGCCCACTCGCGTTCATTCAATACAATACTCACTCAATCACTCCAATCTCTTTTTCACTAAACGAAAATCTTTTACCACCGAACTCAATGTTTCCTTCCTGGTCTAAAACAGGGAAGTGGATACGATTACCGTTTTTCTGTAAGAGATTGCCGATAATTTCTTTTCCACACATACTCCAGGCAAAACGCTTTGTGCAGCTTCTCTGATAACAGATATCCAGTAAGATGTCACACAAGCTCTGTGAATTAGAGCAGACCGCATCACAGGCGTTTCTAAACTCAATCTTCATCATATACATGTGCGATATCATCTCGTCACTATCGATTCGTTCTCTGCTGGCAAACACAGTGTAATCTCTGATCCGGCGATTATAATCCTCCAGCAACCGTAAGATAGAGTTGTACTGTGAACGACTATATTCCACGCCGCTCTTCATAATCGTGTAGTCAAACTCTGTCTCAGAATTGTGTTTGCCAACATATCCGTCGAACGCCTCTTCAAACCGGCGGCAAATTCGATTGGTTACACAATCGCTAATTCCGACCGGCATACAACTCAAATAATAATGGATGAACTCTTGCTCATGTTCGCTAAGTTCTTCCTGCGGTTTCTCTAACATCTCATCAATTGACATTGAGAACTCACGCTGAGCTTTTTTATCGGTATTTTTTATGTATGTATTATATTGCTTCATTAAATCTGGGTAGATGTACCGCATGAAGTACGGCTTCTTATCCGCCAAGATGGAAAGATAAATACGGCGCTTTTCAGGATCTTCGATCATCAATGCGTGATGGCGGTCAAACCATTCTTTGGGCATTGGCTTTGCAATAATACCTTTTGCCTTATCAATAGCATTTTGCTGGAATAACTGTCCGCATTTAATGCGGTAGTCAAGGATTTTGTATTCCTCGCTATCCTCTGGGTACTTAGCCTGCACTTCAAACATAGAAGTGATTCTATTGGTCGTTTTTCCAATATCATCGCCAAAGCTATCGATGTTGGCACGAATAAAGTCTTCCTCTTGGACAATCTTCTTCTTTGCCTTGCGCTGCACACACATCAATGCAGGAAGCTGTCGCAGATTATCCACCAGGACACGATTATCTGTCAGCATTACCAGGTCTCCGTCTTTATCCATACCATTAAGTGCGTGCGCAGCAGTGTCCCATGAATTGAATACGGTACAGGTATTCATATATTGATACCAATGCTTTGCCTCTTCGGAGTGATTAACCGTAACAGAACGGATATTGTTATGACATGTCATTGGAGCTCTATAACACGCGAGTCGTTCTGCCCCTTGCTCCACCCAATATCCGTTGTAGATCTCTTCAGACTTTAAGATTCCGGTTACTTCCATACCAAAAATACTCTGGCATAAGGAGTATGGGTCTCCAGACACGATAGAGTAGTTGCCGTGTACTTTGATGACACCGACCTTTGCCTCGTTGATTCTATTCTTGATAAGCTGGAACACCTTGCTTTGGACATATGGGTCATCAATCATCTTGGGTTCAACCATTAGTGCTTTTATGTAATCATCCTCAATACTCTCTACATTGTCTTCGTTTATGCCCATGCCCTTTAAGAATAAGACAGTTTTGTGATAATCTGCATACAAGATATCTCTAATCTCATTCATGGTCGGAGCAATTAGTTCATCAATGTCATCGTCAGTCAATGAATAACTTTGGATAAATTGGTAGTTCAAATTGCGTTCTGACTCAAGAACTCGTGGACACACCTTTGCAATGCCAAAAGAGTACCTGTTATCTGTACAATTGCGAACATAATCATCGCAACTCTGGTAGGAGTCCCATAGCTTCACCATTGATGTAGTTAAAATCAATTCAACATCACGGATATCTTTGTCGTTTCCCCATGCGTCTTTGACCATATAACTACCAGCTATCTTTTCTGCAAACTCCAAAAAGTCAAAGCAAAAAACCATTCCCTTTTCCCATGCGAATCTTGTATTAACACCGCTTGGGCGATAATCGATACCGATTTCTTCAGCCCATCTATCAGCCAAAGATGGGAGCATAACGCCATATCCATCCGACTCATTCAAGTCGACCATTACGCCATGGCGTTCTTCCATGAACGGCTCTCCGTCCATTTCGTCGTTAATATAAATAATATCTGCCAAGAACTTTGTTTCACAATCATTAACAACAAGAATGCCGTTCGGCATAGATACTGGGTTTGATGCACTACATGTCAATGCTTTGTATGCCTCTAACTTAGCTGGCACCATTTCTTTTGTTAGGTCACGACCGTTATCAATACGGCGTCGGAGCTCGTCTCCGTGCCGATCGCTTACAAACACAATGGTCTCATTCTTAATTCCACCGTTTGTACCAAGCAATCTATGATAACGGATACCGTTTATAGTAAACCCCCTACAAGCTCTTATATAATCTTTTTCTCTATCCATAATGATGCACAGATAGTCTGGCTTGAACTGGATAAGGTCGAGTTGCTCATACAACTTCTTGATTTGGCGTCTATTCTGCAAACTGCTCTGCTCTTTACGAAGTCGGCGTATTTCTGCCTTGATTGCACGAGCTTTATCATCTGCATCTGTAATTCCATTCAGTTCATCTAACCATCGAAGCACCTGGCTGTCGGCCAAAGAAATCAGTTCATCGTTCCGGCGAGCTTCTGCGATAGGTAAGGTCAGGTTCCACTTCGCTTTGCGCAGCCGACTGCTGTGCAACTTATAGATGTACTTCTGACATGTTAATTGCTTAGCCAGTGTTCTTCACCTCTTTGCGATTTATTTAATTATGTTGGTATAATCAAAAAAAGAATACTTTACTCAAAGTCTCTAACATAGCTATACCACGCTCGATAGAACTCAATACGCTCTTGTTCAATAAATGCTTCGATCTCATCATCTGAGCTGTCCATAGTTGGGTAGTCGTATGTATTATCAGCATGGGGCTCCGAGCCGCCCCATGTAGTCATATCATCAAATCTTCTCTTCACTTATAGTTACCTCCATTACTTGTTTCTTTTATCCATCCAATAAGCAGCTCTCTCATGCGGCGGCTTGGTATGTATAGGTTGATCTTCTTGTCATCTCTTATTGCGCTTCGCCAAATAAACTGCAACATCTCTGATAATGCAAACTGGTCAGAGTCAATCTGGATATCTTTTGTCGCAAAAAATTTAGCAATATTCGGATCAACGAACCTGTTTACAAGATACGCAACGCAGTCCGCGTTCTTATACGCATTGGTTGCACGAGCATTGAGGGAAAGGAAATTCGATGCGTATCTGTTTTTTGTACCGAGCAGCCACTCCTCACTATCCTTGAATGTTGTCCAAAGGCGTGTCTCGGATCGGCTGTCTGTCTTACAATCAAAGAAATTTCTCATGTTTCGCTTAAGCGTTTTAACATCGTCATGCGTTCTACCGCGTCTTTTGAACCAACTTGCAGAGAGGGCTGTGCGGCCATTCCCAATATCATTCATTCTCGCGTCGACCCTGTCACCCTCTCCAATAATGTTGATAAGGCTTGAATAATCAATTGGGGGAGGGGAGTCCGGGCGGTCAGAAAAGTAATACCCTCGATCATCATGCTCTACACCGATTACTGTATAGTCGAACCCATAGTAGTCAAAATATGCTTTCTGGAGCTGTCCATCAAACAAATATGTCAACATGAACACTTCATCAAACGGCAAAAATCGCTTTGGATTCATTACTTCGTATAAAGTCCCGGCGCAATGATAAAGAGTGCCATTGTCGGCCATCTCCTTATATCCCTCGAACTTTCCTTCATAGTCGGCGTCTGCCCAGGAGATAGAACCATCTTCGTTTACTTCCATCAGGTGTGCCAACAAGATCTCCCTGTCTTTTGGAGATACCGCTACACTTTGAATGACCTGGATACTCTCGTCGATAATTAAGCTGTATCCGTTTTCTCTCGCCAAATCAAGAGCTTCATCATCCATTAGTGTGAACAACGAATGCGTTGATGCAATGTTGACCCTGCGTCTCATCATAGCCTTAAGCTGGGAAGACTTACTCATGTAGTCACAGTTTGGTTCTTCAAAGTCACACAGCTCACATACGCGATCGACCTCTGTAAGATATGGAGTGATATAAAGAAAACACCGCTCTCCTTTGAATCGGTTCATATATCGGATGGCAGCTGACGACTTTCCTCTACCCATCCTGGCATCCACAATCGTAATGTGTCTCAAGTAAATCTCACCACCTTTCTGTTCGTATTGTCTACTTAAAAAATCTTGTACACCAAACCGGGGACGCGTTTGCGTTTGTATCATCGGATGCAAGCATCCGCTTTGTCCGTTTGATGGGTCTCCGCAGGAGACTTATTATACTTAATAAGTTGTGAGCCTGTAGCCCTTGTGCCACAAGGCCTAATTTTTTATTTTGTACACCAATAGCGTACAAAACATGGTTTCAAGGCTGTTGTTGTAGGTGCTGTCTTATTCAATTTTCAAGGTGCAAAACTTAGGTTATGTGGTCTTATCCGGCGGTAAACTCTTTCTCAATTAGGTTGCTGTCAACCAGGTAGTTATAAGTCTCACTACCAAGATTCAGCTTTCTATAAGCCTCTTCGATTTCCTCGCCAGTGATTCCAATGTAATCAAGAGTCTGTGCAGCAGTGCTATGTCCGAACATCTTTTGAAGAAGCAGGAGTTTACGGGGGTCGTTACCACTCATTACCATCTGATGGTAAGCAAAGGTCTTTCGTAGTGAATGGGTCGCCATCTTATTACCAAGTCCTAAATCTTTGGCGATACCCTTCATGATTCTATCGATGGAGTTACGATGGATTGGCTGGTTCTCACCAGATCCACGGTTGCTCTCAGATCGGAACATGTAATCACTGAGCTTAACATCAGGTGTGTTTTCAAGGTACAGGGTGACAGCCTCAATGACTGCCGTGTTGATTGTGATGTAGCGATTGCGTTGGTGTTTACGAGTGTTCTTAGTCTTCTTCTCCAGAATAGCGAAGTTATCTCTGAACACACACTCATCATTGATAAGATGACTGAAGCGGAGAACTCGCAAATCGCTAACCCGTAAGCCAAAGTTGATGCCTACGATGAAGAGCATGTTGTCTCTGTAGCGTTTGTTCTCTATGAGGTATCTGGAGATCCTAATGATGTCATCCATATCCTTGATTGGCTCAGAGGTATGCTCGGCTGCCAGCTCATAGGATGTGTCTTCGGTAGCAGGGGAGATCAGGCCAGCTTTGAGCTTACGGACATTGGAGCGGATAGCTGCCATGTCTATCGACTTGTCTTCTGGTGTCTCTGATCGTGGGATGAACTGGATCACCTTTGCCATGTAGTTTCAACTTCCTTTCGTTCTATTTTATTATGTTCAACTTTTATTATATTATAGCAAAAAGTGTTAGCATTGTCAACATAATTAAATAGTTTTTACTGTATTTTTCTGATGATTTTAAGGCCAAAGTCAATGTTGCTTTGTTAAGCCTTTTTCTTTGTTTATCTTATTCTTCTGGAGAGGATCAGCTTCACGCAAAAGGCTTAACCAAAAATATCTGACTGGGGCTATGTTTTGAAAAGTCAGTAATATCAATGGTTTGGTGTGGACGGATGTTTTTTAAGGTGTTGTGTGGGAAATGAAGCGACTACTACAGTTGGCAAGGGTGCAAGGGGGTAAAAAGACCATAACTACCCCCCTATGTTGCATAGTGGGAAATTGCAACATAGACCACCACGGCACAACGGCGGCACATGACAGCCACGGGGGACAGGTGACCCCCCTTTGCGGTAGGCTATGGCAAAGACATAAAAATTATGTTGACAGTATGCCGTGGGTGTGGTAGTATGTTCGTGTCAGATACCACCACGGCGGCACACACACCACACCAACACCACACGCCGCCACCGTCAAGAAAGGAAGGACAGAACATGGCAGACACCACCAACACCACCACCGCCACCACCACGGAAACCCGCAAGGACTTTGAAACCCTCAAACGGGACTTTGAACAGGGGTACACCGGGGGCATGGACTACACCGCCGCCCTGCTGGACTTGTCAGCCGCTATCGCCGCCGCTTGTGTAAACAAGTGCATTGACCCTCAGCGCAAGGACGCCGCCACCCGTGACACCGTCAGCAACAGCGGACTAAACCCCGCATTGGTCAACCTGAAAAGGGGCATTTTCCATGACTTGCACCTACTGGACAACACCCACACCGCCGCAGACAAGGCCACTTGCACCCGCTACAATGCGGACGGGGACACCGTGACGGAAACCGCAGACAGCGCCGCCCTTGCCGCATTTGGGGAGTTAATCGGGGAAACCCTGTCCGATGGTATCGACCTTGTGAACACCGCCGCCGCCGCCCTGTTAGAACAGGCCGCCGACCATGCCGACCCCGCCGCCCCTTGGCTTGATACCCCGTACACCGTCCGCAGACTTTCCCGCAAGGTGTATATCAAGAGTGACGACACCGCCGCTTACAAGGAAGAGGAAACGACACCCATTCAAGAGGTATACAAGGAAGTACGCCGGGCCATTCAGAACAGCCGCGCGGTGCAGACTGACCCCCGCAACGGCTATACCTACATAGAGGAATCGACCGCCGACGGTCTGGACACCATTTACCTCAGACTTGGCAAGTATGCCGACCTTGGCGGGTATGCCGTGGCCGACCATAGCAACACCGCAGGAGCCCCCGCCGCCTTTCCCGCAGGTAGTACCCACTACACCGCCGACCGTGAAACCGTCAGGAGCTACGAAGGCACCCTTGCCGCCCTTGCCCTGTCTGACCGTCAGTTGACCGTTATCAATCTGAGAATGAGAGGATACGGCAAGAAAGCCATTGGAACATACTTGGGGATTGACCCGAACAATGTAGGGCGGGTGTTGCGTCAGGTACAGGCAAAGGCCGAAAAAATCGGCTTTACCCCGGATATGTGGCGGGAAATGACCGCCGAAAACTGAACAGACACCGCACAACGGCGGGGGCGTATGCCCCCGCCTTTCTTTTGCCTTTGGCAAGGGCGGCGGCGGGGCGGTGACCCCCCTTTGCGGTAGAGGGTGCAAGGGCAAGCCGCCCCCGCTCCACACCGCCGCACAGGGCACACCGCCGCCCCACACCGGGCAAGGGTGACCCCCCTTTGCGGTAGAGGGTGCAAGGGCAAGCCGCCTTTGCCGTCCGACTGAGGGACGAAAAACCACAGTATAGCTGATATATTCAGCCGTCGCCGGTGCCACGGAGTTAGGCCGTGGGTACGAGATAGTGAAAATCCCCGGAGGTTTGTCCCTATGAACCTAAGTGCGGCTTGCATAACTGATGGGTAAGCGAGAAAGGTCGAGGATCGTTAGTAGTATCGCTAAAGGTTTCCACCCAAGGGTGTTGCGCTCCGAGGAGCCGAAACCGATGGCATATAGATATGAAAGCGAAATTTGATTAAGTATTGCGGATTGAAGAAAGCTCACCAGACCATCATGGGCATTAGGAATGATGTGTCCGGCATGAATACCGTGACAGGAGCAGTAGGGCGATTTTGTCCCTATGGCCTGAGTGCGGAGCCGCCGGCATGGTGGCTGGTTTATCATTGATAGAGCCGCCGAGGTATTGCGCTTCGGCGGCTTTTTTGAGTGATAAACCATCACTTAACAATCTAAAGAAAGGGGCATTTCATTATGACCAGAGAAGAAAACACCGCCAAACTGGCACAGTTGCGGTCTGAAGCCGAAGCCCTTATCAAGGACTACAACGAGGCTATCCAGAATGGCAAGTATGAGGACGCCACCAAGGCTGACAACGCTGCCACCGAGAAAATCAATGAGTACACCGCTACCGTCCGCGATATGTGCTTTGAGGACTGCAAGAACTCCGATGACCCCATGCTTACCGCTGTCAAGACCCTGTCCTTTGTCACCATCGGTGTCAAGGACGAGAAGAAGGGCGATGACAAGGTTCCTGTCCGCTCTATTGTCGATAAGGAGCGCCAGATTGACCTGCTCAAGCTGGACAAGTATTGTGGCGGTATCGGCGCAGACAAGAATTGGGTACATATCGCCATGAAGATGAACTTCCTGCTGACTGCGCAGAAGTGCGTTGACCTGGGCGTTGACCCCAAGGCTGTCAATGACAGCTATGCTATGAGCGAGATCGCCCGCGAGTTTGACATGGGCAAGAACCCCACCAGCAAGACCAACCTGCTCAAGACTTTGCAGACCGTCATCACGGCCATGCTGGGAGGTGAGTATAAGGCAACTTCCCATGATGTCAACTATCTGATGTCCGTCTATTCCAAGAAGAACCGCAAGGCTCTGACCGTGACCTGCGCCAATCACCGGTATTTCCGCAACTATCTGGCTGAGGTCTGTCATCGCATCGTCACTCCCGGCGCCACCTATGAGGTGGATTTCAAGAGCAAGAAAGACGCCTGATGCCATGAAACGGTATGCGGTTTTCGGTTATGGGTTTAACCCCAACCTGCCTACCTGCTTTGTGAGCGCCACTGGTATCGAAGAGGCGTGGGTATTAGCGCGAGAAGCGCTGAATGGCCGCACCATTGTAACCAGTGTTGTAGAGGAAATGAGTTTCTGATTATCGTTGATCGAGCCGCCGAGTTTTCACTCGGCGGTTTCATTGAGCGATAAATCATAGTTTCTCTGAATGGAGGTTTTGCGATGGTTATGAATTTCAACGCTAAGTCGGCAAGAGCTGCTGTTTCAGAATATGAAGAGCAGAAACGGGCAGAGGTAGTTGCTGCCGCAGAATCCAAGATTTCTTCTATTGAGAATGCCATCTCATGTGAGGCCAAGATGGGCCATCGTTTTCACACTGTTCGGGTTGAGGTTCCTGCTATTGGTGCCAAAATCCGAGAAATCCTTGAGGAAAACGGGTTTTCGACCATGAGCGATGACGGAAAGAATATCCGCATTGAGTGGTGACCGAAATCGGTCGGAGGTTTTCTATGAGCAAAAGTTTGAGTATCGTCTGCCTTGACAACGGTAGCTGTTGGGTGATGAGCAACTACACCGGTGAGATTGCCAAACCGTGGGAAGTCAAAACAATTTTCGGTATGATACGGGATTTCTTCCGCTACTAAGCGGAACACCATAACCGCCCTGATGAGTCTTTGAAAATTAAGACGAAACCGCCTATAACGGCGGTCGGCGGAGTTTGCTAAAGTGGCTGAGCGCCGGTTATGACGCCAACCCACTTCGTCCGTGCCTTTGAGGAATATCGCTAATCCTTGAAAGCGTCATAGGCGGGTTTTTGATGCGCAGGAAATCCAAGTATGGCGTCGTAGGGGCAACCTTGCGACAAAGGAAACTGCCGGTGAGAGATGAACCGGCTACACCATATGGGGTTAGGATTGAAATGCCCGGCGAGTGGTTGGACGCTAACGGAAAGTGCCTCCATATGGGAAGATAAAGTCACAATCTGTGGCTATCCAGCCATCTCTAATGCGGCTCACCAGTGGCCAGGGTGAACGGTTGCAAGCCCGTATAAACGCAGAGCAGAGATAGCTTTTGGAGTGATGTGTTTTGGGTATGCCGTACATACGAGGTTGGGTTTGAGAAATCCCGCCCAAAAACTTCTCCGCTGCTATCAGAATGGCATCTGTGTATCGCGAACACAGAAAGGCAGCCGCAGTATTGGCGATAAGTTCTGATGGCAGCGTAAACAGTTATTTAGAGTAAAAGGTTTGAAAGAGGGTGCAATCGTGACTAAGTTTGAGCAGGTTGGGGTTTCATTTCAAAATGAGGCAACCAATAAGCGTGACGCAGAAAGGAGTTTTGCATACTCTTGTCGATGTTGCTGTGAGCGTGGAATGCGGATCAACTGTGACAGATGTGCTATCGCAGTAACTCATCATATGACGATTGCAGCCTTTGATACCGTTGCGCAGGTTCAGGGTGTAGTTATTCAGAAAAAGTAAGGGGGATTTTGAAATGTCTGAAAATGAGATCAAGGCTATGGAGTATAGCGCCAAATGTGAGCGTCGTCGTGCCCGTAAGGCAAAGCGTCGCAGCGCCCGTATCAGTGGTCTGGTTCGGTTTTCGCTCCCGTTTTCTATCGGCTGTCTGTTGACAGCTTGTTTTGTGGCCGCTCTGGTGTGAGTGGCACATGGCCCGTTAGTCAAGCGGTTAAGACGCCGGCCCTTCAAGCCGGAGGTATGGGTTCGACTCCCATACGGGTCACCAAGTTAATGCGGCTTATCTTATTTTTGATAAACGGTCACAAGCCCGTGTAAACGCAGAGTGGCTCTGGTCATAATGTACTGTAAAATCTGCAAATTGACATACGGACAAAGTCCAACTATAATTATTGAGGTTTTGTACAGTCGTGATGAACCAGGTTTCCAATATCAAGGGAGGCGAAAAGTTGGAGGAATTTAAGAAAGACTTTGAGTCTGAGGGATTTGAAAAAGAGGACTTTGCTGAAGTCGATGCTCTGATTGAGTATTTGAATAACCTGCCCAGAAACGAAGTCTCTATCCTGAATTATCCACGAGTTCAGCAGTTACGCTTCTCTTGTGCCATGATTAAAAAGGTTCTGCGTGATACCAAGTGCAATGCCAAGGTCGAGTGCAAGCAACACGAATTTACTCCAAGCGTTGGAGTTGTTCGGGTTGAGGGTGTGTCTCTCGATATTGTTGACATTGAGGGTTTTTCAAGGGCAGCAGAGTTTGCAACAAACACGGAGATTTATCCGCTTGAGGCGAACAAAGTCAGGCTGACATTTACCTTTCATGGCCTGTTAACTCCAATCAAATAATTAAATATTGCGAGATTAAGCCGCCACAGTTTTGACTTCCCGACTGTTGGCGGCTTTTTCTATACCAAAGCAAGCGAGGTTCGAATCACAGCTTAGGTACTGTGAGGGCACGGTACGATTCCGTGGGCGGTTGCTTTACTTTGACAGCCGCTAACGCTTAGACCCCATACGAGTGAAGGTAAGTGAGGAGGCATCCAAAATCTGAAAGCCATTACGGGGCGTGCGGGACTACGAAAGTGTTCAAGTGGAGGAAATGCTGCCACCGCGTGGGAGTTGAAAAACAAACATGAAAGTGCATCCTTGGAAGGCTGGAGTTGAAAATAGTTTTTCGGAGTCGCGCCCGAACCTATTGAGGTAAAACCTTCTCCCATAAAAAATTGCGGGAGGTGTGAGACATGAGTTATGGGAATTACGAGTTCCGATATGTCCGAGGGCATATTGAAGTTTTTCTCAATGGTGTCTTTCAGTTTTCCGCTGACACCGTAAGCGAAGCGCAAGAGGAATTACAAGACTTCGCAAGTTAACAGAGGAATGGAGGGTTCCTTAGATGAGCAGCAAAATGAATCAGATACCGTTCCTCAGTTCTTACGAGGATGTACGGGCAGAAATGAACAGAGATTTACAGTACAGATTGAACAGTCGTACTGCGAGGACTTCTCTCGGACGCCCGCTTTACTATCGCATCAATGTTCAGATGATTACGACGCAGGAATGTCCGTTTCATTGCCCGTTTTGCTTGGAGCGGCAGAACCCGATGTCTGGCGATAATGACTTTGACGCACAAATCGAAGCGTTAAAGCGGGTTTTAGCCGAACACCCCGATGCCCGACTGTCAATCACTGGCGGCGAGCCGGGTTTGTATCCTGAGCATATCGCACACATCGTGCAGACCTATAAGGATAATGGCAACAACGTGTTTTGCTCTATCAACACTACGGGCTTTAACACGGAGCTGAATGGGCTGGCTCACATCAACCTTTCCCGCAACGACTATGTCTGGGCAGACCCGGCTGGTTTTCCGGGGT
>ENA-OUQC01000539-OUQC01000539.1-human-gut-metagenome-genome-assembly--contig:-NODE-539-length-26247-cov-10.004276_pt1 | contig 26247 bp, 26 predicted proteins | sample MGYA00237942_ERZ548815 | MGnify/ENA primary metagenome ERZ548815 (study PRJEB26490, sample SAMN05194722) | human gut metagenome | biome: terrestrial biome; feature: human-associated habitat; material... | reverse complement strand
ATGTGTTAGGCACGCCGCCAGCGTTCGTCCTGAGCCAGGATCAAACTCTCTAAAAAATTGTATCTAAACGCTTTCGCGTTCAAATCTTTTTTCAGAGCTTTAATTCGCTCATAACGTCGTTCTGACGTTCGTCACAGATTTGTTGAGTTCTGTTTCTCGTAAGTTTCTTTGAGTCTCTCAAAGAAATTACAGGTTCCATTCTTTCTCTCGTTGTTTAATTTTCAAGGTCCTGTGCTCTCTTTCAAGCGGCTTTCCTTTCAGCTTTTCGCTTTCAGTTTTTTGCCGTCTCTCTCGAGCGCTTGACTATAATACCACGTACAACCCCTTTTGTCAACACTTTTTTGAAAGTTTTTTTAAGTTTTTTTCGAAAAACTACATCTATATGTTGCGAATCGGTTTAAATACAATATATAGTGTATCTTTGAATGGGCATTTTTGCATTTACATGCCCATATACATGGCTTACGCAAACTATTTTACGAAATTTTTTTGAAAAAATCAAGAAAAACTTTTTGAAAAGGTGGTCTTAAAGTTGCAAAAGCCCCTCTCTGTACCCCAAAGCTTCAAGCACATCTTCTTATATATCTGGCGCATCAGTGTCCTTTCACTTCTGAATCTTCTCATAATCTTTCTGATTTTATCCGAAAAAAGTTTTTAAAACACTTAAAACCGCCGTGAAGTTCTCGTAAAGCTCTACAATGCAGCCCTATATCTTCTTATATATAGTTATCGGAAGACACGTTTTTGTTTTGCGGTTCTGCTTTTCTCTGTTATATATAGAAGAAACGCGCTGCGGTCATCCCACAACGCGTTTCTTCTTAATATATAAGTATACTTTATGCTTTTGCCGCCTCGGCCTGCTCCGCTTTCGCCTTTTCCATCATCTTATGGTGCACGATAAGGTAGCACACAAAATGCGCGGCCGCCGTCACGGCCCACGTCACCGGGTACGAGAGGAACAGCATAAACAGCGTGCGGTGCATCTGGAAGACCGTCAGGATCCACACCACACGCAGCGCACACGCACCTGTAAGCGATACAATCATCGGCATGATCGAATACCCCATGCCGCGCAAAACGCCCACATGCGTGTCCATAATGCCGCAAAGGAAGTACGGTACGCACACAATGAGCATACGCTCCAAACCGTACTGGATAACCTCCGGGTCAGACGTATATATAGAAAGTAAAGGTGTGCCCAGCAAATACGCGCCGCAGCCGAGCACAACGCCCGTCACGGTCACACACAAAATGCAGATGCGCAGAATTTTCGCCACGCGGTCGTATTTCTTCGCGCCCATGTTCTGCCCGGTAAAGGACAGCGCCGTCTGGTAAAACGCGTTCATCGCAGTGTACACAAAGCCCTCAATGTTGGCCGCAGCCGTGCTGCCCGCCATAACGGTAGAGCCGAACGAGTTGATAGAGGACTGAATGAGCACGTTCGAAATGGAGAACACCGCGCCCTGCATGCCCGCCGGCAGGCCGACACGCATCATGCCGAAAAACTTATCTTTATAGATATGCAGCTTATGCAGCTCCAAACGGTAAGAAGCGTTCGTTTTCATCAGGCAGATGGTCACAAGTCCCGCAGAAATCACCTGCGAAATGACCGTCGCAATGGCAACACCCGCCACGCCGAGATGGAACACAATGACGAAGAACAGATTCAAAATGACGTTTACAACGCCCGCAATGGTCAAAAAGTACAGCGGGCGCTTTGTGTCGCCCACAGAGCGCAAAATCGCCGCGCCGAAGTTGTACAGCATCATCGCCGGCATGCCCACAAAGTATATGCGCATGTAAAGCGCCGCCTGACCCAAAACGTCCTCCGGGGTGCCCATCAGGGTCAGCAGTGGCTCCGCAAACGCAACGCCCACGGCAATCAATATAACACCGCTCACAAGACTTGTCAGCACAGAGGTATGTACGGTCTCGCTCAGCTGCTTTGCATCCTGTGCGCCGTAATAGCGCGCCACAAGCACGTTTGTGCCGATGGAAAGGCCGACGAACACGTTGATGAGCAAATTGATAAGCGCGCCGGTAGAGCCCACCGCCGCCAGCGCCGTGTGGCCGGTAAAGCGGCCGACCACCACAATATCCGCCGCGTTAAAAAACAGCTGCAAAACGCCGGAAAGCATCAGCGGCACCGCAAAGCGCAGAATTTTGCCCAGCAGCGGACCGTTGCACATGTCGATCTCGTAGGACCGCTTTCCTTTTGCCTGTCGTTTTGCCATAAAAGCCTGTATCTTTTCTTTCATATCAGTAACCGACCTCCTCACCGATGAGAATAACATGAATTCTGCCCTTCACGCGCTGGCGTGCCAAAACCGTGTACATCGCGCAGATGCGATTTTCCGAGCGGCAGCCCGCGCACAGCTCGCCGTCCGTGCCGGGACACGCCCCGTGCGTGCACGGCGTGTCCAAATTCAGCCGCATGGCATTTGCGGGCGTCGCACAGCTTTTCACGCGCTTTGCGGCGTCGTCTATATCGCGCACAATCTTGTTACACCCCGCAAAAACCAGCACCTTTTTCGGGCCGAACAGCATCGCCGCCACGCGGTTGCCGTTGCCGTCTACATTATAAAGCTCTCCGTGCTCCGTAACGGCGTTTGTGCCCGTCAAAAACGCATCGGCGGAAAACACCTCGCGGTACAGCTTCTCGCGCTCCTCGGGCGTTTTCGCGGCTGTTCTGTCCAAAAATTCATAGTCCCCGCAGCGCATTAAATCCATCACGCCGGTCTCATCCAGCGTCACGCTGCCGCCGCAGGAAATCACATCGCCCGGCTGCAGCAGCTCTTTTGCGATTTTTACGGCGTCCGCACACGTGGGCGCATAATACGCCTGCATGTTGTTTTTCTCCAGTGCATCCATCACGCGCCGTATGCGCAGCTCTGCGGCGCTTTTGCGGTGCACGGTATCTTGTGTGTTCATGGTGTACAACTCCCCTCTCGGCGTGTTTCATGCCTATTTATGCCTAACCGCCGCCGATTTTTTAAAATAAGAAAGCACTAAGGACGGAAAAGCACATGCCTTTCCGCCCCCTATAATTTTTTTATTTTGCCTTTGCGTCCGCAAACGTATTGAAGCACTCCAGAACGTGCTCCTTGTGTGTTTTATTCGCGTCTTCCTTTTCCGACTTCGCGTCGGTGTAGATCAAAAGGAAGCGGCCGTCGTTTGAAAGATAACCCGGCACGGTGTTATCCAGCACCTTAAACGTACCGTCTGCGCGCACAGCGTCCTGAAGCGCCTTAGCGGTCTCGGAAAGCTCCGCCGGGAACTCATACACTTCAAGCTGCACAGCGGAATCTGCGTAGCGGTATACATATTTATAGCCGTTTTCGGCGCCGATGACGTCGTAAGACATCTGCACCTTTTCGCCCGCTGCCACCTTGCAGTCTTCAAGATACTTGCAAAGGCCCTGAATATCATCGTCATAGCCCGCAGGGTCTTTGTCGGTACTCTCCGCGGTCTCGCCTTCGCTCGCCGTGGAAGATGTCTCCAGCGTTGCGACCGCCGTGCTTGAAGAGCTGTTGTTTGCACAGGCCGTCACAGATACGCACAGCAGCGCGGCCAGCAGAACAGCCAGCAGCTTTTTTATATTTTTCATGATTTGAACCAATCCTCTCTTTTTCCTCGTTCTTCTTATTATAGAACGGGTCATACAGCTTGATTTTACCATACCCCACGGCAGATAGCAACACCCATTTGCAAGAAAAACCGTTTTGCCCGCTGCAACGGAAAATTTTGCCCGCTGTAAAGCAAAAATGAATAAATTCTAAGCATATTCTAATTGACGTTCACACCATGTCATGGTATAATGAACACAACAAACACCGTTCAAATTTATGAGGAGGTAACGCCGTGAAAAACAAGGGTATAAAAATCGGAGTCGTGTTCATTCTGCTGTTCGCTCTGCTCTCAGTGGCAGGCTGTCAACAAGAGGACGTGGTGATCGTAGGCGTAGAGCCGGGACAGCCGGGGCCTACAAGCGGGCAGCTGCGCATTTCATTCGCGCCAGTGTCGTCTTCGGCAAGCATCAAACTATCACCAAACATAACCATTAACGACCTTTCTTTGTCAGCAGATATGTCCTTCACCGTTACGAATACGGATACCAATGCTACGACCGTGCTGACGGGCGTAGTGATCGACGCGGATCCTGCGTTCACACATGCAGAATTTGATGCGAATGGTAGCGCACTGTCAACTACACGTGTAAGTCTCTTGATTCCCTACACGTTAGAACCGGGAAATTATAAAGTAACAGCCGTAACAGGCTCCATAAATTTCCTTTCGCATGACAAAGCAGGCAATGACATAGCAGCCAGCCATTCCCTATCTTCCGTATCTTTGGCCAATGAGGGCATAAAGAACACCTTCACCATCGCCGCGCCCGAGCTGACCCCGACCCCGGAGCCGACGGCAACACCTACCGTTGAACCCACAGCAACGCCTACTGCGGAACCCACAGCTACGCCAACGGCAGAGCCCACCGCAACGCCCACGGCGGAACCGACGGCAACACCGACTGCAGAGCCCACGGCAACCCCAACCGCAGAACCGACGGCCACGCCCACAGCGGAGCCCACGGCGACACCTACGGCAGCTCCCACAGCCGTACCGACTGCCGCGCCGACCGCAACCCCAAGCCCGACGAACCACCCCAAAACAGGCGATGATTTTGCCCCCGCACTTTGGCTGACGCTCTGCGCAGGCAGCCTCGCGGCGCTCGCCCTGCTCCTTAAAAAACGACACATTTAATGGAATCGCAGGTAAAAAGCCGACCACACCAGCGGCTGTCCATACCGGCACACTGAAAAACTCATGCTTTCACCGTTTGAAAGCATGAGTTTTTTTTGACAGCCTATATATTCTCCGGCCACGGATTGTGCAGGCAAGCTTCTTCGTGTTGTCGACCAAGCTGCCGAAGGATTAAAGATCTTCAAAGCGGCATCGGTGTCCGCGCAATCAGAAGGACTGCCAGAATTGCACCGGCAAATGCGGCCGCCCCTACGGCTGCCAGCATTTTTTTGTTGGGTCGCCTCTTCGTTGCTTTGCAAATCAGTGCGGCACAAGTCACGCAGACAGCTGCAGCAGCAAGCGCGATGCCCAGCATTTCCCATAACCAAGACAGCTCATATAAGATTTTCATGTGTTCATTACTTTCCCTTCTGTTCATCGCAAGACCGCTGCTTTTTCTAAATCTGTTCGTATTCCGCGAACGGCTCACCGGAGATTTCGAGTGCCTTATCCCTGTACCGGCAGCTCCACCGCAATCGTGGTGCCCTTCTTCGAACTCTCCTCCACCCGGACGCAACCACCGTGGAGATTGGCGATCTCCCACACCAAAGAAAGTCCCAGTCCAACGCCGCCGTACTCCCGGCTGCGGGACTTATCCACCCGGAAGAAGGGCTGGAAGATGCTCCGCTGATATTCCTCCGGAATGCCGCAGCCGGTGTCAGAAACGCGAATGATGCACTTTTCCTGCCCCTGTGCAAGCTCGACCCGCACCGAGCCGCCGGGGCGGTTGTATTTGACGGCGTTCTCCGTCAGGTTGAAGAGCAGACGGTAGATCAGCGCGTCGCTGCCGGTCAGGGCGGCGTCGCCCTCCGCTTCCAGCGTGATGCTTCGCTTCTCCGCCAGCGGCGCAAGATCCGTGAAGATCTCCTCGACCATGGGGGCGAGCTGGAGCTGCTCGTTCCGCGCCACCTGCTGCAAATTGCTCATCTCCAGCAGCGTCTTGGTCATCTGCGTCAGCCGCTCCGTCTGCTCGCGCAAAAGCGTGAGGAATTCCGCCGTCTCCGGCCGCACATCGGGATGCTCCGCGGAAAACAGCTCCAGCTGCGCCTGCATCAGCGCCAGCGGCGTGCGCAGCTCGTGGGCAGCGTTGCCGGTGAACTGCCGCTGGGCGGCAAAGGCGTTGTCCAACCGCTCCAGCATCTGATTGAAAGAGTAACTCAGCTGCCGAAACTCCGGCAGAACATTCTCGTTAATCCTCATATCCGCCAGGTTGTTCAGCTGCACCTTCTCCACCTGAGACACAAAGCTGTGCAGCGGCTTGAGGGCGCGTCCGCTGACAAAATAGGCCAGAACGCCGCTAAGCAGTGTCACCACAGCCGTAATATACCAGTTGGTCATGCGAAAGCGCCCCTGCGCTCCGTTGACAACAATGGTCAGATCCTCATCGGGCGTTACGAGCTGCGGATTAAAGCTCTCTGCGCCTTCACTGTTCATCATAACCGTGTCGCCTCCCTGTAAGGTGTCCGCGATTGTGTCCATATAGTACACACCGGAGGAACAGAGCAGCAGATTCATGACAACACAGGTGACACCGATGAGCAGGACAGTCATCAGAGTGATGCGCCACTGCAAGGAAAGTCGCTTCATGTTTCCTCTCCTCCCATCAAATAGCCTTCGCCGATGCGATTACGGATGGGATCAAACCCCAACGCGGCGCGGAGCTTCTTGCGCAGGGCGGAGATATGAACCCGGATAGAATTACTGAAGCTGTCCACGCTGTTATCCCAGACGTGCTCCATCAGCTCTTCCTGACTCACAGGCCGTCCCTGATGCACCATCAGATATTCCAGAATGCCCGTCTCCTTACGTGTGAGTGTCAGGGGCTGCCCGTTGACGGCAGCGGTGCGGGAGCGTGTGTCGAACGTCAGCTCCCCGCAGGTCAGCAACACGGCTTGCTGGGTGAACTGCCGCAAAGTCAGACTGCGGATACGGGCCTCCAGCTCAGCCAAGTGAAAGGGTTTTGCAAGATAGTCGTTGGCCCCGGCATCCAACCCCTCAACCTTGTCCTCCACCTCGCCGCGTGCGGAGAGAATCAGCACCCGCGTCTCGCGGTCTGTCTGCCGCAAGGTGCGCAGCACGGTCATGCCGTCCTTTCCCGGCAGGTTCAGATCAAGAAGTACCAAGTCGTAGCGCTCCACACCCAGAAGTTCCAGCGCCTTTTCCCCGTCGTAGCAGTAGTCCACACTGTATGCCAAGCGCCGCAAACTGCGGACAATCGTCTCGCATAGGGCGCGTTCATCTTCAATTACCAAAAGGTGCATAAGAGTCCCCCTTTTCATTTCCTTTTTCTTTATTATAGCAAAAGCAGATAAGATCTGCATTAAATTTTCGTTCTTAACAGGGATTTTATCTTTCCTGTGCTATGATGATGGCAGAAAAAATGAAAGGGTGATAAATTTGAGCTGTGCAAAAAAAGCAACGGCGCAGGCCACGTTGCTGGTTGTGGGTATCGCCATGCTGTGCTTCGGCGCATGGCGCGGCGAGGCCGCGACGGTACTGAGCAAAGCGATTAAATTATGTCTGGAGTGTGTAGGCATTGGGTAAGAAGTTTTCGGGCGCGTCACAGATTATGTCCCGCTTCCGCGGCTGGATACAGGCGGGGGCAGCTTTATTGACCAACCTGCACCTGCCGAACTTCCTCAAGGGCAAACTGTACCAAGGCGCAGGGAAAACCGTCTGCGTGCCCGGGCTGAATTGCTACTCCTGCCCGGCAGCCTCCGGCGCTTGTCCCATCGGGGCGTTTCAGGCGGTAGTGGGCTCTTCCAAGTTCAGTTTTTCCTATTATATCACAGGCTTTCTCATTTTGCTCGGCGTCCTGCTTGGACGCTTTATCTGCGGTTTTCTGTGCCCCTTCGGCTGGTTTCAGGAACTGCTGCATAAAATTTCCACGAAGAAGTTCTCCACAAAGAAACTCAAGCCCCTGCGATACCTCAAGTACGCCGTACTGCTGGTGATGGTTTTCCTGCTGCCGGCGTTCCTTGTAAACGATGTAGGCATGGGCAACCCGTTCTTCTGTAAATACCTCTGTCCGCAAGGCGTGATGGAGGGGGCCATCCCGCTGTCCCTTGCCAATTCCGGTATCCGGTCGGCGCTGGGAAGCCTGTTTACATGGAAATTCGGTATCCTGCTTGCCGTGATCGTGCTGAGCGTAATATTCTACCGTCCCTTCTGCAAGTGGCTCTGTCCGCTGGGGGCGTTTTACGCACTGTTCAACCGGGTATCTCTCTTTCAGATAAAGGTGGACAAAAACAAGTGTGTATCCTGCGGAAAATGCGCCAAAGCCTGCAAGATGGATGTGGATGTAACAAAAGCGCCCAACCATACCGAGTGCATCCGCTGCGGAATGTGCATACGCACCTGTCCGACGGGCGCCGTGCGCTTCCATTACGGCTTCGGAGACGGTAAAGATAAAACAAAAGCGGCAAAAAAAGCCGCAGAAAATAATAAACAATAATAACAAGGAGAAACAAAACAGATGAAAATGAATAGAACAAATACGGCCGGCCGATTGCTGGCACTGCTGCTTCTCGCCCTGATGATGCTGTCTTTGACAGCCTGCGGCACAAAGAACGGAGACAAAACGGACGGAATGAGCAGCGAACCGAAGAATGCCGAGGAAGCGGTTGCCATGCACAAAGATCTTATGGCGCAGGAAAATGCCATTCTCTCAGAGAACAAAGCCCTTTGGGAAAAGGTATTCATGGCAGCCGACAAGGGCATGACCATGCAGGAGGACGGCAAAAACTACGGTGATTTCCTGCTCAGTACAATCGAATCCGCCAAGGATCAGTTTACGGAGGATGAGCTGAAGCTGCTCAAGGAGGGGGCGGAGAAGATCCGCGACATTGAAACCAAGCTGACCATGATTGAGGAAAAGTACCCCGAGGCAGCACAGGAATCTACGGATGGCGCTATGAGCGTGCCCGCAGGCAATGACACGACCACGCCGCCCGATGACGGCAGTATGCAGAAATCCGATGACGGCAGCATGCAGAAATTCCCCACCTTTGAGGGCAAGGACCTGGATGGAAATACGGTGAAAAGTGACGAGCTGTTCTCTGCCAACGCCGTCACCGTGGTGAATTTCTGGTTCACAACCTGCAATCCCTGCGTGGGCGAGCTTTCCGAGCTGGATGCACTGAACAAAGAGCTTGCGGAGAAGGGCGGCGCACTCATCGGCGTCAACACCTTCACGCTGGACGGCGATGAAGCGGCAATCTCTGAGGCAAAGGATGTACTGGCCAAGAAGGGCGCGACCTATCAGAATGTGTATTTCGCTTCCGACGGTGAGGCGGGAAAGTTCACCACCAATATCTTTGCCTATCCCACCACCTATGTGGTTGACAGGAACGGCAACATCGTGGGCGACCCCATCGTGGGTGCTATTACGGAAAAGAAGCAGGCGGAGGCACTGCAAGCCCAAATCGACAAGGCGCTCTCCGCCGATATGGGCTGACAAACGGAGGTTTTCCCGCAAGGAGGGATACGCGCCATAAGGCGGCGGACAGATGATGTCCGCCGCCTTATGGCTATTTTAGATGAGGTGTTTGCAGCTTGATCTCAAAGGAAATGCGTATCGGTCAATCAGCCGTTCTTGCGCTTGATGACCAGCGCGGCTCCGGTCAGCGACAGCAGGGCACTTACGCCGTACAGCGCCACACCGGCGTCAAAGGTCTTGGGAGAGGAAATCGGCTTCTCCGGTGTGGTTGTTTTGTTCGTGCTATTGCGCTTATAAGTGTTTACAAAGGTCATCTGATCCTCAGCAGCGCCTTCACCATTTCTAGTGGAATAGATATTCATCTTGGGAATACCATTCTCATCCTCTGCTTCACCGGGCAGTACATACCACACCGCGTCGGAATATGTCCATCTCGGAAGGTTATCATTCACCTCACGGACAGAGAAGCCCTCGCAGACAAACTGCCTAACCTGCTTCGTCGGGCCGCTGATAATCAGCTTGCCGTCATAGTTACCCACACCTTTGGTGGTCACGACAGCCGTGTACATTACGTCCTTGTATTCATTTTTATTGCTGTTTCCAATATCGAAAATCTCCAGCTCAAAGTCCGTCTTGCCGGGAGCGGTGTTGCCGCCCAGCTTCACCGTCTTGGTGAAGGGAATCTCAACGGTAGTAAGATTCTCGGTATAAGTGTTCGTGAATTTAGCCGGCTCTCTTACATCACCATACCAATAGACATCAAGATCCATATCCCCATGTTCGATGTCATATGTGAAGACCAATTCATAGCTTTTAGTAGAATACTCCCATCCCGCCTTGCCGCCGTTCTGCTCTGTCAGAAGGAAGACCTTTCTATACCTGACAATATCATTACTGCCCGCATTACTGCTGGGATTCCAGTGGTGCTCGGCAAAGTCAGATGCCGGGAGCTTGAATTTAAAGGTTTTTTCAAAAGTGTCAGTACCAGCAGCGGTGGATATCGTCAGGTCATCCAGCAATTCGATGCCATAGTAGGCAAGGTCACGCTTTGTTTCCCCCTCGTTTACCACATCCTCCAGCACAAATGTGAAGGTTTCCGCGGGAGGCGCTACATTGCCCGTTTTCTCCACCACTTTCGTAATGGAAAGCTCCTTTTCGAACGGGTTGGTGTCGGTGGGTACTACCTCCGTTGCCCATGCGGTGGCGGCCAGACCCAGTGTCATGACCAGGGCCAACAGCAAGGCGAATAAGGTTTTTCTGCTTCTTTTCATGTGTTTTACCTCCATTATTCGTCGTTATTTTTCCGGCGCGCACAGCGCCAAGTGAACAAAGCCAAGGCCACCAGCGCGATCCCAAGGATCACCGCCAGCCCTTTCCAGCATTTACGCATGGCGTCGTCTCCTTCCCATGTTCACACACGCGCATCACTCCCACTGGGGATAGAAATAAAGTACCGTGTCCGGCTCTATCTGAATGGGCAGATAGGAGCCGTGCTGTCCCTTGTCGATGGACAGATAGGTGTAGTCCTCAAAGGCCATGGGAACCTGCACGGTGAAGCTATCGTGGATGATCCGTTCCGTCTCGCCGGGCGTGTATCTCTTGCCGCCGGTGCGGGTCAGATCCAGCATGATCACACCGGAGTATTCCCCGTTGCCGGTCAGTCCCCAGTCGCCTGTATAGACCTCCTCCGGTGTGACGAAGTCGCTTTCGTACCACCAGGTGAAGGTCGCCGTGCCCCAATCGTCCTCCTGACTGCTGTTGGCGTGCAGCTCCAGAGTGGCCAGAGCGGGCTTATCCGTATGGCCATCCCACGCCCATATCTCCTGCGTCAGCTGGGAGCCGGAGGGACACGTCCAGCCGATGTCGCTGCCGAAGCCGTCGTTCCCCTCCTGCGAGTAAAAGGTGAAGTCGTAGGCCAGCTTCCGGTCGTTCTCATAGTCGTAGGGCAGCGCCACGATTCCGGGGATGGGATACCAGCTCAGGGTATCGGGATGGCTGTCGGTCAAAAGCAGCTCCGTGGTATCGGTGGGGACAGACCCCAGATCGTTGGAGACAAACAGCAGGATCGGGTCGCCGCTCTCACTGCGGTAGAGCACCTCAACGGTATCGTAACCGCCCTTCGCCTCGTTCCACCGGACGCGGTTCACCGCCACGGTGGCGTTGGGGTCGTGGGGCACCACGCAGAACAGGCTTCCGCTGTCGCCCACCACCCGCTCCTGCGGGATATTCCGAATAAAGGTATACTGGGCGCACAGTCCCGGCACCGTATCGTTCATCCAGTCCCGCAGAGGAACCGCCAGATCACTCAGCTTGCCGTTGATATCGCCGATGTAGGCCACCGCGAAACGCTCGTCCTGCTGACGCTCGTCCAGCAGCTGCCGCAGCAGATCCAGAGAGTCGTCATAGGCCCCCGGCTCGCCGCCTATATCGCCGCCGTTCGTGCCGCCTGTGCCGCCGCCTGTTCCGCCGGTGGTCGTTCCGTCACTGATATTGATAGTTCCCATGCCGGGTATCTCCACCTGACAGGCTGTCAGCGACAGCGTCATGGCCAAGGCCAGCAGCGCCGCCACAAGAAGCCTGACCAGTTTCTTCCCATTATTACGCATGGGTCGCCTCCTTTCCGTGTTCACACACGCTTACTCCGTCCACTGGGGATAGAAGTAAAGCACCGTTTCCGGCTCCATCTGAACGGGCAGATAGGAGCCGTGCGTACCCTTGTCAACGGCCAGACAGTTGTAGTCCTCAAAGAGCATGGGCACCTGAACAATAAAGCTGTCATGAATAAGCCGATCCGCCTCGCCGGGCTTGTGTCTCTTGCCGTCGGTGCGGGTCATATCCAGTGTCAGCAGGCCGGAGTATTCCCCGTTGGCGCTCAGCGACCAGTCGCCCTCATAGACCTCTTCCGGTGTCGTATAGTCACTCTCATACCACCAGATAAAGGTGCCCGAGCCCCAATAGTTCTCCTGACTGCTGTTGGCGTTCAGCTCCAAGGTGGCAATCGCGGGCTTATCTGCCTCTCCCCGCCACACCCACAGTCTCTGCGTCAGCTGAGAGCTGTCGGGGCAGGTCCAGCCAAAGTCGCTGCCGTCGTCTCTATCGTTCCCCTCCTGCGAATAAAAGGTGAAGTCAAAAGCCAGGTTCCTATCGTTCTCAAAGTCGTAGGGCAGCGACAACGATCCGGCAGTGGGAAGCCAGCTCAGGGTATCGCCATAGCGGTCTGTCAAACGCAGCTCCGTGGTTTCAAAAGGGGTCTTCTCCAGATCGTAGGAGACAAACAGCAGGATCGGCTCGCCGTTCTGGCTGTGGTAAAGCTCCTTAATGGTCTCGTAGTTGCCCTTCGCCTCACTCCACCGGATGCGATTCACCACCACGGTGGCATCGGGATCACGGGGCACCACGCAGAACAGGCTTCCTTTGTCATCCACCACCCGCTCCTGCGGGATATTCCGGATGAACGGATACTGGGCGCACAGCATCGGCGCCTTATCATTCATCCAGTCCCGCAGCGGAATCGCCAGATCACTCAGCTTGCCGTCGATATCGCCGATGTAGGCCACCGCGAAGCGCTCGTTCTGGTGACGCTCTTCCAGCTCCTGCCGCAGCAGATTCAGAGAATCGTCATAGGCCCCCGGCTCGCCGCCTATATCGCCGCCGTTCGTGCCGCCTGTTCCGTCGGCGGTCGTTCCGTCACTGATATTGATGGTTCCCATGCCGGGTATCTCCACCTGACACCCTGTCAGCGACAGCGTCATCATAAAAACCAGCAGCACGATCACAGTCAGCGTGGCCGGTCTCTTCCAGTACTTGTGCATGGCGTTGCCTCCTTCCTGCATTTTGGTATCACTTATCCCTGCGCGGGGTCAAACATGAAAAGCTCGTAGGGTATCTGCTGGATGGGAAGTCCGGCGGCGCCGCCTCCGCCGGTCACATTCAGCACCGGGAAAATATCGAAAGCCGCGGGTACCTGCACAGGGAACGCACCCGACACCGTGGTGGGCGCCTCGCCCTTTGTATACTGCTGTCCGCCGGTGCGGGTCATGGTCAGATCCATCAGTTGCCCGCCGTCCGTCAGCTTCCAGTTGCCCTCATAGATCTCCTGCGGATCGCCGTAGTCCTTGGTATACCACCATGTGAAGGTGATCTGTCCCGGCTCCGTGCCGCTGCCCTGCGTCAGAGACATGGTGGCCATGGCGGGCTGCTCCGCAAGATCGCCCTGCCACGTCCAGACGTACGCGGCCAGCTGCTCCGCCGTAGGGGCCGTCCACATGCCATCGTCGCCCACATCGCCGCCATCCATGCTGTCGTTTCCGGCGTAAACGGTAAAGTCGTAACCCAGCTCGCGGCCGTCCTCAGGGGAATAGGGCAGCGCCACTATACCGTAGTAGGGATACCATTTCAGGGGCTCTTCTCCGCTGTTGGTCACGATCACCTCGGTGTCGGGATCGGTCGCCTCCCCCATGTCGGCGCAGGCAAACACTAGAAACGGCTCGCCGCTCTCGCTGCGGTAGAGTACCTCGACGTTATCGTAGCCACCGGCCTTCTCATTCCATTGGATGCGGTTCACCACCACAGATGCGTTGGGGTCACGGGGCACCACGCAGAACAGGCTGCCGCCGCTGCCCACCACCCGCTCACGGGGAATATTCCGAACGAAGGGATACTGGGCGCACAGTTCCGGCGCCTCCTTACTCACCCATTCCTGTATCGGAAGCTCAAAATCGTCCGGGCCGCCTGCCGCGCTGCCGATGTATGCCGCCGCGAAGATATAGTCCGGCACCTCTGCCATGCTCTTCCGCAGCAAGGCAAGGGATTCATCATTGTCGCTTCCCGTATGGATCGTATTATCGCCGCCCGCATTGCCGCCTGTGCTGCCGTCGTTGATATTCACGGTTCCAATGCCGGGAATTTCTACCTGGCATGCTGTCAGCGATACCATCATCGCCAGAGCCAGCAGCAGACAGAGAATGAGGTTCTTTTTCATCGCTTCCTCCTTCCGTTGCGTAGTACTAGAACTTTCCGCTTGTGCTGGAGCCACCGCCGCCGGAGTGATCGCTGCTGCCGCTGTCGCTGTCATTAGAGATCTTTCGGCGGGTCTCCGTGGTGTGGGTATAGCGGTCATACCGCTCCGTCAGGTTCAGGCCCTCGGCAGTCACATAGGCATCCGCCTCTGCGCCCTGACGGACGGTCTTCATTTTGCTCTTCAGGAACAGGCACACCGCCATGGCCAACACCACGCCGATACCCAGTGCCATAGGCAGCACCTTCATCAGCGGCTTGCGGACAGGGTGTCCCTGCTCGGCACGGTCCAGATATTCGCCGCAGGCGGACAGATAGTCCTCAAAGCCACCTTTCCAGTCATTGTCGGCGAAGTTGTCCAGAAAGACCTCCGTCATCTGATGGCGTCCGTATTTGTTGACCGCGTACTCGGCAGTGCCGCCGTCACGGACGAACAGATCGTAATCACGGTCGTACATGCTCAGCATCAGCATGATGCCCTCACGGTTTTCGCCGATACCAAAGTCGTTGCCGTCATAGATGGCCACCGCCGCATAGTGGATATCGCTGTTGTAGTCCTCGTAGTCATCCACAGTGACAATGTACACACCGCAGTTATACCGCCACGAGATCTCATCGGCCATCAGCTCCAGCTCCAGCCACTCGTCCTCGTCCAGCAAGCCCACCGTGTCATAAATGAAGAGGTCATCCTCGGTCTGCTCCGCCCATGCGGGAACCGCCATCGTCAGTACCGCCAGCAGGGCCAGCAGACATGTCAGAATTCTTTTTTTCATCTCAGCCGCCCTCCTTACATCAACATCAGTATCGTCGCCGCGATAGCCGTCACCGGTGCGGCAATGGCGGCGAAGATGGCCCAGAACTTGCCCATGTCCGTAGGCAGGTCACCCACCAGCTTGCCGGTCTGTCCGTTCATGGCAAAGAGGAAGTCCTTGCCGTTCCACTTGGTGTGCAGCATCCAGACAGGCAGCAGTGCGTAGTGCACCTTGCCGCGCCGCAGATTGATGTTCCGGCTCTTGGGGATGCAGGAGCTGTACTCCGTGGTGGTGCGGTGCAGCGCGCCCTCCAGCGAGGCGGCGCAGCGTCCGTCCGCCCGCTCCTGACTCTGCTCCACCGTCACATCGTACTTATCCGCCAGGAAGCCCGGCAGATACGCCGTGGAAAAGGCCCGCAGATCCTTATAATTGTAAGGCTCGATGGAGTCCATGTGGTCGTCAGGCATCTTGCTGGATGCGTCCACCGGCACCTTCTCGAAGGCAATGGAGCCGCCGCGGCGCACGTCATAATGCTCTGTCTCGGTAATCTCGTAGTCGCCGCTCTCATAGACGTGGATGATCAGACCTTCATAGTCCACGCTGCCCTCCGCCTGTCCGTCAAACATCCAGAAGGGGACGTACACGCCCTTGATCTCCTCGATGTGGTTGCCGTTGGTAAAGGCCTTGGGCAGCAGGGGCTTGCCCTTATAGTGGTTCTTCAGGGCGGCCACCGCATCCTCCTTGCTGAGCTTGAAGGGGATTACGAAGTCCGGCTTCAGCGCACCGCTGAACTGGCCCGGTACCACGGTGGGATTGCCGCAGTAGGGGCAGGAGGTAGCGGCGGTAGACGCGTCGCAGATCAGCTCCGCGCCGCAGCTGGGGCAGGAATAGGCCTTCATGCCGTCGGCCTCCGTGCCCCAGTCGCTGCTGAGGCTGGAGGTATCCCAGCCCTGTGCCTCCATCTCCGCTATTTTCTGGCGGTTCTGTTCCGCCTTGGCGTTGGCCTGCTCCGTAGCAGCCACGGCCTTAGCCTCTTTCTCTGCATAGAGAGCTTCAATCTGCGCCACATCATATTTCGCGCCGCAGAAATCGCATTCCAGCATACCGGATGCCCCCACAAAATGCAGGGGACCGGTACATGCCGGGCATTTATAGTTGGTAATTTGGGATGCCATTACTTTCTCCTTTCCGCTACGGGAGCGGCTTTGGGCCGCTCCCGTGGAAAATGGCGTTCAGATATTTATACGGTTAATCAGGGTCAATCAAAGGCTGAGGTTGTACGCGCCGGCAGCGATCAGCTTGCCGTTGTCACCAAAGAACAAAGATAGGCAGCATGCGTCATCCTCGTCGGCGTACCAGGTGTATACACCGCGCTGGTACTCCTCATCATACTGGTACTCAGAGCAATCCACACCGATATGTTCCTTCAGATCCGCATAGGTCAGCTTCGACTGCGCATCACCTTCAGTGAAGTAGTTCAGGCCGCCCAGATAGGTGAAGAATGTCTCGTTCAGCACTTCCAGCGTTGCTCTGTCAGAGGTCACGGCCTGTATATCCGTGGATTTCATATCAATGCCGGGCAGAGCGCCGCCCTTATCGCTGCTGCCGCCACCACCGCCGCAAGCAGCAAGGGACAGCGTCATCAACACGGCCAATATAAGCGCAATCGATTTTTTCATGATAAGTTTCCTTTCTTTTTGCATCGTCATTTGTTATTCCGTCCAACTATGGCAGGAAGGATCAGCGCAAAGGGGCACCGCAGTTCTGGCAGAATTTCTCACCGTTGCTCTTCGCTCCGCAGCTGGGGCAAAAAGTGGAAGCGCGGGTCTCCGCCTCCGGCTGCTGGGGGATAGGCTGCTGAGGGGCAGGCTGCTGTGGCTGCTGGGGTGCCGCAGGCTGCTGTGGCTGCTGGGGCGCTGTATACTGCTGGGGCTGCTGCGGTGCAGCATACTGCGGCTGCTGGGGGGCAGCGGCATACTGGGGCTGCTGGGGCTGCTGATACCCCTGCTGGGGTGCAGCATTGTACTGGGGCTGCTGCGGCTGCTGATAGCCCTGCTGAGGTGCGTTGTACTGGGGCTGCTGGGGCTGCTGGGAATAGGGATTCTGATAGGGCTGATGAGGCTGCTGGGAATAGCCGCCCTGCTGATAGGGATTACTCTGATAGGGGTTGTTCTGGTAGGGATTGTTCTGATAAGGGGCTGCCTTGATAGGAACACCCTGATACGTTCCTTTGCCGAAAGCCAGCAGGGGCATGAAAACATAGGGCAGGAAAATCAGTCCCGCCGCAAAGCCACCGCCCTTGCCGAATGCCTTGGCCAGCCGAATCTGTGTCTGGATACCCAGAATGATGTTATAGAGGGGGATCAGCATCAGCAGGAAGCGCATACCGCTGCCCCAAGTGATATCAAACAGCACATAGAGATTGTAGAAGGGAACAATGGCCGCCCAGCCGGGCTTACCGGCCTTCCGGAAGATAATCCACATGCACACCAGAACAAACACGCACAGGACAAGCGAGATAATGGTGGGCAGCGGGTTAAAGGCCGGGGTACTGCTGTAATCGTAATAATCGTAATAATCGGAATAATCGGAATAATCGTACATTGCGTTCTCCTTTCCTAACGACATCGCCGGCTGGCAGTGTGCTTGCCGACTAATGTGATTTGTTGTCACAGGGTTGTTGCCCAATCCAGACAGAATCTTTTGCCACCGCGCTTCACGCCGCATAATGGGTAGAAATCGGGAGAATGGCTCACCTACGCCTGAGGCTGATAGGGCGGCTGGGTACGGTGTGCTTAATCTTCCTCTGCCGGAGCATATTCCTCGGAGGTACCTGTAAGGAGCTCCCACAGGAGCGTCCTCAGGACGTCCTCATACTCACCGTTGTATTCTGCCGTGAGAATCTCGTCCTCTCTCTGGCTGGTGATGTGGAGGTAGCTCTCCGTCCCGTCAAGGACAGACACCCCCTCTGGCAAGGCTCTGGGCGGTTGATGCCAGTTCTCCCGAAGGCACGTCTCCACCTCAGCCCATTGCTCCGACGTCAGGGGCGCGTCTATCCGCTCTACCCTTTCTCGGCTGCCCTCGGTGTCGATGCACCACCCGGAGATGGTATACGCACCGTCTGTCTCCTCCAAATCAAAGCGGAAACAGTCGTCGTAGCACGAAGCGCTCTGCGTCCAGTGGATGCTCTTCAGCGTGTCAGCGTCCTGAAAGACGTTGGCAAACTCGTTCATCATACCGTCACCATCCATGATCCGGTCGGTCACAAGATAGCGATAGAGCCGCACGCCGCCCACCGTCAGCACACCTGCCAGCGCCAGCGCAAGGAGGCCGATCATCACCTTTTTCACCGTCAGGGGCGAGGCGTGCCGCAATTGGCGCAGAACTTGCCCTTATTCACCGTGCCGCACGAGCAGGTCCACTCGTCGCTGGCAGGCTTGGGCTGGCCGCACTCGGCGCAGAATTTGCCGGTGTTCACCGCGCCGCAGGCGCACTTCCACTCGCCGGCGGGGGCGGGCTTGGGCTGGCCGCACTCGGCGCAGAACTTGCCGGTGTTGCCGCCGTGGCCGCAGGAGCAGGTCCAGCCGGCGGGAGCGGCCTGCTGTACAGGCTGCTGGGCGGCCTGCTGCTGACCCATGGCGAACAGGTTCTGGGCGTTCATGCCGCCGGCCTGACCGGCCATTCCCATGCCCATAAAGGCCATGGCAGGGCCGGTAGCCGTGTTGGAAGCCGCCATCTTCATGGCGTCGCCCTGACTGCCCACCAGATGGGCGGCAGCGCGGGTGGGATCCATGAAGGCCGCGTTCCGCTGCAGCTCCTTGAGCATCTTCTCGTCTTCCTCGTCGGCCGTCACACTGGATACGCCGAAGGAAACGATCTCGATACCCCGCAGGTCGCGCCACTTCTTGCTGAGGACCTCATTCAGGGCGTCGGCCAGCTCCATGGTGTGGCCGGGCAGCTGGGAGTAGCGGATGCCGTTTTCGCCGATCTTGGCGAAGGCGGGCTGCAGCGCCGTCAGCAGTTCGGTTTTCAGCTGGCTGTCCAGCTTGTCGCGGGTATATGCCTCCGCCACGTTGCCGCACACATTGGTGTAGAACAGGGCGGGATTGCAGATGTGATAGCTGTACTCGCCGAAGCAGCGGATGCCCACATCAATGTCGATACCGGCCCGCTGATCCACCACGCGGAAGGGCACGGGATTGGCAGTGCCATACTTGTTTCCGATCAATTCCTTGGTGTTGAAGTAATAGACACGCTGATCCTTGGGAGCCTCACCACCGAAGGTGAAGCGGGTGGTCATGCTGTCGATGACAGCACGGACGCTCTCCTTAAACTCACCGGTAAACAGAGAGGGTTCGGTGGACATATCGTAGGTAAACTCGCCGGGCACGGCGCAGACCTCCACGATGCGGCCCTGATCCACGATCATCATGCACTGACCATCGGCCACGGCGATGACGCTGCCGTTGGAGATGATATTGTCGCTGCCCTTGGTGTTGCTGCTGCGGCCGGAGGTGCGCTTCTGACCCTTAACAGCCATGACGTTCTCAGGCAGTGACTCGCAATAAAAGTACTCTTTCCACTGGTCAGCCAGTACGCCGCCTGCGCTGCCCAATGCCGCTTTAATCAGCCCCATAGTTATGTAATCTCCTTTTCTTTATAATAATTTCTATCTATGAATGATTTGTTAATCCTCGTTCCACCACTGGCCGTTCCACCACAGGCCGTCTGCCCGCTCGCAGTAGACGATCCACATCTGATGCGGGCCCTCTCCGAAGCGGCGCAGCTCCAAATAGTTGTTGTCGATCACGGTCACGTTGAACTCAACACCTCTTGGGCCGCCGCCCAGCGCTGCGAACCACTCCTGATTGCCGCAGTCGTGGTACATGGGGCCGCCGAGGAACTTCACATACAGCTCGTTCAACGTTTCACGTTCGCCGTTGGAGTAGGTAGCGTCGTACTGGCAAACCATGCTCCATACACCCTCGCCCATAAAGTCGGTCACGCCATCGGCGCTCATGAACGTCAGCGTCAAGGACTCGCCCGCCGTCTCCAACGGTATCCTCCCGTCCGCCGTCTCGACCGAAGTTCCGACCCATGTCCCATCCAGATACTGCCGCTTGCCCGCGTAAACAGCATCGGGATGGGAGTAGGAGAAGCTGCCGAAGCCTATGTCTCCCCAGTAATCATCGTTGTCATCGGGGTCCACATTCCCCGCCGGGTCAACGCCGTCCGCCGGATCTGCCACATCGTTGTTGTCGCCGGACAGGGGCGGTGTGTCTATCGTGGTGTCGCCGTTGTTCTCCGGCTGCCCGTGGGGAAAAAACTCCACCTGACAGGCCGTCAGGCTCACCGCCAGCGCCAGAAGCAGCGCCAGAAGCAGCGCCAGCGCGATCCATCGCCGCTTCATGGTTTTAAGCCCAGGGATCCTGAGCGGCCGGGATGCGGATGCCGCTGAGAGGGCTGGAATACTCCCACAGGAACCATTCGCCGGTGGAGGGCTTCTGCCGCAGCTTGATAGGCCGGGGGGAGTCCGCGCCGGGCGTGGCGATAAATACCCGCAGATAGCCCGGTTCAATGTCCTGCGGACGGGGATCGGCCAGTACGTTCAGCACATAGGGCTGTGTGGGAACGTAGCTGTTCTGGGGGGTAGCCCCGGCGAAGTACGCCAGCGGCAGATACTCCTTGCCCCGCAGACGATCCCGCAGGAACTGGCTGTCATAGGGAGTCATGGGTCGGGGCCCCCGCAGGAGGTTCATAGCCTCCACACCTTCGTTGGGATTTTTTACATACAGGTTCAATGCACACAGGAAGCCCGCCACCACCTCATCCGGGGTTTTCAGGGACAGGTTTCGGAATTCTGCCAGCGAAGCGGGCAGCGCGTTCAACGTTACTTGCATATCTCTGCCTTCCTTTCTCTGATTTCCGTACCGTTCGTCAGCCGTCGCCTCTCACACTGCTGGAGAAGGTAGCGGCCGTGTAGTATTCATCGCCGTCACGCACCACGAAGTACAGCACATAGTAGTCACCCTCGCCGTTGAACCAGCCGTAGGCGTGCTTTTCACTGTTCCAGCTCCTCTCATCCATGCCGGTATGGGGAATGCCATCCTCGCCGCCCAGCATGGCCTTGATGTCGTCATAGGTCAATTTCGAGGACTTGGCGGAGCTCATATCCCACAGCTCCTGACGCACCTTCTGCATGGTGGGCAGATCCGCCCGGCCGGTGGCATCGGGATTAGACTTGCCGTACTCACCCTGACAGTTGGTGGTAGTCCGTTCAAAGGGATAGTTCTCCGGCAGGCCGCCGTTGTCGCTGCCGCCAGCCGGGGGAACAGAGGCAGTATCGCCGCTGCCGTCATCGGGGATAAGACTGGTGTCAATCTGATAGGTATTGGCGATCTCCATAAAGGTCTTGCCACGATAGTACTCCACCGCGCTTTCGGGCATGGGAATGTAATCCTCGTCCGTCCAGTTCTCGTCGTCCAGATGGCGCAGGTTCGCCAGCAGGCTGATAGAACCGTCTACCAGGTCGGAATCCACCTCGCAGCTGACATACAGGGCGCCGGTCTCATCCACGGACAGGATACCGTCCTGCATCTCGCCGCCCATGAACTCACCCCGCAGCTCCAGACCGGTATCGTCATCCGGTACCACACGGGCATAGGTGTCGATGAAGTTGAAGTCGTTCTCGCCCTCCAGATACATGGCAAGCCACACCTCGCAGCCGCCCTGACCGTCGAACACCAGCCGCGCCAGGATCTCGTGAGCGGTGTCGTTCAGCGCCTCAAGATCACCGGTAGCATCCGTGAGACCGGCCATGCCGTGCCAGTCGCCGCCGTACACTGCGGCGAAGTCATCCAGAGACATCTCATCCGCACCGGTGTTTCCGCTGGTACCGCTGATATTACCCTCACCCTTGCGGAAGGTCAGCTGCAGATCAAAGCCGAAGTAGTCGTTCACCATAATCAGGCCGTCCTTCAGCGTACAGTTGCAGGTCTCTCCGTCTCTGTCCAGCGTCAGGGCGCCATCCTTACCCAGCTTCCACTCGATCTCCGTCGGGTCGCCGTCCAGCATGAAGCAGCCCGTACCGTCCTCTCTCAGCTCAAGGTAGTTCTCGCCCAGATCGTAAACATCGTCCATGGGTATCCACTCGTCAAAGGACAAAACAGCCTCGCCCATGTACTTGCCCACAGCGGGGTTTGTCTTGCTGCCGCCCTTGCCGCCGCAGGCCGCCAGCGTCAGTGCCATCACCAACGCCAGAAGCAGCGCCGCAAGTTTTCTCGCTCTTTTCATCATTTCTTCCTCCTGTTTTTCGGTATTTCTGTGTTATCTTTCTCTATATTGGCACGTCTCACTTGAGGCGATGACCGCATTCGGTGCAAAATTTCTCAGACTCTCCTGTCCGCAGGAGGGACAGTGCTACTTAGCGATATTCTGAGGGCTTTCCTCATGCATGTTTTTCAGTGCCTGAAGGAGAGGATTCTCTGGGACTCCACGCCGGGCCTTGCCAGCATAAAGGTCTCTCCTTCGGTGGTGTACAGGCAAAAGGCGTCCAGCGAATGAAAGAATTCCAGAAGCTGAAAGGGCTCCGGCAGCAAGACGTCATTGTATCCCTCCGTCAGCTTTACATAACCGGTCTTGTACACCCACATATCAGACGTAAGCTTTACCACTCCATCGACCGTCAGATTCATGCGGGACGCTTCAAGCTGCCCGATGCCCTCAATCTCCAGAACAATACTTTCGTCGGCGTTCTGCCATGTTCCCGCGAAGGGGGACTGATCCTCCGGTGTATATACCATATCGGGGCCGTCCACCATATGGTCGCCGCCCTGTTCCCGTGTTTCACCGCAGCCCATCGTTCCCCAAAGCACCGCCAACAGCAATACACCTCCTATCCAAAGCCGCCATTTCATAGGCATCACCCTCCAATCATCATTCCTGATCGTTTTTCATGGGTGCCTTCTCGCATATCGGTACGTCTCACTTGAGACGGCTGCCGCATTCAGGACAGTAAACAGGAATCTTCTCATTTGTCGGCTGCCAGCCGCAGCTTTTGCAGCAGAAGGGCTGCCGGATACCGCAGTTGGTACAGAATTTACCCTCGTTCTTTGTCTCACAGTTGGGGCAGCTCCACTCCTTAGATAGCGGCGTTTTCGACTCCGTGGAGAAGATCACGTCCTCCTCGCCGCACGCCGCGCCGTCCTTTGTCAGCCATCTATGGCCGCTGCCGTCGCTGTACCGGATGCGGAAGGCGTTTTCCGCATGGCTGAATGTCAGATTGTCGAAGGTGCCCGTCATGAGAATATCCTTATGCTCCTGCGTCAGCTTTACATTCCCGGTTTTGTACACCCATGCGTCAGATGCGAAGTCCGGCTCACCATTCACAAACACCTGTATGCCGGACGCCTCAAACTGCCCCCGGCTCTCCACCTCTAATATGATGGTACCATCCCGGCTCTGCCACGACCCCGCAAAGGGGCTCTGATCCTCCGGCGTATACATCATACCGGGGCCGTCCACCATCTGGCCGGCCGGCGGAGCCTCCGCCCTGCCGCAGCCCATCATTCCCCACAGCATCATGACCAGCAGTACACCTCCTATCCAGTATCTCCGCTTCATCTGTGCCGACTCCCTTTATCATCTGTTTTCCGCGGACAGACCTTCCACCGGCTCGCCGTGCTCTTGCAAAAACGCCGCACAGTCGGTACACAGGTCGATATCCTCCCCTAAAAGGAAGCAGCGGTCACAAACCAGCCGCTTGCAGATCGGGCACAGGCTGAAATACTCCATTGCCTCCGTTGCGGCCCGCTCAAAGGCATCCTCCCGTTCACGCTGGTACAGCGCCTGAAAAATCACGCGCTTTCCCTCGCTCTCCGGCTGCATTCCCGCCTTGGAAAAGCGTACCGGCTGGCTTTCCCAGAGGGAGCCGCATACAGCGCAGCGCAATGAAAACTGAAACCTCTCCATAGAAGATATATCCTCCATGGATGCTTTAATGATGCGGCGCATTTCGGTCCCTCCTTGCTTACGTCGCAGTTCGCTCTTTTCCTTACTCAAGCTCAACTTGTATATACTTAATATCTATTTTCACGTAAAATGTCTATTACCCTAAGGGTGAATTTTACCTGCAACCGCCAAAATCACCCTTAGGCGTAGACAGAGTGCACAATCCGAATCGCATCGGTTTGTGCACTCTGTTCATCATCTTTATGATCTGTTCAGCAGCTCACCGCTGCGGCCGCAGCTGGCAAACAGCTCAATATATACCTTCAGCTCATCGAACGAATCCACCCCCAGCTTTCGGTACAGATTGCGGTTATGAGTCTTTACGGTGCTGGCGCTGATGCGTGCCAACTCGGGAATATCCTTGACGGTATAACCGTCCATATAGTATTGCAGGATGGTGCGTTCCGTACCAGTCAGCGTATTTGCTCTCTCTGTGAAGCCGCGCAGCCGCGCCTCCACATCAGGTGGCAGCGCACCCACCGGCCGCTCCCGGATCATGGTCAGCAGCTCGTCAATCTCCAAAATACCGGATGCCACCACCTCCGTTGGATTACCCCTGACCGCCGCAAGACTTTCATTGATTGGTTTGACAAAGCGGCGGGACAGCACGGTTGCCGCAACCAGCATCGCCAGCAAAAAGAGCACCGAACCCAAAAACCACGCGAACTGTGACCCGCGCTCATAGCTGCGGAAGGTGTTGGCCGTTACAAGCGTCACCGCGGCAAGCGGAATGCCGTCCGAGGTAACGGCATCCAGCAGCCGGTGCCGCCCCAGATAGGACTCCTTGCCATCGGTATAGATGGTATAGTATTTCCCCGGCTTGATATGCAGCGTCCCCTCGGCCGTCAGGCGCGAGCCGTTGGTAGCGCCCAGCATAGTCCCCGACAGATTGAGAGTGTCGCCGTCAATCGGCGCCAGCAGGGTCAGCATATTGCCATAGCTGCTGGACACAGTGTCGTGGGAAAGGCTGAAATAGAGGTCGCTGATCTCCATACCGCAAAGCCCACGCACAGTGCCGCTGCCGTCCAGAATCGGTACGCACAGCAGCATCACATGTTCCCATGTATCCAGCAACTCTGTGCGTTTTGTCCACAGGCTGCCCTCTGCCAGACGCTCAACCTGACTGGTGGCAACCTTATTACTGCCGGGAATCAGCGCGGTATTCAGTTCCGGATTCCAGCGGTTATGCATCTGAATCTGTAATCCCCGCGCCGCCTCCGCCGCGCCGCGGAAGCAGATCACATCCTGCTCCGACGCCACCGTGGGCTGAAGCCCGGAATAGCGCAGATACAGTCCCGCCCTGAGCGCGTCCGCATTGGGCAACGCCGTGTTGGCGGTCACGTTCAGGCAGAAGAAGATTCCGCTACACGAGGCGGCGCTCAGCGTAGTGCTCAGCGGCGTGTACAGTCTCTTTTCCAATTCCGCGATGGTTTTCGGATCGTCGTTGAGCGCGTCAAAAGGAATGCCCTTGGCCGCGAGAAAAGCATCCAGCTCCCGGCCCAGCTTTTCCGACATGGCCACGCCATGCCCCGTCAGCTCATCCATCTGCGCATCCAATGCTGCATATGTATTTCTCTGCTGAATGTCCAGGGCGCTGGCCAGCTGCCGCGCAGGGTGGGACAGCACACCCATAGCCATCAGGATCGACAGGATGGCCGCCACCAGCAGCAGCGCCATTGTGAACCAATACAGCAGCAGCCGAACACCCATACTATGGCTGGCTGCATATGGATTGTGAATCGCATTCCGAATTGATCGCATGTGCTTTCCTCTTTCATGTGCCGTAATCCAGCTTAAAACTGTCCAAAGTCTCCCAGATCAGGGCGTCCGGCGTATTGCCGCCCTCCAGATACTGTGTCCGGCCCGCCGTCAGCTTCAGCCGCGCCAGATTTTCAAACCGCGTCTCCAGATCCAGATAATTCTCCATCTGGGGCGGGTAGTAGAAGGTATATGCCTCCTGCGTTTGCAGATATGTCTCGTACAACGACACATACATCGGGTCGCTCAGTTTTTCCACGGCGCCGGGCAGATAGTTCTCAAATGCCTCCTGCGTCACCGGCATATAGCCCAGGCTGGTCACGAATTCCACGTTGCATGTCGGCTCAGTCAGCCATTTCAGGAATGTAATACACGCCCTCTCCCGTTCCGGGGTGGACTTCACGGTGCACATTCCCACACCGCGCTGCATCACCAGCTTCTCGCCCCCTTCAAACACCGGGCACGGCATGGAGG
>ENA-OUQC01000532-OUQC01000532.1-human-gut-metagenome-genome-assembly--contig:-NODE-532-length-26326-cov-4.126680_pt1 | contig 26326 bp, 25 predicted proteins | sample MGYA00237942_ERZ548815 | MGnify/ENA primary metagenome ERZ548815 (study PRJEB26490, sample SAMN05194722) | human gut metagenome | biome: terrestrial biome; feature: human-associated habitat; material... | reverse complement strand
GTCGGCATACCTGCTCGGCTCGTGTCCGTGGGACGACAGACCTGCCGCAGGGACGAAATGCACACTCACGGTTTGCGGCAAGGTGGGCGCAAAGGATGTCGGCATAGTGCTGTTCCAGAACGAGGGTCACACGCAGATTACTGGCGAGTTCCACTTTAAGACGGAAACGGTGAAGTCATACCCGTTTGTCGTCACGGACTCGACGACGGCGAAGAAGACGACAAGCCCGAAAAACGCCGTACCGAAATCGGATTCAAGCAGGTTTATCCCCGTCCGTCGGCGGAGTGCGAGCAGATTATTTCCGACGCGTTCAAACTGTTTTCAACGGGGAACCCGCAGGAGTCACTTGACCTTCTCAAAAACATAAACGAGAAAAACGGGAAATATTATTACATTGCCGAGAAAAACAAGGCGATGTGTTATCTTGCGCTTGATCGGTTGCAGTCGATGAAAATCGCCGCCGAAACCGCGCTTAAAGGCTTGCCCGACGACTTTTCGTTGAAGTGTTATTATTACATTGCCTTAAAACTCCTTGACGAAAAGACGGACGCCGAAAAAGTGTTTTCGGAAATCAAAACCGAAAAACCCAAAAACACGATGGAATATATGGTGAAACTTGACGCGTGCCGTCTTGCGCTCGACCACGAAGGAGTGCTTGACGCCGTCGAAAACGTTTTGCCCGACTTTCCGTATCAGCCGCAGTTTTTGATTCTGTACGGAAAGGCGCAGTACAACTGCGGATATATCAAACCCGCCCGCGCGACTTTTCTGGAAATCGTCCGACTATATCCCGACAATTTCGAAGCCCGTCTGTTGCTTGACAAAATCAACGACGGCGAAGACGGTCTTATACCGTACGGCGATATGGAAGTGATGCTTAAACGCGTGCGGATTTTGTCCGATCTCAAAATGAAGATGCAGGACAACATCGGGTTTATGAATTACCTGAAATACGACAAGGACGCTTACAGAAATATCGAATACGTGTTACTTAACGAGAACGAGCAGAACGTGTACGTCCTGATGACGGGGCTTACCACGTACGTTTCCAAGCAAATGTTCGATATGTACGAAAAACTGCTTATTTCGCCGTACGCGTCGCCGTATCTCAAAACCCTTGCGCTGACGGTTTATCTTTCGGACGCAATGCCGGGCGAGGTTGCCGTCGCGAATATCGACGAAAAACTGAAAATCGTGAAAATGGGCGATTACGGCTGGGAAAAAGGAATAAACGACGTCGTGAAAGCCGCCGCGTATTTTGCCTTTTCGCAGGTGATTATGCGGGAGAAAAAGCCGAAATCCGCCGTAGACGCGCTGAACGAAAGGCTGAAAAGAATATCGGGGTTTTTAATGAGCGACTTAAGCCCGAAAGACCTTGTGAAAGAGTTGAATTCGGTTGACAGTATGGTTGCGATGAAAGACGCCTTGTGCGACTTGTCCACGCACCGCGTCAGACGCTCGACGCCCATGACCGTCATCGACGAAAAGTATTTAAGATACGTCGAATTATTGAAAGAGGTTGACGAAAAATATGAAATTTGAAAATCTTGACAAATTGTTTGAACTTTACGTGCAGGAAGCCGTAAGGAAAAACAAGGAAAAGTATTCCTCGCACGAGGCGCTGGAAGACGATCTCGGCATGCTTTTCAACAGGTTTGAAAACGTAAGAATAAAAACCCTTGACGGCAAAACGCCGAAAGAGTACGCGGCGGAACTTCGCGAAGACGGCGAAATTTTCGACTACGTTTCGAAATGCCTTGAAAACAATATCGAAGTTACCGACACCATTTGTGACGAGGTCGTGCGCGCGGAAGGCGCAACCGAATACCTGAACGGGCTTTTGTACGAAAACAACAAGGACGCAAAACTTCTCGCCGCGCTTTTACTTAAAGAAATCGACGACGAAGAAGTCGAAGATATTTTCATTTCCGTCCTTACGAACGACGAAATGCCCGACGAAGTGAAAACGGTCGCTTTCGAATATCTGTCCGACGGCGACGACTGCGTGCCCGAAAAAATATTGGAAATCATAAACTCCGTGCCCGAAAAAAATCAGGGAATTCTCGTTGAGGTACTTTCAAACTTCAAGGGGAGAAAGGACGTGTTTTACTGGCTCGTTACAATGTTGCAGCGCGCCGAAGACGTGCCGACGTACGCGGGGCTTCTCGGAAGATACGGCGATCCCGCCGCAATCGATATTCTCAAAAGTTTCGCAAGCGAGGTCGATATAAATTACGTGGAATTTGTCGAGATAAGAAACGCCGTCGAAGAACTCGGCGGGGAGATGACGGAAGAAAAAGATTTTTCGGACGATCCCTATTACAAGTACATAAATCATATCGGGGAAAACGGCGAAAATCCCGAAACCGCCGAAACGAAAAACTGAATATTCATATTATTATTTATTCATAACCCTGTGTCGCAAGGCATAGGGTTATTTTATGAAAGAAGGATTGAAGTGCGCCGCCGTGTTTATCGGGACGGTCATCGGCGCGGGGTTTGCAACGGGCCAGGAAGTATTGTTGTATTTCGGAAGATCAAGCATTGCCGTGCCGATTTTTTCGGGGATTTTACTGGGACTTTTTAACGCGTATTTTTTGGCAATCGGCGCAAAATTTAACGATAGAATCAATGAACATATGTTGCAGAATAAGGCAAAAGCACTTTATGATGTATGTATGTTCATTTGTGCATATATCACTTTTATAGCAATGTTTTCTGGTGTTGAAACCCTTTTTGTGAAAATATTCGATATTAAATACACAAGTGTGGCGTGGGTTGTCGCGGCGGGTTTCATCGCTGCAAACGGGTTAAGGTTTATGAAGGGGCTGAACTCTGTCGCGGTGCCTGTGATACTTCTTTTGACAATGGTGATTTTCGTATATTCCGACAAAGAAAAAGCAAGCGGCGCATACAACTTTTTCAACGGGATAACGTACGCCGCGATGAACGTTATGTTGTCGATGGGCGTGATGATAAGGCTTGGAAAAACCGCGACGAAAAAGACAATTTGGGCGTCGGGGTGCGTGACTGCGGTCGTTATGGCGACGATGCTTGCGCTTATCACGCTTGTCGTGAAAAAGAGCGGCGGCGAAATGCCCGTGTATGCCGCGGCGGACAAGGTCGGGCTTAAATACGCGGCGGGCGCGGTGATACTTCTTTCGGTATTTACGACGATGGTATCCGCGCTTGAAACGGCGGCGGAAATAATCGCGCCGGACGAAAAAAAGAAAACCGCGGGCGTCATTTTCGTCACGCTTTTATCGCTTCCTATTCAGGCGTTGTTTTCTTTTGAGGATATCGTCGATTATTATTATCCCGTCGTGTCGGGAATGGGCATACTTATCGTAATCGTTTTATCGGTTTTCGTAATTTTCAAAAAACGGGACGGCAAAATCAAAAAATCCGTTGACTTTTAATCCCAAATATTATAACATAAGAAAAATTTACAATTTTTCCGCAAATAATTTTTAACGAGGTGTACAAATGGCAAAGATTTTGAAGGAAGGTTTAACTTTTGACGACGTTTTGCTTATCCCCAAGCGCAGCGACGTGCTTCCCAAAGACGTCGATTTGTCGGTGGAACTTGCAAAAGGGCTTAAACTCAACATTCCGCTTCTGAGTGCGGGCATGGATACCGTTACCGAATCCCAGATGGCAATCGCGATGGCAAGGGAAGGCGGCGTCGGTATCATTCACAAAAACCTGACTATCGAAGAACAGGCGGCGCACGTAGACCGCGTGAAGCGCAGCGAACACGGCGTCATTACCGATCCGTTTTACCTTGGACCGGACAACCTCGTTACCGAAGCGGTCGCGCTTATGGCAAAGTACAGAATCAGCGGCGTTCCTATCGCGAAAGAAGGGAAACTCGTGGGTATTCTTACCAACCGCGATCTTAAATTCGAGACAAATTACAACCAGCCCATCGGCAATATAATGACGTGGAAAAACCTTGTGACCGCGCCCGTCGGCACCACGCTTGAAGAGGCGAAAGAAATTCTCGGGGAGCACCGCATCGAAAAACTGCCCATCGTCGACGCCGATTTCAATCTGAAAGGGCTTATCACCATCAAAGACATCGAAAAAGCCATTCAGTATCCCAACTCCGCAAAGGACGCGGGCGGCAGACTGCTTGCGGGAGCGGCGGTCGGCATCGCGAACAACACGATGGAAAGGGTTGAAGAACTCGTCAGAAACAAAGTCGACGTAATCGCCGTCGATACGGCGCACGGACACAATGCGATCGTTATCGAAACGGTCAAAAAAATCAAAAAGAAATTCCCTTGCCTTCCCGTCATCGCGGGTAACGTCGCAACGGCGGAAGCCACGCGCGACCTGATTGAAGCGGGCGCGGACATCATAAAAGTCGGTATGGGCCCCGGCAGTATCTGTACGACGCGCGTCATCGCGGGTATCGGCGTGCCGCAAATCACGGCGGTTATGGACTGCGCCGAAACTGCCGACAAATACGGCAAGAAAGTCATCGCCGACGGCGGTATCAAATTCAGCGGCGACATCGTGAAAGCAATCGGCGCGGGCGCGGCGGCGGTCATGATCGGAAGTCTGTTTGCGGGAACTATGGAAAGCCCCGGCGACATCGAAATGTTCCAGGGAAGAAGTTTCAAAGTGTATCGCGGAATGGGCAGTATCTCCGCAATGGCGGCGGGCAGCAAAGACAGATACTTCCAGGACAGCGAAGACGCGAGAAAACTCGTGCCCGAAGGCGTCGAGGGACGCGTACCTTACAGGGGAAGCCTTGCCGACGTCGTTTATCAGATGGTCGGCGGTATCCGCTCCGGTATGGGCTACTGCGGAAAACATAACATCGAAGAACTGCGTACCACGGCGGAATTCGTCAGAATTTCCAACGCGTCGCTTATCGAAAGCCATCCGCACGACATCACGATTACGAAAGAAAGCCCCAACTACTCCACCAGGGCTTAACGGATTTTATTATGGTTTACGGCAATACGAAAGGAATAAAACAAACCGTGCTTGCGCGGCTTGACGCTCTTATCGGGGCGTACGACAAAAACCTTCTTATCGACAGGACGGTTCTTTCGACCATTGCCGAAATTACCGAAAAAATCAACCGCGAGATTTGCGTGTTCGTCGCAAGAAACGGACAGGTCGTCGCGGTGGGAGTGGGTGACAGCGGCACGGTATCGCTTGAAGATTTTTCGTTGAAGCGCAGCGACAAACGTTTTCAGGGCGTGAGATGCGTGCATACTCACCCGAAAGGAAGCGGAAAACTGTCGGATATGGACACGTCCGCGCTCACGTCGATGCGCCTTGACGCAATGATTGCCGTCGGCGTGTTGCACGGAAGAGTAAACGACGTCGAAGTCGCTTTTATCAACGGCAAAAAAATCGACAGGTTTTATTTTAAGTCCGCGGCAAAAATCGACGACGCCGATATGATTTCGAAAATCACCGAATACGAAAGAAAATCGGTGATCCCCGACGTTGTCGACAATACGCCCGAAACGCGCGTGGCAATCCTTGTAAACGTCGGTACGGGCAGCGACCTCGACGTCGAAATCGAGGAGCTGAAACGACTCGCCGACACGATGGGACTTGACGTCAAAGGCGCGGTTGTCCAAAAACAAAATCCCGACAAGGGCTATTGCGCGGGGCTTGGCAAACTTGAAGAAATCAAACGACTCGTGCAGGTTGAAAATGCGGAATTCGTCATTTTCAACAATATGCTCACGGGAAGTCAACTGAACAATATCGAAGAATACGTCGGCGCGAAGGTCATCGACCGCCCGATGCTCATTCTTGAAATTTTCGCGCGGCACGCCACCTCGAACGAGGGCAAACTTCAAGTGCAACTCGCGATGATGAAATATACTTTGCCGAAACTTTTGGGACAAGGCAAAGAATTGTCGAGAATCGGCGGCGGGGGCTCCGGCGGCGCAGCGACGAAAGGAAGCGGCGAAACCAAACTCGAAACCGACAGACGGCGCATCCGTCGCAGCATTTACGAACTGTCGGAACGCATCGAAATTCTGAAAAAAGAAAGGGATTTGCGCCGTGAACGCCGCAAAAAATCGGGCATAAAAACCGTCGCCATCGTCGGGTATACAAACGCCGGAAAGTCCACGCTGATGAACCTTCTGACGAAAGCGGGAGTCAAGGCGGAAGACAAACTTTTCGCAACGCTCGATCCCGTGACGCGCAAGATTTTCGTCGATATCGGCAAGGAATATCTTCTGACCGACACCGTAGGTTTCATCGACAATCTCCCGCACGAGTTCGTCGACGCTTTCAGAAGCACGCTGGAAGAAGCAACGTACGCCGACCTTATTCTGCACGTTGCGGATTGCAGTTCAAAGGACCTTGAAAGACAGGAAAAAGTCGTGAAAGACGTCCTTACGTCGCTGGGCGTTACCGACACGCCGATTATAACGGTTTATAACAAAGCCGACGAAAACGCAGGATTTTCCACAGACGAAAAAAACGCCGTCGTGATTTCGGCAAAAACCGGGGACGGCGTGAATAAACTGAAAGAAATGATCGTCGAAAAATTATTTTAATTTTCCAAGTTTCCTTAATTTGTTGACGTTCATCGGATAATCGGGCGACTTGATAAGCGCGTTCCAGAGCAGGAAGTCGTCGACCGTGGTGTCGTAAAAATTCGCAAGGCTCAAAAGTATGTCGGGCTCCACGTCCTTTAAGTCGTTTTCGTAGCGGCTGTAAGTGCTGCGGGAGACGTGCAAAGCGTCGGCAAGTTGTTGGCTGGTATAGCCTTTTCTTTTTCTGATTTGTTTAAGCAAACGACCGAATAACATCTTTAATCATACAAAAAGGCTCGGTAAACCGAGCCTTTTATCATTTTATCTTAGTAAGCGAGTTCTTTTTCCAGATATTCGACAAGTTTATCGACAGGCATTCTGATTTGCGCCATGCTGTCGCGTTCACGCACGGTTACGGTGTCGTCGTCAAGGGTGTCGAAGTCAACAGTCACGCAGAAAGGCGTGCCGATTTCGTCCTGACGGCGGTAACGTTTGCCGATGCTTGCGCTTTCGTCGTACGTGCAGGAAAAGTGTTTTTGAAGCGTGCGGTAAATTTCCGTCGCTTTGTCTCCGAGTTGTTTCTTTTGCAAAGGAAGCACCGCAACCTTATACGGCGCGAGAGCGTGATGTAAATGCAAAACAACGCGGGTATCGCCGTCAACTTCTTCCTCGTCATAGGCGTTTGAAAGCACGGCAAGGAACATACGCTCGACGCCCAGCGACGGCTCCACAACGTAAGGAATATATCTTTCGTTCGTGACGGGATCGACATAGTCCATATTTTCGCCGCTGACGCGCTGATGGCAGTTAAGGTCGTAGTCGGTGCGGTCGGCAACGCCCCAAAGTTCGCCCCAGCCGAACGGGAATTTGAACTCGAAGTCGGTTGTGGCGCGACTGTAAAAGCAAAGTTCTTCCTTATCGTGGTCGCGCAGGCGCAGGTTTTCTTCCTTGATTCCGAGACCGTAAAGCCAATTTTTGCAGTGTTCCTTCCAGTAATTGAACCATTCAAGGTCGGTGCCGGGTTTGCAGAAGAATTCAAGTTCCATCTGTTCAAACTCGCGGACGCGGAAGATGAAGTTGCCGGGGGTAATTTCGTTTCTGAAAGACTTGCCGATTTGTCCGATACCGAAAGGCACTTTCGCTCTTGTGGTGCGCTGCACGTTTTTGAAGTTTACGAAGATACCTTGCGCGGTTTCGGGACGAAGATATACAGTGCTTGTCGAGTCTTCCGTGACGCCCTGGAAAGTCTTGAACATAAGGTTGAATTTTCTCACGCCGGTGAAGTCGGAGTTGCCGCAGATCGGGCACGGGATTTTGTTTTCCCTGATATATTCTTCCATTTGTTCGTTCGTCCAGCCGGCGATGTTAAGGGTGATACCTTTTTTGGCGTTCCAGTTGTCGATAAGGTCGTCGGCGCGATGACGGGATTTGCACGCTTTGCAGTCCATAAGAGGGTCGGAAAAACCGCCGATATGTCCGCTTGCTTCCCAGACTTTCGGATTCATAAGAATCGCGCAGTCAAGACCTACGTTATATTCGCTTTCGGTGATGAATTTTTTCCACCACGCTTTTTTGATATTGTTTTTAAGTTCGACGCCCAAAGGACCATAGTCCCAGGTGTTTGCAAGACCGCCGTAAATTTCGCTTCCCGGGAAGACGAAGCCGCGGTTTTTCGCAAGCGCGACGAGTTTATCCATTGTCAGATTTGCCATAAACGCATACCTCATAAAAAAGTTTATTTATATTCTATTTACATATTAAGAAAAAGTCAAGCGAAACGCCGACGGGCAAGGGTTTTATGTAACAAAAAAAATGAAGTTTGCGTATTGTGAAGTATAGATAATCCTTGCGGTTATCGAGTATGAAAGGGAGGTTGTGCTATGAACGGAAACTTTTTCGGCGGCGGTTCGGGCTGTGACTGTATGTTATGGATTCTTATCCTTCTTTGCTGCTGTGGCGGATGCGGCGGCGGTTGCAACGACGGTTGCGGATGCGGCGGCGGAGCGTACGGCTTCTGGCCGTGGCTTGTGATTTTGTGTTGCTGCTGCGGATGCGGCGGTGGCGGCGGGTGCAAATAATACATAAAAGCACCATTTTTTCGGGACGGCGGGCGGCGCCGTCCTTTTTTTAATTTATAATCGCGACGGCGTAGGACAGCGACCACAGATACGAATACCATAAAAGCAGGACGGGAACGGCGGCTTTTGCAAGTTTCCCCACACGGGATCGCAGAATAAAAATACAAAAAATCCACATTAACGCCAAAGTGACAGTCATTGTGACAAGTCCAAGCAGGGGATTTCTTGCCGCGAAAAACAGAGCAAGGAACAATGCGGACGAAAACTTGACCGACGCATACAATCCGAATGTCGGATTTATCGCGCCTTTTACGAGCGCGTCGGACACGACGAACGCTTCAAGTGCCGTCGCGGCCGAGTACAACGCCGTGAACGTCGTCGCGTCCAACCAAAACACCGGTAAAGTAAGACCTGAAAACCACGAAAGGTTTCTTTGCACGGTGAAACTTCCCGTCCATTCCACGATAAGCGCAAACGAAAGCGCGAAAAACGCGGCGTAAAGCCATTTTACTTTTTGCATATAAAAATTATATTTATAACGCGTATCATATATGTTTGAAAAATAATAGTTGTAAAATGCGCGCGCTTTTGGTATAATAACGTAAAATCACGATAAGGATTAAAAAATGTTACTTGTTATCGACGTAGGAAATACGAATATGAAACTCGGCGTGTACGACGGCGACGTCCTGAAAAAAAGCTGGCGTCTTTCAACCGAGGCAAAGCGCACCGCGGACGAACTCGGAATGATTTTGTACGACTTGTTCAAAAACGTCGGCGTTGAATTTCAGGATATCGACGGCATTATCATGTCGTCCGTCGCGCCCATGCTCAACTACACGGTGGAGCATATGTGCACGTACTATATGAAGAAAAAGCCCGTCTTCGTGGACGCCACGCTTAAAACGGGTTTGAAAATCAAATACAACAACCCCATCGAACTCGGCGCGGACAGGATTGTCGACGCGGTCGGGGCGCACTTCATATACGGCGGGCCGCTTATCGTTGTGGATTTCGGCAGCGCGACGACGTTCAATGCGGTTACCGCAGACGGCACGTTTTTGGGCGGCGCGATTTGCGCCGGCGTCAAAACCGCGTCGGAAAGCCTTGTGAACACCGCCGCGAAACTTCCCCGTTTCGAACTTGTTCCGCCGAAAGACGCAATTGCCCGTTCCACAATCGAGGGTATGCAGTCGGGCGCGGTTTACGGATATGCGGGGCAGGTTGACTACATTGTCAGAAAATTCCGCGAAAATCCGCTTATGAAAGACGCGAAAGTCATCGCGACGGGCGGTTTGTCGGAACTTGTCGTCAACGCGGACAAGTCGATTATCGACGTCGTTGACCGCTCGCTTTCTCTCAAAGGGCTTAAAATTTTGTACGATATGAATAAAGAAGGTAATAACGAATGAAAAAAGTCGGCATCGCGCTGCTCGGGCTGGGTACGGTCGGGGGCGGCACTTATAAGATTCTGGAAAAAAACCACGACGCTTTCAAAAAGTACGAAGGGCTCGATATCGAAGTCCTGCACGTGCTTGAACGCAATATGAAAAGGGTTGAAGAGTTGGGCGTAAATCCCGACATCGTTTCAACCGACATCGACAACGTCGTGAACAACAAAGATATCTCGATAGTTTGCGAGTTTTTCGGCGGTATCGAACCCGCAAGGACGTTCCTTATCAAGGCTCTGGAAGCGGGCAAAAGCATCGTCACCGCAAATAAGGAATTGTTTTCAAAACACTGGCACGAACTCGAAGCGGCGGCAAAACGCGGCAAGGCGGGGCTGTATTTCGAGGCGAGCTGCGTCGGCGGCGTGCCCATAATCCGCACGATTACCGAAGGCATGCAGGCAAATACGATTTTGTCGATCAAGGGCATAATAAACGGCACGACGAACTATATTTTATCGGCGATGAGCGAAAACGGCACGTCGTACGAAGACGCGCTGAAATCCGCGCAGGAACTCGGGTATGCCGAATTCGATCCGACAGCCGACGTCGAAGGCTTTGACGCGTCGTACAAACTGTCGATTCTGTCCACGCTGTCCTATCACAAAAAAGTGCCCGTACAAAGGGTGTATCGCGAGGGCATCACGAAGATTTCCGTGGACGACATAAATACGGGCAAGAAACTCGGCTACACGCTGAAACTCCTTGCAATCAGCAAAAACAACAACGGAAAAATCGAGGCGCGCGTGCATCCCGCGTTCATTAAAAGCAGCCATCCGCTTGCGGCGGTGTCGGGCAGTTTCAACGCCGTGTACCTTGTCGGCGACAGCGTCGGCGATATTATGCTTTATGGCAGGGGCGCGGGCGATCTGCCCACCGGCAGCGCAATCGTCAGCGATATTATTTATGCGGCGCATCAGCGCAAACCACGCTATTTACCGTTCAAAAACGACGGTTCAAGTCGCGATTCTGACTTTATCACCGATTTTAAGAGCAAGTATTACGTCCGTATATGCGCCACCGACCGCGAAGGAATTCTGGGCAGAATTTCAACCGTTTTCGGCAAAAACAAAATCGGCATCGAAAAGGTTTTTCAGAACGAAGAAAACGTCAATTCAAAGACGGACATTATCTTCGTCACGCACCTGAGCCACGAGAAAATCATTGAAAAAGCGTTGAAAGAAATCACCGCTCTTGACGGCGTGAAAAACGTCGCCGCGCTTATCCGCGTTGAAGAATAATGAAAGAAATCACACTGTCCGCAATCGGCGACACAATCAAAAATTTTGAGGAAAAAATCGCTCAGGCACAAACGCTTTGGGAAAAGGTGCAGATCTTTTTCGACACCTACAAAGTGTGGATTCTGGTCGGGCTTGTCGTGCTTGTGGGAATAATTTTTTTTGTCAACATAATGGAAGCGAAAAAGCGCAAAGATGACCGCGACAACAAAAAGTAACAGCGCAAGACAGTGCAAAACAGCGCAAAACCGCATTAAAAAACTCCGCCGTAGCGGAGTTTTTGTATGAATTTTTGTAAAATATTTGAAAATTATACATCGGATTTTACACCCAACAAGTAATCGGTTGTAACGTCGAAATACTTTGCCAAGGCGACAATATCGGCAATGGACGGCTCGCTTCTGCCTTTTTCCCAAAAGTAAATGCAATCGTCGCTTGTACCGATGGCAAGGGCAAGTTGCTTTTGAGAAATGCCGTCCTCTGTTCTTAATTCTTTCAATCGTGATTTGAAGTCCATAATGTTATTATGCCGTAGAAATTACGACAAATGCATTGACAACCGTAAAAATTACGGTTAAAATTTATAACAACAAGGAGAAAAGGTTATGAAAAAAAGTTATATTGTTGTTTTATTGTTAATAATGAGCTTTTCTTTATTTGCATGTACAAAAGCAGCTGGTACAGATAATATTCAAAATGGAAAGAGTGCTTATGAAATTGCCGTTGACAATGGATTTTTAGGTTCGGAAAAAGAGTGGTTATTATCATTAAAAGGTGATAAAGGCGAGCGCGGAGCACAGGGCGAACAAGGAGTCCAAGGTGAACAAGGAAAGCAAGGCGAACAGGGGATACAAGGAGAGCAAGGTGTTCAAGGTGAGCGTGGCGAAAAAGGCGAACAGGGAAAACAAGGGCAACAAGGAATTCAAGGCGAGCGCGGGGCACAGGGAGAACAAGGAGTCCAAGGTGAACAAGGAATTCAAGGCGAGCGCGGAGTCCAGGGTGAACAAGGAGTCCAGGGTGAACAAGGAATTCAAGGTGAACAAGGAATTCAAGGCGAGCACGGCGAAAATGGTTTATCGGCATACCAAATTTATTTAAAGTATCATCCAGAATATTCTAAAACCGAAGAAGAGTGGATTGAAGATTTAGTAAATGGAAGACTGGTTGATAATATTGATAAATTTGAATACGAATTATTAGATGATGGAACATACGCGATAGGGAGAGGAAATGTGATAGCAGAGTCTATTACAATTCCCATGCAATATAATAATCGAGTTGTATCACAGATTAAAGTTGACGGATTTAAGGATGCGCCTTATTTAAAAGAGATAATTATCGGCGAAAGTATTAAAACAATAGGCAATGGTGCGTTTTCGCATAATGTTAGTCTGCAAAAAGTTGTAATGAAAAATGTCGAATCAATTGGTGCAAGTGCTTTTGCATTTTGCGAAAAACTGAACGATATTATTCTTCCTAGTTCCGCAAAAAGCATAGGAGAGAACGCTTTTGAAAGTTGCAACAACCTTGAATATATCAACATTCCGGAAAATATTGAAATTGTTTCCGCCAATGCGTTTTTGAATTGTAGCAAGTTGGCTGATATTGAAATATCGAGTAATGTTTTAAACATTCATAGCAATGCGTTGATAAACACAAAATGGTATGAAAATCAACCGGCGGGAGTTGTTTATGCAGGGGCAATAGCGTATAAATTCAAAGATACTAGTGACGAAGAAATTAATATAATTATTAAAGATGGAACAAAAGTAATTCAAGAGAATCTTTTTAATAAAAACGCTAAGGTTAAAAGTATAGTGCTTCCTGAGTCGTTGTTGATTATAGGTGATAATGCGTTTAAGGATTCCAAAATAAACTTTAATGGGGTTATTATTCCGCCGAACGTAAAATCAATAGGAAGTTTCGCATTTGCAACAGATATGAGTAGCGGAGGAACAATCAGTATTGTAATTCCCAAAAGTGTTGAATATATGGGGAAGAGAGTGTTTTGGGGATGGACTAATTATTGTTATGTAAATTGTGAAGCCGAAAGACAACCTGACAAATGGTCGGATTATTGGAAAACAACAACGGATGAAGGTATGGGAATAACCAGTAGCAAAATTAAAGTTACATGGAATTACAAAGGATAAATGAAGCAAATATAATTTAAAACCGCATCAAAAAACTCCGCAATCGCGGAGTTTTTTGTTTGGGATATATCGGAATGGATGATTTATTTTTTGTCGTTTTCGCGGATTTCCACACGGCGGATTTTGCCCGACGTCGTTTTCGGAAGTTCTTTCACAAACTCCACGATGCGCGGGTATTTATACGGCGCGGTTACCTTTTTCACGTGGTTTTGCAGTTCCTTGACAAGCGCGTCCGACGGCTGATAGTTTTTGGTCAGGACGATTGTCGCTTTCACGATTTGTCCGCGCAGGTCGTCGGGGACGGCGGTGATTGCACATTCCAACACCGCGGGGTGTTCCATAAGCGCGCTTTCGACCTCGAACGGACCGATGCGGTAGCCCGACGATTTGATGATATCGTCCTTTCTTCCGACGTACCAGAACCAGCCGTCTTTGTCCTGATAGGCAAGGTCGCCGGTGTGGAAGTAAACGTCGTTTTTAAGGGCGGCGGTGCGCGCCTCGTCCTTGAAGTAGCCCGCGACGAGTCCGCACTGATTTTCCGATTTTAGTATGGCGATTTCGCCTTCTTCGCCGGGTTTAACCTCGTTTTCGTCGTCGTCGATAAGGCGCACGTCGTAAAGAGGGCTGGGCTTTCCGAGACTGCCCGTAACGGGGGACAAATATTTGAACGTGCCCAGCATTACCGTGCCTTCGGTCTGACCGAAACCTTCGTAAATTTTGAGCCCGGTCGCTTTTTCAAACTGTTTGAACACTTCGGGATTCAAACTTTCGCCGGCGGTGGAGCAATGTTTTATCGAGGATAAATCGAAGCTCGACAAGTCTTCTTTCACCAAAAATCTGTAAATCGTGGGCGGGGCGCAAAAAGTCGTTATACCGTATTTTTTCACAAGCGGCAATACGTCCGTGGGGGTAAATCTGCCGTGGTAGTCGTAGGCGAAAACCGCCGTGCCCGATATCCACTGACCGTAGATTTTGCCCCAACTGCATTTTGCCCAGCCCGTTTCAGCCATAGTGAAGTGCAAGCCGTCGTCGACGACGTCCTGCCAGTATTTTGCGGTGAAGACGTGTCCCAAAGGATACAAAAAGTCGTGCATGACCATTTTGGGCATACCCGTCGTGCCCGAAGTGAAATATACGAGCATCAGATCGCGGGGGTTCGGGCGCGCGTCGAAGGAAAATTCCGCGGGCGCGTTTTCAAGTTTTTCGTCAAGGTTGTCGAAGTGCGCGCCGTTTACCGACAATACGCCTTTCAGGTTTTTGCAATCGGGAAGGGCAAGCGAGATATGTTCCGCAACGTCTTCTTCTTCCGTCGCAAACAGCAGTTTCACGCCCGCCTCGTTCACGCGGTACGCGACGTCTTTCGGGGTGAGCATATGAGTTGCGGGGATAAGTACGACGCCCATTTTGCAGCACGCCACGACAAGCACCCAGTATTCCCAACGACGGTTGAGCATACTCATTACGAAGTCGCCTTTTTTCACGCCGTACGACGAAATGACGTTGCACATTTTCAGCGACAATTCTTTCATTTCGCCAAAGGTGATGACTTTTTCTTCGCCTTTCTGATTGCACCATACAAGGGCGCGTTTTTCGGGACAAAGCCTTGCGTATTCGTCCACGACGTCAAATCCGAAGTTGAAATCGGACGGAACGCAAAGTTTCGCGTTTCTTCTGAAATCGTCGTAGTCCGAAAAATCCGTTCTATTCAAAAACTTGCTTAAAAGATTCATATTCACTCGAAAATTTATAATTTAGTCAATGATAGCACACTTTATTATAAAATAAAAGCAAATTGAAATACTAATTTTCGATTGACTTTTTGAAAGACTTTTGTCAGGACTTGCAATTTGACCTTGCAGGTGGTATAATAGGGTAACTAAAATGAGGTAGTATATGCTTGACAGGCAATTAAACGCCGTGCTGACTGTCCTTAACGACTTTTCGGACGGCGCCTATAAAATCATCGACGCGGACGAAATCATCGCGAAATTGTCCGATTCCGACCGTTGCACAAAGGTGGAACTTTCGGGGATAATCCGCACGTTGTCCGACAACGATTATATCAAAGTCAAATATTCGACGGTGGACGAGTATTGCCTTGCCACGCTTGCAAAAGCGCGCGCCATCGAAAAGGCGGAACCGCACGACTCGCACCCCACCGCGTCCGTCGACGTTCCCGTCGCAGGCGAAAAAGGCAAGTCGAAAGAAATCAAACTTGACAGCATCTCTTTAAGGAAAATGATAAGAAAAGCGGCGTTCTGGGGCGCGCTCCTCGGCGGGCTTATCGCAAGCGCGATCGCTCTTCTTATCGGCGTTTTCCTGAAAATGAAATAAGAGGCGGACTATGGCAGTTGAAAAACACGCACTGAATAAAAAAGAAAGGGCGCTTATGCACGTCCTTCTTAACCTTGCCGAAAAAAACGACGAGGGCGTTTGTCTGGTGAAACCGCTTGAAATTTTTGAGGCGTTGCCGTACGATTACGCCTACACCCCCGAAGAACTCGAACCTATGCTCAAAGGGCTTGCGCTCGACGATTATTTGGAATACATTTCCGCCGACAACCACGGCGAACTGACGTATTGCATCACGATGCATCAGAAAGGGCTTTCGTTCGCGCGCGTCGAAAGGGCGTGGCGCAAAAGCGTTTACAACAAACTGCTGATTACGGTATGCACGGCAATCGTTTCCGGCACGATCGCAATCATCATAAGATATATCATCGCCCCGCTTATCATGGGCAAGTTTCGTTGATGGAAAATCATCTTTTTCAGTTAAAATCGAAATTCAGACCGAACGGCGATCAGGAACAGGCAATCGAAAAACTTGTCGAGGGACTGAACGACGGGTTTCGTACGCAGGTGCTTCTTGGCGTTACGGGAAGCGGCAAAACCTTTACAATGGCAAACGTCATCGAAAGGGTGCAACGTCCCGCGCTCGTTATCGCGCACAACAAGACGCTTGCAGCGCAGCTTTGCAACGAGTTTCGTGAGTTTTTCCCCGATAACCGCGTGGAGTTTTTCGTATCGTATTACGACTACTATCAGCCCGAAGCGTATATCCCGAGAAGCGACACTTACATCGAAAAGGAGCTGGAAGTCAACGACGAAATCGACAAACTCAGAAACAGCGCGACAAGCAGTCTTTGCGAGAGAAACGACGTCATCGTCGTCAGTTCCGTATCGTGCATATACGGGCTGGGCGCGCCCGAAGAATACTTCAACCTTTCCATCTCTTTGCGCCCCGAAATGACGCTTGACCGTGACGATTTGGCACGTAAACTCGTGAATATACAATATAAGCGCGCCGACATCGACTTTCAGCGCAGCACATTCAGAATGCGCGGCGACGTTGTGGATATATTCCCGTCGTCAAATTCGGAAGTCGCGATACGGGTTGAATTTTTCGGTGACGAAATCGAAAAACTTTATGAAATCGACGCCCTTACGGGAAAGCCGTTGTCGCGGCTCGAACACGCAGTCATTTTCCCCGCAACCCATTACGTCGTCGGCGAAAGCCGTATGGAAAACGCCCTGACGCTCATCACGAAAGACAGGGAAGAAAGGGTGAAATATTTCACCGACCGCAATAAACTTATCGAGGCGCAACGAATCGGCGAGCGCGTCGCGTACGACGTCGAAATGATGCGCGAAATGGGCTACTGTAGCGGCATCGAAAATTACAGCAGATACTTTGACGGAAGGAAACCCGGCGAACCGCCTTATACCTTGTTGGACTTCTTCCCGAAAAATTTCGTCTGTTTCATCGACGAAAGCCATATGACGATTCCGCAAATCCGCGGTATGTACAACGGCGACAGAAGCAGGAAGGAAAACCTTGTGGAATACGGTTTCCGTCTGCCCGCCGCTTTCGACAACCGTCCGCTCCGTTTCGACGAGTTTGAAAAAAGGATTTATCAGCTTGTGTGCGTGTCGGCGACTCCCGCCCCGTTCGAGTTGCAGGAAGCCGACCAGGTGGCGGAACAACTCATACGTCCTACGGGCATTATCGACCCCGAAATTTTTATACGCCCTGTCGAAGGACAAATCGACGACCTTATTTCCGAAATCAATCTGACCGTCGAAAAGGGCGGCAGAACGCTTGTTACGACGCTCACCAAAAAAATGGCGGAAAACCTTACTTCGTTTTTGAAGGAAAAGGGGATCAAGGTCAAGTATATGCACAGTGACATCGACACGCTGGAACGAATCGAAATCATCAATTCTTTGAGAAAAGGTGACGTCGACGTGGTTGTAGGGATCAACCTTTTGAGAGAAGGGCTCGATCTTCCCGAAGTAATGCTCGTTGCGATTCTCGACGCCGATAAGGAAGGGTTTTTAAGAAGCGAAACCGCGCTTATCCAGACCGTCGGCCGCGCCGCAAGAAACGTCGACGCAAGGGTTATCATGTACGCCGATACGATAACGGGCAGCATGCAGCGCGCAATCGACGAAACAAACCGCAGAAGAAAGATACAATCCGACTACAACGCGGCGCACGGCATCGTGCCGCACACCGTCGTGAAAGAAATCGTAAATACAATCGAAATCACCAAAAAGCTGGATAAAGACGCAAAACGCGACCGTAAAGATATCGCTTCGGAACTTGAACGTCTGAAAGGACTTATGCAAGTCGCGGCGGAAGGGCTGGATTTCGAGGCGGCAATCAAACTTCGCGACAGAATATCCGAACTTAAAAAAGAACTTGGAAGATAACATAAATGACGGACAAAATTTTTGTAAAAGGAGCAAAAGAGAATAACCTTAAAAACATCGACGTCGAAATCCCGCGCGACAAACTTGTCGTGTTCACGGGGCTTTCCGGCAGCGGTAAGTCGTCGCTTGCTTTCGACACGATTTTCGCCGAAGGGCAAAGACGGTATATCGAAAGTCTGTCAAGCTACGCCCGTATGTTTTTGGGACAAATGGAAAAACCCGACGTCGAATATATCGAAGGGCTTTCCCCCGCCGTTTCCATCGACCAGAAAACGACGTCCAAAAACCCGCGCTCGACGGTGGGTACCGTTACCGAAATTTACGATTATTTAAGGCTTTTGTACGCCCGCGTCGGCACTCCGCATTGTCCGAAGTGCGGCAGGGAAATCGAACATCAGACGGTTGACCAAATTACCGACAAAATCATCGAAAGCACCGTGCAGTCGGGCGACAATAAGGTCATAATTATGGCACCCGTCGTCAGAGGCAGAAAGGGCGAATACAGAAAGGAACTTGAAGACTTCAAAAAGTCCGGCTACGTCCGCGTGCGTGTGGACGGCATCGACTATACCCTTGACGAAGAAATCGTCCTTGACAAAAACGTAAAACACGATATATCGGTGACAATCGACCGTATCGCCGTAAAAGAAGGTTCGGAAAGACGTCTGACGGACAGCGTCGAAGCCGCGCTCAAACTCGCAAACGGACTTGTCGTCGTCGAAAACGCAAAAAAGACGACGATTTACAGCACGAAATACAGCTGCCCGGACTGCGACGTCAGCATCGAAGAACTGGAACCCAGGCTGTTTTCTTTCAATAATCCGTACGGGGCTTGTCCCGAATGCGGCGGGCTGGGCTTCCGCAACGAAATCGACCTGAAAAAGATTATCGTCGACGAAAATCTGGGCGTCGGAAACGGCGGACTTGCCGCGCCGTCGGGGTGGAATCTCGGCAGTGGCGACATCGTGCGCTCGCAACTGAAAGCGTTGGCGAAGGTGCTGGATTTTTCGCTCACGACTCCGATTAAAGACTTGCCGAAGTGGAAACTTGACGCGATTTTGTACGGCGTTGACGAAAGAATCCCGATGGATTATAACTCACGCAGTTTCCGCGGGCAGTTTATGACGAAATACGAAGGTATCGTCAACAACCTTATGCGCCGCTATCGCGAAACGACAAGCGACGGCGTTAAGTACGAAATCGAAAGATATATGGTGTCCGTGCCGTGCAAAACGTGCGGCGGAAAACGCCTGAAAAAGGAAGCGCTCGCGGTTACTGTCGGCGGGCTTAACATTGCGGAACTTTCGGATATGTCGGTGAAAAAAATCGACGAATTTTTCGGCGCGCTCGTTCTTGACAAACAAAAAACGCTCATTGCCGAAAGGATAATCAAAGAAATCCGCGCAAGGCTGAAATTTTTGGTAAACGTCGGGCTTGATTATCTTACGCTTTCCCGCTCCGCCTCGACGCTTTCGGGCGGCGAATCGCAAAGGATAAGGCTTGCCACACAAATCGGCAGCGGACTTACGGGGGTGTTGTATATCCTTGACGAGCCGTCGATCGGGCTTCACCAGAAGGATAACGAAAGATTACTAAGCAGTCTGAAAGGACTGCGCGACCTCGGCAACACGCTCATCGTCGTCGAGCACGACGAGGACACGATGCGCGCGGCGGACTACATCGTGGATATCGGTCCCGGCGCGGGCATACACGGCGGAAAACTCGTTGCGGCAGGCAGCGTGGACGACATTATCGCCTGCAAGGAGTCGATAACGGGCAAGTATTTGTCGGGCGAACTCAAAATCGACGTGCCCGAAGAAAGAAAACGCCCCGACGGCAGATATTTGTCGGTTCGCGGCGCAAGACAAAACAACCTGAAAAACATCGACGTCGATATTCCCGTCGGACTTTTAACCGCGGTTACGGGCGTTTCGGGCAGCGGAAAAAGCAGCCTTGTCAACGAAATTATTTATCCCGCGGTTTATAACAAACTGAACAAAAGCAACCTTACGGAAGGGAAGTACGACGAGATTGTAGGCATTGATAACTTTGATAAAATCATCAATATCGATCAGTCGCCGATCGGTCGCACTCCGCGCAGCAATCCCGCGACGTACACGGGCGTTTTCACCCCGATAAGGGAACTGTTCGCCTCGACTCCCGACGCAAAGGCAAGGGGATATACGGCGGGCAGATTTTCGTTCAACATTTCGGGTGGCAGGTGCGAAAATTGCGGCGGCGACGGCATAATACAAATCGAAATGCACTTCTTGCCCGACATTTACGTCCCCTGCGACGTGTGCCACGGGAAGCGGTATAACAGAGAAACGCTGGAAGTGAAATATAAGGGCAAAAACATCAACGACGTCCTTGAAATGACCGTCGAGGAAGCGTGCGAATATTTCAAAAACATTCCGAAGATTTACAACAAAATCAAGACGCTTTACGACGTGGGACTCGGGTACATCAAACTCGGTCAACCCGCAACCACGCTTTCGGGCGGCGAGGCGCAGCGCGTGAAACTCGCAACCGAACTCAGCAAACGCAGCACCGGCAAGACGCTGTATATTCTGGACGAGCCCACGACGGGACTGCATACCCACGACGTTGCAAAACTTATCGCAATCTTGCAAAGGCTTGTGTCGAGCGGCAACACCGTCGTCGTTATCGAGCATAATCTTGACGTGATAAAAGTTGCGGACAACATCGTTGACCTTGGTCCCGACGGCGGCGACAGAGGCGGCACGATAGTTGACGTCGGCACGCCCGAACATATCGCGGAAAACGAAAAGTCGTATACCGGACAGTTCCTTAAAAGAATTTTGAAGTAATGCAAAAATTGCAAAAAACAATGTTGAAAAGCGGTTTTACATTTGTAAAGCCGCTTTTTTGTCGAAATAATTAAATTATATCAATGGCGTTGAAGTCCAACATATCCCGTATGTTTTGTATGAGTTGATACAGGCTTTCGATTTTGCTGAAAGCGTTGTCGGTGTCTTCGCACCTTAAACTTCCCGTGAGTTCCCCAAGTATTACGTTGACCTGTCGTGCGTCCTGACAGTAGGAAATCGCCTCCACGAGTTTTCGTTTTTTCGCCCAGAAGTTTTGCAGGTCTTCGGCGTAAGAAAGAGCGGAATCAACGTCGTCGTTTTGAAGGGCGGCTTCGATTTTTTCAATGCGCTCGTTGAAGTCGTCAAAGGTCTTATGCACAAAAAAGTGCTCGGTAATTCCCGCGCCCAGAATCATAAGAAATATTATAGAAAGGATAACTGCTTTTTTCATTTTTCGATTATCGTGTTCACGACGCGCCCGTCGTAACTTTGTATAAACGCCGCGTCTTTGTCAATGGAAAACAAAAACACGTCGCGGATTGTCATATTCTCTTTTTCAAGCGTTTTTACGACGACGTCCTTTTCAAGGGGAGGGGTAATGCTTTTGAACGTATCCCCCATAAACCTGCCTTCGACGACGACGTTGTAAGGAAGGTTGTTGCTGCCGCCTTCGATATTAAGGTCGGCGTTCGTTACCGGCGCGTTTGCAAACTTTTGCAGCACGGACACTTTCCCGTTTGTTTCCAGCACGGCGTAGTTTATCTCGCCGATTTTGAAGTATCCTTGTTCGCGCAGGCTTTCCAGAAGATCGTTTGCGGTCATTCCGCATTTTTTAAGCACGTCGCAGTCGATTTTGCCGTCGCCGATGAGGATAACGGGCTTGCCGTTGATGAGTTTTCGGAAGCGGTGACTTTTGATTGCGAAAAACGTCAGAAGATTATGCAGTATCACAAGCGTGAATATCGGGATTATGCCGTAAATTATCGGAATGGTATTGTCCGACATCGGAATGCACGCAAGGTCTGCCGCGACGAGAGTTATCGCAAACTCGAAGGGCTGGAACTCGGACAACTGCCGCTTTCCCATAAGCCGCATCGCCGCCAGCAGGAAAAAGTACAATATTATTGCGCGAATTAAAACGTTGAGCATATCGCTATTATTTTTAAGTTTTCGCGATTTATGCGCCGCCGCTTGATTTTTCGGCGCGGATAGTTTATTATTAGCGTTGCAGAGTAGATAAGTCGCGTTAAGTGTTGCGGGATGGAATGTCGCCCGCAAACGAAAGGGAAACCTGCGGTGGCTTGTCGCGTTCGCTGCGAAGTACCGCGTTTCCGCGCGGCTTTTAACGCGAACCTCTTAAAGGAGGTTTTTTTATGCTCAAAAACAAAATCGTTGCACAAGAACCCGACGTTTCCGTCGGGGAGTCTTCCGAAAAAAAACGTTATTTCACGGCGCAAAAGATTGCGTACCTTGCGGTATTCGTGGCGTTGAACGTCGTTGTCGGCATATTCTCGCCGCGCTTAGGCACGCTCAAAATCACGCTGACTTATACGGTATGTTTTCTTGCGGGGTACTTTTTCGGGCCGATTGCCGGCGGACTTGTCGGCGGACTCGGCGACGTGATCGGCTGTTTCGTCGGCGGCGGGTATGCGCCAAACCCGGTGATTCTTTGCGCGTCGGTACTTATCGGCGTTATCCCGGGGCTCACGTCGTATATTAAAATCAAAAAACTCGGCGGCGCGATGCCGTACGTGAATATCGTAATATCGTATATTCTGGTTTACGTCGTCTGCACGCTTTTCATAAACACGTACGCATTATATCTTATGGGGCTCAGCAAAGGGCAGACGTTTTTTGCCTATATGGGGGTGCGCGCGGTTACGCAAACACCCGTTACCGCGATAAACGTCGGGCTTACTTTTTTGATTTATCCCGTTTTTTCAAAGATTTTTTCCGCGTCGTTTTGTAAAAGCGAGTAACGTCGAAGATTCTGAAAGCGACGCACGCCGCAAGATATAAAATCATCGGTATTCCGCCCGAAATCGCAATCGCGAAAAACGGCGGAATTTTGAAAAACAGCAGGTTTTTCAAAAGACAGGTCAGTGCGACAAGCGGAAACGACAACAATATTGCAAGCGCGGTCTTTTTGTGATTGTCCAGAATCCGCGCTTTTTTATTGAGCGCGTTAAGGTTCAGAAAAGACGTGACGACGCTTCCCGCCGCGCCCCCGATCGCGACAGCGTAAATTCCGACGTACTTCGGCAGCGCGAGCGTCAGAATCATAAGTATCGCCGCGCCGACGGCGTAATTGAAAAAGGATTTCTTTTCAAGTCCCATCGAGTTTAATATCGACGTCGAAATCTGGTTGAGCCCCAGCGGGTACAGCATAAGCGCGACGTTTGAAAGATACACGCCCGAAAACTCGTCTTTGAACACGAAAGTCGTGATTTCTTTTCCAAGCGGGATATACAAAATCGTGAAAAGGGCTGCGATTATTATCGCAAAATTTATGCTGCCGTCAATGCGCGCGGACATTGCGGATTTATCGTCGTTTTTAATCGTCGCGATTTCCGGGATAAGCACGACAGACAGCGCGCCCGTGAGAGTGGTCGGCGCCATAAGAAGGGGCATCGCCATTCCTGTAACGCGTCCGAAAGTTGCCGACGCGTCGCTTTTTTCCATGCCGTATTTTATGAGCAGGACGGGAATCACGATTGCCGTAAACGCGCCGATGACTCCGCCGAAAACGCGCATCGCCGTTATCGGAAGCGAGGGTTTTAACACCGCCGGAACGTCTTTAATACGGCCGAATTTACCTTTTTTTATCAAAAACAGTATGAAAAGTACGACGGCGCACGTTATATCCGACACCAAAAAACCTACCGCAAGCCCTTTAAGCGGCGTTACGGCGGCGATAAGTCCCAGCGAAAATATCAGCGTGAAAGTAATGCGAAGGACTTCTTCCAGCATCTCGGTGAAACTGAACGCAAGAAACGACCTTTTTCCCCAGAACCAACTGCGGATAACGTTGTAAATACTCGTGCTCAGAAGTGCGGGCAGCATAATCACGACAAGCGGCAAAACCCGCTCGTCCGCAAAAACCGACGGCAAAAGGAAAGCGACGGGATATATTACCGAAAGTATCGGAAGTACCGACGACAGCGACAAAACAAGCGCGGTCGAAATAAGCGACGGAACGTTTTCGCCGCCCGTTTTTTCGTCCTCGGCAATCTTTCGGCTTATCACCGTCGGAAGTCCGCTGAGCGCAACCGCCGACGCGAAAAAATAAAAACTCAACGCCATCTGATATACGCCGACAACGCTCGCGCCGAACTGCCGCGACACGAAAACTTTGAACAAAAACGCAAAAAGTCTTGTCGCGACCGAAAACGCCGTTACGACCGCGACCGATTTGAAAATACTTTTCTTATTCGTCATAATCCGAAAGAATCACGTTCTGACCGGGGAAGAATTTGTCGGTGCCGTTCAGACGGATCACTTCTTCTTTTCTTGTACCCGTCCTTTTTGCGACGGTTTCCGCCGTGTCGAAAGGTCTTGCGACGCAGGTTTTCCCGTGGAATTCCGCCGCGATAAGCCGTTCCCCCTCAAAGAAAAGCGGATTGTCGTTCAATAAAAAAAGCGACCTTTCGGTCGTTTTGTATTTTCTTGCCAAAGATGAGGCGTTCTCGCCAAAGCCAACCCGAATTACCGTATATTTCATACGGTATTTATATTCGGGACGAACTTTGATTATTCTTTAATCGCGATTATTCGTAAGTGAAGGTCGAAAGCTTGTTTCGTATCCAGAAAGTGGCTTCCGTCGTCGTGAACTTCATCGGGCAGAAGTCGTACTCGTTAAGCGCGATCGCGTTGGTTTTTTTGCACCATTCGTGCCAGAGCTGTTTCCTTAAAGTGTTGTCGGTGACAAACTCAACCTTGCCCAAAAGCGTGATGCTGTCCGAGCCGCTGTAATAGCAAATACTTGCGTTCTGATTTTGTCGGATATTCTGGACTTTCTGGCTGTTAATCGGCGCGCCGAAATAAATGACGTTGTGTCCTTCCGAGCGAAGTTTCGTGATAATACTGGAACGTGGACCGCCCCCTGCGCCGACCGAGGACAAAAAAACCTCGTTGGTGTTCATAAGAATCCTTGCCGCAATAATTTCTTCCGGTTTCAACATAATATAAATCCCCAATAATCATTATTCTTAGAAGTATTGTATCACACGATAACGTAATAAATCAAGAAGAATTTTGCTTGGCACCTGAAAATGTCCCGGCGCAACCGTTGCGCGCGCCGTGTATTTGTGGTAAAATAAAGAAAAAAAATAAGGATTTGAATATGTATTATATAGGTATCGACGTGGGCGGTATGAGCATTAAAGGCGGCATCGTCGACGAAAACGGCAACATAATCGTGAAAGACAGCGTTGTTACAAAACCGACGCAACCGTCCGACGACAATACAAAAGATATCGCGGGGCTTGTCGCAAAACTTTTGGAAGACGCGGGCATCTCGACGGACGAGATCGCGGGAATGGGTATGGGCGTCCCCGGCACGGTCGATCCCGACACTGCAAAGATTTTTTATACCTGCAATATTTTCTTCCGCGATTACGATTTCCGTGCGGAATTCAAAAAATATTTCGATTTTCCCGTGTATATCGGCAACGACGCGGACTGCGCTGTCATCGGCGAATCGGTGTTCGGCGATATGAAAGGCGTGCAAAATGCTGTCATGGTGACACTCGGCACAGGCGTAGGGACAGGCACTCTTGTCAAAGGTAATTTGATTTCCGGCTTCAAAGGCGCAGGCGGCGAGGGCGGACACACCGTCATTCGTATGGGCGGCGAAAAATGCGGTTGCGGCAGGCGCGGTTGCTGGGAAGCGTATGCGTCGGCAACTGCTCTTATCCGAGATACCAAACGCGCGATGGAAAAACACCCCGAAAGTCTGATGAACGAAATCGCCAAAAAAGAAGGGAAAGTCACGGGGCGCACGGCATTCGACGCGATGAACGCGGGCGACAAAACCGCAAAAGCCCTTGTTTCAAGATATATCAGATACGTCGGCGAAGGGCTTGTGAATATCGGCAACTATATCCGTCCCGAAATAATCTTTATGGGCGGCGGTATAAGCAATCAGGGAGACTGGTTCATAAAACGCCTGCAAGCGTACGTCACCCGTTACAGTTACGGTGGCAAAAGAAATCCGTATATTAAGGTTGTTAAGGCGACGCTTAAAAATGAGGCTGGTATCTTAGGTGCTGCCGCCCTCGTTGCAAAATCGTCATAATTTTGCGACCTTTTGAGTTTTTGGCAAAACCTTACTCGGTTACGTACG